>Ga0207797_1003507_pt1 | contig 10379 bp, 11 predicted proteins | sample PRCRCaboRojoPR_6_FD_187275 | JGI IMG/M metagenome (GOLD analysis project Ga0207797, IMG submission 187275) | Marine sediment microbial community from Cabo Rojo, Puerto Rico - PR CR 10% Liquid 1 (SPAdes) | ecosystem: Environmental > Aquatic > Marine > Coastal > Sediment | place: Cabo Rojo, Puerto... | reverse complement strand
CCCTCGCCCCGGCCCACCACCCCGTCGTCACGGCGCAGGCAGTCCTTCCCCGCCACGCGGATCTCGCCCACCGGGGCGATGATGGGCTCGGCCTGGCCCGCCTGTTTCACCCCGGCGTCGTGGGCGTCGAGACGGGCGGTTGTCACCAGGTAGATGGCGACCAGGGCCAGCAACGCGAGGGCGGGGATCAGGGTCATCCCGGGGCCGCGGCGCAGGTTGGCCAGAAGTTACGGCCCTGCTTGGCCATGGATGAAGGAGCCTCTCGCCGGACAGACCGGTTCCGTGCGGGCCATCCCCCGATAGACCCCGGCAACCCATCAGCCCCTCGGGGGAAGCCCGATCCCGGCTGACCCAACGGGTTCCCCGGCCGGACAGGATCAGTGCCGATCCCCTTCCCGGGCCGGGGTGGGGTTACTATGTTGGTTGTACCCCACCCACGAGAAGGCCGCCATGGGCAAGCACTACCTCGATCCGCTGTTCGCCCCCGAATCCATCGCCGTCTTCGGTGCCAGCGACAAGCCGGGCTCGGTGGCCGGCCGGGTGTTCCAGAACCTGCGCGAGGCCGGCTTCGGCGGCCGCCTGTACCCGGTCAACCCCAAGCATGAGACCGTCCTCGGCGAGCCCTGCTTCGCCGACCTGGCGGCCATCGGCCATTCGGTGGACATGGTGGTGGTCGCCACCCCCGCGCCGACGGTGCCGGAGATCGTGCGCGCCGCCGGCGAGAACGGCGCGTCCGTGGCGGTGGTGATGACCGCCGGCTTCGGGGAGAGCGGCTCGGGCGGCAGGCGCCTGGAGCGCGAGCTGCTGGAGTACGCCCACTACTACGGCGTCCGCGTGCTCGGGCCCAACTGCCTGGGCCTCATGCGGCCGCGCAGCGGGGTCAACGCCACCTTCTCCAACAGCGCCGCCGAGCCGGGCAACCTGGCCCTGGTGTCCCAGTCCGGGGCCCTGTGCACCGCCATCCTGGACTGGGCCCGGCCCCACCACGTGGGCTTCTCCGCCATGGTCTCCCTGGGCGACGCCGCCGACGTGGACTTCGGCGATCTGTTGGACTTCCTCGCCCTGGACCCGCACACCTCCAGCATCCTGCTGTATGTGGAGGGGGTCCACAACGCCCGCCGCTTCATGAGCGGGCTGCGCATCGCGGCGCGCATGAAGCCGGTGATCGTGGTCAAGGCGGGCCGCCACGCCGCCGGCTCGCGCGCCGCCATGTCCCACACCGGGGCGCTGGTGGGCGGCGACGACGTGTTCGAGGCCGCCCTGGGGCGGGCCGGGGCGGTGCGCGCCGACACCATCGACCAGCTGTTCGCCGCCGCCCAGATCCTGGCCGAGCGCCCGCGGGTGGCCGGCGACCGCCTGGGCATCATCACCAACGCCGGCGGCCCCGGCGTCCTGGCCACCGACCGTGCCATGGACGTGGGCGTGGCGGTGCCCGAGCTGAGCGAGGCCACCGTGGAGCGGCTGGACGCCGCCCTGCCGGACCACTGGTCGCGCGCCAACCCCCTGGACATCCTCGGCGACGCCACCCCCGACCGTTACCGCGAGGCCCTGGCGGCGTGCCTGGCCGACCCCAACCTGGACGGCGTTCTGGCCATGCTCACGCCCCAGGCCATGACCGACCCGGTGGCCGCGGCCGAGGCGGTGATCGGCGCCCGCGACGGCGCCGACAAGCCGGTGCTGGCCTGCTGGATGGGCCAGGAGCAGGTGGCCCCGGCCTGGCAGCGTTTCCTGGAGGCCCAGCTGCCCTATTTCCGCAGCCCCGAAACGGCGGTGGAGGCCTTCGCCTATCTGGCCCGCCACCGCCGCAACCAGGAGCTGCTGATGCAGGTGCCCGGGCCGCGCGCCTACCGCAGCGAGCCGGACGTGGAGGGGGCGCGGCTGATCATCGAGGGGGCGCTGGCCGAGCACCGCAAGGTGCTGTCGGAGATGGAATCCAAGGCGGTGCTCACCGCCTTCGGCGTGCCGGTGATGGCGTCGGTGGAGGTGGACTCGGCCAGCCAGGCCCTGGTCATGGCCGAGTCCCTGGGTTTTCCGGTGGCCATGAAGATCAACTCCCCGGACATCCCGCACAAATCCGACGTCGGCGGGGTGCGCCTCAACATCGACAGCGCCCAGGCGGTGCGCCGGGCCTACAACGAGCTGCTGGACAGCGTGCGCGCCCAGCGCCCCGACGCCCGGCTCAACGGCGTGCTGCTGGAGCGCATGTACACCAACGGTCAGGGTCGCGAGCTCCTGGTGGGGGTGGCGCGCGATGCGGTGTTCGGGCCGGTGGTGAGCTTCGGCGCCGGTGGCACGGCGGTGGAGGTCATGCGCGATCGGGCGGTGGCGCTGCCGCCGCTGAACACCTTCATCGCCCGCCGGCTCATCGCCGAGACGCGCATCAGCCGGTTGCTGGCGGCCTACCGCAACCTGCCGGCGGTGGACCAGGACGCGGTGGAGCAGGTGCTGCTGCGCGTCTCCGAGCTGGTGTGCGAGCTGCCGCACGTCACCGAGCTCGACATCAATCCGCTCATGGCCGACCCCGGCGGGGCCTGGGTGGTGGACGCGCGCATCGGCGTGGATTCCCCGGCGCCGTCGCTGGAACCCTACGGCCACATGGCCATCCATCCCTATCCGGCGCACCTGGGGGACCGTTTCCAGCTGGCCGATGGCACCGACATCCGCATCCGTCCCATCCGCCCCGAGGACGCCGAGATCGAGCAGGACTTCGTGCGCAACCTGTCGGAGGAGTCCAAGTACTTCCGCTTCATGCGGACCCTCCACGAGCTCACCCACGAGATGCTGGTGCGTTTCACCCAGATCGACTACGACCGCGAGATGGCCTTCATCGCCGTCACCGAGCGCGCCGGCGGCGAGCAGGAGCTGGGCGTGGCGCGCTACACCATCAACCCCGATGGCGACAGCTGCGAGTTCGCCATCGTGGTGGCCGACGACTGGCGCGGCCTGGGCATCGGCACGCGTCTGCTGCGTACCCTCATGGCCGCCGCCAAGGCCCGCGGCCTGAAGGTGATGATGGGCGAGGCCCTGGCCAACAACACCGACATGCGGGCCCTGGCCGAGCGCCTCCAGTTCACCGTGCGCACCAGCGACGAGGACCCGGGGTTGCTGGAGCTGCGCACGGAGCTGTAGGCGATAAAAAAACGGCCCGGGAAGGCCCGGGCCGTTGTCCGCCGATCCGCGCTGTGGCCCTTACAGCCCGCCGAACTGGAGGCGGTCCGCCACCTGGTCCAGCCCGGCCTGGGCGCACTCGGCGTCGATGTCGCCGCCGGGGGCGCCGCTCACCGCCACCGCGCCCACCAGGGAGCCCTGGGCCTCGACGGGGAGGCCGCCGGCCATGGTCAGCACCTCGTCGAGGTGATTGAGATCCGAGGCGATGTCGGCGCGGTTGGCGTCCAGCTGAGCGCTGGGGGTGCCGGACAGGATCACCGCGCCCGCCTTCTCCTTGGCGATCTCCATGGTCATGCGCGGCGCGTAGACGTCGCGCAGCAGGGCCTGGGTGTCGCCGCCGCGGTCCAGGACCACCGCGCTCACCTGGTAGCCCTTGGCGCGGCAGGCCTTCACCGCTCCCTCGGCGATGTCGCGGGCCACCTCCATGGACATCCGCTGCACCTGGACCAGGGCCTGCTGATCCTGGGCAGCGGCCGTCGGGGCGGTCATCGGCAGCATCAAGGCCAGCGCGGCCGTCGCGGCATGGCGCAGGACGGAACGGGTTCGCATAACGGACTCCTTGGTTGCGGTTGGGGAAACAGGTTGCAGCCGCCGAAGCGGTGTCCAACAATCGAAGGGTGAAGCCCGACCGGTTTTGTGCGGATTGACGACGCCGATCCCACCATCAGGAGGACGCCGATGGCCACCGTGACGCTGCAGGGCAATCCCATAACCACCAACGGCGCACTGCCCGAGGTGGGGCAGGCCGCCCCGGATTTCAAGCTGGTGGACGGCGAGCTGGGCGACCGCTCGCTGGCCGATTTCGCCGGCAAGAAGAAGCTGCTCAACATCGTGCCCAGCCTGGATACCCCGGTGTGCGCCGAGTCCACCCGCCGGTTCAACGACTACGCGCGCAGCCACGACGACACGGTGATGCTGATCATCTCGGCGGACCTGCCGTTCGCCCAGCAGCGGTTCTGCGGCGACGAGGGCCTGGACAATGTGGTGCCCCTGTCCATGATGCGCGACAAACGCTTCGCCAGCGACTACGGCGTGCTGCTGGCGGACGGCCCACTGGCGGGGGTAACGGCGCGCGCGGTGGTGGTCCTCGACGCCGACAACCGCGTGCTGCACGCCCAGCTGGTGCCCGAGATCGGCGACGAGCCGGACTACGACGCGGCGCTGGGGGCGCTGGGCGGATAGGCCCGCCCGCTCACTGCATGGCCGGCTCCTCGGGGGCCGGTGGCACCGACTGGCAGGGCCCCGCCTGGTGCAGGATCATGCGCCACTGGCCCGCCTCGCGCAGGAACCAGTTGGTGGCGACCAGGGGCTGCTCGCCGATGACCTCGTAGGTGATCACGTAGGCGTGGTCGCCGGTGACCACGGTGCGCTCCTCCTGGGGCCGCAGGCTGCCGCCCGAGGCATTGGCGAAGATCTGCTCCCAGCTGGCCATGACCGCCTCCCGGCCAATCAGCGGGTCCCAGCCGGGGTGGATGCAGGCCACCGGGGCCTGCTGGGCCCAGATGCGGTCCATGAATGCCAGGTCGCGGCTGTTGAAGGCGTGGTAGAAGGCCTGGTTGGCGAAGAGCACGGCGCCGTAGGCTTCCGACATGGACGGCTCCCTCGCAGGGGCAAAGCCCCAGCCTAGCAGGCCCGGCGGGGGGCGTCGCCCGGGCGGAGGCGGGCCGGTGGGCGCCGCAAGGAGGAGCCGATGACCACCCATAAGCCGAACGAGGAGGGAGTGGACCTGGAGCGGGCCCGGCTGGATCCCGGGGCGGTGTTCGCCGGCCCCGAGGCCCTTCGGGACCATCCGGGCCTGACTCGGGAGCAGAAGGTGGATCTGCTGCGCCGCTGGGAGTACGACGCCCGCGAGCTGTCCACCGCCGAGGCCGAGGGCATGGTGGGCGGCGAGGGCGCCATCCTGGACCGCATCGAAGCCGTCCTGGGCGAACTCACCGAGCCACCCGCCGCGGACGACGGCGGCGCCTGAGGCGGCTCAGGGCGGGCCCGGCGGCCCCACCGTCAGCGCCTTCGGCCCGGCGAGGCCGGCGGGGAGGCGGAAGCGGACGCGGTCCCCGGGTCCGATGCCGCGGTCGGCGAACCAGCCACGGTTGGTCTCCAGGGCGAAGCGGGCCGGCCCCTCGGAGGGGTAGCGGCGGTAGCCGGTGCCATCGGGGTCCGGCGGGCGCATGCGCTGGATGTTGAGGATCCGGCCGTCGGCGTCCAAGAACGCCACCGACAGCGGGATGCGCGTGCCCTTCATCCAGAACCGGCGCGGCCCCGCCTGGGGCCACACGAACAGCATGCCGCGGTCGGGCGCCAGCCGGTCGCGCCCGGCCAGGCCTTGCGCCCGCTGATGGGAGCTCACCGCGACCTCCGCCGTGAGCCGGGCGTCCCCCACCCGCACCCGGACCTCGGGCAAGCCGGCGCCCCCCGCCGGGGCGATCGCCGCCAGCCCCATCAGGGCCAGACCCGCCCGCAGCCAGCCGTTGCCGGTCACCCCGCGCCCTCCCCCAGGCCCTCGGCAAAGCGCCGGATGCGCCGGAAGGAGCGGTTGATGCGGGCCTCGCTAACCTCGCCGCGCTCCACCAGGGAGCGGATGATCCCGGCGGCGCGTTCGGCGATGTCCGGCTGGTACACGGTGTTGTTGGCGAACATGAGCAGGTCCACCCCCGCCCGCAGGGCCTGGCGGATAACCGTGCGCAGGCCATGGCGGTCGCGGATGGCGCGCATCTGCAGATCGTCGGTAACCACCACCCCGGCGTAGCCCAGCTCCTCCCGCAGCAGGCCGTCGACAATGGCCGGCGACAGCGAGGCCGGCCATTGCGGGTCGAGACCGGTATGGCGCAGGTGGCCGACCATGATGCTGTCCGCCAGGCCCCGTTCGATCAGCAGCCGATAGGGCAGCAGCTCCCGCCGCTGCCAGCTGTCGCTGATGTCCACCACCCCCTTGTGGGTGTCGCCATCGGCGCTGCCGTGGCCGGGGAAGTGCTTGAGCGCGGTGGCCACCCCCGCCCGGCGGTGGGCGCGGACGGTGGCGGCGGCGCGCGGCGTCACCCGCTCCGGGGCGGTGCCGAAGCTGCGCTGGAGACCGGCGATTACCGGGTTGTGGGGGTTGATGGCCAGGTCGACCACCGGAACCAGATTCCAGTTGATCCCCAACACCGCCAGCTGGCGGGCGGTGGCGGTGGCCGCCCGACGCGTCGCCGGCACCGGCAGGCCGCCGAGGACCTCCGCCGCCGGCTCGATGCGGAAGCCGTGGCGGGGCTTGAGGCGGTTCACCCGGCCGCCCTCCTGGTCCACCGCGATCAGCAGGGGATAGGGCGCGGCCTCCTGCAATGACCGGGTCAGGGCACGCAGTTGCTGCGGGCTGCGGAGGTTGCGGGTGGCGGATCCGGTGGGGACGTCGCGGTCGAACAGGATGACGCCGCCGATGTGCTGGTCGCGGATGGTGCGCCCAATGGCCGACTCCGGCGCGGCGTCCAGGCCGCGGAAGCCCACCACCAGCATGCGGCCGATGCGCTCGTCCAGGCTGGGCAGGTCCTCCGCCGCCGGAGCGGGGGCGGTCAGGGCGAACGAAAGGAGCAGGGTGAGGACGAAGCGCAAACCGCGGGCCTCCCGGGGCTGGGGAGGGCCATTGTAGGGGGCGTTGGGCTCAAACGGAATGCGGCGCCGCGGGGGCTGGAGGGGGCGATCCGGGACGCCGCCCGGGGCTGAGGTTTCCGGAAAGGCCCCGCCGGCCGGGGCCGCGGTCAGGGGTTGTCCGGATTGTCGTCCGAACCGGAGGGATTAAGCTGGGTCAGGGCCTCCAGGGCGAGGCTGGTGCGCAGGCTCTGGACGCTGGCACGGGCCCGACGGAGGTAGCGCTCGGTGGTCTCGGAGTCGCCTTTCTCCAGCTCGTTGAGGCGGTGGAGGGTGTCGCGCAGGACGTTGTCGAGCTCGTTGAGGGTGGCCATGGCAGTTACCCGGGTGGACCGTTCCTTGGCAGTCAGGGTGGCCCAAACGGCGCCCGGCTGCAAGCGGCCGGTCCGGTTAGGCCGGCCGGCTGGCGGCGATCAGGCGCTCCACGTCGGTGCACAGGGGGGTGGGCAGGGCGGCCGGGGCGAACCAGCCCGCCGCCTCGGCGTCATCGGCCGCAACCGGGCTGCCGGCGTGGTAGGTCAGGCGCACGGCCACGAGGGCGAAGTGGTGACGCAGGGTCCCGGCCTCATCGCGCTCGATCACATCCAGGGCGGTGAACGGGGCCTCGGGCTCGGCCTGGATGCCGGTTTCCTCGCGCAGCTCCCGCGCCGCTGCCTCGCCCAGGGGCTCGCCTGGCCGCAGATGGCCGCCCGGGAATCCCCAGTGCAGGGCCTGGGGCGCATTGCGCCGGCGCACCAGCAGGATGCGGTCGCCATGCCAGACCACGGCCAGCACCCCGGCCCGCGGCCAGGGCCCCCCTTCCGGGTCAGCGCGGTTTGCCATGGCTGGGTCGGCCCCCCGTTGGCGAGGCTGGTCTCGCAATGATTAACTGGCTATATTGTTTCATAAGTTTCCATTTTGAAGGCTCCGCACTCTCGGACAGCTAACGAGTCGAAATCGGCTAAGGGGAACCGTTTTTCGGAAGCGCAAGGGTCGTAGGCGTGTCCGGATTAACGGGTAACAGTCCAAGTCGCCGCCAAAAGGGGGGGAGGCGAAGGAGTGGATACCATGCTCGATTCTAGCGCCTTCCCGCGACGGACGGGTCGGATCCTTGCAGCGACCCTGCCGCTTTTGCTGCTAACGCCCGGGGCGTTTGGCTTCTCCGCCAAGCCCGATGACCCCCAGGGGGCCAAGGTGGTAAGCCATCTGATGGCCACCAATTTCACCAAACAGTGTGACGTCAACACCTATCCGCTCCGGAAAAACCTGTCCTTCCTGTTCGATAACAAGTACATCGGACTGGAGTTCAAGTCCTGGAAGGTGGACGCGGCGGGTAACGGCCGCTACGACGTCATCCTCCACTATATCGACGGCGAGGCCGGACCGACCAGCGCCCACTGGACCGTGAACCTGGACGCCCAGAAGGCGGGCTTCGACGGCGAGAACGCCGAGGTGCTGAGCTGCATGACCGGCTACCTATAGCCGACCCGCCAACGCCCTGACCCGGCCGTTCCCCGCATCCCGGGCGGATGGTAAGGTCCGCAGGACCTAAATCCAGCCCGGACACGCGGGAGGCTGCCGTTGACCGATGCCCAGAAATGGCTCGCCCTGGCCCTGGCGGTCGCCGCGGGGTGGCTCGTCTATCTGCTGGCCCCGATCCTGACGCCATTCCTCACCGCCGGCTTGCTGGCTTACCTCGGCGACCCCCTGGTGGATCGCTTCGAGGCCCGGGGGGCCCCTCGCTGGCTCGGGGTGGTGCTGGTCTTCGCCCTCCTGGTGCTGGCTTTTCTCCTCCTCATCCTGTTGCTGATCCCGGCCCTGGACACCCAGATCCGCACCCTGGTGCGGCAGCTGCCCACCTACCTGGCGTGGGTGGAGAATTCCGTCCTGCCCTGGGTGGCCGGCCATATCGGGATGGAGCCCGACGCCTCGGCGCTCGATACCCTCAAGGACTCCGTTCGCGAGCACTGGCAGCAGGCCGGCGGCGTGGCCGCGGGGGTGGTGCAGTCGGTGTCGCGTTCGGGGCTGGCCCTGGTGGGCTGGGCCGCCAACATGGTGCTCATCCCCGTGGTGACCTTCTATCTGCTGCGCGATTGGGACCGGTTGATGGCCGGCATCCGCGAGCTGTTCCCGCGCGCCTGGGAGCCCACCATGGTGGCGCTGGTGCGCGAGTCGGATGAGGTGCTGGCCGGGTTCCTGCGGGGCCAACTGCTGGTCATGGTGGCCCTGGGGGGCATCTACGCCACCGGCCTGTGGCTGGCGGGCCTGGATCTGGGCATCCTCATCGGCCTCATCGCCGGGCTGGTCAATTTCGTGCCCTACCTGGGCTTCATCCTGGGGCTGCTGCTGGCGGGGGTGGCCATGCTCGTCCAGAGCGGCGGCGAGATCCTGGCCCTGCTGCCGGTGCTCGGCGTCTTCATGGTCGGCCAGGTGCTCGAGGGCACCGTGCTCACCCCCTTGCTGGTGGGCGACCGGGTGGGGCTTCACCCGGTGGCGGTGATCTTCGCGGTGCTGGCCGGCGGTCAGCTGTTCGGCTTCGTGGGGGTGTTGCTGGGGCTGCCGGCGGCGGCGGTGATCGCCGTCTTCATCCGCCACGCCCACCAGCGCTACCTGGAGAGCCAGCTCTACCGCGAGCAGGGCGATGAGGCCTGAGGGGGAAAGCGTGCGCCGGCCGCAGGAGCCCCTGGTCATCGGCGTGGATGTGGGCACCAGCGGGGCCCGGGCGTGCGTCCTGGACAGCGCCGGACGGGTGCTGGCGGAGGCCGAGCGGCCATTGACGTCGCCGGTGACCGATGCGGTCACCAGCGAGCAGGACCCGGAAAGCTGGTGGCAGGGAATGATGGGCGCCGTAGCGGCGGTGGCGGAAGGCGTGGACGCGCCGCGGGTGGCGGGCCTGGCGGTGGACTCCACCTCCGGCACCCTGGTGGTGGCCGATGACGACGGCCGGCCCTTGCGCCCGGCCCTGCTGTACAACGATCGGCGGGCCACCGCCGCGGCCGATGAGATCGCGCGACTGGCCCCCGCCGACAGCGGCGCCCACGGGGCCGGCAGCAGCCTGGCCAAGCTGCGCCACCTCCAGGCCAGCGGCGAGCTGGATGGCGCGCGTTACGCCCTGCACGCCGCCGACTGGCTGGCCGGCCGGCTGATGGGCACCTTCGGCGTCAGCGATGAGAACAATGGCCTCAAGCTCGGTTACGATCCCGTGAGCCGGACCTGGCCGGATTGGGTGGGCGAGCTGGTGCCGGCGGCGTTGCTACCGGAGGTGGTGCCGCCGGGGACCCGGCTGGGCCGGCTGGCGGCGCCGGTGGCGGCGGAGCTGGGGCTGCCTTCGGCGGTGGCGGTGCACGCGGGCACCACCGACAGCGTCGCTGCCTTCCTGGCCACCGGCGCCGGCGCGCAGGGCGAGGCGGTGACCTCCCTGGGCTCCAGCCTGGCGCTGAAGGTGGTCAGCGACCGCCCGGTGTTCGCCCCCGAATACGGGGTCTACAGCCACCGCCTGGGGGCGCGCTGGCTGCCGGGCGGGGCCTCCAACAGCGGCGGCGCGGTGCTGCTGCAGCACTTCACCGCCGATGAGCTGGCGGCCCTGACCCCGCGGCTGGACCCGGACACCC
>Ga0207797_1003506_pt1 | contig 10381 bp, 8 predicted proteins | sample PRCRCaboRojoPR_6_FD_187275 | JGI IMG/M metagenome (GOLD analysis project Ga0207797, IMG submission 187275) | Marine sediment microbial community from Cabo Rojo, Puerto Rico - PR CR 10% Liquid 1 (SPAdes) | ecosystem: Environmental > Aquatic > Marine > Coastal > Sediment | place: Cabo Rojo, Puerto... | reverse complement strand
CGAGGTGCTCGTCTCCACGAGCGTCGCCGAGGAGGGGCTGGACGTCCCCGAGGTCGACCTCGTGCTGTTCTACGAGCCCGTCCCGAAGGGGATCCGCTCCATCCAGCGCAAGGGCCGGACCGGCCGCCAGCGCGAGGGACGGGTGGTCGTCCTCGTGGCGAACGACACGCGCGACGAGGCCTACTACTGGATGTCCCGCAACGAGGAGAAGAGGATGGCCGAGGAGCTCCGGAAGCTGAAGGGCGCGGCGGGGGACATCGAGTCCGAACTGGACGCGGGCGAACAGGCGGGCCTCGAGACGTTCTCCGCGGCCGAGACCGCCGGCGAGGGGTCGACGGCGGGCGAACGAACGGCCTCGACCGGCGATCCCGGGCCGGCCGGGACGGACGCGGCCGAGGCGACCGATGCCGGGACCGAGGGGCAGTCCGGGCTCGGCGCGTTCGCCGGGGACGGGTCGACCGACGGGGAGCGCGCCGGGTCCGCGCCGACCGGGAACGGCGCCGACGCGGGCGACGAGGAGGCCGGCGACGACGGGGACGATACCGAGGCCGCGGCGGACGCGGACGCGGACGCAGACGCAGGTGCGGATGCGGAGGAGGCCGTCGTCGCCACCGCGGGGAACGACGACGGGACGGTGGAGCTGGTGGTCGACCAGCGCGAACTCGACTCGGGCATCGCGCGGGACCTCTCGCGGCGCGAGGGCGTGACGACGCGGCTGGAGACCCTGGAGGTGGGTGACTACGTCCTCTCGGACCGGGTGGTCGTCGAGCGCAAGTCCGTCGAGGACTTCCTCGACACGCTCGTCGGCGGGGATCGCTCGATGTTCGAGCAGGTCGGCGCCGCCGCGCGTCACTACGCCCGGCCGGTCGTGATCGTCGAGGGGGAGGACCTCTACGGCCGGCGGAACGTCCACCCGAACGCGATCCGGGGGGCGCTCGCGTCGCTGGCGGTCGACTTCGGCGCGAGCGTCCTCCGGACGGGCGACGCCGACGACACCGCCGACCTGCTCTACACGATCGCCCGGCGCGAACAGGAGGACGCCGACCGGTCGGTGAGCGTCCACGGCGGGAAGGGGGGACGGACGCTGGCCGAACAGCAGGAGTACGTCGTCGGCTCGATCGCCGAGGTGGGGCCGGTCACCGCGCGGTCGCTGCTCGCACACCTCGGGAGCGTCGAGGCCGTCATGACCGCCGACCGCGAGGCGCTGCTGGAGGTGTCGGGTGTCGGCGAGGTGACCGCCGACCGGATCCGCGAGGTGGTCGGGAGCGAGTACGCCGACCGCGAGACCGACGAGGGGGAGAGCGGGGCCGAGTGACCGGCTCCGGTGTTACTGCCGGTCCGTCCGGCGCGTCGCCTCGAGCGCCTCGGCGGTCTCCCGTGCGGCCGCGACGAGGTTGCGCTTGCGGGCGAGGTCGGCGGTCGGGGTCTCCTCCGCCTGCCGTGCCACGTCGGCGAGCGTCCGTTCGAGCGACGCCAGCGCGGCCTCGACCCCCTCGCCCGGCACCGAGCCCGAGTCACCGGGGGCCGTCACGCCGCCGGCGGTCCCCGCCGCGGCCCGGGTAGACCCGGCGTCGGGCGTCGAGCCGGCCGGCCGACGGCCGGACCGGGCGGTCTGGTCGGCGGTCGCCCCGTCGTCGGTCCCGGACTCGGTAGCGACGTCGACCCGGGTCGAGTCGGCAGCGACCCCGTCGGAGGTGTCGTCGGCCGACCCGCCGGCCGCGTCGGTGGCGTCGGCGGGCGCGTCAGACGGATCGACGGCCGCGTCCGCGGTCGCGTCGGCACCCGTCCCGGGCTCCGGCTCGGGCGCCGTCCCCGTCCCCGTCTCCCGGGCGTCCGCCTCGGTCCCGCCCGAGCCGTTCGGGCCCTCACAGGAGGGACAGAACTCCTCCCCCTGCCAGCGGAAGATGGGGCTCCCGCAGTCGTGGTGCTTGTTCGTCATCGTCGCGCCCTTGAGCAGGAGTTCGCTCATCCGCTCGCTCTGCTGGCGCTTCTGTCGGTCGCGCTCGAACTGCTCGCGGAGCTTCTCGCGTTCCGCCTCCTTGTCGAAGTCGCTCATATCCGGAGTGAGGCGACGAAATCCTAAAAGGGCTACTGTGGAGCGGCGACTCGTGGAGCACCCGGGCCGACGGCCGGCGTCCCGCGACGATGCGCCGCTGTAGTAGCGTTCGGACGTCTTTTCTCACTGACGGGCGTACCGTCCCGGATTTCGTTATCAGTTCCAAACGCGATTATACCGGTGGCCATTGGGGTGCGGTCGCGGTATGCCAGCACGCCCTACCGCGAGCGAGGGCCGCAGGCCCGAGCGAGCGGCCTTTTTCACCCATGTTTTTGCGCCGAGTGGTGAGCGCCGGAGGCGCTCACCCGAGGCGGAAAAAGATGGTCGTCAACAGACGGGCTTGGGGTTGACGCCCATCCCCTCCAGCCGCTCGGTGTACTCGTCGTAGGCGGCCTGGATGGCGTCGGTCGCGGCCGCCTCGGCCCGCTCCCAGTCGTCGTCGCTCCCGCAGTGCTCGGCCAGGAGGTCGGTCGCGCGCGCCAGCTGTGCGTCGAGGTCGCCGTTCATCTCCCGGAACGCCCCTGCCGTCTGCGGGTCGGCCTGGCCGACGAAGAAGCCGACCGTCTGGCTCTTGGACGCCTCGGCGGCGAGCGTGCGGCCGAGGAACCCCCCCAGCCGTTCGACGGTCCCGTCGAGCGACCGGAGGTACTCGTGGATCGCCGGGATCTCGTCGTCCGGATCGTGTTCGTCGAGCTTCCCGGCGACGGTGTCGTAGTGCCCCCGCTCCTCGGCCGCGGTGGTCTCGAACGCCTCGACCACGTCGGGGTCCGCCTCGCTCTCGGCCCACGCCGCGTACGTCTCGGCCGCGTGGTGCTCGGCGTCGGCGGCGGCCCGGAGCACCGCATCGGCGTCCATGTCGCCCCCGGTGTCGGCGTACAGCGACTTCGAGGAGCCGAGCCGCGAGAGCGCGGTCCGGTTCGCCTCGCGCACGGCCTCCGTGAACTCCTCGGGTGTCATGACGCGGGCTTCGACCGGCCGCGGCTTGTAGCTGCTGGTGGCGTGCGGAACGCGCTGTTCCCGGATGTCGACTGTAAAGAAGTGAAACCGGTGTGATTCGAGTCGTGACGATTCCGCCGAGGCCGGCTACTCCGCGTCGCCGGTCTCGACGGGCGCGCCGACGAGGTTCCCCCACTCGGTCCAGGAGCCGTCGTAGTTGACGGTGTCCTCGTAGCCGAGCAGTTCGTGGAGCGCGAACCACGCGATCGAGGAGCGCTCGCCGATCCGGCAGTAGGCGACGGTGGTCTCCTCGCCGTCGATGCCGCGCTCGGCGTAGAGCTCGCGGAGCTCGTCGGCGGACTTGAACGTCCCGTCGTCGTTGACCGTCGCGGCCCACGAGATGTTCTGCGCGCCGGGGATGTGGCCGCCGCGCTGGGCGGTCTCCTGGAGTCCCGGCGGGGCGAGGATCTCGCCCCTGAACTCCTCCGGGCTCCGGACGTCGACGAGGGGGATCCCGCGCTCGATGGCGTTCTCGACGTCGTCTCTGTATGCACGGATCCCCTCGAACGGCCCGCGAGCGTGGTAGTCGACCGCGGGGAAGTCGGGCACCTCGGTCGTCGTCGGGTAGTCGTTGTCCAGCCAGTAGTCCCGGCCGCCGTCCATCAGGCGGACGTCGTCGTGGCCGTAGTACTTGAACTGCCAGTAGGTGTACGCGGCGAACCAGTTGGAGTTGTCCCCGTACAGCACGACCGTCGAGTCGTCGCTGATGCCGTGACTCCCGAGCAGTTCCGCGAACTCCTCCTTCGAGAGGATGTCGCGGGTGGTCTGGTCCTGGAGCTGGGTCTCCCAGTTGAAGCCGATGGCACCGGGCGCGTGGCCCGCCTCGTAGGCCTCGGTGTCCACGTCCACCTCCACCAGCCGGTGGGTCGGGTCCTCGCTCCGGAACTCGTCCAGGCGCTCCTCCACCCAGTCGGCGGAGACGAGCACGTCCTTGGCGTAGTCGGTCATGATCCAGAGCCCACTACGCACCCCGACCTCTTATCCCCTGCACTGCCGGTATGTTCGGCCACCTGAACGGTTAATCGGCAAAATGATCCGCTTCTTCCGCGTGTCGCGTGTCGACGCCGGTCACACCGGACCCGGGCGACGGGGGCCCGGAGTGGCGGCGACGGGCGGATCGGTAGCGGCATCCGTTGCCGGTTACCGGCTGGCGGGGCCACGGCCGCCGCCGACGCGTGGTTTGAATGCCCGGGGGCCGAACCGGGTGGCATGAGCGACATCGTGGTTCCGGCCGACTGGGTCGCCGCCCGGCTCGAGTCCCCGGACGTCAGCGTCGTCGACGTCCGGGAGGCGTGGGAGTACGACGGCATCGGGCACCTGCCCGGCGCGGTGAACGTTCCGTTCGACGCCTTCCGCTCGGAGGGTGACGGCGAGGCGGGGATGCTCCCCGGGGCCGAGGCGTTCGCGACCCTGATGGGCGAGGCCGGGGTCGGCGACGGCGACCACCTCCTCGCCTACGACGACACGCACGGGGTGTTCGCCGCGCGGCTGCTCGTCACCGCCGAGCTCTACGGTCACCCCCGCGACCGGCTCCACCTCCTCGACGGCGACTTCAGTTCGTGGCAGCGGGAACACCCGACGACGACCGACCCCGTCGAGCGCGACCCGATCGACTACCGTGCGGCGTTCGACGAGGACGGACCGCTCGTCACCATCGAGACCGTCCGGGAGGCGCTGTCGGACCCCGACACCGTGATCGTCGACACCCGCGAGGAGTGGGAGTTCGAGGAGGGCCACATCCCGGGCGCGGTCCGGCTCGACTGGCTCGAACTCGTCGACAGGGAGTCGAGGGGGCTCCGCCCGGACGCCGAGAACCGCGAGACGCTCGACGCCCGGGGCATCACGCCGGACGGACGGGTGCTGCTCTACTGCAACACCGCCCGCCGGATCAGCCACACGTACGTCGTCCTCCGTCACCTCGGCTACGAGGACCTCGCGTTCTACGAGGGCTCGCTCACCGAGTGGGAGCGCGAGGGGGGCGAACTCGTGACTTAGAGCCGCCGGGAGCCCGAAGGGACCTCCTCGGCGAGCAGCGCCACCGCCTCGACCAGTAGCGCGACGGCCAGCGGCCCGGCGATGAACCCGATCGGTCCCACCGTGAGGACGCCCCCGGTGAACCCGATGAAGTAGAGGCTCGTCGGGAGGTCGGCGGCCCACTTGGCGAGCCGGGGCCGGATCACCGCGTCCGGCGCGAAGCCGACGAGCACCGCCCCGATCACCGCGACGAGCACCGCCCGGGTGGCGTTCCCGGCGAGGAAGTCGACGGCCGCGAGCGTGGCGACGAGCACGCTCGGCCCGACCACCGGGACGAACTGGAGGACGGCGGCGAACACGGCGAGCGTGAACGGCGCGCCGTAGCCGAGCAGGAGGAACACGAGGAAGGCCACGACGAACGTCCCGGCGGCCGTCGCCGCCTGCAGGACGTAGATACCGAACAGCGTCTCGCGGACCCGGCGGTCGAACGCCCGGACCACGTCGTGGTACTCCGGCGGGACCACCCCGAGCAGTGTCTCCCCGGCGGCGCGGGGCCGCAGCATGAGCGCGTACAGGAGGATGGCGAACAGGAACAGTTCGAGGGCGATCACCGGCGCCGCGGACGCGATGCCGATGGCGACGTCGCCGAGGAGCCCCCGCAGCGACTCCAGGAGCGCGACGGTGTCGATCGGGTAGACGAAGCTGCCGACGGGGATCTCGACGACGTCCGGGATCCGCCCGAGCAGGTCGAACAGGACCCGCCGGCGCCGGTAGAGGACGAACGCGAGCGGGGCGGTGACGACGAGGACGAGCGCGAACGCCCCGGTGGCGACGACGGCGCTCGCCACCCGGTCGGAGAGGCCGCGACCGACGAGCCAGCGGCGAACCGGGTAGAGCACGTACGCGACGGTGACCGCGAAGAACACCGTCGAGAGGACGTCGAGCAGGACGATCCCGGCGAGCACCAGCGCGCCCGCGAGCAGCACCGCGAGCACCAGCCGGCGGCGGAGGCGCTTGGCCGACACGGGCCCCGGTTCCGCGGGTCGCACCAAAAACCTGTCTCACGGTCGAGAGGCGGCGACTCCCGGGGCGTGTGAACGCACTCCACGCGAAGCGCCGGGGTCGTGGAACCGCACGACTCCGGCCCGATGGGGTCCGTTGCGACTGGAAACCGGCGTCGGACGCCCGTCGGACGCCCGTCGGATGGCACGACGCCCACACCCGCGAAACGGTACTACTCCCGACACTCCGGGGCGGTGTGCCCCTCCCAGAACCGTTCGAGCGCGAACGAGAGCATCTCCGGGCCGACCGGGCGGAACTCCTCGCGGTCCGGGCCGAGCAGGTCCCCCACCGAGTCCCAGGCGTCGCTCGCGTACCGCTCGTCGAGCAGGACGCGCACGCCCACCTCCCCGGGCCCGCGGATGACGCGACCGACGGCCTGGCGGGCCTTCCGGACCGCCGGGGTGAGCAGCGCGGTGCGGAACCCGTCCCCGAACCGCCGGTCGTAGGCGGTCCGGACCGCGCGCGTCCGCGGCGAGGCCGTGTTGACGATGGGGACGCCACAGACGACCGCGGCGTGCAGCCGGTCGCCGCGGTAGTCGACCCCCTCCGTGAGGGTACCCCGGAGCGACGTGACGAGCACCTTCGGCGGGCCGTCGAAGAACTCCGCCTTGAGCGCCTCCGTCGCGTCGTCGACGCTCGACTCGTCCAGCAGGACGGGCTTCCCGACGTCCGTCGCCGAACGGAGGACCCCCGCAGCCCACTCCGCCTCCGCGTAGGAGGGCAGCCCCACGAGGACGTTCCCCGGACCGCCGGCGACCTGCCGCATCGCCCGGGCGTGGGCCTCCCTGACGCGGCCGTCCTCGCCCGGGTCACCGCGGTTGCCGTAGGTGAACTTCGGGGCCTTCACCGCGAACGACGCGCGGTTCCCCTCGGGGAACTCGAGGCCGTACACCCGCTCGACCACCGGCCGTCCGTCCTCGGCGAGCGCGTCCAGGCCGGTCACCGCCCGGAAGACGTCCATCGGCTCCAGCGTCGCCGACATCAGCACCCCGCCGCCGAACGCCCCGAGCCGGTCCCCGATGACGTCCCCGGGGACGCAGTTGTGCAGCGCGAACCGGGCGTTGTACGCCCGCCGCCAGGAGTCCCGCGGCGCCGCGTCGTTCCAGGTCCGCTCGAGCTCCACCTGGCGGAAGAACTCCGTGTGATCGACCCGGTTCCACGCCGCGAGCGTCCGACAAACGCCGGGCGCCAGCCGTCGCGTCTCGCCCTCCTCGCCCTCCTCGCCGGCCCCCTCGACCCGGTCGAGCACGCCGGCGACGGTCGCGCCGACGGCCTCGGCCCGCGCCCAGTCCGCGTCGGTCCACCCCGCTCGCTCGGCCCACTCGGTCAGGTCGTCGACCGACGGCTCCTCGGGGTCCCGGAGCGGCAGCTCCGCGTCCGGCAGGTCCGGCATCGACTCGCGCCACCCGGGGTGCTCGGCGTCGAGGTGGTCCCCGACGCGGTCCTCGAGGTACTCCCGGAGGTCGAGCAGGAGCTCGCGGGTCCGCTGGAGCTCCTCGACGCCCACGCTCGAGTCCGCCAGTTCCGCGCGGATCTCCTCGACCGGTCCCGTCGCCCGGCCGGTCTCCTCGGTGAACGTCAGCGGCTGGACGACCTGGGCGATCTCCCCCGCCGCGTCCCGGAGCGCCGTATCGGAGACGGCGTCGCTCACGAGCTCCCGGACCCGCGGTTCGAGCATGTGCGCCTCGTCGCAGACGACGAACGTCCCCTCGTCGAGCAGCGCGCCGGTGAACGACTCGACCGTCCGCGGGTCGAACGCGTGGTAGTAGTTCCCGACGACCACCTCGACGCGGGGGAGCAGCGCCCCCATGACCGAGTGCGGGCAGGTGCCCGCCTCGACCGACAGCCGGACGAGGTCCTCGGGCTCGACCAGCCCGAGCGTCGTGTGGTCGAACGGGACCGCCTCGACGGGCGATCCGTCCTCGGGCAGGTCCTCGAGGAACCCCGCGTAGAACGGACAGAACTCGACGTCCTGGGGACCGTACTCGGGCATCTCGCGTGGGTACGGCGACTGCCCGCCGGCGGATTCGAGGTAGCTCGCGGCGCCGCCCTCGGCGCCGGAGTCGGCCAGCCCGACCTGCTGGCTCCGGGCCGCCGCCGCGAGCGCCCCCGCCGTCGTGTCCTCGGTCAGGCCCCGCGTCCGCTCGCGGAGGCTCTCGCACCGGTCGTAGACGTTGGTGTCGTCGATCCCGCCCGCGCCCTCGCGGTTGTACGGGCAGACGTCGGCCTTCCCGACGAGCGTCAGCCCCGAGACCGGGTCCCAGTCGGCGGGCAGGTTCGCGTTGATCGTCCGGAGGTCCGCCTCGAACTGCCGGAGCTGCTGTTTGACGCTCGTGAGGACGAAGACGCGCTCGAACGAGGAGTCCGGGTCGCGGACGAGGTGGATGCCCGCGGTGAGCGCGAGCATCGTCTTCCCGGTGCCACAGGCGCCCTCCAGCACCGTGAACCCGGAGTCGCGGGCGGTCTCGACGGCCGTCTCGATGCCCTCGGCCTGGTCGTCGTACGGCTCGTCGTGGCCGAACACGTCGCGCCAGGCCGGGCGGTCGTCGCTCTCGTCCCCGTCCGCGGTCACGTCGTGCCGTCGGGAGGCGCCGGCCATAGGACTGTCGAAGGATGGTCCCACCATTGGACTTGAACGTTCGGGCGCCCGGGCGCCCGGAACACCGTAGAGCGGTTCCCCCCGACGTCGCCGGGGGAAGGGTTACGTCCCCGGTCGTGGGAGACGTGGGACATGAGCGACGGCTTCCTCGACGAGTTCGGGTCGTTCGTCGAGTTCCTCGGGAACCTCTGGGGGATCCTCGCCGGCGTGTCCGCGCTCTTCCCGCTCTCGAACCTCCTCTTCGAGGTGATCCCGACGGACCCGGAGGTGCTCTGGGCGCTCGCGTACCTCGTCGACCCCGAGGGGCTCCTGACCACCGTCGCGACGGTCGGGAGCCTCTTCGTCATCCTCTGGACGTTCGGCCAGCGGTACCGGTTCGAGGACTGGCGGCGACGACGGGTCCAGCGACGAGCGTGGCTGACGTTCGGGAGCGCAGTCGTCCTGCTCGTCGCCTACCTGGTTCTGTACGCCATCGCCGCCGGTGGTGGCGAGGAGGTGATCGTCGGTCCGACCGGGGAGAGTAGCGACCTGGTGTTCGTCCTCTACCAGCTCGCCATGCTGCTCGTCTACGCGGGGCTCTTCGCGCTCACGACCCGCTCGTTCGTCCTCCTCGGTCTGGTCGAGTACCTCGACATCCCGGAGTAGGGATCCGCCGACCCGACAGCCTCATACTCGCCCCGGGAGAACGGGCGTGTCGTGCCGCGGTTCGCCTACCCGTGTCCGGGCTGCCGGACGACGAGCAACGTTCACGACGCCGCCTGCGACCACGAGGGGACCGACCGGGCGGTCATCGAGGGGGCGTACGTCGACGTGCTCTCGCGGCTCTCCGTCCGGTCGTTCGACGAGGACGACCTGAAGGGGGAGGTCGACGAGTGGACGCCGCTCCACGAGGCCGCGCTCGGGCGGCTGCGGGGCGACCGCCGCGTCGAGGAGTCCGAGGGGGAACTCCGGCTGCTGACGACCGAGGAGTACAAGGAGCGCGTCGCACGGCCGACCCGCGAGCCGCTACGGACCATCTACGAGAAGGGGTCGGTGCCGGGCGCCCACGACAACAGCGTCTTCGCGCTCGTCGCGTTCTACGAGATGGTCGGGCTGACGTGGCCCGAGACGAGAGAGCGGGTCGTCGAGTGGCTCCACGAGTCGGGAACGTGGGCCCGCGGCGGCTTCGAGGAGGCCTCGCCCGGTGAGCTCGTCGACGCGAAGAAGCACGTCTACGACCAGGGGTACGGCTGGAAGGAGAAGGCACAGGCCGCGAAGGCCGTCATCGACCGGTCGCTGTGACCGCGATGAGAGTCGCCCCGGGCACCCGCCGTCGCGCGCTGCTCGCCGGGGCGCTGGGGCTCCCGCTCGCGCTCCTCTACCCGCCGGCGGTCCTGTCCGTCCCCGCGCTGGTGGCGCTGATCGTCTGGTTCAACCGCGACCCGGGGCGCACGCCCCCACCAGAAGGTTTCGTCTCGCCCGCGGACGGCCGCGTCTCCGTGATCCGCGAGGAGGACCACGACGGCGAGACGCGGGTCAGGGTGGCCGTGTTCATGAACGTCACCGACGTCCACGTCAACCGCGCGCCCGCCCCCTGCACGGTCGGCTCGGTGGAACACACCCCCGGGAGACACCTCCCGGCGTTCACCAAGGAGTCCGACCGGAACGAACGGGTCGTGTTCGACTGTGGCGACTACGAGGTGACGCTGATCGCG
>Ga0207797_1003505_pt1 | contig 10381 bp, 7 predicted proteins | sample PRCRCaboRojoPR_6_FD_187275 | JGI IMG/M metagenome (GOLD analysis project Ga0207797, IMG submission 187275) | Marine sediment microbial community from Cabo Rojo, Puerto Rico - PR CR 10% Liquid 1 (SPAdes) | ecosystem: Environmental > Aquatic > Marine > Coastal > Sediment | place: Cabo Rojo, Puerto... | reverse complement strand
GAGGGGCGCATCCGGTCCCAGCACCGTCTGCGCGGCCTTGCTCACCGGCAGGCTCTCGCCGGTCAGCGCGGACTCGTCCACGCTCAGGTGCTCGGTCCGCAGCATGCGGGCATCGGCGGGCACGTAGGTACCAGGCCGCAGGAGCACGATATCGCCGGCGACCACTGCCTCGCGCGCCACCTCGCGGGTCTCGCCGTCGCGAATGACATGGACGGGGCCGGCGCTGGCAGGTGCCAGGGAGCTGATGGTCCGCTCCGACTGGCGCTCGGTGAAGAAGCCGATACCGGCGTTGATGCCCACGACCCCCAGGATGGCCACCGCGTCCACGATACCCCCGGTTGCGACCGACACCACGACCGAGGCCCCGAGCAGGGCTACGGGTGGGCTGGCGAACTGCTCTAGCAGCATGCTGATGTCGGAGCGGCCTTTGGCCTGGGGCAGGCGATTGGCCCCGAAGCGCGTAAGGCGATCCTGCGCCTCCCCCTCGCTGAGGCCCTGGCGGCTGCTGTCGAGCCGGGCAAGGGCCTCATCCGGCTCCAGCGCGTGCCAGCTTGTGCCACTTGACGCGGCCGGTGCGGGCGGGCTGCTCGCGGGTGCGCTCGCGTCGTCCTGGCGGACAGCCGCGAGCGACCCGCGCAGCCCACCCCAGAGCTGTTGGCCGCGATGGAGCCCGGTCCGTACGCCCTCGCCCAGGCGCATGCTGTGCCCCCGGCCCACATCGCGCGGAGGCAGATCGGCCAGGGTGGCCTCCAGCCTCTCGACGATCCGGGCCAGATCCAGACTAGGCTCGAACCGGACCACTACCCCTGCGGTCAGGGGGTTGACCTCGGCTCGCTCGACGCCGGGCAGCTCGCGCAGGGCCGATTCGATCCGGTGGGCGACGGACTGGGCGCGGTAGAGGACGCCCACCTTGAGCCGGGCGCGCCCGGGCACGGCGTCGTGGACGATACGCACGTGTCTGGGGGCGGCAGCTGTGGTCCGGTTCAATGGCTAGACCGTCGTGTCGATTCCCGTCGATGATAGGCGAGGGGGCGCGCCGACCCAAGGCCGCTCGCGTGCAGCCCTGGCGTGGTCGGCCACGCTGTTATGGGCAGGGGTTCGGCTGGGACTGATGGATCGCCTCGATGCCGTTGACCACCTCCTCGGAGAGCTGGATATCGATGCTGGCGATGTCGCCAGCCAGCTGCTCCATGTTGGTGGCCCCGATGATGTTGCTGGTCAGGAAGGGGCGTGTGTTCACATAGGCCAGGGCCATATGGGCCGGGTCCAGGCCATGGGCCTGGGCCAGACGGCTATAGTGCTCGGTGGCCCTGACGCCCTCCTCGTTGAGATAGCGGGTGAAGCGATCGAACAGGGTGAGCCGTGCCCCCGGGGGCCGGGTCCCGGCCAGATACTTGCCGCTCAGCACACCAAACGCGAGCGGCGAGTAGGCGAGCAGGCCGACGGACTCGCGGTGGGCCACCTCCGCCAGCCCCGTCTCGAAGCTGCGGTTGAGGAGGTTGTAGGGGTTCTGGATGCTCACGACGCGGGGCAGGCCCTCGCGCTCGGCGAGGCGCAGGTAGTGCATCACGCCCCACGGCGTCTCGTTGGAGACCCCGATGCAGCGTACCTTCCCCTCGCGGACAAGCTCGGCCAGCGCCGCCAGGGTCTCCTCGATGGGCGTGGCCTCCGGGTCCGGCTCGTGCCGATAGCCGAGCTGGCCGAAGTAGTTGGCCGGTCTGGCCGGCCAGTGGACCTGATAGAGGTCTACGTAGTCGGTCCGTAGCCGCCGAAGGCTGTCGTGCAGGGCCTGGCGCACGTGGTCGGCGGTGAGCCTCGGGCCACCGCGCAGGTAGTCCATAGAGGCCGAAGGTCCTGCAACCTTGGTGGCGACGATCAGCCGGTCGCGCTGGCGATGGGCCAGCCAGCTGCCGAGATAGGCCTCGGTGCGGCCCTGGGTCTCCGCGCGCGGCGGCACGGGATACATCTCGGCGGTGTCGATGAAGTTGACCCCCTGCTCGAGGGCGTAATCCAGCTGGCTGTGGGCCTCGGCCTCGCTGTTCTGCTCGCCCCAGGTCATGGTGCCGAGGCAGATGCGGCTGACGCGAATGTCGGTGTTGCCTAGCCGGGTGTATTGCATGCTTGAGGGTGCTCCCAGCTGTCTCGAATCGGCCCCGGTCTGCTCGCCCGTGCCTGGTTCAGGCTCCGCTACAGGAACAGCGTGAGGACGCCGGTGTAGCCGTACAGACGGTTGCGAAAGATCTCACCGTTGGCGAAGAAGCCCACCAACGGGAAGTCTCCCAGGGCATCGCGGATCATGTTCAGCTCGACCGAGCCCTCGCCGAACTGGTGACGCCCACGGCCCAGGCAGGAGAAGTAGAGCCCCCCGCGCGGTTGCTGTTCCCCGGTGCGCGACCTGAGCCGCTCCAGCATGCGCAGCATGTCCTCGCGGGCCGTGTTGCCGTCCCGGCGACAGAACATCATCTGCCCGCCCTGATGCAGCTGATCGCCAATGGCCAGCATCTCCTGTCCGGTGTCGATCCCCACCAGGTTGCGCACCATGTAGTCGCCGGTGTCCGACTCCGGGATGGGCAGGGCGGCAAAGATATAGCCCCCGACCCGCCGCAGGTCCTTGGCCAGGACCTCGCCGATCTCCTCCTTGAAGACCTCCAGTGCGGGACGGTCGTCGAGCTCCGCGACGATGTTGCGCCGGCTATAGGTGATGCGGTGAGGGGGGCCGATGGGTGTGCAGCCCTGGGTATGGTCCACTGCGGCATGGACCGTGTCTGCGAACACCACGCCCGATACACCCCCATGCACCAGCTCGTCGGCCACCTGGGCCTGATCGCTCTGGGATGAGGTGATGCCCCCTGTCAGGAACGCCTCGGGGATCTTCGTTGCAATCCCCTCCATCAGCTCGGGTGTATCGGCATTGGTCGGATCGCCGTGGACTACCGCGAGGTGGCTGTCATGGGAGCGAAGCCAGGCCTCCTGGGACTGGGCATAGGCCGAGGGATCCGCCGTCTGGTTTGGCAGGATCCGGAAGGCGTCCGAGGGAAACCCGGCGATCATGACCGCCAGGGCGGGCTCATCGTAGTATTCGTGTCCGGTACAGTTGATCGCGACGCCGACGGTCCCGACCCAGTGTCTGATACCGGTTACGGCCTTGAGCCGATCCAGGATGCTGCCGAGGCTGCGGGCCAGGGCATCGGTGGCGTAGACGAAGCCCAGGTTGGCATCGGCCGGGATCTCGCCGATCTGCTCCAGGCAGGCGTCGACCAGGGCCTGGGGCTCGATCCCGGTGGTGTGGGCAAGGAGAAACTGTTGCATGGGGCCTCGCGGCTGCGTGCCGGTTAGACAGGTGCTACTCCAGGCCTCCGAGGCCTGCGAGCATGGCCTCCGCCTCGTTGTCGGAAAGGGCGATGCCGTAGCTGACCTGGAAGCTGCCGTCGCCTGCCGAACGCAGCAGCGCATGGTAGCGCTGCTCGATCTCGTCGAGAAGCCAGAGGATCTCGCCCGGCTCCACCAGGCCCTTGCCTCGCGTCAGGTGGCGCAGGAACAGGATCCCTGGTGTGACCTTGACCAGCAACGGCAGCGGCAGTCCCAGGGGGCGGATCTGCTCGTGCGCCAGCCACTCCACGGGGGTCGGCCGTCGTCCGGGGGGGCGGCGGAGATCGATTCGGAAGTGGCCAGCACCGCCGGGCTGGCGCAGCAGCTCCTCGAGCCAGGCCATATCGAGCCCGGCATGGATGATGAGCGTACGCCCCTCATAGGTCTGCAGGAAGCGCCGGGTCAGCTCCTGCGGATCCGCCTTGCCTCGGAACAGTCCGAACATGCTGCCTACCCTATGCCGCTGGATAGGGCATCCTAACACCGCAGCCCGTTCCCTCAGTGGAGGACGGTGTCCGGGTCACGCTCGATCTCGAACGGCAGCGCCTCCACGATGCGGTGGTATTTGTCCAGGATCTCGGCCTGGTCTCGGCCGCCCAGGAAGATGTTGGCGAGCTCGAAGCTGTAGCTGTCCTGACCCTGTAGCTCCTTGAGGTGCTGGCCCTCGTGTACATGGGCCTTGATGATGGTGCCCGGGAACCTGTCGCTGATCTCCCGGAGCTCCGTCTCCGTAGGGGTGCGCCGTACGCGCCCGCTGTCGTAGGTGCGCAGCATGCAGTTGGCGGCGAGCCTGAACGGGCCCTTGACCTCCAGGGGCTTGGGACGCCGCCCCAGGGCAAGGTTCAACATGATCTCGTGATGGGAGATGCCGTGGACCTTCTCGAACATGTCGCCATGGGCCTGGGAGATGCGCGGATTGATCTCGAGCAGATAGACCTGGTTATCGGTCGGGTTATAGAAGAACTCGACATTGAACGGCGAGTTGTCGAGACCGATCTGGGTGATGGCCCGGCGCGTCACGTCGGCCATGCGGAACTGGATCTCCTGAGGCAACGAGGAAGGGTATTCGTAGCGGGCGAATGACGAGCGGTCCCCTTCGCGTACGGAGTCCACGATGCCATAGACGACGACCTCCCCCTGGAAGACATAGCCCTCGATCGTGCACTGGTGCCCGGCAAGCGGGCTCTCGGCTATGCAGCGCTCGCGCATCTCGGCGATCTCGGCCGGCATGTGATAGGCGCGCATGAGGTGGTTGAACGGCTCGCTTATGTAGTCGATGTGGGCCCGGAGCTCGGGGAGATGCTCTCTCAGCTGTACCTCATCGTTGATCCGATAGGCGAGATAGGAGCGGAAGGACTTGATTGGCTTGATCCAGAAGGGCGGCATCAGGTTGATCTGTGCGAAGGCGTCGTCATCGAAGGGGTCAAAGGCTCGAAATGGCGGTATGTGCGCGGGAATGACCTTTTGCTGCTCCAGTCGGCTCCAGTACTTGTGCTCGCACTTGAGCACGCTCTCCAGGCTCGGCCCAGGAAGGCCGAAGCGTTCGGCCAGGATCGGCAGCAGCGTCGTGCCCGGGAAATCATAGTAGCTGACCACTGCGTCCACATGATCGAAGCTCGCCATCGTCCGCTCGGCCCTGCCGATCAGGTCCTGCATAGCGAACGATGCCACACCGCGGATCTCGGTGATGTCGAGGGCGGCGTGGAACTGGCACTCGGCGGCCTCCGGCAGGTGCTGGAGCTTCTCCTGGTTAAACGGGTCCAGGCCGATGATGAAGACGTTCTTCTTGCTCATGGCGCACCTTCGAGGGCGGACAGAGTATAGGCGGACCGGCTTAGGCCCGATATGATGAGCCGTGGCGGGCGGTAGTATAGTCTTGCTGAATCCCGTGTCAGCAGGCGCCTGTACCCTCGATTGCCCAGACACACGGAGATTACACATGTGCGGCATCTGCGGCGAGCTGCGCTTCGCCAATACCCCCGCATCGACAGAGGCCGTTGCGGCCATGGCAGCGCAAATGGACCCGCGTGGACCCGACGCCCGCGGGCTGTTCGCGCAGGATCGCCTGGCCCTTGGCCACCGTCGGCTGTCCGTCATCGATCTCTCCACCCGCGGCCAGCAGCCCATGGTGGATCCCGAGCTCGGCCTCGCCATCGCCTTCAACGGCTGCATCTACAACTATCCCCAGCTGCGCCAGCAGCTCCAGGCCCACGGATACCGCTTCTTCTCTCACAGCGACACCGAGGTCATCCTCAAGGCCTACCACTGCTGGGGATCGCCTTGCGTGGACCATTTCCACGGCATGTTCGCCTTCGCCCTTTGGGAGCGGGACAGCGGCCGGGTCCATCTGGTGCGAGACCGCCTCGGCATCAAGCCGCTGTACTACAGCGAGGGCGCCGACTGGCTGCGGTTCGCGTCCTTCCTCCCGGCGATCACCGCTGCGGGGGAGGTCGACACCACGGTGGATCCGGTGGCCCTCCATCACTACATGACCTTCCACTCGGTGGTCCCCGCGCCCCGGACGATCATCCAGGGGGTGCGCAAGCTGCCCCCGGCAACCTGGCTGACGGTCCAGCCGGACGGCAGGCGTGATGAGCAGGTCTACTGGCGGCTCGATATGGGGCCCCAGCCCGGTGACGAGGCGCGTTCCTTTGAGGATTGGCAGGACCTGGTGCTGGACGGTCTGCGCCGTGCCGTCGAGCGCCGCCTGGTGGCGGATGTGCCGGTGGGCGTGCTGCTCTCCGGAGGCCTGGACTCGAGCCTCATTACCGGGCTGCTGGCCGAGGCCGGGCAGACCGGCCTACAGACCTTCTCCGTGGGCTTCGAGGCAGCCGGAGGCGAGAAGGGGGACGAGTTCGACTACTCCGACGTCATCGCCCGTCGCTTCGGCACCGATCACCACCGGCTCTTCATCCCCAGCGAGCGCCTACTCGAGACCCTTCCCAGGACCATTGCCGCCATGGCCGAGCCGATGGTGAGCCACGACAACGTGGGCTTCTTCCTCCTGTCCCAAGAGGTGGCCAGGCACGTCAAGGTCGTGCAATCCGGGCAGGGGGCGGACGAGGTCTTTGCAGGCTACCACTGGTATCCGCCCATGGAGGGCAGCGACGACCCGGTAGCCGACTACGCGGGGGTCTTCTTCGATCGCGGCCATGACGAATACGCCCGCGCGGTGACTGACCGCTACCTCTCCGAGGACTACAGCCGCGCCTTCGTGGCCGAGCACTTTGCCCGGCCCGGGGCCGAGCGCCCCGTGGACAAGGCGCTGCGCCTGGACACGACGGTGATGCTCGTCGACGACCCGGTCAAGCGGGTGGACAATATGACCATGGCCTGGGGGCTGGAGGCCCGGGTACCCTTTCTCGACCACGAGCTCGTAGAGCTGGCTGCACGCATCCCCGCCGAGCACAAGCTGCGCGACGAGGGCAAGGGGGTGCTCAAGGCGGTGGGACGGCGGCTGATCCCGAGCGAGGTCATCGACAGACCCAAGGGCTACTTCCCGGTCCCCGCCCTCAAGTACATCGAGGGCCCCTATCTCGACTACGTGCGGGATGCCCTGAACAGCCAGCAGGCCCGGCAGCGGGGGCTGTTCAGGCGGGACCACCTGGAGCGCCTCATGGCGGAGCCCAGGGCACACATCACCCCGCTGGGCGGCTCCATGCTCTGGCAGACGGGCCTGCTGGAGCTGTGGCTGCAGAGCCACAACCTGTGATCGACAGAGGTGTGCCATGACGGCCGACCGGGATATCCAGCCGCCGGAACGGGAGTCACCACAGCGCCACGCGGTCGTGGACCTGGGCTGGGGCCGCCTGATCTTCGCCCAGACCTTCGATGACAACCAGAGCCTGGTCGAGACCATCCGCGCCGAGGTCCCGGGTCGCCGTGACGTGGCCTTCTACATACAGGATCCCCACGTCTGCCTGAGCCTGGCCCCTCAGGACCTGTTCCTGGATCCGTCGCACACCTATCGCCTCTGGCTGGACCGCTATCGGCCCGTGGATGGCCACCCCAAGTACTTCACGGTGCGTCAGCTGGAGAGCCTGGAGGATGGTGAGGCTGTCAATGAGCTCTACGCGGCGCGGCAGATGGTCCAGGCGCCGCAGGACTTCTTCCTGAGCACGGCCGAAGACCCCGTCCTTACCGTGCTGGTCGCCGAGGAGAAGGGCAGCGGTGCCATCATCGGGGCGGTCACCGGCGTCGATCACCGGCTAGCGTTCGATGATCCGGACAACGGCGCCAGTCTATGGGCGCTGGTCGTAGACCCGCAGACCCCGCACCCGGGTGTCGGCGAGGCCCTGGTACGGGCGCTTGCCGAGCGCTTCGAGGCCCATGGGCGCAGCTATATGGACCTCTCGGTGATGCACGACAACCGCCAGGCCATCCGCCTCTACGAGAAGCTGGGCTTCGAACGGGTGCCGGTGTTCTGCGTCAAGAACAAGAACCCGATCAATGAGCCGCTGTTCATCGGTCCGGAGCCCGAGGCCGAGCTCAATCCCTATGCCCGGATCATCATCGACGAGGCACGCCGCCGCGGGATCCTCGTGGAGGTGATCGACGAGGAGGCGGCCTACTTCTCGTTGAGCTTCGGCGGCCGCACCATCGTCTGCCGAGAGTCGCTGACCGAGCTCACCAGCGCCATCGCCATGAGCATCTGCGACGACAAGGGCGTGACGCGGCGGCTGCTCGGGACGTCAGGGCTGCGGGTGCCTGCCCAGCGGGTGGCGGGTGAGGACGCCCGCGATCGTGCCTTCCTGGCCGAGCAGGGCAGCCTCGCCGTGAAGCCCGCACGGGGCGAGCAGGGTGCAGGCATCAGCGTGGACGTGCGGACCGTGGAGGGCCTGGAGGCCGCCATCGCCGCGGCGCGTCGCATTGCCGACGAGGTCCTGCTGGAGACCTATGTGCCCGGTGAGGACCTGCGCGTAATCGTCATCGACTTCAAGCTGGTTGCCGCAGCCGTACGTCGACCGCCGCGGATCAGCGGCAACGGCCAGCATACGGTTGCGGAGCTGATCGAGAAGCAAAGCCGGCGGCGTAGCGCCGCGACCGGCGGCGAGAGTCGGATACCGCTGGACGAGGAGACCCGGCGCTGCGTCGACGAGGCGGGCTACGCTATGGATCAGGTGCTGCCGGCCGGCGTGGAGCTGGCCGTCCGCAAGACCGCGAACCTGCATACCGGCGGCACCATCCACGACGTCACCGACGAGGTCTCCCGGACCCTGGTGGAGGCGGCAACCCGGGCCGCGCAGGTCATTGACATCCCCGTCGTGGGGCTCGACCTGATCGTCCCTTCCCTGGCCGGCGATGACTACGTCATCATCGAGGCCAACGAGCGTCCTGGGCTAGCCAATCACGAGCCGCAGCCGACCGCTGAACGCTTCATCGACCTGCTCTTCCCGCAGACACGTACCCAGCTTGTCGAGGGGGCATCGGATGGCGCAACGCCTCAGCATTGACCGCGACTACATCCAGGGGGTGCTCCAGCGGCTGCTGGAGATCCCGAGCCCTACCGGCTTCACCGACAACATCGTCCACGCCGTCTGCAATGAGCTGAGTGCCCTGGGCGTCGGCTACGAGCTCACGCGTCGCGGTGCCATCCGGGGCAATATCCGCGGCCGGCGCTATAGCCCGGACCGCGCCATCATCGGTCACCTGGACACCATCGGTGCCATGGTCAAGGGGCTCAAGGGCAACGGGCGCCTGGAGGTGGTGCCGATCGGTACCTGGTCGGCGCGCTTTGCCGAGGGGGCGCGGGTCACGGTATTCACCGACGAGGAGGCGTTTCGCGGCACCATCCTGCCGCTCAAGTCTTCGGGCCATGTCTATGATGCCGCGGTCGACGAGCAGCCCGTCTCGTGGGAGAACCTGGAGGTCCGGGTGGACGCCCGCTGCCACTCCCTGGGCGATCTGCTCGAGCTCGGGTTCCATGTAGGGGACTACATCGCCGTCGACCCCCAGCCGGAGTTCTCCGAGAACGGCTTCATCAACTCGCGCCACCTTGATGACAAGGCGGGCGTGGCCGCCATCCTGGCTGCCGCCAAGGCCGTGGTGGAGAGCGGGCAGGAGATCCCGCTGGACTGCCACCTGCTGCTGACCATCTCCGAGGAGGTGGGCGTCGGGGCCTCCCATGTCCTGCATGGGGACGTGGCCGAGATGGTCTCCATTGATAACGGCACCCTCGCCCCGGGTCAGAACACCAGCGAGTATGGCGCCACCGTCACCATGCAGGACTCCAGCGGGCCGTTCGACTACCACCTCACCCACAACCTCCTGGAGCTCTGCCGCGAGCATCAGATCGTCCACAGCCGGGACATCTTCAAGTACTATCGCAGCGACTCCGCCGCCGCCCTCGAGGCCGGCAACGACATCCGTACCGCCCTGGTCTGCTTCGCGGTGGATGCCTCCCACGGGTGGGAGCGCACCCACATGGACTCCCTCGCCGCGGTTGCCCAGCTGCTGGCGGTCTATATGCAGGCCCCAGCCGCCTTCCAGCGGGACAAGGCGGCACTGGGGCCGCTGAGCGACTTCCCCCATCTGGATGTCCCGGAGCACGAAGATCGGTAGTGATGGCCTGGGCGACCATCCATAGTGGCCATCATCATCTGAAGTGGGACCGCGACCTGGAGCCGGCGCTGATCGCTGCGCCGGGGGACACGGTCGAGCTGCACTGTCTTGATGCCTCGGGCGGGCGCATCCGTCAGGATTCGCGCCATGCCGATGTCCTGGACCTGGACCCGGAGCGCGCCAACCCGGTAACGGGCCCCATCTATGTGGATGGTGTCCAGCCGGGGGATGCCCTGATCGTCGATATCCTGGACCTGGATCTGGGTGCATGGGGATGGACGGCGCTCATACCAGGATTCGGTTTGCTCGCCGACGAGTTCCCCGATCCCTACCTCCACGTCTCCGGCTACGATACCGACTCGGTCGCGCTGACGCCGGAGATCCGTCTGCCCACGCGCCCGTTCCCAGGGACGGTGGGGGTAGCACCGGCGGCCCCTGGGCGGCATCACCT
>Ga0207797_1003504_pt1 | contig 10384 bp, 8 predicted proteins | sample PRCRCaboRojoPR_6_FD_187275 | JGI IMG/M metagenome (GOLD analysis project Ga0207797, IMG submission 187275) | Marine sediment microbial community from Cabo Rojo, Puerto Rico - PR CR 10% Liquid 1 (SPAdes) | ecosystem: Environmental > Aquatic > Marine > Coastal > Sediment | place: Cabo Rojo, Puerto... | reverse complement strand
GGGGATGCCCTCGGCAGCCAGCTCTTGATGGGCTTCCAGGGCTTCGGGCACGGTGATGCCGGCGGCGCAGACGGTGAACCGGTCGTCCTGGCTGCTGTGCAAGACCTTGCTGCCGCCGATGGGAAAGGTCTCCTCCGGCTCGTAGATGAGCGGCGTGGCGCTTCGGGTCATCCGCAGATAGACAAGACCCTGATGCCGGGCGGCCTCCTGCACCAGCTTGACCGTAGAGGGTCCGTCGCAGGGGTAGAGGACCACGCTGCCGAACAGGCTGCGGAACATGCCCAAATCTTCCAGACCCATCTGGGAGGCGCCGTCTTCGCCGATGGACACCCCGGCGTGGGAGCCAACGCACTTGAGGTTGCCGCCGGAGTACTGGCCCATGCGCAGCTGGTCGAAGGCGCGGGTCATGAAGGCGGCGAAGGTCGAGATAAAGGGCACTTTGCCGCGCAGGCTCAATCCCAGAGCCGTGCCGACCATGTTCTGCTCGGCGATGTACATTTCGAAAAAGCGCTCGGGAAAGCGCTGGCCGACCTCAGCGGCATGGGTTGAGTTGCTCACCTCGGCATCCAGAGCGACCACCTCGGGCCGATGGGCGCAGAGGGTGCTGAGCGCCTGACCGTAAGCTTTGCGGGTGGCCACGGCCTGCTCAAAGACCGGCCAGGCTTCGCTCGGGTCGGTGGCAGCTTCAGCCGGCTTGGCTTCTTCGGGCGGAAGGATTGTGCCTTGCACAGCGGTATCCACTGGTCCGATCTCCTGCATGGCGGCCTGATAGTCCTGGCCGGTCAAGGCCTTGCCGTGCCAGCCGTTCTTGTCCTCGATGAAGGAGACGCCCTTGCCTTTGACTGTGCCGGCAATAATCATGGCCGGTTGTCCGTGAACCTGGAGAGCCTGCCGATAGGCTTCGGCAATGTCCGGCAGGGAATGGCCGTCGACCGGAAATGTCTGCCAGCCGAAGGCCTCCAGACGGCGCTGATAGGCCTCCAGGTCCCGGCCGTACATGGTTTGGCCGCGCTGGCCAAGCCGGTTGACGTCCAGGAGGCCGACAAGGTTGTCCAGCTTGTAGTGGGCGGCCAGCTGCACCGCTTCCCACTGGGAGCCTTCGCTCATCTCGCTGTCGCCCAGCAGGACGAAGGTCCTGGCCGGCAGTGCATCCAAGCTCTTGGCGTTCAGGGCCATGCCCAGCCCGATGGACAGCCCTTGCCCAAGCGAGCCGGTGGCCGCTTCGGTATAAGGGAAGGCCGGGGTTGGATGCCCCTCCAACTGGCTGTCGAAACGCCGAAAGGTCGCCAGCTCGGCGGGGCTGATTCGTCCGGCTGCGGCGTACAGGGCGTAAAACAGCGGGGAGGCGTGGCCTTTGGAAAAGATGACCCGGTCGTTCTGCGGAGCTTTGGGGTGGTCAAGGTCGAAGCGCAGGACGCCGCCGAAGAACAGACAGACCATGAGCTCAACCGCCGAAAGGGATGAGCTCGGGTGGCCGGATCCGGCGCTGTTGGAGGATTCAAGAATAAAGAAGCGGACAAGACGGCAGAGTTCTTCAAGATGGCCGAGCTCGGCGTTGGATTCGGTCATAGCCTTTCTCCGGTTCGGTTTGAATGAGGGTTTGTATGAAAAAACCTGCAAATCTCTGGTTTTCTTGGCGCCAGGCAGACTAGTCGCCTCTGGTGGTTTCATATGGTGCGGGGCTTTGACGAACCAGGTGCCTGGGCCTCGTCACCGAGGCACGGATGCCCAACGGTCCCAATGGCCTGTGTTGAGATGGAATCCGCGCTCGCCGCCCTGGGCCGCCCAGCGCCTTTTTTCATGCTTGGTTCTGCCAGCGGCGCCGAAGCATGAGGGCTCGCGCCTCGGATTGTCTACAGGCTCAGGGCTTCCTGGGCCGCTCCGAGCAGAGCGGTCCGGTCATTGGTGATGACCAGCAGGGGAATCGACCGCAGCAGGTCCCTGAAACGGCCTTTGTTGCAAAAGGCCTCCAGAAAAGCGCCTTGGCGAAGCTTGGGCAGTATCTTGGGCGGAATGCCTCCACCGAGATACAGACCGCCTCGCGTTAAGCCGGTCAGGGCCAGGTTGCCGCAGGTGTTGGCCAGCATCCGGCAGAACATGTCTAAAGCCGTGACGCACAGCGGATGTCCGTCCTGGAGCCCGATCTCGGAGATGACCTTCGGCGGATCGGACTGAGTGAGCCGATCGCGCAGCCACCCTGGCTCCTCAAAGCCACCGTCCTGCTTCAGGAAGCTGTAGATGGCCTCCAGGCCTGGCCCAGATATGACCCGTTCCAGACTGACATGGCCATGCTGCTGGAGCAGGAAACGCCAAAGCCGGACTTCTTCCTCGGTGCCCGGAGCGAAATCAGCATGGCCGCCCTCCGAGGCCAACGGAACGGGCCGGTGGTCGGCGAAAACCAGCAGGGCCTGGCCAAGTCCGGTTCCGGGAGCGACAAGGCCGATCGGAGCTCCGGGTCTGGGATCGGGCTCATTGAGCCGGACCGTTTCCCCGGGCTGCAGGCTGGGGATTCCCCTGGCTGTGACCGCCACATCGTTCAACAGGCGCACCCTGCTCCAGTGGAAGCGGTCTTGCAGCGAGCGCTCGCTGACGGTCCAGGGAAGATTGGTCGTTTTGGAACAGCCATCGGCGACCGGACCGGCTATGCCGAAGCAGGCCGCATCGATCGGATCAGGGTAGCTGTCCAGGAACCGTTCGATGATGGCTTCCAGCGAGGCGAACTCCCGGCTGGGATAGGTCTGCTGATACAGTGTTTCCGGACGGGCCTCCCCCTGGCCAAACACGGCCAGGTTAGTCTTGGTCCCGCCAATGTCTCCGGCCAGGACCGACGAGTCATCCGCCTGCCGTTTCATGGGCAAATCCCCGGAGCAGTTGCTCTGCGGTTGTCTGCAAGTACTTTGGAGCCGGAGCGATGTGCTCGTCTGGCAGCAAACCTGACTGGAGAACAGCCTGGCGGGTGAACTTCGAGGGCACGGCCAAACAGTGCATACCCGCCTTCAGGGCGGACTGGATGCCGCTGACCGAGTCCTCGATGACCAGGCACTCTGCCTGTTGTGCTTCCATCTGTCTGGACAGTGCCAGGTAGATCTCCGGATCGGGTTTGCCCCGCTCAACATCGTCGCGGGTGATGATGGCCTCAAAGGCCTGGTCAAGGCCCAGAATGTCCAGGACCCGGCTGGCCTGGGCGCATTGAGACATGGTGGCCAGTCCGGTTCGGTAACCGCTTTTCCTGGCCCAGAACAGCAGCGCCGTGGCGAATGGACATTGATGGTTCTGCAGCGTGGCCGGCTCGGAGAGGAGTCGCTGGTAGTGCTGCAAGCGGATTTGGACCAGAACTTGCCAGGGAAAGGAGACCGAGAGCTCATCCATTCGCTCCCTGGCCGCCTGCTCCAGGTCAAAGCGCTCGAGAATGCTTTGGGCCACGACGTCGCGCGGCTTGCCCAGGACCTCTCGGAAGGCCTGAATGACCTCCTCCCTGGAGACCTCATTCTGGCAGAGCTCGAGCACGGCCAGGGCGTAGGACTCGGCCTTGAGCGTCTCGGTCTGCACCAGGGTGCCGTCGAGATCGAACAGAAAGCTGTGAATCATAATCAGACCCTAACAGATTCGGTTTCAGACGGCCAGGTCTGCGCAGAGACGCAGGCCCGGCCTCCAGATTGTCCACTTGCTGGGGCATTGCGGAAAAAGCAGTAGGGATCACGATCCATCGAGGCATCCAGGCCGAGCCCAGAGACAACGGCCTGACAGCCGCCGCAGCGATCCAGCAGCTCACAGCCGCGGCAGGCCGCTGATCCGGCTCTGTATGTGCTGGCCGCCGCCGAGTCGTAGATGGACTCCAGCGACTGCTGATAGGCGTTGCCCAGAAAAGATGGAAACTTTCGGCAGGCGTGCACCTCACCGTCAGGCAGCAGGGCCAGGAAGTTGAAGGCCGCGCCGCAGCCGAAGCCGGTGCAGCCGCCAAAGGCCGGCTGACCGTTTTCCAGCCGGGCAATGTTCAGGAGGTTGTCCTTCAAGCCGAGGACCGGGTTGTGTCTGGCCGCCTCAAGATACTGGTAAAGGAAGCCCGTAAACTCCTCTGTCCCTGGCAGTAGGAGCCTCGATCCTTCTCCAACAGGAGACAGCCGGTTGAAGCTGAAGGTGCCGGTCCGGCCGCGAAGCTGCTCGGCCAGGGGCAGGACCTGCTGCATGTTGTCCCTGGTCAGGGTCAGCATGACTTGTGATTCCAGGCCAAGCCCCTGAAGGAGATCCAGGAAATCAAGAACCCGGTTGAAGTGGCCGGGCTGCCGGATGTGGTCGTTGTGCGCTTCCAGCCCTTCCAGGCTGACCTGATAGAATGATGGCTGCTGAATTTCCATAATGGAGCGGATGCGCTCTTCGGGAGCCGGGTTGCCGAGAATGCCAATGGGGAAGCCCCGCTCGGCGGCTTCGGCGTAAATGGCCTCGAATTGGGGGTGCATGAGCGGGTTGCCGCCGGACAAGGTGATTCTGCCGCGGACCCGCTTGCTGGCGCAGAAGCGCTGGAAGTCGTCCAGAACGGCCCGGGCTTGCTCCAGATCAATGCTGGTCCGCGAACTGCGGTCATAGCAGTGCTTGCAGTTCAGGTCGCAGGCCTGAGTGATGTGCCACTGCAGGGTGAAGACCCCGGCCGAAAGCCTGGACTGGTCCGAGTCGACGGCGAAGTGGTCTTGCCGCTGAAGGCGGGGCTCCGGAGCCAGCAACAGCCCCCGTCTAAGGGCTTGAGCTTCGGTCCGTTGCAGGGATGAGAGCCGAAGGTCGAAGGCTTTGGCTGTCTCCTGCAGGGAGATGCCTTCAGTGGTCATCTTAAGCATGAGCAGATCGTCGTTTGAGGCGGTTTTAACCTGCAGGGTGCCGCCTTTCGGGTGCAGCCAGACCAGGATGGTTTCCTGTTCGGCCGAAGGCTGTGGAGGGCATTGCCCATCCGTCAGGAAGCAATCAGGCAGCCCGGTCCAGTTAGCGGTCAGGACCTGAATGGTCGGGTTCGGAGTCCTCTCCTGGACCTCGTCCTCCAGGAGATGGCCGTGTGCCCGCGAGAGGGCAACGGCCCGTTCGATCTCGGCCAGGTCGGACAGAAATCCCGGAGCCCGGCCGCGTTCAGCCAGGTCCTGCAGCCGCTGCGGCAGATCCTCTGGGGTGGTGCTGTCCGGCAAAGCGGCCCATTCAATGGGCGACGAATGTCGAAGAACGGTCAGCGTAACCGAAAAGGTCTCTGTGAGTTGTTCCTCGTCAGGCTGCATCATGGATCTCCTGTGGGGATGGTGTCTTACTGCCGGACCTGGTCCGGACGGCAAGGTTGAAAGACCGGGAGCTGGATGCCTCCCTGTCTGTCCTGCCGCAAGGCTGTCTTGCTTTCGAAGGTGCAGCACAGGCAATGAAGGGGGGGCAGGCTGCGAGCAGCTGTCCGGAGATTGATCCAGGCTTGCTCCAGGCCCGATCCGAAACCTGTGCCTGGCCATGCCTGAGTGGAAAAACGGAGCTCATGATTGGCCTCCGGGAGAATATTCGGGCCGGGCGCACTTGCAGAACGCCCGACCCGGTCCGCATTCAGCCTTCACAGCTGCCGGATCCTTCGCAGCTGCTTTTGGCCTCACAGCTACCGGACCCTTCACAGCTGCTTTTTGCTTCACAGCTGCCGGAGCCTTCGCAGCTGCTTTGGCCCTGGCCATCCGCACCGTTGCCAGAACCTGCTGCATCCGGCTTGGCACCCTTGCCCTCCTTGGAGGATTTCTCGGTTTTGCCGCAGCCGCTGCAGCTGCTCGAACCCATGGCAGCTCCGGGTGCGCCGAGGCTGGCTCCGGACAGGAGCGTGGCCATGCACAAACCGGCCAGGTATGTTTTCAGATTACGACCATCCATTCAAAGCCTCCTTACTTTCGAGTCAGTGGCGGGGCGTCTCGAAGCCGAGCACCCGACAATCAAACGCCTGGATTCATCGATCCAGTATTGCTTTGTCGCAGTCGGCCAAGAATCATTACTTCCCGAAGGCGAAAAAGGAGGCTCACCTCCTGAGGTCTGAGCCGGCTGTCAGCACGGACGGAGGCAGCGTTGACCCCCGAAAAAGGAGGTTTTGTTTGCCTTGCCCGCCCTCGAGGCAAGCTGCTATGAATGGATCTGAGCTATCAGGAGGTTCTCGCCGTAACCGCCAAGGAGAGACCGTGAGTCATCGATCGAGCGCAGCCAAGCCAGCCACGGATGCCGGTCAGGCTTTGACCGAGAAGCAGTGGACAAACGGCGACATGGCCAACGAAACCAGACAGATCAGACGGGTGGCTTTGCTGGCCTTTGCCCTCAACCTCGGCTTGGCAGGGCTGAAGGGATTGCTGGCGGTTCTGAGCGGCAGCTTGGCCATCACGGCCGGGGCCATCGACTCGGCTACGGATTCCTTCGCCTCACTGGCCGTGTACGGTGGAGTGCGCCTGTCCACGCATAAGAGCCAGACATTTCCGCTTGGCCTGTACAAGATCGAGAACCTGCTGTCCGTGATCATCGCTCTGTTTATCTTCTTTGCCGGATATGAGATCGTCAGGCGCATTGCCGGAACCGAAAGCGTGACCGTCCATGTGACTCCGGCCATCCTCATCCTGTTGATCATCAGCACAGCGGCCATCTGGGCTTTTGGGAGGTATGCCCTCCGTGTCGGCCGCAGAACCGAATCACCGACCTTGATTGCCGAAGGCAAGCATCGCCAGGTGGACGTGCTCTCCTCCCTGGTGGTCGTCATCTCGGCGGCTCTGAGCTACCTGGAGGTGGACTTCAGCCTTCTGGGCATCGGCATCGACCGGTTGGCGGCGGCCGTGGTCGTCCTGTTCATCCTGCGGGCCGGCTGGGAGCTTTTGACCGAAGGCATGCGTGTCCTTCTGGATGCCTCGGTGGACCGGGACACCCTGGAGCAGGCCAGGAAGATCATTCTTCAGGAGCCGCTGGTCAGCGGCATCAACTCCCTGGTTGGGCGCAATGCCGGCCGATTTCGTTTTCTGCAGGCGGACGTGATCATGCGGACGGATAATCTGAGTAAGGCTCATGCTGCCAGCGAGCGACTGCAGCACCGTCTCCGGGAAGGCTTGGCGCATGTCGAGCGGGTGCTCATTCACATCGAGCCCCACCAGGAGGAGCGGCTCAGGCTGGCTCTGCCGATGGATTCGCGTCATGGACAGTTGAGCCGCCATTTCGGGGAAGCGGCCTACTTCGCCCTGGTCGATCTTCATACCCAGGGATATCAGGTTGAACGGCAGACCCTGCTGAGCAACCCCTATACGACCGTGGCCAAAGGCAAAGGCATCAAGGTTGCTGAATGGCTGGTGGAGAAGAAGGTGGATACGGTCCTGGCCAAGGAGGATATCAAGCACAAGGGACCCGGCTACGTCTTCGCCAATGCCGGCGTGTCTCTGCAAAGGGTCGACCAGGACACGCTGGATCAGGCCCTGGCAGCCTTTGTCAGCCGGCAGGCAGCCGATACGGACCGCGAGGCCTGAGACCGGCTGACTTCCCTGAGGCCAGCCGGGTCAGTTCGAAACGATCCGTTTCTCGACAGCCCGAAGTATTGTCCGACGGCGAGACAGGTGGGTTCAGCCTCGAGAGCGAAGAATAAGCACAGCACAGTGGGCCATGCGAACCACTCGTTCGGCGACCGAGCCCAAGGCCAGGTGGCTCAGACCGGTTCGTCCGTGTGAAGGCATGACGATCAGCTCGGTTTGGATGTCTTGAGCGTATCTGACGATCTCCACGCCGGGGTTGCCGATGACCACGTGCTTGTCGACGCCGGCGTAACGGTCGCCGGACAACAGCTCGTTCAACTGCTCCAAGCCTTTGTCCAGGCGTTCCTGATCCGGAATGCGGTCGGCAACCAAGGGATCGACAATGCCCCAAGACCGAATGACGTGCAAGATATGCAGGTCTGCCGGCTTGGCCACGAACTCCAGGCCGGTGTCGACGGCCTTCAAGGATTCATCGGAGAAGTCGATCGGGACGAGGCAGCTTTGCTTGGTCAGGCTCATAGTCGCTTGCTCCCATGGTTGCAGCCAGTTCAAGGAAAAAATTTTATCCAGCATACACCGGCACAGGGGTGTCGTCATCCGGCACTTTTCAGGGAGGAGGCATGCGCAAGGACAGATCCGGGACCATGGTCTACTCGACCGAAACGGGCAATCAGTGTCCGGATTGCGGCCAGGCCAGGCCGAAGTGCCGTTGCGGAACAGAGGCGCCGGTGCCTCGGGGCGACGGGATCGTGCGTATCCGCAGGGAAACCAAGGGCAGGAAGGGCAAATGCGTCACCATTGTCGACGGCTTGCCGCTCCAACCACAGCAGCTCAAGGCCCTGGGCAAGGAGCTCAAAGGGGCCTGCGGCAGCGGCGGAACAGTCAAGGACGGCCGCATCGAGATCCAGGGAGATCATCGAGACACTTTGCTTCAGACGCTTCGAGGCCGGGGGTGGACGGTCAAGCAATCCGGCGGCTGAGGCCGACCTTGCCAAACGGTCAAAGGGCCTACTGTCCGCCCGAGCTTGAGTCCGGCTCCTGCTCGGAGTCAGGCAGAACCCGTTTGGAGTTGCTTTCCAGATCGATGCGCTTGAAGGCTTCGAACTGTTCACGTAGGTTGCGGACGTCCTGGCGGGCCCGGGAGAGCGCTTCCCTGGCTTCGGACAGCTTTTGGCGCGACGTGGCCTCCTGCTGTCGAGCCTGGTGCAGGTCACGGATCAGGTGGATCCAGACCTCGGAGGTCTGTGCATAGGGGCTGTCCGGGAACATGCGGCGGACACGCCGGAAGGACTCCAGGGCCTGCCGGGTGTCCCTGGCCGGATTGTCCGGATGCAGCATGAGGATGCCCAGGCGATAGCTGGCTAGGTCGCCTGGCGGTTCGTCCGGCGATCGCTCGATGGCCTGCCGTAGCTCGTCCATGGCCTGACTAAACCGGCCTGCCGACTGCAGCCTCTCGGCCTTGGTCACCTCTGATTTACTCGCCAGCCTGCCGGTCTCCAGCTTGAGGGTGGAACAGCCTGCCAGCAGGAGCGCCGCGATCAAGCCGACGGCAGCGTAAAGCAGAACCGACTGCCTTTGCCAGGTTCGCTGTGAGCCCATATCTTCCCCTCGTGTGCGGCGATGACGTGTTTGGCAATGGCCAGCCCAAGTCCGGTGCCGCTCCCCTTGCCTTTGCGGAACTTGTCGAAAACCCCTTCCAGCTCGTCAGGATCGATGCCGCACCCCGTGTCCATGACGCAGACCTCGATGATCGAGCCTTCAGGGCCGTTCTGAGATCGCAGCAGCCCGGAAATGGTGATGGTGCCGCCTTTTGGAGTAAACTTCAAGGCGTTGCCCAGCAGGTTGATGACGACCTGCTCGATCTTTTCCCGGTCCATGACAGTCAGCATGGGCTCCTCGGTCAGGCTCAGACCCAGCTCGATGCCTGAATCCTCGGCCAACGGCTGCATGGCTGAACAGCAGCGCTCCAGCGAACCCCTCAGGTCGTGACGGTCCAACCGGTACTCGACCATGCCCGCCTCCATTCGGGACAAGTTGAGCATGGTGTTGATCATCTCGGTCAAACGGTTGGATTCTTCCTTGATGATGCTCAGCCGGTGCTCGACCTTGTCGGGCGGGGTATCTGCACCCTTTTGCAGTAAGAGATCCGTGGCCGCCCGGATGGAGGTCAAGGGTGTCCGCAGCTCGTGGGAAACGTGCGAGATGAAATCGGCCTTCATCTGGTCCAGCTCCCGGAGCTTGGCGCACATGGAGTTGAAGGAAGCGGCCAGCTCCTTGATCTCGGGAGGGGAATCGATGGTCAACGGCGAGTCGAACTCTCCCTGCTCGATTCTCTTGGTGCCCTGCATCAGCGACAGAACGGGGCGGTTGATCGTCCGGGCGTTGATCCAGGCGATGATCAGGCCGATAATCACTGCCAGTCCGGTCAGCAGAATGGTGAAGCGTACGGTCTTGGTCCCGATGGCCTCGGCCCGTTGCAGCTTGTCCTGCATGTCCATCTTGCTCCGCTCGCCGATTCGCTCCATCAGTCCGGCCAGATTTTCGATGGAGGCCCGGTCGATGCTCTGCTCCGAGACAGCCTGCTCGTCATCCTGCGGGGTTTCGAAGCGTTTCGAGCTTTGATTGAGGTACAGCCGGTAGCGGCCTTGAAAGGAGGCCAGCATCGAGCGGCTCTGAGGATCCTCTAGCAGGGATTTGAGCACATTCAAGCGTTCCTGGAGGACCGTGCCGGTGGTGCGGAACTGCTGCAAGAAGGCCTCATCCCTGGAGATGAGATACTTGTTTCGAAACTCGGCCTGAGCCAGGAGCGTATCGCTGATCTCGTCGGTCAAGCGGACGATTCGGCTGTCCCTGACACTGAGCGTGTGAGCAATGCGGTTGAGATCGCTCAG
>Ga0207797_1003503_pt1 | contig 10386 bp, 14 predicted proteins | sample PRCRCaboRojoPR_6_FD_187275 | JGI IMG/M metagenome (GOLD analysis project Ga0207797, IMG submission 187275) | Marine sediment microbial community from Cabo Rojo, Puerto Rico - PR CR 10% Liquid 1 (SPAdes) | ecosystem: Environmental > Aquatic > Marine > Coastal > Sediment | place: Cabo Rojo, Puerto... | reverse complement strand
GACGACCACATCTACCTGTCCATGGAGAAGAACATGTCCTGCGCGGTGGGCATGTGCGGTCACTGCAGGCTCGGCCCCTACTACTGCTGCACCGACGGGCCGGTCTTCCAGTACAGCCGGATCAAGGGGCTACCTGGGATATGGGACTAGGCATGGACAGAGCGACCAACAGCGCAGAGCAGCTGCACCACGGCCGGCTGGACCCCGAGCCCTCGGCCGGGCCGGACATGAGGCTCTACGTCGACCTCGACGTCTGCACGGAGAAGTGCGGCGAGTGCGAGGTCCGGTGCAGCTACCTCTACCATCCGGGCAACAACGGGATCATCTCGGTGGCCGAGCTGGCCACCTACGCCCTGGTCTGCAGGAGGTGCGACGACCCCCACTGCGTGGCGGCGTGCCCGAAGGACGCCCTGGAGCAGCAGGAGGACTCGGACGACATGCTGGTGCGGCACTCCATGCGCTGCATATCCTGCCGGTCCTGCTCCCACGCCTGTCCCTACGGCACCATCTACCCCGAGCTGGTCCCCCAGCTGGCTCACGTCTGCGACTACTGCCTCGACCGCAGGGAGGGCCAGGGCGAGCCGCTGTGCATAGCCACCTGCCCGTACGACGCGCTGAAGCTGATGCCGGGCAACACGGAGCTGGATGAGAACACGTTCCTCGTGGGCGGAAACCTGATAGTGCACTCCACGCACTGGGACAGGGAGAAGGCATGATCGAGGCTTACTACCTGATAGCGCTGGGCTTCGGCGCCACCGCTGCCCTGGGCCTGGCCGCCAGCTGGATTGACCGCAAGGTTACGGCCAGGCTGCAGTACAGGGTGGGGCCTCCGCTGCTTCAGCCCCTCACCGACCTGGTGAAGCTGATGGGAAAGGAGACAACCGTACCCTCCACCGCCACCCGCCCGGTCTTCTTCGCCGCGCCCCTGACGGGGCTGTCGGCGGTGATGGTGGCCTCGGCGGTGGTGTGGGCCGCCAACGCCAACGCCCAGTCCGGGTTCGTGGGCGACTGGATCGTGCTGATATACCTGCTGGTGATGCCGTCGCTGGCCATGATCGCCGCCGGCTTCGCCTCCGGCAATCCCGTGGCCAGCCTGGGAGCGTCCCGGGAGATGAAGCTGGTCCTCTCCTACGAGCTTCCCTTCGTCCTGGCCCTTCTGGTGCCCGTGATACTCAGCGGAGGGTCGATACGACTGGGGGCGCTCGTGGAGTTCCAGAGGGAGTCCGGGGCGGTAGCCGGAAACCTGTCTGGCCTGCTGGCCCTGCTGGTGGTCATCCTGGTCACCCAGGCCAAGCTGGCCCTGGTGCCCTTCGACATCCCGGAGGCGGAGACCGAGCTGGCGGAGGGCCCGCTTATCGAGTATTCCGGCCCGCTTCTGGGCACGTTCAGGCTCATGAGGAACATGATGCTCTTCCTTCTGCCCTTCGTGGCGGTCACGCTGTACTGGGGGGGTGCCAGCCTAAGCGGCTGGGGCTTCCTCTGGGCCTTCCTCAAGGTGGTGGCCCTGGTTGCGGTCACAACTGTCATACGAAACACGAACCCCCGCGTTCGAATAGACCAGGCGATGCGGTTCTTCTGGGGCCCGGTTACGGTGCTGGCGGCGGCCTCGGTGGTTCTCGCCCTGGTGGGCGCATGATGGAAACGGAGGTGGCCGGCTGATGGGGCTAAAGCTTAAGGCGCTTCTGAAATCGCCCTGGGTTTTCCACCTCTCCACCGGCAGCTGCAACAACTGCGACATCGAGGTTCTGGACTGCCTTACGCCGAGGTTCGACATCGAGCGTTTCGGCATGCTGCTGAAGGGCAGCATCCGCCACGCCGACGTCCTTCTGGTCACCGGCTCCTGCAACCGGATGTCGGCCGAGAGGCTGAAGACCCTCTACGAGCAGGTTCCCAAGCCCTGCCTGGTGGTGGCCATAGGGGAGTGCTCCCTCTCCCGGGGAATGTTCATCCACAGCTACAACTGTCCGGTACCGCTGGACCACATCATTCCGGTGGACGTCTACATTCCCGGCTGCCCGCCGAAGCCGGAGGCTGTCATCGCGGGAGTTGTCAAGCTGATAGAGAAGGTTGGAGGCAAGAAAGGTGACTGACCGGGCCGCTGTAATTCGGGATATCACCGAGAGGTTCTCGGAGGATATCCAGCGACTGGACGACGTCTCCCACAAGCGGGTCTACATCGACATAGAGACCGGCTCTCTGGTGAAGATGGCGCTCTACCTGTTCGAACAGGTGGGGGCCCGGTTCAACATCGCATCCGGGGTGGACTGCCGCAGCCACATCGAGATCCTCTACCACTTCACGGTTGAGGACATCAACCTGATGGTCTCGCTGCGGGTCAGGCTGGACCGGGAGAAGCCGGTGGTGGACTCGCTGACCCCCTACATGAAGGCCGCCGACTGGATCGAGCGGGAGATGAACGAGCTGCTGGGCATAGAGTTCACGGGCCATCCCGACATGAGGCGCCTTCTGCTGGCGGACTTCTGGCCCAAGGGTGTCTATCCGCTCCGGGCGGACTACGAGGAGTGGGACGACAGCGCCGTGCGGGACAGGGGGGTGTGATGGGCAAGAGAACCACCATACCGATAGGGCCGTTCCATCCCCTGCAGGAGGAGCCGGAGTTCTTCACCCTCACCGTGGAGGGCGAGCGGGTTGTGGACATCGATGTCCGGATAGGCTGGAACCATCGGGGCATCGAGAAGCTCTCCGAGCGCAAGAACTTCGACCAGAGCACCTTCGTCATCGAGAGGATCTGCGGCATCTGCTCCACCAGCCACCCCTTCGCCTACACCATGGCTGTGGAGGACGTGATGCAGCTGGAGGTCCCCGACCGGGCCAAGTACATCCGCACCATCATCGCCGAGGGGGAGAGGATCCACTCGCACCTGCTCTGGGCCGGCCTGGCGGGCCACTTCCTGGGCTACAACACCGTCTTCATGTGGGTCTGGAAGGCCCGCGAGGAGATACTGGACGTCATGGAGATGCTCTCGGGCAACCGCAACAACTACGCCATGTTCAAGCCCGGGGGCGTCCGCCGCGACATAGATGACGACGTGATTAAGCCCTGTCTGGCCAAGCTGGACAGGATCGAGGCCACCCTGGATCTCGTACGCAAGGCGGTGGAGGACGACCCGGTCCTGCAGGCGCGGACCAAGGGTGTAGGTGTGCTCACACTGCAGGACGTCGTCGACTACAGCGCCCTGGGTCCCACCTCCAGGGCCTCGGGACTGGCCAGGGACGTCCGCAAGGACAGCCCCTACGCCGCCTACCCGATGCTGGACTGGAAGATGATCACCACCGAGAACGGCGACGTCTACGACAAGGTGATCCTCCGTGTGCTGGAGATGTACGAGTCTCTCTCCATCCTCAGGCAGGCGCTTCCCAACCTGCCCGGAGGCGAGATCGACGCCAACATAAAGTCGGTGCCTCCCGGGGAGGGCGTGGGGCACGCCGAGGCTCCCCGGGGAGAGGTCTTCCACTACGTGCGCAGCGACGGGACAAACAGGCCGGTGCGCCACAAGGTCCGGGCCCCCACCTTCATGAACCTGCCCACCTACCGTGAGTCGGTGGTGGGGGAGACCATAGCCGACGCTACCATTATCCTGGCCGCCATCGACCCCTGCTACTGCTGCACCGAGAGGGTGGCGGTGGTGGACGGCCGGGGCCGCAGGCTCCACGACGGAACCGACCTCGTGGAGTTGTCCCGGGCCAAGACCGAGCGGCTGAGAAGGGAGATGGGAGGGGCATGAACCTCGCAGAGCTCTTTAGACTGGATACGCTCGCCATCTTCTGCGCCGCCTTCAGCGGACTCTTCTTCCTCCTGACCACCCTGTACTCCGCCGGCTTCATGAAGGGCATGAGGTCGGGCTTCCGCTACTACCTCTACCTGCTGGTGACCCTGGTGGCCACCGCAGCGGCCCTCTTCGCGGACAACGTGATACTGCTGCTGGCCCTGTGGGGGTTCCTGGGTCTTATGCTCTACCTGCTGATAGGCTTCGGCAGGGCGGCGCGGACGGCGGACACCGCCAAGAAGACCATGATAATAATCGGGGGCTCGGACGCCCTCATGCTCATGGGGCTGGGGCTGATCTGGCATCTCAGCGGCACGGATGCCCCGATATGGTCCATGCGGCTCTCCGAGCTGCGGATCCCCATCGAGGGCGGAGCCGGCACCCTGGCCTTCCTTCTGCTGGCCGCCGGCGCCCTGGCCAAGGCCGGCGCCATGCCTCTGCACACCTGGATACCGGATACGGCGGAAGACGCTCCCATACCGGTGACCGCATACCTGCCGGCCTCCCTGGACAAGCTGCTGGGCATATACCTGCTGGCCAGGCTCTGCCTGGAGGTCTTCGGAATGACCCCGGCCATGAACACCGTCCTGATGGCGGTGGGCAGCTTCACCATAGTGGCCGCGGTGATGATGGCCCTGGTGCAGCACGACCTGCGGAGGCTGCTGGGCTACCACGCCGTGAGCCAGGTGGGCTACATGGTCCTGGGCATCGGCACGGGCACCCTGGTGGGAATCGCCGGAGGCCTGTTCCACATGCTGAACCACGCCATCTACAAGGCCTGCCTGTTCTACACGGGAGGCGCGGTGGTGAAGAGAGCGGGAACCGCCGACCTCAGAAAGCTGGGGGGCTACGCGAAGGTGATGCCCGTGGTGTTCACCAGCTTCCTGGTGGCGGCCCTGGCCATCTCCGGCGTGCCGCCACTCAACGGTTTCGCCTCCAAGTGGATGGTCTACCAGGGGGTGATCGAGACCGGAGCGGACGGCGGCTTCATGTGGGTGGTGTGGCTGGCCGCGGCCATGATAGGCAGCGCCCTCACACTGGCCAGCTTCATGAAGCTCTCCAACGCGGTCTTCCTCGGACAGCCGTCGAAGCCCCTGGAGAAGCGGGGCAGCGGGGCCTGGGCCGGCATACCGGCGGTGACCCTGGCGGCCCTCTGTCTGGTGTTCGGCGTTCTGGCCCAGAGGCTGCCGCTTCGCTACCTGATATTCCCCTCCATCGGCGCCGAGCCCGGGGGCCAGGGCATCTGGGAGCCCGGAATGGCCTCGGTCCTCCTGCTGGGAGGCCTGCTGGTCGGCCTGATCCTCTACCTGATCGGAAGGGCCTGGAAGGGCGCGCGGGTCAGCAAGCCCTTCGTGGGCGGAGTCGACCTGGAGGACCATCCCGAGATGAGGGTCTCCGGAGCCGACTTCTACCTCACGGTCAGCGAGATGGGTCCGCTGAAGAGGATGTACGCGCTGGCCGAGGCCAGGGCGTTCGACATCTACGAGCAGGGAAAGCAGCTGGTGTTCGAGCTGAGCGGGGCCCTGGGCGCGGCGCACAGCGGCGTCCTCTCCCGGTACCTGGGCTGGTACCTGCTCGGCATGGCGGCGATTCTAGCTGTACTGGTGTGGTGATGAGATGATTGCTCTGTACATACTGCTTTCGATGATGATCCTCGGGGCCCTGGTGGCCATCGAGGTCCGAAGCCTGATCTCATCGGTGGTGGCGGTGGGGGCGGTGGGCCTGGGGCTCTCCCTGGTCTTCCTGCTGCTGAAGGCGCCGGACGTGGCCCTCACCCAGCTGGTGGTGGAGATCATCGCCGTGATCATACTGATCAGGGCCACCATCCGCCGTCAGCTTCCCGGGTCACCGGTGTCCGCCAGGCCCTACGGGGTCCTTCTGGGCCTCGGCTTCGCCGTCCTGCTCGTTCTGGTCTCCCTGCCCGCGCTGCAGGAGATCCCCCAGCTGGGGCACCCATACATGAGGGTGGCAGAGACCTACGTGGAGAACGGCCTGCGGGACACCGGAGCCACCAACGTGGTGGCCTCGGTGATACTGGACTACAGGGCCTACGACACGCTGGGGGAAGCAACCGTGCTGTTCACGGCGGTGATGGGAGTCATGGCCGTGCTCCGAAACAGGGGCCTCAAGGGCGGGGAGGAGGGCTGACATGGCCGACAGACGCGAAGACGGAATGTCACTCATAGTGAAGACCGTCACCAGGCTCACGCTGGGCCTGATCCTCCTCTACGGCCTCTACATCGTCCTGCACGGCCACCTGACGCCGGGAGGCGGCTTCGCCGGAGGCGTAATCGTGGCCCTCTCGCTGGTGCACCTGGTGCTGGCCTTCGGCGGCAGGAGCGCCTGGAAGAGGATCTCCCACTCCGGCGCATCCGTCATGGAGGCCACCGGAGCCCTGGGATTCCTGGCCCTGGCCCTGCTGGGCCTCACCGCCGGGTTCTTTCTCTCCAACTTCCTCCCCGAGGGCAGGGCGTTCGCGCTGTTCAGCGCCGGGTCGATACCCCTGGCCAACCTGGCCATCTGCCTGAAGGTGGGAGGCGGCCTGTTCGCCGTCTTCGCCATACTCACGATCTTCACCGCCGAGACCGCCTCGCCGGACGGGGGGGAGCGATGACTGCCTACATACTCTGCCTGATCCTGTTCAGTCTCGGCATCTACTGCGCGGTCTCCAAGCGCAACCTGATAAAGATCATCGTCGGCGTGGCCATAGCCGAGTACGCCGTGAACCTGATGTTCGTCCTGGTGGGATACAGGATAGGAGGGGTGCCTCCCATCTTCGCAGCTCCCGGGGAGGCGCAGGGAGCGATGGTCGACCCGCTGCCCCACGCCCTGGTGCTGACCTCGATCGTCATAGGTCTGGCCACCACGGCCCTGCTGGCGGCGATAGCCATGAGGATATACCGGAAGTACGGAACCTACGATGTCAACGAGATAAGGGAGCTGAGAGGGTGACACACACGCTGATGCCTCTGATGATCGCGGTGCCCCTCGGAGGCGCCTTCCTGTGCGCGCTCATGGGAAAGCGAACCAGGGCACTGCCCGACGCCATGGGGTTCCTGGTGACGCTTCTGACCGCGGCGGGAGCGGTGTACTCGGTGAGCCTCGTGAAGTCCGCGGATACCCTGGTCTACTCCATGGGAGGCTGGAGGGCTCCCGTGGGAATAGTGCTCTCCCTCGACGGCCTCACCGCCCTGATGCTGGTCACCGTCAACCTGGTGGCCTTCCTGGTGGCCATCTACGCCAGAGGGTACATGGAGCGCTACACCTCCAAGAGGCTCTTCTACGGCCTCTTCCTCCTGATGCTGGCGGGGATGAACGGGGTGGTCCTCACCGGTGACATGTTCAACCTGTTCGTCTTCCTGGAGATAGCATCGGTAGCCAGCTACGCTCTGGTTGCCTTCGGCACCGGCAAGCAGGAGCTGGAGGCTGCATTCAAGTACGGCGTGATGGGCACCATCGCCTCGCTGTTCATACTGCTGGGCATAATCCTGCTCTACGCCAGGACCTCCACTCTCAACATGGCCGACATGGCCGCCGCGCTGGCGGGCGGAGGGGGAGACGTTGTACCGCTGGTCACCGGCCTCTTCCTGGCCGGCTTCGGCCTTAAGGCGGCGCTGGTCCCCTTCCACGCCTGGCTTCCCGACGCCCATCCGTCGGCCCCGGCTCCCATCAGCGCCATGCTCTCGGGAGTCCTGATCAAGTCCCTGGGCGTCTACGCGATGGTGAGGGTGCTGTACAATGTACTGGGGGTGGCTGAAGTAAGCGAGACTGGTTCACCTTTCACCCCCCTCATCGTACTGGGAATACTGTCCATGATGGTGGGCGTTGTGCTCGCCCTGGGCCAGTGGGACATGAAGAGGCTGCTGGCCTACCATTCCATAAGCCAGATTGGATACGTGATACTGGCAATAGGAATAGGAACCCCGCTGGCGGTATTGGCGGGCCTGTTCCACCTGTTCAACCACTCCATCTTCAAATCGCTGCTCTTCCTGGACTCCGGCTCGCTGGAGCAGGCCACCGGCACCCGGGACCTGCGGAGGATGGCGGGGGTGGGCAGGAAGCTGCCGGTAACCTCCGGGAGCACGCTGATAGCCTCGATGTCCATCGCCGGGATTCCGCCCTTCAACGGCTTCTGGAGCAAGCTGCTCATCATCGTGGCGGCGGTTCGCGCCGGACACTCCTGGAGCGCCTTCTGGGCGGTGCTGGCCAGCATCCTCACCCTGGCCTCATTCACCAAGGTGCTGCGCTACGGCTTCCAGGGGGGCGGCGCCGGAAAGCGGCTGCGCGAGCTGGCTGCGGTTCCGCTATCCATGAAGGTGGCCCTGGTGCTCTTCGCCGTGATCTGCATCGGCGGGGGCCTGCTGCTGCTGCCTTCGCTTCGTGATCTGTTCCTGGGTCCCGCCGCCGACGCACTGGCGGGCGGTACACGGCAGCTGGGCTTCGTGCTGACGGGAGGTGCGTCATGAGGAGCAGGATAGCGATGTTCCTTGTGGCCCTGGCCGCCTGGATGCTGCTCAGCTGGTCTGTGAGCATCCAGCACCTGGCGGTGGGGGTTGTCGTATCGCTGATAGTGGCGGTCTCCGTGGGGGACCTGTTCGTCAGCCGGCCCCACATGATGACGCATCCGCTGCGCTGGCTGAACCTGGTGTTCGTCTACGCGCCGCTGCTGGCCTGGGAGTGCGTCAAGGCCAACTTCGACGTGGCCTACAGGGTGCTCAATCCCGGTCTTCCCGTGAAGCCGGGCATAGTCCGCGTAAAGACCTCCCTGCGGTCGGACACCGGCCTGACCTTCCTGGCCAACTCCATTACGCTTACGCCGGGGACCATGACGGTGGACGTGGACGCCGAAGAGGGGATTCTCTACATCCACTGGATCAACGTGAGCAGCGATGATCCCGCCGAACGGGCCAGTCGAATAGCCGGAAGGTTCGAGCCCGTTCTTCGGAGGATCTTCGAGGAAGGGGGTGGAGAATGAGAGCAGCCAGATGGGCCCTGGGAGGAGTCGTCCTGCTGGCGGTGCTGGCCCTGATAATCTTCAGGACCTACCCCGTGGAGTTCCTGGAGAACGTGAGCGACTCCGACTTCGCGGCCCGCGCTCTCTACATCGTGCTCCTGTCCGCCCTCCTCTGCCTCTTCCGAATCGCCAGGGGCCCCACCTCGGCGGACCGGATCATGGCCATAGACATACTGGGCATACTGATAGTTGGCTTCTGCGCCATAATGGCGGCCGTTACGGATACCGGCTGGTACCTGGACATCGGGATCGCCTGGGCGCTGCAGAGCTTCATCGCATCTCTGGCATTCTCCAAGTACCTGGAGAGGAGGCGGTTCGATGCTTAGCATCCTCGGCAAGGTGCTCATCGGCGTAGGCCTGGGGTTCGACCTGCTGGGCTGCCTCGGCCTGGTCCGCCTGCCGGACGTCTACAACAGGCTCCAGGCGGCGACGAAATGCGTCACCCTGGGCACCTGCAGCATTCTGCTGGGGGTGTTCTTCTACAGCGGCATGGCAACCGGAACCGGCATCAAGGCGCTGCTGTGCATCCTCTTCCTGGTGCTCACGGCCCCGGTGGCCGCCCATGCCATCTCCAAGGGCGCCCACAACGGAGGTCTGCGCATGTGGAAGGGCTCCGTCACCGACGAGTACCTGGAGGACACGGGCAAGGGTGAGGGAGAAGGGGAGGGGGCGGCGACATGAGGCTCCCCAAGGTAAGAGAGCTGGTGGAGGCCATAAGGGCCATCTTCGTAGGACCCTACACCTCCAAGTTCCCCAAGGAGATGCCGCAGCCCCACCGGAACTTCAGGGGCCAGCCGAAGTTCGACTCCGACAAGTGCGTGGGCTGCCTGGGCTGCGAGGAGATATGCCCGGTTGGTGCCATCGACCACCGTGACGAGACAGACCGCGAGGACGGCACCCCCATGCGGGTGATGATCCACTACACCGATACCTGCATCTTCTGCGGGGAGTGCGAGGCCGCCTGCATCAACGACCACCAGGGCATCGTCCTCACCGACGAGTGGGAGCTGGCTTTCTTCGACCGCTCGGAGGCCTACGAGACCATCGAGAAGGAGCTGGTGCTCTGCGAGTGCTGCGGCGAGCCGGTTGCCTGCCGTGACCACCTGATATGGATATCCGACCGGCTGGCCGAGCTCACCTTCTCCAACCCCACCCTCTACCTGACGAAGATGAGGGAGCTGGGGGTGGCCGACGAGAACCTGGTGCGGACGGCAATGGAGGGCTGGAGGCCCGACCGGATGAAGGTGCTCTGCGCCCGCTGCCGCCGCCAGACCACCCTCACCACGGCGGAGGACTCCTGACAAACGGGTCCGGCGCGGAAGAGAGCCCCCTCGCTGAGGGACTGCGGGAGCTGGCTGGGGCCGGCTCCCGCGTCGTCATACTGGGGGTGGGGAACACTCTGCGGGGCGATGACGGGTTCGGGCCGGCCCTGGTGGGTAGGCTCGCCGGCCGCACCCGCGCGGTATGCATCGACGCCGGAACCACCCCGGAGAACCAGACCGCTCCCGTACTGCGCGCCCGGCCGGACGCCGTAATCGTACTGGATGCCGCCGACTTCGGCGGAGAGCCCGGGGAGCTGTCGCT
>Ga0207797_1003502_pt1 | contig 10386 bp, 9 predicted proteins | sample PRCRCaboRojoPR_6_FD_187275 | JGI IMG/M metagenome (GOLD analysis project Ga0207797, IMG submission 187275) | Marine sediment microbial community from Cabo Rojo, Puerto Rico - PR CR 10% Liquid 1 (SPAdes) | ecosystem: Environmental > Aquatic > Marine > Coastal > Sediment | place: Cabo Rojo, Puerto... | reverse complement strand
CGAGCCCCGGAGCTCGAAGAGGACTGGGGGGAGTAAATTGCAGATCGGACTGCTCTACTCCCGGATCCGCAGAGACGAGAAGCTCCTCCTCGAGGAGCTGCGCGACCGCGGACACGAGGTGACGAAGATAGACGTCCGCAAACAGCAGTTCGGGCTCGAAGAGAGCTCGATCCCCGTCGAGGACCTCGACGTGGTGCTCGACCGGTGTCTCGCCACCAGTCGGAGCCGCTACGCCACGCAGTTCCTCGACACCTACGGCGTGCCGGTGGTCAACGACCCCGACACCGCCGACCTCTGTGCGGACAAGGTAAAGACGAGCCTCGCGCTCTCGGGCGCGGGCCTGCCCACGCCCGAGACGACGGTCGCGTTCACGACCGACGCGGCACTCGAAGCCATCGAGTCGTTCGGCTACCCGTGCGTGCTCAAGCCAGTCGTCGGATCGTGGGGGCGGCTAATGGCGAAAATCGAGAGCCGCAGCGCCGCCGAGGCGATCCTCGAGCACAAGGAGACGCTCGGACACTACGAGCACAAGGTGTTCTACGTCCAGGAGTTCGTCGAGAAGCCCGGACGCGACATCCGCGTGCTCGCCGTCGACGGCGAGCCCATCGCCGCGATGACCCGGTCGTCGGACCACTGGCTCACCAACGCCGCGAAGGGCGGCGAGACCGCCGCGTTCGAGATCGACGACGAGGTGCGCGACCTCGTCGCGCGCGCGTCGGACGCCGTCGGCGGCGGTCTCCTCGGCGTCGACCTGATGGAGACAGGGGCGAGCGAGGCGCGTAGCGCCTCGGAGAAGTCGAGCGGCGACGGGACGGAGCCGCGAGACACCGGATACACGATCCACGAGGTCAACCACACCGTCGAGTTCAAGGCGCTGAACGACGCCACGGACGTCGACGTGCCCGCCGCGGTCGTCGACTGGCTCGAGACGAAAGCCGACGAGGCGACCGACGAGGCGGCGGAGGTGACCGCGGCGTGACCTACACCGCGACCGTCGTCGGGGGGAGCGGCTTCACGGGCGGCGAACTGCTCCGCCTGCTCACGGGCCACCCGGAGTTCGAGGCGGTGCAGGCGACCAGCCGGGAGTACGAGAACAAGAGCGTCGGCTACGTCCACCCGAACCTGCGGGGCGTGGACCTGCGTTTCACCGATCCGTCGGATCTGGAGTCGGTCGACGTGCTGTTCGCCGCGACGCCCCACGGCGTCTCGATGAGCCACATCGACTCGTTCCGCGCGGTCGCCGATCTGGTCGTCGACCTGAGCGCGGACTTCCGGCTGAACACCGTCGAGCAGTACGAGGAGTGGTACGACGGCCACGACGCCCCCGAGTACCTCGACGAGGCCGTCTACGCGCTCCCCGAACTCACGCGCGAGGAGCTGCCCGGGGCGTCGCTGATCGCCGCCGGCGGCTGTAACGCGACGGCGACCATTCTGGGGCTGAAACCGCTCGTCGACGCCGACGTGATCGGAGCCGACGACCAGGTCGTCGTCGACGTGAAGGTCGGCTCCTCGGAGGGCGGTGCTGGCGGCGGGCCGGCCTCCTCGCACGCCGAGCGCTCGGGCGTCGTCCGGCCGTACGCGCCGACCGGCCACCGTCACGAGGCCGAGATCGAGCAGTTCCTCGGGCTCGACGTCTCCTTTACCGTCCACGCCGTGGACATGGTGCGGGGCGCGTCGGCGACCTGCCACACGTTCCCGGGCGACCCCGTCTCGAAGGGCGACCTCTGGGGCGCGTTCCGCGAGGCCTACGAAGACGAGCCGTTCGTCCGCCTCGCGTCCGGCGGGGGCGGCGTCTACCGCTACCCCGAGCCGAAGGCGGTCGCGGGCTCGAACCACGCCGAAGTCGGCTTCGAACTCGACCCCGGCAACCGCCGCGTCGTGGTCTTTGCGGCCATCGACAACATGATGAAGGGGTCGGCCGGGCAGGCGGTCCACGCGGCCAACGTCGCGCTCTCGCTGCCCGAGACGGCCGGACTCGACTTCGACGGACTCCACCCGGTGGGGGCACCCTGAGACCATGACGAACGAAACACCGAGCCACGACGAGTTGCTCTGCGCGGACGGCGGCACAGCCTCCGACGACCTCCCCGAGACGGTCGTCGTGAAAGTCGGCGGCGCGAAGGCCGTCGACCCGGCCGGGGCCGTCGAGGACGTCGCACACCTCGTCGCGAACGGCGTCGAGGTCGTCGTCGTCCACGGCGGGTCGACCGCGGTCGACGAGACGCTCGAGGCCCTCGGCGAGGAACCGACCTACGTCACGACGCCCGGCGGCGTCTCCGGTCGGTTCACCGACGAACGGACGATGGAGGTCTTCGAGATGGTGCTCCCGGGGAAGCTCAACACCGACCTCACCGCGACGCTGCGGGCGGCGGGCGTCGACGCGCTCGGCCTCTCGGGCGTCGACGGCGGCCTGCTGACGGGGCCGCGCAAGTCCGCCGTCCGCGTGGTCGAGGACGGCAAGAAGAAGATAAAGCGCGGCGACCACTCCGGGACGATCACCGACGTCGACGCCGACCTGCTGGAGACGCTGCTGTCGGGCGGCTACACCCCGGTCGTCACCGTGCCGATGCTCGCGGACGACGGCGTCCCGGTGAACGCCGACGCCGACCGGGCGGCCGCCGCCGTCGCGGGCGCGCTCGACGCCACGCTGGTCGTCCTGACGGACGTCGAGGGGGTCTACGCCGACCCCGACGACCCCGCGACGCTGATCGAGTCGGTCACCACGCCGGCCGACCTCGACGCGCTCGAAGACGCCGCCGAGGGGTTCATGACCAAGAAGGTCATGGCCGCGACCGAGGCGCTCGAGGGCGGCGCAGACGAGGTCGTCGTCGCGAACGCGAACGCGAACTCGCCGGTCGTCTCGGCGCTCGAGGGCGGCGGCACGCACGTGACCGAAAGCGCCCTCGAAGCGAGCGAAGTCGCCGACGCGGTCACAGACGGAGGTGACCTCGCGTGAGCGGCTTCGTCTTCTCGGAGAAGCCGATTCAGATCGCCTCGGGCTCCGGACCGTACCTCTACGACCCGGACGGGACCGAGTATCTCGACTTCGGCGCGAGCTACGCCGTCGCCGCCGTCGGCCACTCCCACCCGCAGGTCGTCGAGGCGGTGCAGCGACAGGCCGCGGACCTGATGTTCGTGCAGGCGTCCTACCCGGTAGAAGCGCGCACCGAACTCTACGAGAAGCTCGCGGCGCTCGCGCCGGGCGACCTCTCGAACGTCTGGCTCTGTAACTCCGGCACGGAGGCCAACGAGGCGGCGATGAAGTTCGCCCGGAGCGCCACGGGCCGCGAGAAGATCGTCGCGACCAAGCGCGCCTTCCACGGGCGCACGATGGGCGCGCTCGCGATGACCTGGAAGAACAAGTACCGCGATCCCTTCGAGCCGCTGGCCGGCGGCGTCGAGTTCGTCAGCTACGGCGACAGCGAGGAGCTCGCGGAGGCGGTGGACGAGGAGACGGCCGCGGTCTTCCTCGAACCGGTGCAGGGGGAGGGCGGCGTCAACCCGGCCGACCCGGCGTACCTGCAGGCGGCCCGCGAGGTGACCGCGGAGGCCGGCGCGGCGCTGGTCTTCGACGAGATCCAGACCGGCGTCGGCCGCACCGGGACGCTGTGGGCCGCCGAGGCCGCGGGCGTCACGCCCGACGTGCTGACGACGGCGAAAGGCATCGCGAGCGGTCTCCCGCTCGGCGCGACCGTCGTCGCAGACTGGATCGCCGAGGCGGCCGGCGACCACGGCTCGACGTTCAGCGGGAGTCCGGTCGTCGCCGCCGCCGCCAACGCCACGCTCGACGTGATAGTCGAGGAGGACCTCCCGGCTCACGCCGCCGAGATGGGGTCGTACCTGAAAGACGAACTCGCCGCGGCGACCGACGAGCACGACCTCCCCGTCCGCGAGGTGCGCGGACAGGGGCTCATGCTCGGCGTCGAGGTGAAGCGGGGGGCCAACCGCGTGCTCCGGGACCTCGCGCTGGAACACGGCGTCCTCGCGCTCCCCGCCGGCCGGACGGTCGTCCGGCTGCTGCCGCCGCTGGTCGTGAACGAGGACCACGCCGACCGGGTCGTCTCGGCGCTGACGGAGGTGCTCTCGTGAGATGGCGGCCGAAGCGACGACACCGGACGCGGTCGACCTGCACGAGACGCTGACGACCGTCTCGCCCGACGAGGCCCGCGACCTGCTCGTGGACCTCGTCTCGATCCCCTCGCCCTCGGGCGAGGAGCGGAAGGCGGCCCAGCGGCTCGTGGCGTTCTTCGAGGCGCACGGCCGCGAGGCGTGGCTGGACGCCATCGGGAACGTCCGCGCGCCCGCGGACGACGCCGTCCTGTTGACCTCCCACGTCGACACCGTGCCGGGCGACATCCCGGTCCGGGTCGAGGACGGCGTGCTCTGGGGTCGCGGGAGCGTCGACGCGACGGGGCCGCTCGCGGCGATGGCGGTCGTCGCCGTCGAGACGGGCGTCTCGTTCGTCGGCGTCGTCGGCGAGGAGAAAGATTCGCGGGGCGCACACCACCTCGTCGCCGACCGCGAGCCGCCCGAGGCGCTCGTCAACGGCGAGCCGAGCGGCTGGGACGGGCTGACGCTGGGCTACCGCGGGATCCTCGGCGGGCGCTACGGGGTCCAGACCGAGGGCCAGCACACCTCGCGGCCGTCGCCGAACGCCATCGAGCAGGCGATGGCGTGGTGGCGGCGGGTCCAGGAGGCGTTCGCGCCCGACGACGAGTCCGAAGGGGCCGAGGCGGACGCCGGGTCGACCTTCGAGCAGGTGACCACCAAGCCGGTGTCGTTCGACGGCGGCGTGACGGACGACGGCCTCGCGACGAACGCGTCGATGGAGGTCCAGCTCCGGGTTCCGCCGTCGAAGACCGTCGACGAGGTGCGCGAGACCGCGGAAGCCCAGCTAGAGGCGGGGTCGCTGTCGTGGGTTGACGAGCTCCCGCCGGCGATGCAGTCCCCCCGGACGCCGGTGGCGCGGGCGTTCCGCGTCGCCATCCGACAGCTGGGCGGCGACCCGCGGCTCCTCCGAAAGACTGGCACGAGCGACGTGAACGTCTACACCGGTGCGTGGGACGTCCCGATGGCGACCTACGGGCCGGGCGACTCCAGCCTCGACCACGCGCCCGACGAGCGGCTCCCGCTCGCCGAGTACGACCGTTCTATCGCCGTCCTCGCGACGGTCTGTGAACGGCTCATCGACTGACGAAACGACCAGACACGACACCCATGGACTTCCTCGACATCGACGACATCGACGCCGACCAGCTAGAGAGCATCCTCGACCGCGCGGCCGGCATGAAAGCCGGCGAGATCGACGAACGACTCCCCGGGGCCACGCTGACGATGGTCTACGAGAAGCCGAGCACGCGGACCCGCGTCTCCTTCGAGACCGGGATGACGAAACTCGGCGGTCACGCCATCTTCCTCGGCCCCGACGACATCGGCCTCTCGGACAGTCGAGAGCCGATACGGGACGTCGCGCGCGTCCTCGGACGCTACGGCGAGGCGGCGATGCTCCGCCTGTTCGACCACGAGGACGCAGAGGAGTTCGCCGAGCACGCGGACGTGCCGGTCATCAACGGGCTGACCGACGACGCGCACCCCTGCCAGACGCTCGCGGACCTCCTGACGATCCGGGAGGAGTTCGGCAGTTTCGAGGACGTGCAGGTGGCCTGGGTCGGCGACGGCAACAACGTCGCCCAGTCGTTCGTCCTCGGGGCCGCGCTCGCCGGTCTCTCGCTCTCGGTCTGTACGCCGCCGGAACACGAGATCGACGACGAGGTGATAGAGCGGGCGGCCGCGCTCGGCGGCGACCCCGAGTTCGTCGACGACCCCGCCGAGGCCGTCGCGGGCGCGGACGTCGTCTACACCGACGTCTGGGTGAGCATGGGCGAAGAAGACGTCCGCGAGGAGAAACTGGCCGCGTTCGACGGCTACCAGTTGAACGAGGACCTCCTCTCGGGGACCGACGCCAAAGTGATGCACTGCCTGCCGGCCCACCGCGGGGAGGAGATAACCGACGACGTCCTGGAGAGCGACCGCGCCATCGTGTGGGACCAGGCCGAAAACCGGATGTGGGCACAGAACGCCCTGCTGGTCGAACTGCTCGGTTAGGCCCGTCTTCGGAGAGTCGTGAACGATTCGGACACGGCAGGTGTGAAGTCGAGCGTTCCGGCGGCGTGTGAGCGGCGGTGTCTCCGGTGCGAAACGACGAAACGGGACAGGTGGCAATCACAAAAAATATTATTCCGCACTCAATACTCGTGGCCAGTTAGCGCGAGAGGCCGGTTTCGGACATCCCGGGCGCGCTACGAGGCCAGGGCACCCCAGAATGACTAACTTCGAACAACTCGACTCGGCAGGGAGAGTAGTATACGATTCTGAATCAGGCACGTATCACGGAGAGTACCACGCGGACGACGGCCACTCGCTCACGTTCGCGGTCGTCGAGGCGATGTCGGCCGTGCTCGACGTGGGCATGACCGACATCGAACCGCTGACCGAGACCCTCAACCCGGACGCGCTCGAACGCCTGTTCGGGACGCAGTCCGGCGAGAGCGACGAGGAACTGCTGGTCTACTTCACCCACGAGGGCTGTGAGGTCACGGTTCGCCGCGACGGCCACTTCACCGTCAGCCGCCTCGACGACTGACGCGAGACCGCCGCGGGGTCGACCCCGACGACGCGCTCGACGCCGACTCGGCGCGACCGGTCGACTCAGAGGTCAGCGACGGACGGGAAGGCGGCGCCGAGCACCGCGCCGTAGACGACGTGACCCACGAGACTCATCGGATTGAGGTTGGGGAGCGGCGGGGCGGGGAAGCCGACCGCACCGAGCCAGACGGGCATCACGAGCGCCGCGAGGACGACCCAGAGCACGACGCCGTAGGCGACGCCCGCGGCGATGGACTTGCCGCGCGTGTCCGCCAGCGACGGGACGGCTTTCAGTCCGGCGGCGAAGACGAGTCCGAGAACCGCCGAGTGAAAGAGGTGCGCGCCCCACCCCGCCGCGAGTCCGGAGAGACCGTACATCGCGGGAATGGCGTTCTGGATGACCGGCGTCATCTGCATCGTCAGCATCGCGCCCATCACGACGCCCCCCACCAACCCGGAGACGATGCCGCCTCGCCACGCGCCCTGTTCGTACTGTTCGACCGTCGCCGTTGCGGTTTGGGAACTCATCGCACGTATACGATTCCCCAGCGACGACAAAACCGTACCTCGGAGGGGCGCACGGCGCGCCGACGCCCGGTAGTTTGATATGCTCCGTGCGTGCCCGACGCACGACAGCGCGGCGTCGGGCGGTCGTCGTCGAACCGGCTCGGGATCGCCACCCGCGAGGCCCGAAGTTATATGCGAGGACGGCAAACCCGCAGGTAGTGGTCGAGACGAACGGACACACGCGGTTTTTCCCCTACGAGGAGCCGTACCCGAACCAGCGCGAGGCGATGGACCGCATCGCGAACGTCCTCGCGCGCCAGCAGGACGTACTGCTGGAGGGTGCACCCGGGACGGGCAAGACGCTGTCGGCGCTGGTGCCGGCGCTGGACTACGCCCGGTCGGAGGACAAGACGGTCGTCATCACGACCAACGTCCACCAGCAGATGCGCCAGTTCGTCGAGGACGCCCGCGCCATCGCCGAGAAAGAGCGGATCCGGGCGGTCGTCTTCAAGGGCAAAGGGGAGATGTGCCACGTCGACGTCGGCTTCGAGGAGTGTCAGACGCTCCGGGACACGACCCGCGACCTGGTCGAGACCGAACGCGACGCCCGCCAGTTGCGCGAACAGGCAGAGAGTCTGCTGGACCAGATGCGCGAGGGGTCGGAGGAGGCCGCCGACGCCCGCAGCGCCGTCGTCGACGAACTCGACGCCGTGGAGGAAAACTTAGAGAGCCTCCGGGGCGGCAACGTCTGCCAGCACTACTACAACAACCTCGTCGAGGACACCGACGAGTTCTACCAGTGGCTCTTCGACGACGTGCGGACGCCCGAGGAGATCTACGCCTACGCCGACGAGCGCGAACTCTGCGGCTACGAACTCCTGAAAGAGGGGATGGAGGGGGTGGATCTGGTCGTCTGCAACTACAACCACCTCCTCGACCCGAACATCCGCGAGCAGTTCTTCCGGTGGCTCGACCGGGACCCGGCGGACGTCATCACCGTCTTCGACGAGGCCCACAACATCGAGTCGGCGGCCCGGGACCACGCCACCGAGACGCTCACCGAGAACACGCTCGAGAGCGCGCTGAACGAACTCGAAGGCGTCGACGACGCCCGCGCGGAGAGCGCCCGGAACGTCCTCGGGGCGTTCCTCGAAGCCCTGCGCGAGAGCTACGACGAGGCGCTCGGCTTCGGCGAGCGCGAGCAGGTCGGCGAGAACTGGCACGACCTCGCCGTCGCCAACGACGACCGGCGCGACGACCTCACGCTCACCTTCCTCGACCGGTACGAGGGCCGGGGGATCGACACCGAGGCGGAACTGGCCGTCCAGCTCGGCCAGACGCTGGACGAGGAGTACGAACAGGCGTACAAGAACGGCGAGACGACGACCCGCAAGGAGTCTCAGACCCTGCAGGCCGCCCGGTTCGTCAGCGAGTGGATGGACGAGGGCGGCAACCTCGGCCAGCACCCGGTCGTCTCGGTCCGCCGGGACGCCGGCACCGACGAGGTGTACGGCCGGGCGGAGCTGTACACCTGCATCCCGCGGGAGGTGACCGAGGGGCTGTTCGACGAGGTTCACGCGAGCATCCTGATGAGCGCGACGCTCCGCCCGTTCGACGTGATCGGCGACGTGCTCGGTCTCGAAAATCCGGCGACGCTGGCCTACGGGCTGGAGTATCCCGAGTCGAACCGCCGGACCTTCGCGGTCGAGGGGCCGGCGCTGTTCGCCTCCGAGCGCAACGACCCCGAGACCCAGGAGGTCGTCGCCGAGACGCTGCACGACGTGATCCGGTTCACGCCGGGCAACACGCTCTGCTTTTTCCCCTCGTACGCCGAGGCCGAGCGCTACTTCGAGCGACTCCGGGACGAGTTGGCGAGAGACCTCTACCTCGACGAACCCGGCCAGTCCGTCGAGGACCTCCGGAGTCGACTGGTCGCGGGCGACCGGGGAGCGCTCTTTACCTCGCTGTGGGGGACGCTCGCCGAGGGCGTGAGCTTCGACGGCGACGACGCCCGGTCGGTCGCGGTCGTCGGCGTCCCGTACCCGCATCTCTCGGACCGGATGGAGGCCGTGCAGGACGCGTACGACCGGGCCTACGGCGACCGGAACCACGACGCGGGCTGGACCTACGCGGTCGAGATTCCGACCATCCGCAAGACGCGGCAGGCGCTGGGGCGGGTGATCCGGTCGCCGGACGACTTCGGCGTGCGAGTCCTGCTGGACAAGCGCTACACCGGAGCCAGCCGCGAGATGGGCAAGTACGGCGTCCGGAGCGAGTTCCCGCCCGAGGAGCGCGACGAGTTCATCGACGTCGCCCCGGCGAAACTGAAGTTCGCGATGCTGAACTTCTACACCGACCACGACGCGTACGACGGGTCGCCGCCGACTCCGTGAGTGGTCGCCATGGCCGCCGACTCCGTGAGGCCGCCCTCGCCGCCGACTCCGTGAGGTCGCCCTCGCCGCCGGACACGCCCCGAGGGGAGTCATTCAAGTCAGAGCGAGAGAATGGCAAACACAGCAATGTATCAGCGGATCCTCGTCCCGACGGACGGTAGCGATGGCACCGAAGACGTCGTCGACCACGCGCTCGAGATCGCGCGGGGGCGAGACGCGACGGTCCACGTGCTGTCGGTGGCCGACCGGCGGGTGTATCTGTCGGCCGACGCGGACGAACAGGAGGAGGTTCTCGACGCGCTGGAGTCAGACGCCCGAGAGGCGGTCGCGGCGGTCGAAGAGCAGGTCGAGGCCGCCGGCGTCGACGCGGTCACCGAGGTGCGGACGGGCGTGCCCCACGCCGAGATCGTCCGGTACGCGGACGAGGAGGACGTCGACCTGCTGGTCGTCGGAACCCACGGCCGGACCGGCAAGGAGAAGCTCGTCCACCTCGGGAGCGTCACCGACCGGGTCGTCAAGGAGGCACAGGAGCCCGTGCTCGTGGTCCGTATCGGCCCGGAGGAGAGCGAGACGGAGAGCGAGGACGCAACCGCGACCGAGGACGCGGTCTGAGGACGCACCGCCCGGCTGTCGACGGGGCGGTCTGAGGACGCACCGCCCGGCTGTCGACGGGGCGGTCTGCGGACGAGACACGGAGGGCAAGACGGTCGCGACCGGGACGGGGACAGGGGTTATGCTCCTCCCGGCCTTACCCGGGGTGATGCGCTACCAACCGCCGGGGCCGAGGGGGCTCCCTGTCGTCGGCAACACGCGACAGTACGCGAAAGACCCGTTCACCTTT
>Ga0207797_1003501_pt1 | contig 10387 bp, 6 predicted proteins | sample PRCRCaboRojoPR_6_FD_187275 | JGI IMG/M metagenome (GOLD analysis project Ga0207797, IMG submission 187275) | Marine sediment microbial community from Cabo Rojo, Puerto Rico - PR CR 10% Liquid 1 (SPAdes) | ecosystem: Environmental > Aquatic > Marine > Coastal > Sediment | place: Cabo Rojo, Puerto... | reverse complement strand
CGGCGGGCGGTTCAGGATGGTGTCTCCTCCAGTCGGGGCGCCGGGATTTGAACCCGGGACCTCTGCAACCCCATTGCAGCGCGCTAGCCTGGCTGCGCCACGCCCCGAACACGACGGATTATACCAGATTCTGGAAGGCTGGCAAATCGCGGTGGGAGATTCCTCGACTCCCTGCGGTCGCTCGGAATGACGAGTCCGACCAGCTCACCCGCGGTGATTCAGCGCGTCGTGCACCACCGACGCCAGCCTCTGCATCGAGAACGGCTTTCCCACCACGGCCGTGAAACCAGCCTCCCGCAGCGCCCGGCCGTTCCCGGCCCGGGCGAACCCGGTCATAGCGACTGCCTTCAGATCCGGAACCTCCCGGTGCACCCTCCTCAACAGCGCCTCGCCGCCCATCTCCGCCATCACCAGGTCCGTCAGCAGCAGGTCCACCTGCTCACCCGACAGTGTCTCCAGCGCCTCTTGGCCGTCGGCCGCCGTCAGCACCCGGTAGTTCAGCGATTCCAGCCCCTCCCGCAGCGCCCGCAGGTACCGCTCCGTGTCCTCCACCACCAGGATCGTCTCGCCGCTGCCGCGGATCGAGGGGTCGCTCGTGCCGTCCTTGCGCCGGTCGGCCCCCTCGGCCACGGGAAGGAGCACGGTGAACGTGCTCCCCTCGCCCGGGGCGGTCTCGACCTCGACGCGTCCGCCGTGCTGCTTGACGATGCCGTAGACCTGCGCCAGGCCCAACCCCGTCCCCTCGTCGGGCCGCTTGGTGGTGAAGAACGGCTCGAAGACGTGTTTCCTCGTCTCCTCGTCCATACCGGTGCCTGTGTCGGAGACGATCAGCCGCACCCAGCGGCGCCCGCTCTTCCCGTTCTCCTCCAGAGCGGACCACGCACACTCGACGACGATGCGCAGCAGGCCGCCGTGGGGCATGGCGTCCCGGGCGTTGGTGGCCAGATTGAGGAGCACCTGCTGAACTCGCGTCGGGTCCGCGTCCACCACGCAGGGGTGGGGCGGCGTCTCCACGACCAACCGGATGTCCTCGCGGATCGTGCGCCTCAGGATACCGGCCATCTCCTCCACGAAGGGCCCCAGGTCGAGGGACTCGGTATCTATCACCTGTCTCCGGCTGAAGTCGAGGATCTGATCCACCAGGTCGGCGGCGCGGCGCGACTCCTCGACGATCACCTCCAGGTTCTCGTGGACCGCCTCCGGCCTCTCGTCCACCACCCGCTCGGCGAGCTGGGCGTGGAGCGTGATGGAGCCGATGAGGTTGTTGAAGTCGTGGGCGATGCCGCCTGCCAGCTGTCCGATGGCGGCCAGCCTCTCCTGCCGGCGCAGCCGCCGCGTCGTCTCGATCCGCTCCGTCACGTCGTGGAGCACGATCAGGTGGCCGATGAGCTGGTCGTACTGGTCCGTGATGTCGGAGAGACGCAGCTCGAACCAGCGCTCCCGGCCCTCCACCTCGATGGAGACGTCCTCCCGGTCGGTGGTGCTGTTGGCAGACGAAGAGAGGAGCGACGAGGCTGCTGGAAGCGCGTCGGGCAGCGGCTGCCCGATCAGCTCCCCGTCTCCGTTTTCGACGACCCGGTGGGCTGCCGGGTTGGCGTCCACCACTTGGCCTTCCGTGTCCACCACGAGGACCGGGTCGCGCAGGCTCTGCACCAGATGGTACCGTCCCACCGGGCGCAGGTCGAGCAGCCGGTGGCGGAAGATGCTGGCGGCGAAGAAAGCAGCGGCGACGGAGAAGGCGAGGGGAGAGTAGTCCTTGGTGAATCCAGGGATGAGTTGGAAGACGTAGATGATGTTCACAACCAATGGAGCCAGAGCTCCCGCCACCACCCACCGCGCCTGCCGGCGATAGATCTTCGCCGACCGGACGTAATGCGCCAGGATCAACCCGGTGCCGACTAGGATGCACGCATAGGAGTAGACGATGTGGATCCAGAACCAGGGCCCATACCCGGTGGGCCGCATGTGGAGGAGACCCGCCGACGGGATGAACTGGTAGCGGCGCCAGAGCAGACCGTGGGCCCCGTTGCTGAGGGCCATCACAGCCGTGGTTGTCGGAACGGCGCCGAGCAGCGCCAGACAGGCCGGCCTGAGCCACGACGACATCCCGACGTAGCGGAGAGCGAAGATGAACCAGGTCACCGGTGCAGCGGCGATGAAGATGTAGGTGACCCTCGCCCAAAGCAGGGTGGCCGGAGCAAACGGGGAAAGAAGCTCCAGGGTGTTGAAGGTGATCCAGCCGAAGGTGCTGACGCTCAGAGCCAGCAGGGCGTCCGAGGGGCGTGTGTTTCGGCGCCGCCAGGCCACGATCCCCACCAGCAGGACGATGACGAGGGCAATCGGGGCGACGGCTACGAAGATGGTGTATTGCATAGAGCCTGGCTTTCGCGAGCGAGCCCGCGGACGGTTTCGGCAAGCTGGAGGGGAGCCGCGGCAGGTGTCGTGGACGCGGATGCGAGGTCGCCGGGCTCCCCCCGGTGCGCCATGATAGCCCGGGCTGCGGAACCCGACAATGGTACTTTGGTACTACTGCCGTGATAGACCTCCGAGGTTTTGTCAGCACCCACGGATTGACGGAAGGCCTGGCTTTCGTCAGGAGCCCTCACGACGGGGGTATCTCGGAAACCTCGGAGGTCTTTGTCACGCCGCCGCCCACTTGACGGGCCGCGCCATCGGTGATATGGTCATGCCTATCAAATCGCCGACCACAGACACCGAGAAAGGCCCATGAACTACGCCAAACGAATCGCCGCCGAGCTGGGCATCCGGCCCGAGCAGGCCACCGCCACCATCGCCCTCTTCGACGCCGGCAACACCCTCCCCTTCATCGCCCGCTACCGGAAGGAACAGACCGGTATGCTGGACGAACAGCAGCTGCGCCGGCTGAAGAACCTGCTGGACGGGCTGCGCAAGCTGGAGGGCCGGCGCCAGACGATCATCGCCTCCATCGAGGAGCAGGGGAAGATGACGCCCGAGCTGCGTCAGAGGCTGCTCGACGCCGGCTCCCTCACCGAGCTGGAGGACCTCTACCGCCCCTACAAGCCGAAGCGGCGCACCCGGGCCGACATGGCCCGGGAGAAGGGGCTCCAGGAGCTGGCCGACATGATCCTGGACCAGGTGGAGGTGGAGGCGACGCCCGCTGAGCTCGCCGAGCCCTTCCTTTCGGACGTGGTGCTCACCGTCGAGGACGCCCTGGCCGGGGCGCGGGACATCGCGGCCCAGACCATCAGCGACGATCCCCAGGTGCGTCAGCTCACCCGCGAGAAGGCGCTCCGCTCGGCCCTCCTCCTGGCGGAGAAGAAGGAGGGGGAGGAGGCGGCCGACCCCCGCGGCACCTACCAGCTCTATTACGAGTTCAAGTCGCCCGTCAGCCGCCTGCGGCCGCACCAGATCCTGGCCCTCAACCGCGCCGAGGAGGAGGGGGTGCTCAAGATCCGGGTGGAGGTCCCGGAGCGCCACTGGCGGGCTGCCGTGGGCTCCGCCTACCGGCCGGACTACGACTCGCCGCTGGCCGATCAGCTCCTCCTCGCCATCGAGGACGCGGCGGACCGACTGCTCCTCCCGGCCATCGAGCGGGACGTGCGGCGGAACCTGACGGAGCGCGCCGAGGCCCACGCTATCCGCATCTTCGCGGACAACGTCCGCGCCCTCCTCAGCCAGCCGCCCCTGACCGGGCAGACGGTGCTGGGCATCGACCCCGGCTTCCGCACCGGCTCCAAGGTCGCCGTCGTCGATCCGTCGGGCAAGGTGCTCGACACCGGCACCATCTACCCCCACGAGCCCCAGGACCGGTGGGACGAGGCCCGGACGGCGCTCAGCAAGCTGGTGGAGCAGCACGACGTCACCCTGCTGGCCATAGGCAACGGCACGGCCTCGCGGGAGACGGAGCAGCTGGCCGCCGAGTTGATCGCGCAGAGGGAGGACGAGCGGGAGCTCCACTACGTGATGGTGGACGAGGCCGGCGCCAGCGTCTACAGCGCCAGCCCCCTGGCCCGAGCCGAGCTGCCCGACCTCGACGTCAGCATCCGCGGCGCGGTCTCCATCGCCCGCCGCGTCCAGGACCCCCTGGCGGAGCTGGTGAAGATCGACCCGCAGTCGCTGGGCGTGGGAATGTACCAGCACGACATCAACCAGGCCGCGCTGAGCGACGCCCTGGACGACGTGGTGGAGAGCGTGGTCAACAGCGTCGGCGTCGACCTCAACACCGCCTCCCCCGCGCTGCTGACTCACATCGCCGGCATCGGACCGACGCTGGCGGAGCGGATCGTGGCCTACCGCGAGGAGGAGGGGCCGTTCCGGAGCCGGAAGGAGGTGACGGACGTGCCCGGCATCGGGCCGAAGACGTTCGAGCAGGCGGCCGGCTTCCTCCGTGTCCACGGCGGCGACAATCCCCTGGACGCCAGCGCCATCCACCCGGAGAGCTACGACGTCGCCGAGACGGTGCTGGAGCTGGCCGGGCTGAGCGCCGACACGCCGCCCAGCCGGCGGGCCGACAAGCTCGTCCCGCTCCTGGAGGAGTTGCCGCTGGACGAGCTGGCGGAGGAGCTGCAGGTGGGCGTCCCCACCCTGTCGGACATCTTCCGGCAGCTGGTGCAGCCGGGCCGCGACCCCCGGGAGGATCTGCCGAAGCCGATTCTGCGCAGCGACGTGCTGAAGATGGAGGACCTGAAGCCCCACACGCGGTTGAAGGGCACGGTGCGGAACGTGGTCGATTTCGGCGCCTTCGTGGACATCGGGGTGAAGGAGGACGGGCTTCTCCACCGCAGCCAGATCCCCAGGGACGTGGCGCTCCAGGTGGGGGATGTGGTGGAGGTGGAGATCCTGAAGGTGGAGGAGGAGCGGGGGCGGATCGGGCTCGGCTGGGCGGCGCCAGATCGAGCTGGATGAGCACCCTGAAACCAGCTCGAACCGGATGAGGTACCGGCGGCCCGCGGATCACGGATCCGCTCGGAGCGATGGTGACCTTGGCTGAAGCGGGGTGAGCGATCTTGACTGGTGCGGCGCGGACTGTCGTCCGCTCCTCTCCGCGGCACCCCTCGACCCGCGGCTTGACTTACCGGCAGAGCATAGTATCCTATGCGCCGTTTGGTCCATAGGAAAGCTGAGGCACGTGCCAGAAGTACCGATACCTGATTCAGAGACGAACCCGCTCCGCAGCGTCTACACGTCGAACCTTCCCGAGATCCTCGCGCAGCTCGGCATCAGCCTGGTGGTCACCACCTACCAGGCCGGCAAGGTCGTTCTCATCCGGAACGACGGCGGCACCATCAACACCCACTTCCGCACCTTCCAGAAACCGATGGGCCTGGCGGTCCACGAGAACCGGCTCACCATCGGCGGCAAGAAGACCGTCTGGTACCTGCGCGACATGCCGGCCGTGGCCCGGAAGCTCGACCCGCCCGGCAAGCACGACGCCTGCTACTTGCCGCGCCGCATCCACATCACCGGCGACATCGACGTGCACGAGATGGCCTGGTCCGCCGCCGACGAGCTCTGGGTGGTCAATACCCGTTTCTGCTGCCTCTCCACCCTGGACGCCGACCACAGCTTCACGCCGCGGTGGCGGCCTCCGTTCGTCAGCGCGCTGGCGCCCCAGGATCGCTGCCACCTGAACGGGCTGGCCCTGGTGAACGGACGGCCGAAGTACGTGACGGCCCTGGGCGAGACGGACACCCCCGGAGGTTGGCGCGAGAACAAGCGCGACGGCGGCATCCTCATGGACGTGGAGACGGACGAGATCCTGCTGCGCTCCATCTCCATGCCTCACTCCCCCCGCTGGTACCGTGGGAAACTCTGGGTCCTGGAGTCGGGGGAGGGGAGCCTGGCTGTGGCGGATCCGGAGAACGGCAGCCTCTGGACGGTGACGAAGCTGCCCGGCTACACCCGCGGGCTCGACTTCGTGGGACCGCTGGCCTTCATCGGTCTCTCGCAGGTTCGGGAGTCGGCCACCTTCAGCGGCATCCCCCTGGTCGAGCGGCTGGAAGAGCGAACCTGCGGGGTCTGGGTGGTGAACATCGAGACGGGCAAGACCATCGCCTTCCTCCGCTTCGAGGAGGGCGTGCAGGAGATCTTCGCCGTCCAGGCGCTGCGGGGTGTGACGTTCCCCGAGATCATGGAGTGGGAGGACGAGCGCGTCTCCCATTCGTACGTACTCCCGGATGAGGCTCTGGCCGACGTTCCGGGGGAGGGAGCCGGCGGCCCGCGAGGGGCGGAGGTCACCGGCTAGATATCACCTATCGAAGACGACGCAGGAGACTATCATTCAATGGAGAACCGACGAGAAAAGCTACAATGGGCGGACGAAGCAGAGGTCGTGACGGCGTGGCGAGAGCAGCTGGCGGAGGCGGCGGAGAACCCCTGGCTGGCCGACCTGCTGCTGAGACATGGCCCCCGCCTCCTAAAGCGCTTCATCGCCTTCTATCGGCGGCTGCGCCGGCTGTCGCACCGCAAGCTGTGGCGGATGCGGCGGAAGCTGGGATTGAGCATCGGAGCGGCGGCGCTGCTGCTGGCCATGAGCAGCGTGGCGGTTCCCGGCGTCCACGCCGAGACGTTTCCCATCAACGCTGACAACGACGTCCCGGCCCTCATCCAGGCGATCAACCAGGCTAACGCCAACGACGAGCCGGACGTCATCGAGCTCTACGCTGGGGGCACGTTCACGTTGACCACGGCGGACAACGCGACCCATGGTCTCAGCGGCCTGCCGGTGATCAGCAGCACGATCACCATTGAAGGCAACGGTGCCACCATCGCCAGGGACATGCTTAACGGAGACGCGCTTCGCATCCTGACGGTGGCTCAACTGGCGACCTCACAATCGAGGATGCCACCATCACCGGTGGGGCGGAGTCGAGCCTCGGCCGCGGCGGGGGCATCTTCAACGACGGCGGCACGCTGACCATCAGGAACAGCCGCATCCTCACCAACACAGCGTACCACGGTGGGGGCCTCTTCACCCAGGGCGGCGAGGTGACGATCGAGGGGAGCACCATCTCGGGCAACACTGCCATGGGCACCGAGACGACCATCAGCGGCAGTGGGTATGGTGGGGGCGGCATCTACAATGACGGCGGCACGCTGACCATCAGGAACAGCCGCATCCTCACCAACACAGCGTACCACGGGGCGTATGGTGCAGGCCTCTTCACCCAGCGCGGCGAGGTAACAATCGAGGCGAGCGCCGTCTCTGGCAACGTCGCCATCGGCGACGACAAGTTCCCCAGAGGTAGCGGTGGCGGGGTCCACAGCAGGGGGGCGCTCGCCGTGAGGGACAGCAGGGTCGTGTCGAACACGGCGGGCGCCGGCGGCGGCATCTTCGCCTTCGGGAACGTGACCATCGAGGGAAGCACGCTATCACGAAACCGGGCCATTGGGAATCAGGACTACCTCATCGGTGGCGGCTTGCTCCTCGCCAGCTTCGATAGTTCAAGCCAACACATGGTCCGGGACAGCTTCATCTCCAACAATCAGGCGGACTTTGGCGGAGGTATTGGGACGCTGACCCTCGGGGCGTCCACGCCTAGTGCGAATGGAATCGAGGAGGTGGAGCTTCGTCCCGCCAATGAACCCGAGCAGGACGCGTCCGTGCTGGACCGGGTCTTCGACCGCCGGCCCCGCCGCAGGAGGAGCGGGCTGCGCGCCGCATCGGCCCTCCATACCGCCGAAGCGATGCCCTCGTTCACCCAGGACACTGAGGAAACCCCCGTGACGATGACGGTGAGGCTGGAGAACAGCACGATCTCGGGCAATGTGGCGCTGATTACGGGCGGTGGTGCCTTCAACTACGCGCACGGTGCGCCCGACGGTTATGCTGCGGATCGCCACGCGGAGCTGATACTCGACCAGTGCACCATTTCTGGCAACGTCGCTGAAGGCAGCGAAGTAGATGCAGGACGAGGTGGTGGTGTGGAGAACCGCGCATACGGACCGGCGACGGCTGATATCGCGATCAACCGCAGCACGATCTCCGGGAACAGCGCTGGGACCATAGACGATCCTGAGGGCCGTGGGGGCGGGGTGGATAACTACGCCGGTGAGGGCGGCGTAGCCCGGGCGACGATCAGCGAGACTACCGTCTCCGGAAACAGCGCCGGCGGCGGCCGCAACGCCGCGGGCATCGGCTTAGGGGGCGGGCTCCTAAGTTCTGCGCACATGACGAGTACGGTCCAGCTGACCGTCAGCGACAGCACGATCTCCGGCAATATCGCCGGAGGCGGCGGCGAAGGGTATAGTGGAGGCGCCGGTGGTGGCCTGCTGAGCTATGCCGCTGAGCGCAGCAAGAGCGGCACGACGATCCGCAACAGCACGTTGTCTGGCAACGCCGCTGGCATGGTCGGTGAAGGCGCCGGCTACGGGACCGCGCTCGGGGGCGGGGCGGCGAACGTGGTGCAGGGTCCCGGTAGTCAGGCCGACATGGTGATCACCGACAGCACCATCTCTGACAATCATGCTAGCACCGGTGAGGGTCAGGATGAGGGATCTGACATGGGTGTCGCTGGAGGCGTGCTCAACTATGGAGAGTATGGTGCGGGCAGTATCGAGATGGAGAACTGCACGATCTCTGGCAACAGCGCTGGCGGCGAGGGCGCGGCCGATGGCTACGGTGGCGGCGTGATGAACTCGGCGTTTAGCGATGCGACGCTCGCCGTCCGGCTGAGACACTGTACGATCTCCGGCAACGAAGCTCGGGGAGGCAGTGAAGGAACGGGAGCGGGCGGCGGTCTGGCGAACGTGGTGAACCCGGAGGGAGGCGGCGAGTACGTGGCGGAGATCTCCCTGGATCACACCGCCGTCGCCGGCAACAGGGCGACGGGGTCGGATGCCCGCGGGAACGAGGTCTACCACGCCGGTGGCCTGGTGACCGCCGACGGCTACAACCTCTTCGGCCACGGCGGGGAGACCGATGCCGAGGCCTTTGCCGGCACGTTTGCTCCCACCGTTCCCAGCGACGTCAACGCGACGAGCGATGGTCTGAACGTGCCGCTTGAGCAGATCCTCGACACCCGGCTGAGGGACAACGGCGGCGACACGGAGACCCACGCCCTCGTCTCCGGCAGCCCGGCCGTGGACGGCGGCGACCCGGAAATCGAGGCGCCGCCCGAGCACGACCAGCGCGGCCCTGACTACCCGCGGGTGGTCAACGACGTCATTGACATCGGGGCGTACGAGGTTGCAGGGCAGCCGGTTGGGGGCGTCACCCTCGCCCGTGGCCTGGGTGACCTGATCCGCCCCTGGCTGAACGGTGCGGCCCTGACCGGCGTGCTCGGCGCGGCCGCGGCGCTCCTGGGCCTCTCGCTCCGCCGCAAGGAGTGAGGCCGGGCAGGGTGCGGTTGGTGAACCGAGGCTTCGGGGTTCTAGCAGCTTTCAATCGTTGTACGCCGCGATACCCACCGTGCCCGGCCCGCCGTGCACCCCCAGCACCGGGGTGATGGTGGTGACGACCGGCTCCACCCGCTCGCAGCGCTCCAGAACCTTGTGCATTAGCTTCCGGGCGTCCTCCGGAGCAGCGCCGTGGAGGACCGCGGCGTGAGTCGGCTTGCTGGGATCGATCCGCTCGAACGTCCCGTCCACGATACGCTGGAGGGCCCGCTTCCGGGTGCGAACCCTCTCCACCGGCTGGAGCGTGCCGTCGTCGTGGTCGACGGTCAGCAGCGGCTTCAGCTGGACCACCGAGCCCAGGAACTTGGCGGCGGCGCCGATCCGTCCGCCGCGGTGGAGATACTCCAGCGTATCGACGGTCAGGAGCACGCTTGTGCGCTCCCGCACCCGCTCGGCCGCGGCGATCATCGCCTCGACGTCCGCGCCCTCCTCGCGGGCCCGCGCCGCTGCCAGCACCTGCCACCCCAGTCCCATGCTCAACGAGTAGGAATCGAGCACGTGGACGGGCACGTCGAGCTCCTCCCGGGCCTGACAGGCCGACTCGTGCGTCCCGCTCAGCGCCTTGCTCAGGGTGATGACCAGCACCTCCCGGGCGTCCAACTTCTCGATGGCGCGCACGAAGTCGCCCGGCGTCGGCTGGGACGTCTGGGGGTGGGCCGGGTCGTCGGGGAGGCGGGCGAAGAAGGTCTCCTCGTCGATATCCACGCCGTCCCGCAGCTGCTCGTCGCCCCAGAGGACGTAGAGGGGGACGGTCGTAATCTGGTGTTCATCCAGCAGCTCGGCCGGTATGTCGCACGTGCTGTCGGTTACGATGGCTACGTCATAGGTGGTGCTCGTCATCGGTTCCTTTCTTGATAGATCTGGCAGGCGGAGTCCTGTTGCGGGTCCTTCGCTAGTCATGAAACACGGCGGGGGGGCATGCGTTGCGGCGCGGACTGTCGTCCGCTGGGAGCAATCTGAACTTGCTCAAGCCGGATGACAATCCGGCGGCCCGCGGATCACGGATCCG
>Ga0207797_1003500_pt1 | contig 10389 bp, 9 predicted proteins | sample PRCRCaboRojoPR_6_FD_187275 | JGI IMG/M metagenome (GOLD analysis project Ga0207797, IMG submission 187275) | Marine sediment microbial community from Cabo Rojo, Puerto Rico - PR CR 10% Liquid 1 (SPAdes) | ecosystem: Environmental > Aquatic > Marine > Coastal > Sediment | place: Cabo Rojo, Puerto... | reverse complement strand
GGCTTCAGCTATCTATCGGTATAGAAATGGGTTTTTCTTGCTATGCCTTCTGGTTAGTACTCCCGATAGATTTGCCCCGGGGGCACCAATTCAAGTTCGAAAGAAGGTTTTTTATCCTCGAGGACCTTCTTTTTATACTTTTCTAGGTCGTTCTTGTAGCGGGAGGAAATGTGGAGTCCCAGCATTTTTTTGCTCACGCCAGCCTCAATGGCTACGTCCACTGCCTCGTCTAGCGTGGCATGCTTATACATCTTTCTATCTTCCTCGTTCAGAAACGTACAGTCGTGACAAAGAACTTCGGTTCCCGATATCTTCTTTGGGTCGAGCGGGACGGAATCACCACCGTAAGTAAAGGTCTTCTGGCGGTAGTCCTCCATCAGTTTATCACGCCCTTCTTCCTCCGCGATCTCCTTGATTTCTTTCTGGGGAGTTTCTTCGTATTCTTCTTTCAGTCGCTGTCTGACTTCGATTACGTTGTAACCGAGCGAGACCTCGCTCCTGGAGTGATCCGTAGAAAATGCCTTTACGTAACGCGGGTTACGGCTCGACTCCTCCTCGCCGAAGACCTGAACTTCGTCTCCTCCCTCCAGCGGCACCCATTCCAGCGGATAAGAGACGTTGGAATTCGTCCGGTTCAGATAGTTCATCAGCTCGGAGATGTGAAAATTGTTCCTGGGGTAATAGATCGTCAGCGGCTTTTTCTTGTCTCCCATTGCATTGTTCCGGATGTTGACAAGGCTAACAAGACCTGCTATATGATCCGTATGTCCGTGGGATAGAAACACCCTTTCGATGGCAAAAGACTTGTTGCCCATTATGCTGCTGACGCTTTCCCCCGCGTCAAACAGCAACCTGTCCGGACTGTAGTAAAGCCAGCTGGAATACAGTGCCTTGGAATAAGAAAGTATCTTCATGGAAACATCCTAGGAGTTGAAGCCCCGCAGGAACGCGTCGATATTTCTGCCCAGGTCTGCGCCAACGTAGCCGCCTTCCAGTACGCCGAACGTGGGCAGGCCGAGACCGTTGATCTTCTTACCGATTTCCTTGAACGCAGAAGTAGAAAGGCCCACGGAAGCAAGAGGATCGTTCTGGTGACCGTCGAAACCGGCGGATAGGGCCACCTGCTCGAAGTCTTCCTTCTGCATAATATCGCCCAGTGCTTCTCCCAAAATTTCCAGGTATTTTTCGTCACCCGTATCGGCGGATATCGGGTAATTTATCGCGTTTTCTTTTGATTCTTCCCCGGTACCGGGAAAGCCTGGTGAGCGGTGAAGAGAAAGATAAACCACGTCATCGTCCCCGAGGAAAATATCCTGCGTCCCATTGCCATGGTGGGCATCAAAGTCCACAATCAACGTCTTCAGGCCGGACTTCTTTACCGCTATGGCGATGTTATTGAAATAACAAAAGCCACCCAGAAAATCCTTTCCGGCGTGATGGCCCGGCGGCCGCATGAGAGAAAGGTTCTCGGTCCGTCGTGCTTTTATAGCACCGCCTACCGAAAGCGTCGCGTAGTAAAACAGATCATCGTATTGCGGACAATCCGGATCGGAAAAGGTCCCGTTTTTAACGCTTTCTACGAATTCCCGATCGTGTACGAGCAACAAGTCGTCAAAGTCGGCTTGCTCGGGAACCAGGGTCTCGTACTCGTCTTTAAGGTGACTATAAGCTTTCTTAACTCTATCAGGTGACTCCGGATGGCCGGCTGAGCGGTATTGAAGAGCTTCCTCGGAAAATACCAGATCCATACTCCTCCTTATTTTTTGATCACGGTGGCTTGTAAACTCCAGGACAAGCCGCTAGCCAGAACTATGCATCTCTTCTTCCATTTCGACGTAGTCGCCGTACTCCTCTTCTACTTCTTCCATATGTTTTTCTATATTCTGGTGGCGTTTTTCAAGTTCCTCGGGTATGTTCTTATCATTGGAATCGAGATAATCATAAATGGCTTCCACCAACCCGTCCGAAGCGAGGTTGGAACAGTGCATCTTCACCGGAGGCAGGCCATCGAGCTCTTCGGCAACCTGCTCGTTGGTTATCTCGATTGCTTCATCTACCTTCTCACCCTTTGCCAGGTCGGTAACCATGGAAGACGTTGCTATCGCGGCGGTGCAGCCAAAGGTCTCCCAGGAGATATCCTCAATGATCTCGTCGCCGTTTTCGTCCTCCTTCACCTTTATATATAGCCACATTACGTCTCCACAGAGAGCGTTACCCACTTTGCCGACGCCGTCAGGGTTCTCCATCTTGCGCTGGTTGTGCGGTTCATTAAAATGCTCCATTACAGTATCAGAGTACATCGATAACACCTCTCGTTTTAGTTAATCAATCAGTCAGTCAGGGGAGAAGCTTTTCTTAGTTCCTGAACGACGCCAGGCAGTACTTCCAGCAAATGGTCCACGTCCTCTTCCCCCGTCTCCCTACCCAGAGTTATCCTGAGACTACCGTGAGCCAGAGAAAGAGGGAGGCCGATAGCGAGGAGAACGTGACTTGGTTCGAGGCTGGGAGACGAACAAGCCGAACCCGTACTGGCCGCAATTCCTTTGTTGTCCAGTTTCATGATTATTGACTCGCCTTCAATGCCCTTGAAGCTAAAATTTGCGTTGTTGGCCAGCCTATTTTCCTCAGGACCGTTTAGCACCGTATTCGGTATTTCCATGACCTCGTCAACGATCCTGTCCCGAAGGCGTTTTTGTCTTTCCCTTTCTTCTTCCATTTCCTCGTAGACAAGATCAACTGCTTCCGCCAGGCCAACTATTCCGGGGACGTTCTCCGTCCCGCTGCGCAACCCGTTTTCGTGGCCACCACCGTGGAGTAGTGGTTCCAGCTTTATGCCTTTTCGGCGATAGAGGAAGCCAATTCCCTTTGGACCGTATATTTTATGCCCGGAAGCGGATAAAAGATCCACGTTTTCCATATTCAGGGTAAACTTACCAAATGCCTGAACTGCATCGGTGTGGAAAAGAGCATCGTGCTCGCTGGTTACCTCGGCCAGCCCGTCAATTGGTTCTATAGTGCCAATTTCGTTATTGGCGTACATTATTGAGACGAGGACCGTATCTTCCCGAAGCGCCTCCTCCAGCGCGTCCGGGCTCACTCTTCCGTCCTGATCCACTTCCAGGTAGGTAACTTCGTGGCCCCTTTCTTCGAGCCACTCAAAAGTGTGAAGAACGGCGTGGTGCTCGATCTCCGAAGTGATAAAGTGACCGGGCTGATCCAGGTTTAAAGCGACGCCCTTTATCGCGAGGTTATCGGATTCGGTCGCGCCGGAAGTAAAAATTATCTCCTTCGGCTCGACCCCAAGAGAAGCCGCGACCCTCTCCCTGCTAGCCTCCAGTCCTTCCGATTTAGCTACGTTGGCGTGTGAATAAAGACTGGAGGGATTACCGTACTTATCCCGGAAGAACTCCGACATTTTATCCTTGACGGTTTTAGCTACTGGAGTCGTTGCAGCGTTGTCTAAGTATACTAATTCGCTCATTTTATTCCCTCCCGCAAAACTATACCATTATAGTCCAGTTTTATCAATAACCCCAACGGGATCGCCTTCCGAAAAAGGTATCGTGGAACTTGAGGGTGTTTTCCCCTTTACTTATAATGGTAATAGATTTTGGGGATGTAGCTCAGCAGGGAGAGCGCCGCGTTCGCAACGCGGAGGTCGGCGGTTCGAATCCGCTCATCTCCACCAGATCACTCGTATTTTAGAGCTTATCACTTATCTCGTCTATTTTATCTTCGAGTTCGTCGACCTGTTTCTTCAGATCCTGAATGGACTTTAAGAGCTGAGGGTCGGGTCCTGATCTTCCACCCATACCTCCTCCGCCCATTCCGCCCATCTGGCTCATAATTTGTCCCAGACCACCCATTCCTCCGCCCATTCCACCTTGCATTTCGTCCAGAGCGGATTCAAGATCTTTTTCCTCTGATTCTTCACTTCTCTCTTCTTCTCTATCCTCGCGGTCTCTTTCTTCTTCGTTCATGTATTTACCTCCATGTATGTAATTAGGGTTAACTAACGTTAAGATACGCCAACCGAAAGTTGCAACAGGCGCTATGCAGAATGAATTAAGCTCCCCAGTTGGAACCTTCCCCCGGCAGAGGACAGGAAGAGTTCAGAGCGGTTTCGGCTATGTTGTTTCCGTACTCCTTAACCCTATCGATGCTATCGGAAACTATCCCCAGCGACTGGGCGGTTTGGGGTTCGAGGTTCCTCAAACCTTTATCGAGGTCTATCAGTTTTTCTTCGATATCGTTCCCCTGCGAGAGAGCTTCGTTCGCGAGTTCGATATCCCGGTCGGTAAGTGACTTGACCGATTTATCAACAATTGCAAGGGCGTCCACCGAAGTTTCTTTAAAGGCCTCTTCGACCTCGTCCGGTAGCCCACCCTGAAGCTCGGGCGTTATTCCCGCAATTTTTTTTGCGTGGTCCGCAATTCTTTCCAGCTGCTTTGCAGCCGTCTGGTAGTCAAAGTACCGGGCTCTATTTACTTCCTTCCCATTTCTTTCTACTATTGTATAGAGCATGACTCTGAACCTCCGGGAAAGAGCCAGATAAAGTCTATCCACGTCATCGTCCCTGTCCTGAACATCCCGGGCTAGCTCCAGGTTATCCTCGAGCATGGCCTCTATCGTATCCTCGAACATGGTTCGAGAAATCTGATAGATACGGGAAAGCGTCTCGTTGATCGATAGTTCCGAGAGGTCAGAGAGGTTCCTAATGATTATCTGGTTTGAAGATTCCTCCACGATTTCCGGTCCGATCAGCGATTGGGTCGTTCTTCTTATCGTACCCCGCTGTTCCGAAGTTATTTGCTCACCCTCTATTTTTATTACCTCGTAACCAGCTATATAGAGAGAAATTATGCTTCGGGTGAGGGCATCACCTTGCTTTTCACCTATAGCCAGTTCACCAACCTTGTCTTCTTTTTCCAGCCGGGTCTGTGGTTGCATAACCATCGTATTTGGTTTAATGCTTACCATGTTGACTTCCGTCCCCGGCTCCAGGCCGATGCCCTCGGCCCATGCTTTAGGTAGCGTAACCATAAAAGTGGATCCGCCGGTTATCTGGACCTTACGACTGTACACGTTCATTCACCTCTTGGGTTGGGTTGTCGATATTAGTCGAAAAAAATAGTTTTATGCTTCTATTATGTATATCGATATAGAAAAATTATAACAATATACATTAGGGAATGCCAGGGCGAAATACTTAAGCGTAATACCTGGTTTTAATTTAACCGGGAAGTTACTGAAACGAAAAAATTTTACCAATAAATAGCTGATAACCCCCCAGGGCTTGCTCTGGGGCGGTCGGGGTAATTGACAACAATCTTGATTTCCCCTTAACAAGAATACCCAATTGAATCGAAAATCGCTTGAAGCGGCGCAAACCTTTTCTGTAAACTAGATTGATATCAAAGGACTCGCAAGGTATCCAACGGGGGACGAAAGTGAAACAAATTACTGACAGTATACTTCCATACTCGCTATTGATCTTACTGGTTTTAACCACAACTCTTCTGGGGTCTCCAAGGGTCCGCGGTCAGCAACCTGACAGGCTAATCGTCGAGGAGGTTACCGACCGCGGGAGAAGCACCGCTAGCTTACCGCTTTTCCGTGGTCCTATCGGTGTTCGGGATTTCTTCAATTTCTACGATGGAAGTCCAAATACCGGCCTGGAAAAAGAAGGTTCGTTCGTCTTAATTCCATATAAATCACCTTCCGGAGAGACTTCTTTGATAATTACCGTGGATGATTCCGGCTCCTCTTCTGGCGGAGAGGCCGAACTGAAAATCAAGGGATTGCCCCGGAATTCCCACGTGACTTTCTTTGACGGAGCTTCAGCAAATTACAGCTTTTCTCCCCCAGACGCTCGTTTTCACTGGGAGTGGGATTCCGCGGACGCCGATGGAGTCGTTATCGCCGGACTTACCGATTCGTTCGAGCTAGAAATCGACCTTCGGCCAGTAGAAAACTTAAACGATGCAGCAGTAGTTTCGGGCAGCCTTGCCTCCCCGGAAGAATTGAAACTGAGCCCGGAAGCAAAAGTTCTTCTGAGCGGGGTGGGGAGGAGCAGGGACCCAGAAGCACGGTTTACTTGCCAGCAAGTAGTGAGAAAAGGTAAGCCAGTAAAGTTCGATGCCTCCCGATCCAACGATACGGGGAGCAAGGTAACGCAATACAGCTGGGATTTCGACGGGGACGGGTTTTACTCCTTCGCTTCGCAAAATCCTACGGCGAAGCATACTTTTACAGAAACCGGTATTCATCAGGTCAATTTGCGGATCACCACGGAGTTCGGGAACAGATCGGTAAAAAGTAAGACTGTAAAAGTGACCGGGGCCCCGATCAAAGCGACCAGGCACTTGTCTACCGATAAAGTTCTGCCGGGAGACAGGGTCAACGTAAAAATTAGGTTACTGGCGCGAGGGGAAATATCGGGTATCGCGCTGGAAGAAAACCTTCCGGAAGGCTGGGAGGTTAGCTTTCAGGGAAAGGAGGGAGTCACCTGGAAACCATCCACGGATCAATGGTTGCTGAACCGCAAAATAGAAGCGGGCGAGAGTACTCAAATTAGTTATACGCTCGTAGCCCCCTCGGGGGAAAGCGGTATCAACCCCGAGAAGACTATAAAAATCTCCGGCAAAGTCAGCAGTGCCTCTCCCGAATTCTCGCGGGTTCTAGCCGGGGATTCTCGGTTGAGCGTTACCTCGTCGGTAAGCCCTTTGACCACCCTGGCCCATTACGACCCGGAAACCCATAGAGTCGACTTCGAACTAGAAGGGAAGATCTCGGACAGTCAATTCAATGCAGTACTTCGAGCGTGGAAACTGGGTAAAGAGCTGTCTTCTCTCGGTGATCGGAAGGTAGACTTCGAATTAATCAAACAAGTCGCCCTTTACCATCAAAAAGGTGCGAAGGTTTCGGAAGAAATTTCCAGACCCGAAGCCCCGGAAGTAGAGGTAACCCGCTCCATTGATACCGGCTTACCCGAAGACCGTATATTGCTTCACCCGGACAACCCCTGGACCGACCGGGAAAGCGGAAATACGGAGGTTCACGTTACCGTAAACATTTCCCCCGGCAACAGGACTCTCATGGGGCTCGGTCTCGACGAAAAACTGCCGGAAAGCTGGGAGGTAGTTCCGGAGAGCAATGAGAACATCGTTTTTAAACCGGATACCGAAAGGTGGATAGTAAAAAGACCGATTTTCCCCGGTGAGAACTTTACGATTAGTTACCGTGTAAAAGTTCCCCTAAAATTCGGTGTCAAAGAGATTTTACTGAAGGGAGAAATCGAAGAAGGCTGGTCGGAGAGAACCCTCTCGCTTCGGGGCGATGAGTCCATTGAAACCGTCAAGAAATTACCTCCCAGAGTGGTTATTTCCCGCTGGAACGTCGAAAGAGGTAAACTCGACCTCAGCATGGACAATTACATCAGCTCGTCGCAATCGGAAAAAGCGATCAGCCTCTGGGTAAGGGGTCTAGACGTTCCTTTTACCGGAGGAAACAAAATCAGCTTTTCCACCGTCAAAGAAATAATGGCGCTCCATCTGGAAGGGGAACCAATATAATTCCCCAATTAGTCCCCGGCAAGGTTACCGCTTAACTCCTCCCGACTCGGCACCTCCGCCTTTTTCCAGAGTTCTGCGAAGTACCGCCGGTAAACACGGCCGACTTCCGGGGAGTCCCGAATGAGTATATCCGCTTCCAGGTTCTTCGCAAGTGAATAGTAGGACCAGTTAGTTGAACCAAGCAGTACCGAATCCCCGTCGACGATTAAAACTTTGCTGTGGGTTGTCGAGTTAAGGCTATCGAAGCTAACCTTTTCGACCCCCTGGCCCAGTAGCCAGAGCGCCGTCTCCCTGTTGGAGCGGTTTACGTCGTCCGACCACGTATTGACGTCGAGAATAAGCTTAAGCTCAACACCCCTATCATTAGCCTGAACAAGCGCCTTTAACAACTTATTAGATTTGCTGTTCCGGAACTCCGGATATCTGGTGATCTTGAAAACTACCAGTTTTATCGATTCTTCCGCCCTTTCGATCATCTCCTTTGCCACGCTAAAGTAGGAGCGATTTTCCCCTGTACTAACTAGAGGAACTATCGTCTCATCGCCGGATAACTCCGGCAATTTGATTTTTTCCACCGATTCTCCGGCCCAGAGCACATCAAAAATACTGCTGTAAAAACTACTAACTCCCTCGGCTGTCAACTTGATGTTGCTCTGATAAGTATCTGTATAAGAGGGGTAATTCCAGTTGCTGGAACCGACAATAGTGACTTGTTCGTCGACAACGATCAATTTTGCGTGAGTCGTTACTTTGGGGTCGTCTAACTTAACTCTCAACCCGTGATTCCTCAACAACTTCGCCGTCTCTTTGTTCGTCTCAGTTATACTGCTGGAAAAATCGCTCTCGTCCAACAACACGCGAACCATTACGCCTCGATCAGCAGCCGACCCGAGGGCATCAAACAGGTCACTCTGAATACCTCCCGGGTGTTTGGGATAATTTTCCGCTGTAGACATCAGTACGTTTATAGATTCTTCCGCCGCCCTCACCGCCTCGATCAGGTGGTTATAGTAGACGCGATTCTCCGGTGTATCCAGCAGAGGAGTAACCGCTGGCTCGCCCGATAGGGCTGCCGCCGCGGTGAAGGAGAGGGTCAACAGTAAAACCAGAACAGTTACATTCAAGAACCCGGGATGAGATTTCATGACAATCTATTTTTATCCGAAACCCGCGCTCGTTCAAGCTCTCAGGTGGTTTCAGTACCACAATTGAAGCCAGCGGCTGGATTGGGTAAGCTTTCAACCGAATATGATAAAAACTTTAACCGTATTTGGAACCCGCCCGGAGGCAATCAAACTAGCCCCCCTGATCGACGAATTGTCGGCCAGAGAGGGATTTAATTCCGAAACCTGTTCTACCGGCCAGCACCTGGAGATGCTTGAAGGCGCAATTGATGTCTTCAACTTTTCCGTCGATTACGATCTCGGTTTAATGAAGGAGTCCCAGAGCCTCTCCGGGCTGACCAGCAGAGCCATAGAAGGTCTGGAGGAGACACTTCGCTCTACTCACCCCGATCTGGTGATCGTTCAGGGAGATACGACCAGCGCTTTCGTGGGTGCTTTAACGGGTTTTTACCACAGAATACCGGTTGGCCACGTGGAGTCCGGGCTACGTAGTGGAAACAGGACAGACCCGTTCCCGGAAGAAATTAACCGCCAGCTTGCCGATTCCCTGTCGGACCTACATTTCGCCCCGACGGAGAATTCCCGGAGAAACCTTCTGGAAGAGGGATACTCGGACGATACCATATCCGTTACCGGAAATACGGTAATCGACGCCCTCAAGAAAATTACGGAATCCATCCGTGACGGTTCTTTGAACCCGAACTTCCCGATCGATGTTTCAGGCCTTGAGGAAAATAACAGGAAGCTAATTCTGGTTACCGCCCACAGGCGGGAGAGTCTGGAGGGTGGAATAAAAGAAATCTGTCTCGGTCTGAGGCGAATTGCCCGAGAGTTTCCTGAGGTAGAAATAGTCTTTCCCGTCCATCTAAATCCAAAAGTCCAGGAAACCGTGCACGAAGTCCTCGGAGGAGCCAGTCGCATTCACTTAATCGAGCCGGCGGACTACCTTACTTTCGTCGGTTTGATGGAAAAATCGTCGCTGATAATCACGGATTCCGGCGGGATCCAGGAGGAAGCTCCCGCACTGGGAATTCCCGTACTGGTTGCGCGCAATAGGACGGAGAGGCCGGAAGCAATTCAAGCCGGAACCGCGAAACTGGTCGGGACCGACGCGGAGAGGATCTTTGCCGAAGCAAAAAAACTGCTGGAGGACAGGGAATACTACAATAGCATGGCAAAAGCCACCAACCCCTTCGGTCGCGGTGACGCTTCGGAGAAGATAGTAGAAGAAATAAAAAGGTTTTTCGTCTAGCCCGAAATCGGTCTAATTGTCCTGAAAAAATTCCTTAATTCTTTTCGCTACTGGATCGGGTATACCGGAAACGTCCTTCAACTCGGCCAAAGACGCTTGACTTACACCTTTGACCGAGTCAAAAGTCTGGAGAAGGGTTTTTTTACGCTTCGGGCCGACACCCCGAATGGCGTCCAGGGAGGACCTGACGGTTCTCTTTTGCCTTAACCGGCGATGGTAACTCACGGCGAACCTATGTGCTTCATCGCGAACCCGCTGAAGCAACTTTAACCCTTCCGAGTCCCTGTCAAAGCCAACAGGCTCGGATCGGCCGGGGCGAAATACCCGTTCGAACTCCTTTGCCAGGCCAACGACCGGTATGTGATCCATGTTCAAAGAAGCCAGAACCTCTCTAGAGGCACTCAACTGACCCTTTCCACCGTCGATCAAAACCAGGTCC
>Ga0207797_1003499_pt1 | contig 10390 bp, 10 predicted proteins | sample PRCRCaboRojoPR_6_FD_187275 | JGI IMG/M metagenome (GOLD analysis project Ga0207797, IMG submission 187275) | Marine sediment microbial community from Cabo Rojo, Puerto Rico - PR CR 10% Liquid 1 (SPAdes) | ecosystem: Environmental > Aquatic > Marine > Coastal > Sediment | place: Cabo Rojo, Puerto... | reverse complement strand
TCCGCTGAATTCCATTGCACCAGGCCCCCTGCCGTCCGGGACCGCACCGATGCAGACCACAAACAGAACCAGGCCCAGAACAACAAGCGTACGAACCCGCATAGTCATCGCCCCTCCCCCGGACAGCCCCAGCGGGCCACCACCGCCATCACGTCGATCACGTCGATCTCTCCGTCCGGGTGCAGGTCGTGGGCCGCCCGATAGCATCCATCCTCGCCCGCGCTGCAGCGCCAGCCTCCCGCCACCCGCTGCACGTCCACCACGTCCACGGCCCAGTCGCCGTTCACGTCGGCATGACCGCAGAGGAACGAGCCCGTGCGCTGCGGGTTGCCGCGACCCGTCCCCCACACCACCCGCGCGTCGGCCGTGCCCGGCAAGTCGTACGCCACCAGGCCGCTGTGGGCCGTGTTGATCACCGCCTCCAGCTCCCCGTCGCCGTCGATGTCGGCCAGCGTGGGGGCGGGGAGCGCCCCGTTCCAGTCGCCGTTATAGGGCGCGGGCAGATCCACCTCGTGGAGCACCGCGCCCTGATGATCGAGGACGTGGAGCTGGCCCGTCTCGTCGCTCCCCTTCTCCACCCAGGAGGTGAAGAGCACCTCCGCCAGGCCGTCCCCGTCCAGGTCGGCCACCGCCGGCTCCGACCCGAAGCGATGCAACCCCTCGGAGGGCGCGTAGACTGCGTAAGGCCACTGATGATGCTCCGTCCCGTCCAACCAGAAGGCGTGCACTCGCCCGTCGTAGGAGGCGAAGAGGATCTCCCGCTCCCCGTCTCCATCCAGATCGGCCACCGCCGGGTTCGGCTGCGCGCTCTCGATCTCGCGCCAGTCCTCGCTCAGCGGCGCTCCGGTGTCGACCGGCGGCGTGCGCCAGTCGTAGCCTCCCGTGTTGAAGCGGCTGCGGTCCGCGTTGAAGAGGTACGGACCGGTGTACTTGGAGAGGTAGGGGCTGCAGGAGCAGTCTTGGACGTTGCCCAGAGCCACCACGTCCTTCGTGCCATCCCGGTCCACGTCTGCGATAGCGGCCGGGCCGTGCGCGAAGTTGGCCCGATACCGTTCCTCCCGCCCATCGCTGGCGCTGCACGTGCCCCAGCCGCGCAGCTCCGTCGCCGGGCTCTCCCAGACCCCCACCTTGCCCCAGCCCTCGTCGCCGTACGTGGTGTGTGCCGGGATCTGGGAGCCGTCGGCCTCGTAGGCGCAGACGGTGTGGACGTCCGAGGGGACGACGAGCTCACCACTGTCGTCGCCGTCCAGATCGCCGACGGCGGCGTTGTCGTTGAAGGCGCCGTAGGCGTAGCCGCTGTCGTCGTTCAGCTGCGGCCAGCCGTCGCGCAGCGTCCCGTCGTGCTCGTAGACCCAGGTGTTGACCTTGTCGTAGACGGCGCCGGTGACGATCACCTCCAGCGTGCCGTCGTCGTCCAGGTCGTAGACGCTCAGGCCGCGCAGCTCGTTCGTCGTCGGCCGCTGCGGCCAGCCCGGCTCGAAATAGCCGTCCGCGTCGTAGAGCGACACGTAGCCGCCGCCGTGGGCCGTGGCGATCTCCCAGGCCCCGTCGCCATCCACGTCGGCCACGGCGATGCCCGGCCACGTGCGGCCGACGCTGCTCACGCTCCCCGGGTCGGTCCCCCGATCGTATCCCGAATCGACCCGCCATAGCAGGTCGCCCGTCGCGCCGTCCAGGGCCACGATCGAGTACGCGGAGCCGATCACCTCCGCCGCCCCGTCCCCGTCCAGGTCGACGACGGCCGGGGATGAATACCACCCCGTCTCGCACCACGAGGCGTAGCAGCCTCCGTGCTGCCACTTGAGCGTGGGCGGCTGGACCTGGGCGGACGTCACGGGAGCCACAGCGGGGAGGGGGGACAGGAGCAGCGCCGCGGTCAGCACACCGACCGCGAGGCCGCGATACCATCTCTGGGGGCCGACACCATCGACTAGCGCTCTCATAGCTTCCTCCTCGTCGGCGATGCCCCCCTTCTCCCCCAGCATACCGCGAGGTGCCCCTGATGTCAAACGGCCGCCGACCTGTCAGGTTGGCCAACCCTGACGGATCTCAGGCCCGCTCACCCTCCATCACAGCAACTGCTCCACAGGCTTCAACTCTCGGTCACACACGTCAGCCCGTCCCGGTCCACGGGCCTGGCCCGCTGGGACTCTTCGTAGGCTCCGTCCTCCTGGCCCACCCAAACCTCCGTTGGCATCGCTGAGAACGCTGGGAAATACCTGAACCCGCTGAGCGGCTCCCCTAGCGGTCCCACTCACCTCAGCGCATTCAGCGGTTCAATCCTCCGCCGATTGGGCTTTGTGAGCTAGGCCATTGTTCACCTTTTGGTACTCGCGCTCTAGCCGGATTCGCAATCTGGCGGTTTCGCGCCCAGTATCGCGGATCACGGATACGCTCCGTACTTGGCCTCATCGTTCCGACCTATGCCTGCCCACTCACGATGACCTCTTACCCCGGTGAGTCGTAGGCCTGGCTCGATCGCGGCGCATGAACGGTCTCCTGATCCAGCTCCAAAGCTCTCGGATGAACGCGCCACGCCCCCGCGCCCGAGACCTGTCCGTCACCAGTCTCGCACGTCGGGCCTCCAGCTCCAGGTGATACGACCACTGTGCTTCACGCAGGTACCGCTCCAGATCCTTCCCCTCCACCAGCCTCAGCACCAGAGGAAACTCGTTCTCCGTCTTCTTCTGGGCTTTGGTGAACGTATCGACCGTCATACAGTGTATCTTGGCGAACCGCGTTCGCTGCAGCGTGTTGAACAGATCCCAGAGCGCGTTGAGTGGCATGCCCCGCTTCTTGTAGTAGAACCGCACGAACTCCCGTCGCTGGAGTCTCCTGTGGGTCAGCGTCAGATCCAGCCTTCCCTCGGCGGCCCTGATGCTCTCTGCTTCCAGCTCACGTCGGTCTAGGAGCCATTGTATGAAGAGACCGATCTCCATGACGGTCAGAGACGACAGATCGAGCGAATCCATGTGCATGAATCGGCTCACATACCGGTAATGCTCCCCGCGCGACAGGTCACGCCAGAGAGGCATAAGGGCCGGTCGCTGGGGACGGAGCACGGCTCCCGCCCCCTTCGGCCCTCCAGAGGCTGACGGAGCTGACGATCCGGCCCTCCGGGGCTGATCCTCGTGCCCCTGCTGCGAACGGCAATCCGGACAGCGTTGCGGCGCGCTCTGTCCACCCGATCTGAGGGCCTGCTGCTCCTCGTAGCGCCAGACGAAGTCCCTGCCACAATCGATGCATCTCAGGACTCTACCCATATCTTTCCTCCATCAGTCGACAGGCCCTCAATCTCGCTCGTCACCGTCCGTCTCGAGGTTCGTAGCTGTACCAACGCTCCGGCTCCCAGCTCAGCGTCCAGGCTCTCGCCCCCGCCTTCGTCACGGCGAAGAGGTGGGTGTCCCCGTACGGCATGCCTATGGCCGTGTCCGTCAGCGTCTCCGTGACGCCTGTCCGCTTCACATCGCAGCCTCTTGGGTTCAGACGCGATCAATTCCGTCCGCGACGGTGCCAGCAAAGACTTCTGATCTCTGCAGTCATCCATCGCCTCGCCCATCCACCGTGCGTACCCAGGGCAGCTCATCCTGCACGGCACGGGCCAGGCGGCGGTCAGCGGTCCATAACTCAGCGCCCAGCCATTGAGCCAGCGCCAGATAGTGTGCGTCGTAGGCCGCGGGGAGCGAGAAACGCTCGGCTAAGTCGAGGGCCCGCGTATGCAGCTCCGGCTCCCCGTAGAGGCGCAGCGGTAGGGCCTGCGCGGCCTTCAGCGCCAGACCTACCGCCGAAGGGCTCATCATCCCCTCCCGCTGGTAGCGGTAGAGGGCGTTGGTGACCTCGTAGAAGAGGAGCGGTGGCGCGGCGATGCGCCGGTGCTCGGCGTCCCAACGCTCCCAGGTAGAACGAATGAGCTCATCGTCGGGGTCGGCGACCAGGCGGATCACCAGGTTGGCATCAACGCAGAGGGGCGAGTTGTCCATTGCGCTCCTCTCTTACCTGTCGCAGGACATCCTCCGGCGGCGTCAGCTCTCGGTCTCCCAGGTCGGCCCGCACCTGCTCCCGGGCCTGGGCCACGAGCTCTCGCCAGTTCTCCTGTTCCTCCTGGGCCGCCATCAGGCGTTCGTACGCCTCGATGGATAGGACGACCACGTGGGGCTCTCCGCTGCGCTCCACGACGACGGGCTCCTGTCTCTCCACGACGTGCCGCATCAGCTCACCGAAGCGGATGCGGGCGTCGGTGGCACTGATCTTGCGCTCCATACTCTCCCCCTCAGTTTTAATCAATCGATTACTTAATGACATTATACATCTTCTAGCGAGGGGGGTCAAGACGCCCCTCTGGCCGCTCGTTCGACGCTAACCAAAGAAGCAGCCCCAGCGATCCTCAAGCACCTGGTGCATGCGTGCTCGCAGGGTGAATCTCCGTCCCGACTCGGGGAGCGGGTACGGCCACCAGGCATCAAACTTGCGCATCCAATACAGGTGCCACTGCCTGGTGGCCAGGGTCACCCGCAACTGGCAGATAGCGAAGAGATACCTGTCGCCGTTCGTCCGCTCCTGGATCTCGTACAGCCCGACGGCGGTGCCTTCGTCCGTCAGGCGGTAGGGCAGGCAGTCCTCGAAGTGGTCATCCAGCATCTTGCCCATCGTCTTGATCGCCCCGCGCGCCACGTCCGGCGGGATGATGTCGGGATTCCGGATCGCTTCCAGACCGGCGTCGCCCCCGGCCTCGTAGGCGTTCAGGTAGTAGGCGACCTCGTTGACGGTCAGTTGATGATCCTCGGCGTAGGTCTAGAAGTCATCGGCGTCCTCGAATTGGAGTGCATCCAGCGCGACGCGCCGCATGATGTCAATGTGACGGTTGTCCGCGGCCCACTGGTTCCATGCTTCCATGTTGCTCCTTGGGAGATCGTACGGCGCTCGAACCGCTGATGACGCTGAGAAAAGACTGAATGCGCTGAAACCCTCCTCAGCGGCGTCAGCGCCGTTTCAGCGTATCAGCGATTCAACCTCCCGTCACGCTCGAACCGCTGATGACGCTGAGAGAAGACTGAACGCGCTGAAACCCTCCTCAGCGGTCTCAGCGCCGTTTCAGCGTATCGGCGTCTACGCCACAAGCGCCGTGGCGCATGTTAGATTCTCTCAGCGACCTCAGCGCCTCAGCGGTCTGCCTCTGCCCTTGTAATCGCGTTTGGACCCACCGCCCAGTTCAAGCCCCTGCCTCCGCCCCTTCGCTTATCCGTTCCCCGTGCGCTGACCCATCCACCCCACCGCCTCCCTCTTGCCCCCTCGCCTATCTGCGCTATACTTACCACCAGCTAGAGCGACCGCCCGCAGACCGCTGCTTGGAGGAGAATCGCTATGAACGATGCCCAGCCGACCCTCACCGCCGTCCCCGGCCTCTCCGTGGGACACGCCACCGACATGGACGGCCTCACCGGCTGCACCGTCGTCCTCTGCCAGGACGCCGCCATCGCCGGCGTCGACCAGCGGGGTGGGGCGCCTGGCACCCGGGAGACCGACCTGCTCCGACCCATGCATCTGGTGGAGAAGGTCAACGCCGTCGTCCTGGCCGGCGGCTCCGCCTTCGGCCTGGCCGCGGCCGACGGCGTCGTCCGCTACCTGGAGGAACGGGGCGCCGGGTACGACACCGGCCTGGCCCGCGTGCCCATCGTCCCCGCTGCCATCCTCTTCGACCTCGACCTGGGCGATCCCAACGCCCGGCCCGACGCCGGCACGGGCTACGCTGCCTGCCTGGACGCGGGCCGCGAGCCGGTTGCCGAGGGGAACGTCGGCGCCGGCACCGGCGCCTCCGTTGGCTCCATCCTCGGTCCCCGCCGCGCTATGAAGGGCGGGCTGGGCAGCGCCGCCGTTACCCTGGCGGACGGGCTCGTCGTCGGCGCCCTCGTCGTCGCCAACGCCTTCGGCGACGTCGTCGATCCCTCCACCGGCCAGATCCTGGCCGGCGCCCGCAGACCCGGGACCGACGAGCTGGCCGATACGATGGCCGTCATGCGCGGCTTTGTAGAGGAGGGAGGGGAAGCGCCGGACGCCGCCTCGGCCCTCGGCGGCAGCACCGTCGTCGGCATCGTCGCCTCCAACGCCCGCCTCACCAAGGAGGAGGTCAACAAGGTGGCCCAGATGGCCCAGGACGGCATCGCCCGCGCCGTCCGTCCCGCCCACACGATGTTCGACGGCGACACCCTCTTCGCCCTCGCCACTGGAGAAGAGGTTGCCGACGTCAACCTGGTTGGCGCCTATGCCGCCCAGCTCGTCGCCGAGGCCATCGTCCGCGCCGTCCGGGCCGCCGAGAGCGTGGGCGGCGCCCTCGCCTACCGCGACCTTCGGGGTAGCCCATGATGCGCGTCCGGCGACTGCTCACCAGCCTCATTGTCATCTGCAGCCTCTTCCTCACCGCCTGCGCTTCCCGCCCCGCGCCCCCCACGACGCCGGCGTCGGGGTCCCGCCTCCCCACGCGCCGCCCCGCGCCCACGCCGACGGCCACGCCCTTCAGCCTCTCCGCCGCGGCCTACCACCGGCGCGGGGTGGAGCTGCAGCAGCGGGGCGACCTGGACGGGGCGCTCAAGTACGTCGACTGGGCCATCCGCCGCGATTCCACCTTCGCCCCCGCCTACGTCTCCCGCGCTGCCCTCTATCTGGCCCAGGGGGAGCTGGATCAGGCGCTGCGCGACGCCGAGGCCGCCCTCGACATCGAGCCCACCGCCCGGGCCTACCTGCTCCGCGGCGAGGTGCTCCGCACGATGGGCGAGTACCCGCAGGCCTTGCACGCCTTCGACCAGGCCCTGGCCCGTGACCCCGGCCTCCGAGAGGAGACCTTCCACGCTCGCTGGCAGGCGGCCAGGGCAGGGGGGATCCAGGAGCGTCTCTCGGAGCTGGGCGCCGAGTTCGCCGTCGACCATCCCGCCGATCCCCTCCGCCACTACTACCGGGGCTGGGCCCTCCTCGAATCGGAGAGCTACGAGGAGGCCATCGAGCTGCTCGTCGCTGGCATCGAGGGCGCAGAGGACTCGTCCGCGCTCCTCTGGTACCTCCTGGGCCGCGCCTATATGGGCATCGACGCCTGGCAGGAGGCCATCCTCTCCCTGGAGGAGGCCCGCGAGCTGGTGCAGGCCGACGACGTCACGATGGCTGTCCACACCGATCGTCCCGTCGCCGAGCTCTTCGTCACCCTGGGGCGCGCCTACCTCGGCGCCGGTCGCTGTACGGACGCGGAGACCATGCTCGCCTACGGGCTCTCCGTCGGCGCCTCCCTGGAGGAGCACGGGCAGGCCCTCGAGGAGGCGCGCGTCTGCCAGACCCCGACCCCGGAGCCCACCCCGACCCCGTGATCCGTAGGCCGCCCCGAGGGAGTACACCCATCATGCACCCGACGGATTCGCGACCGGTGGGCCGCCGGGAGGGAGCCTACTCGTTGTGCTCCCCACGGACTCGCAATCCGTGGGCCGCCGCAGGCGGCAGAAGCGAGCTCGGCCCAGTCATGAAAGCAGAAGATGAAGCAGAGGCCTTGACTATGAACAACAACACGTTCGACGTCATCATCGTCGGCGCCGGCCCCGCTGGGGTCTTCGCCGCCCTGGAGCTCAGCCGGCGCTCCGACCTCCGCATCGTCATCCTCGACAAGGGCCCGGACATCGACCGCCGCCACTGCCCGGCCCGGGAGCCCGGGGGAGCGTGTCGGCACTGCGACCCCTGCGCCATCATGGCCGGGTGGGGCGGCGCCGGCGCTTTCTCCGACGGCAAGCTCACCCTGTCGCCCGCCGTCGGCGGTCGGCTCACCGACATTCTCGGCGTCGAGCCTGTCGTCGACCTCGTCCGGCAGATCGATGAGACCTACGTGCGCTTCGGCGCCCAGGGGCCGATCCACGGTACCCGCAACGACGAGGTCGAGCTGCTGGAGAAGCGGGCCGCCCTCGCTGGACTCCGTTTCATCTCTGTCCCCATTCGACACATGGGGACAGAGCGCTGTGTTGAGATCATGCGCGGCATGCGCGACGTGCTGCTGGAGCGGGGGGTCGACGTACGTCCTCGGACGCCCGTGGACCGCATCCTGGTCGACGGGGGCCGGGTCATGGGGGTCGAGACGGAGGAGGGAGAGCGTCTGGAGGCCGAGGCCGTCGTCGTCGCCCCGGGCCGCGAGGGGGCGGCCTGGCTCAGGGGCGTCGCCGATCAGATGGGGCTCACCGTGGGTCGCAACCCGGTCGACCTGGGTGTGCGCGTTGAGATCCCGGCCGTCGTCCTGGAGCCGATCACCGATCTCGTCTACGAGTCGAAGTTCATCTACTACTCCAAAGCCTTCGACGACCGCGCGCGCACCTTCTGCATGTGCCCCCACGGCGAGGTGAGCACCGAGTTCGCCGGCGACGTGATGACCGTCAACGGGCACTCCTTCGCCGACGCCAAGACGACCAACACCAACTTCGCCATCCTGGTCAGCAAGACCTTCACCGAGCCTTTCGACGATCCCATCGCCTACGGCAAGAGCATCGCCCGGCTGGCCAACCTGCTCGGCGACGGCGTCATCGTGCAGCGCATGGGGGATCTGGAGAGCGGCCGGCGCTCCACGCCCAAGCGCCTCTCCCGGTCCGTGGTCACGCCCACCTATCCCAGCGCCACGCCGGGGGACCTCAACCTGGTGTTGCCCTACCGCTACGTGGTCACCATTCTGGAGATGCTGCACGCCATGGATGAGCTGGCGCCCGGGGTGGCCTCGCGCCACACCCTCTTGTACGGCGTGGAGGTAAAGTTCTACTCCTGTCGCCTGCGGCTCACCATGGAGATGGAGACCGAGGTCGACAACCTATTCGCCTGCGGCGACGGCGCCGGGGTGACGCGCGGCCTGGTCCAGGCCTCCGCCTCCGGTCTCCTCGCCGCTCGCGCCATCCTACGCCGCCTCGCCCCGTAATCTGGAGAAAACGCTCAAGCCAGATTCGCCGTAATTCTCAAGCTCAAGCCGCATTCGGCATAGTTCCCAAGCTCAAGCCGGATCCTATTTTGGGTCATATGGCACCTATGTGGCAGATGAGCTGGAAGCGGTAGCCTGCTGATGCAGGTGCGGGTTGTCGGCAACGGCCGATGGATGATGCTCGTCGACGAGGTCGACGTACGCCGCCACGAGGCGGTGCCCGATGTCAAGTATACTTGCAATGTCGTCTGAGGAGAAGCCGCGTTGCGACAGCTTCAGAACGTTCTTGTACATCTGAACGTAGCGCTCAACAGAGCCGAGACTATGCACTGGCGAGAGCTTCTGAGCGATCTCGGGTTCCAGGTAGCCAGCCTCGAAGAGGCGGATCACGTCCACCTTGTGGCTGATAGTTGGTCCCAGGTCGTGGACCACGCCGCGCGTGGGGAGCAGGCGGTCATCCCGCTCCTGGACGTGGTCGATGTCACGGCCGACGACGCGTTCACTGGTGAGCGTGAGGGCGCTCAGGTCCGTCTGAGCCAAGGCGCCACCCTGCTCGTGGGCTTCGTCCAGGAGCCGGGCATGGCGACGGCGACGGATGTCAATGAAGTCCTCGCCGTCGGCCAGAGCCTTCAGGTCATCGTCAGAGACCAGGGTGAGAACCACAGGCACTTGAGGCGTATCCTTCATCGGCTTGCGGGCATGCTTATGACCGTCATCGGGCACCGCCAGCCAGATCACCTGGCCGGGCTCGATCATAGAAGCAGGGCTGACGAAGGCCTCGATGACCTCCAGGATACGTTCGATCATCAGCTCGGCGAAGGCTATCTTGTTCTCGTAGCCAAACTCGGTGGCGAAGAGCTGGAGCAGCACGTTGACCAACGTCTTGTGCCGCAGGGGCGAGAAATTCCGATCACGATGACTCCGTCCACGGCTCACTGGCGCCCCCTTTTTTCGCCCTCAAATGGCTCTGAGGGGCTCTCTGAGGCCGCTGACGGGGCCGTGGGGGCCCGGAGGACGGTGCGCTTAAGACGTTCCAGCGTGTCCGCGTACTCGGGCACGTTCAGTTCGGCATACAGATCGCGGTACTGCTCAATCAGATTCAGAGAGGTGCCGATCACGCTCTCCATCTGCTCGGGCGTCAGACCGCGATCCTCCAGGATCATGACCAGGGCAAAGTGACGAAGGTAACGCGCCATACTCTCGACGCCGTGGTTGCCCAGCTCTTGCGAGATGCGCGAGAAGCTCAGATCACGGACGTATTTGCGAATGATGGGCACCTTGTGGGAGACCCCACGTCCGATGTCCTGTATCTCGCCGCGCGAGGGCAGGGCTTCACCCTGCTGGCGGAAGTGGGCGAAGATACGCTTCACGGTCCTTGTGCTGATCCCCAGGACGGTGGCCACGTCCTCCTGGCTCAAGGCCGCACCTTGCATCGAGGCCTCATAGAGGATGCGGCGGGTACGCACG
>Ga0207797_1003498_pt1 | contig 10394 bp, 10 predicted proteins | sample PRCRCaboRojoPR_6_FD_187275 | JGI IMG/M metagenome (GOLD analysis project Ga0207797, IMG submission 187275) | Marine sediment microbial community from Cabo Rojo, Puerto Rico - PR CR 10% Liquid 1 (SPAdes) | ecosystem: Environmental > Aquatic > Marine > Coastal > Sediment | place: Cabo Rojo, Puerto... | reverse complement strand
TAGATTTCGTAGACATTTCCGATAACTTTTCCACAGGTGAAACACCTTATGGGTATTATCATATCTAGATCACCTGTAAGATTTCTGTCTCTTCTTACGAGCACCACGGCCCATCGGTTGTTTTGGTAGCTTTCTTCTTGGGTCAGAAACGAGTAAACTTCTATCGTATTCTTTGAATAAGTCTTCTAGTTCAGGATCTTCAAAATAATCTACAAAGCAAAGAGCGATAGCAGTCCTTGTTGCTCCTGCTTGCCCCATTACTCCTCCCCCGTTCACGTTGATATCAACATCTACTTTATCTGATCTATCACCAACTAGTTGAACAGGCTCTTTCATCTTCAAACGAGCCATCTCTGGAGTGAATATCTCCAGTGGGGTTGAATTGATTCTGATCCTTCCCTTTCCAGGCTTGATAGTAGCTTTAGCAATAGCTTCTTTTCTTTTACCTGTACGGGTAACAGCTTCTTTTTTAACCATAATATAACACCATCAATTTATCTTAAAATTCAGCTCCTAAATACTTGGAAACTTCGCTCAGTGTAACTCCAATCTTACCTCGAGAGCTTTTAACTTCAGGTTCCAATATATTCTCATCACCAAACTCATCAGGCACTCCGATATAAGCACGGAATCTTTTAAATGCTTTTCGCCCACGAGGCTGCTGATAAGGAAGCATTCCTCTTACTGTTCTTTTGAATATTCTCTCAGGTCTTCTTGGGAAATAAGGACCGTTCATCTGTTTTCCACGTTCCCTATTCTCTCTGTACTTGTCAAAAATATTATTTTTCTTTCCTGTAATAAATGCTTTCTCTGCATTTACAACTCTTATCTCCTCTTCACCCTCTAGTAATTCTTTGGCGATCAAGCTTGCCATCCTACCGAGGACTCTATTTTCTGCATCGTAAACCTTCATGTTATCATCCCATTATCCTGATTTCGCTTCCACTTGGGTTTCGTTCTGCCAGCTCGCGGAGTGAAATGTACTCTCCACCAGCTTCCACTATTCTATCTTTTGCACTGTTACTAGCTTTGAATGCACCTACTGTGACTTTCTTTTTGAGTATCCCTGCACCAAGTACTTTACCAGGGACCAACAAAGTCTCATCTTCATCGGCGTAACGCTGGATACGTGAAAGGTTTACTTCTGCCCAGTTACTGGAAGGCTTTTCCAACCTTTCCGCCACGTCTCGCCAGATAGGTGCGTCGTTCTCTCGTGCCTGATCTTTCAAGTCCTTAATCAGGCGCACTAAATTCGGATTTGTTTTTTCTTCTATTGACATATCTGACTCCTCCGACGTATCTTGGGAATAAAGTCCCAACTTATACGGAAGTATTCGGATGCAGTGAAGGTCGGGTTTATAAATGTTACTGATGTATAGAGTGCGATTGTTGTTTACTTTTCTTCTTTCTATAGAACAGTACGCTGAAATTACTACCGTCGAATATATTATGAATTATTATGGGATATATTATGCTGCCTGTGACCTGGAACGTGTATCCCAATATCATCGCTACTATGAATCTTACTGGGAACTGTTTTATGAATTGACTGATTGATTCTTCTTTCGCTGCAACATTCACCAAATGTATACTTGTGAATATCAAGCTGGCAATGATAGTTGAATAAGAGATGGTGAATATCTGTCCACTCATAATAGTACTTAGATTTGCCTGTAAGAACCCCCTGTATAGGAATTCCTCAACAGGACCAACTAATACCCATGTGTAAAATAATTGTAGTTTAGGATTTTCATCACCGATGGTGATGATGTTTTCGACTTCCTCTTCAGGTATCTTCAGAAATGATAGCGAGAGTAGTAATGTTATCGGGACCCCGAGTATAAGGATATAGAATATACCTGATAATGGGTCTCCAATCAGGAAACCTGCTGTTGAAAAAGATATATCAGTCAAATAGATCAAAATTATACTCAATGATATGCTTATAGGAGCTGATATAGTTAGTCTCTTGAAGGTGCTTTTGACTCCTAAGATTTTCTGTATCTTCCCGATGCCTTTTATAAGAGCTAGATGAGCAATGAACAGTAATCCTACTAAGAGATATTCCATGTTATCCCGATTTGTATTCTAGCATAATATTTAATTCTTACTTTAAAAAAGTTCAAAATCGTTTTATAGGTCACCATTGGTAAGCTCTAACGTATGTTGACCTGTAAGAGCTGTGGCCAGAGATATGATCTGAGTGAGAACATTATACGCTGTGGATGTGGTGGGATTTTAGAGAATGATATACAAAGTGGTGAGATAAGAGAAGGCACTTTGATATGGGAAAGATTCAGGGATTTTTTTGATCTTGATATAGATAACGATTTCAGCTTAGGTGAAGGAAACACACCTTTGGTGAAATCCAATAAGATATCTGAGAGATATGAAATAGATCTGTATTTTAAGAATGAAACTGTAAATCCTACATGGAGTTTCAAAGATAGAGGTACGTTTACTGGACTCAACAGAGCGATAAATCTTGGTTATTCTAAGTTGGGAACAGTTTCTACAGGTAATATGGGGGTAAGTGTTGCTTCTTATGGATCTAGGGCCCAGTTGGATACCACTGTGTTGGTTTCGTCAACAATATCTGAAAATAAAGTCAAACAGATAGGAGTTTACGGACCCAGGATAATAAAGGTGAAAGGAGACTATGGGCAGTTATATTTCGAGAGTCTAAACCTAGGTAGAGAAAAAGACATCTACTTTTTGAACTCCGATGATCCCTTTAGAGTCGAAGGCTACAAAACTATAGGTTTCGAGATATTTGAAGAGATGATCCCAGATCATATCTTGATGCCAACGAGTTCAGGTGGTCTATTCAGAGGAATAGTTAAGGGTTTTAGAGAGTTGATCGAGAGTGAACTACTATCAGAGATGCCTAATCTGATATCTATCCAATCAGAAGGATGTTCACCTATCTACAGAGCATATAAGGAAGGTAAAGAAAACATAGATCATTGGGATGATCCAGATAGTGTGGCTCATTCTATAGAGAATCCGTATCCTCCGAGTGGTGATGAGGTGTTGAGACTGGTAAAAGAATATGATGGAACGATATTAACAGTAGATAACGATGAAATCCTTTCAGCTCAGAAAGAGTTAGCTGAGGATGGGATATTCGCCCAACCGGCTTCATGTGTTGGAATAGCAGCATTGGAACGGTTGACTGAAAAAGGGATTATAGATAAAAAGGACAAAGTAGTCTCAATAATCACTGGTGCTGGGATTAAGGATGTCTCTTCTGTAAATGTGAGTGACAATACTATATCATGTGATATGGAAGATTTGAAAGATAATCTTTAAAATCCTGATATACCAAAACATAATATATGTATATTTATTTTAACAAAGGGTAGTTGGGATCACATGGCTGAGGAAAAGAATTATTATCAGATGACAGTCCAAGAATGTTGTGAAGATCTAGATACTTCTGAGAAAGGACTGTCTAAAGGTGAGGCTGAAAATAGGCTCCAAAAATATGGAAAGAACCAGATAACAGGTCAAGTTCAAGTCCCTAAATGGTTGATGTTCTTATCTCAGTTCAAAGAACTTCTAGTTATAGTTTTGATAATTGCTGGTGTAATATCCGTTTTCTTAGGAGTCTTCAAGAACGATCCCGGAAGCCTAAAGAGTGCCGCAGCCATGTTCATAATAGTTTTCATAAATGCAATAATAGGTTTTATCCAGAAATATAAGGCTGAACAAATAATCGATAAACTGAAATCTCTTATCAAATCACCTGCTAAAGTCAGGCAGGGCGGAGAGATGAAGGAGATAGATCAGGAAGAACTGGTCCCTGGAGATATCATTAAGGTTGAGGAAGGGGACAAGATCCCAGCGGATATAAGGATCATAGAATCTTTCAATCTAAAGACAAACGATTTTTCACTTACTGGGGAGTCGATGCCCCAGGAAAAGCAGTCCAACGCTATCAAAGAAAAAGTTACTCTAGCTGATAGAGACAACATGGCCTATGTTGGTACAACAGTCGCTACAGGTAACGCCTTGGGAATAGTGGTAGCAACTGGCATGGACACCGAGATGGGTAAGATAGCAGATATGACTCAGGAAGCAGGTGATATCAAATCACCGTTACAAAAAGAATTAGATATTTTAGCTAGGAATCTTACCGCCATCGTTGTTGTGATAAGTACTGCTCTGTTCTTCGTTGCACAGTGGCAGGGATTAGCTTTGACTACCAGTTTGATATATGCTGTTGGAATCGCTGTTTCATCCGTACCACAGGCTCTACCTGCACAGGTTACAGTCGCCTTATCAACCGGCAGTAACCGGTTAGCGAACAAAAACGCTGTCGTTAAGAACTTAGCTTCCGTTGAAACTTTAGGCTCCACTACTGTTATTTGTACGGATAAAACAGGTACACTGACCAAGAATGAGATGACCGTTAGAAATGTATGGTTCGATAACCAGGAGTACGAGATGACAGGATTAGGTTATAAGCCAGAAGGTGATATAGTCGATAAAACTGGAGAACCCCTGTCCCAGGACCAGGTCGATGAGATCGAAATATTGATGGATGCGGCGACCATGTCTTCTAACGCTGAGATACACGAACCAGACGATCAGCACGACAGCTGGTATCCTATAGGAGATCCTACTGAAGCAGCTTTAATCACTATGTCAAGAAAGATTGGTACTAGATCGCCAAAGGAAGATGAAGAGAATCCAGAGCTGATAGAGTTCCCATTTGATTCTGAAAGGAAGATGATGAGTTCTGTCAGGGATATCAAGGAAGAATATGCTGATGAAGACGTATTGAAAGCTTTAGAGGGAGATACTGAAGGCAGAGTCGTTTTAGCTATGAAAGGAGCGACAGACAGCGTTCTTTCTATAAGCAAACATATTTACAAAGATGGAGAAGCTGTTCCTATAACTGAAGATGATAAAGAAAGGATCAGGGAGATAAACAAAAAGTATTCTGAGAAAGCCATGAGAGTATTGGCCATGGCCTATAGACCTTTGGAAGCTAGTGGTAAGGATTACACTCAAGAAGAAGTGGAAAAAGATGTGATATTCTTAGGATTGGTCGGGATGATCGACCCACCTAAAGAAGGTGTGGAGGAAGCTGTACATAATTGTCATAAAGCTCATATCCGAACTTACATAATGACTGGAGATCATGCAATAACAGCTCAGGCAGTTGGTGAGGAGATAGGGTTAGCAGGTGATGATGAATCTTCACCAGTTATAACTGGACAGGAACTGAAGGATATCAGCGATGAAGAACTGAAAAAAACTATGCGGAAGCATGAATCACTGATATTCTCTAGAGTCGATCCAGAGGATAAATTACGTATAGTCAAACTCTTGGAAGAAGATGACGAGATAGTTGCCGTCACTGGTGATGGGGTAAATGATGCTCCAGCCCTAAAACGTGCTCACATCGGAGTGGCGATGGGTAAGAAAGGTACAGATGTAGCTAAAGAAGCTTCAGAACTTGTTTTATTGGACGACAGTTTTCCGACATTAGTTGACGCTGTGAGAGAAGGTAGAACGATCTACAACAATTTGAAAAAGACCGTATTGGCTTCTATGACAACCAATGGTGCTGAACTAACAACCGTATTAGCAGGTTTAGCAGCCATCGGTTTGCTAGGTTGGGCTGAATGGGCTATACCTATATTAGTCATTCAGATTCTAGCTATCGATCTTCTAGCAGAGATCATGCCTCTAACATTCTTGACGTATGATCCACCTTCAAAAGCATTGATGCGGTCTGCGCCTAGAAGTCAGGAGGAACATATACTCGACTTTGGCCGCTCTGCTGAAGTGATATTTTTCGCATTACTTATAGGATTACTTGCTGCAGGTAACTTCTGGTATTTCTTCTCTAGACAGAGTGTTTCACTATCAAATATAACGGATCAACCTGCGCTTATGTATGCTAAAGCTACAACCGTCAGTTACCTGACCATCGCCTACTGTCAGTTCGCCAATATCATGTCTAGAAGGTACGAATATGATTCTTTATTCAGCAAGAACATCTTCAGCAACAAGATAATAGTGTATTCGATACTAGCATCGATCGGTTTAGTGCTCTTGGGAGTCTACGGACCATTCATCAGTGATTTCTTAGAATTTGCTAGTATAGGTTGGAAAGGATGGGCACAGGTACTCGGAGGTATGGGTATCTTCATAGCCGCATTTGAAGTATTGAAGCTGATAAAAAGAATTAAGAAAAAGAAATAAGAAAAAATATTTACTCTTTATATCGAAGGTCCTCTTGGGCCTTTTCTATCTCTTCCTCTTCATCAGCAATTTCGTGATCGACCATCTCTCCTGTTTCCATGTAAACTACTCTTTCAGCTATGTTACAAGCATGGTCTGCTATCCTTTCCAAATATCTGATCACTAGAACATATTGTGTTCCCATAGATATCTTAGAACTATCCTCTATCATGTAGGTTAATACTTCTCTGAATATTTCATCATACAGAGCGTCGACACCTTCTTCATTCTCGTATATCTCTTCTATGTATGATTCATCTTCTTCCATGAAAGAATCTACAGCCATATCGACCATATCGATGGTCATGTCAGCCATATGGGGTATTGACACCAATTTTTTCATGTGTTCCTTGCCGATCATCCTTTTAGAAACGTTGACGATATCTTCAGAATACCTTCCTATCCTATCTAAATCAGTGATGATCTTCAAACAAGTTCCAATGGTACGTAGATCTTTAGCTACAGGAGCTTGTAGTGCTATCAATCTTAGACCATTTCTTTCAATATGCCTATCATAGGCGTATATCTTTCTATCAAGATCTTTGACCTTCTCAATCTTTTCTTCATCTAACTCTACTAAACTCTCTATGGCTAGTGATATCGCCTGAGAAGCTAGATCTCCCATCTCTTCGACCATCTGTTTTAATTCTTTTAACTCATGATGATATGATTTTCTTGTTTCTGGTCCCATTTTTGATCACCCAAATCTTCCGGTAATATAATTTTCAGTATTTTCTTTCTGAGGATTCTCGAATATCTGCTCAGTCTCTCCGAACTCGATCAGTTCTCCGAGATACATGTATGCAGTATAATCACTTATCCTAGCAGCCTGCTGCATGTTATGTGTAACAATGACAACAGTGTAATCCTTTTTTAATTCATCGATAAGATCTTCTATTTTAGCGGTTGCGATAGGATCTAGAGCGGAAGCGGGTTCGTCCATAAGCAATACTTCGGGTTCAGTTGCCAAGGCTCTAGCGATGCACAGACGCTGCTGCTGTCCACCTGATAAAGATAAAGCGTTTTCATCTAATCTGTCTTTGACTTCATCCCAGAGTGCTGCGTCTTTTAAACATCTTTCAACGGTTTCATCCTTATCTACATCCATATCGTTCACATCGCACCCGTAGAAAACGTTATTTTCGATCGAAAATGGAAACGGATTAGGTTTCTGAAAGACCATGCCTATTCTTCTTCTTATATCGACTTCGTCACAGCCATCTTCGTAAATATTCATACCATCCAACCAGACATTTCCACTGGTTCTTACTGATGATATCGTATCATTCATCCTATTTAAACTTCTGACCAGTGTTGATTTTCCACATCCGGATGGTCCGATTATCGCTGTGACTTTATTTTCTTCCACTTCCATATCTATAGATTTCAAAGCTTGATTGTCACCGTACCATAGATCGAAATCTTCTACGATCATTTTTATCTTCTCTGGCATCTCTCTTGTTTCGCAAATTTCGTCTTCTTGAAGGAGATTTTTAAATTTATTAATCATTTTAGAACCTCTGTCTGAATTTTTCTCTCAATATTATCGCGGTTACATTTATTCCTAATACTATCAATATTAACACCAGTGCAGTAGACCATGCGTTCTGTTCTACAGGTTTGTATCCCATGTAACCAAACAAACTCCATAGGTGATAAGGTAGTGCATGGAATTTACTAAATAAACCATCGGGATATCCTGCACCGAAGAACACTGCACCTGTAAACAGTATCGGAGCAGTTTCTCCTGCAGCTCTTCCCAATCCAAGGACAGTGCCTGTTATTATACCTGGCAGAGCAGGGGGTAATACTACTTTTTTGATGGTCTGCCATTTGGTACCTCCTAATGCTAAACTTGCATCTCTTATTTCATCAGGTACTGCGATCAGAGCTTCTTCTGACGATCTGATCACAATTGGTAAAGTGAGTATAGCTAATGTCAAGCCTGCAGTGAGTAGTGAAGGTCCAAATATCGGTACGAAAACAGTGAAACCAAATAACCCATGAACTATAGATGGAGTCCCCTGTAAAATGTTCACTGCGGTTCTAATAACTCGAACTATAGGACCTCTTTCTGAGTATTCAGCAAGATAAACCGCTGTACCAACACCTAGAGGTAATACAATTATTGTAACCACAGCAATCAATCCTAATGTACCAACGATTGCTGGTCCAATACCACCACCAACACCATCGTAAGTGATATCGCCTGTAAGAAAACTCCAAGTGACCCCCATCATTCCATTTGAAACTATCTGATATATAATTAGTATAAGAGGTAAAATCGTGAAAACTATACAACCATAAACCAGTATATATGCTGATCTCTGACCGAACCTTTTACCAAATCCATAGTATGGCGCGAAGGCTATACTCGCACTTATGACACCAAGTATGGCTATCATCTGGTTTAATACGAATTTTTTAAGGATGACAGCACCGATCGGTTCGTCAAAAAGACCCAATGGTTGTTTCCAGAGATTGATCTTATCAGGCAGCATGATGAATATGGCTGCTGTGGCTATCAATATAGTAGCAAATATGATCAAATAAATGAACTTCCAAGATTTGTATTTGAAGTAATAGTAAATGCTTGTGAAGTAATACGAACCAGATAAAATCAAAAGTCCTGCTATACCGGTCCAAAAGTTGATTTTAATAAAATGAAAATCGAATGCAAATGATACGAATCCTAGAACTGCGAATATCAAAGATATTATGAATATCCATCCAGATAATATTTTTTTGAGTTTCATTCTTTCCCCTCAAATTTTCTTTTTGTTCTCATCTGTAGATAATCCGAAATTATACTCATTGCAGTCACTATTGTGAAAAGCATTATCGCTGCGGTGAAAAGAACACTTACGTGAAGGCCCGCTGCTTCACCCATCTGGCTAGCTATCAAAGCGGTTAAAGTGTTTCCTGTCTCAAATATGTCAAAGCCGGGAGTTGGAATTCTCATGACTGAACCAACAACCATCAAGATAGCCATTGTTTCACCTATTGCTCTTCCCATGCCCATTATAGTTGCACTGGTGATACCTGATACAGCAGAAGGGATGGTTACTTTCTTAGTAGTCTGCCATTTTGTAGCTCCTAAGGCAAGACTAGCATCCTTCATATCTTTAGGAACGGATTTCAAAGCATCATCTGACATACTGACAATAATAGGTAGAGCCATTATTCCGAGTATAAGCATCCCTGCTAGGATAGAGTTAGGTGCTAGTGTTCCATAATTGATATAGATGAATTTTCCCAAAATAACAGCGCCTATGAAGCCGTAGACAATACTTGGTATCCCTGCAAGTAATTCGATGACAGGCTTTAACATTGCTCTTAATTTTTCTGGTGCAAGTTCTGACATATAGACTGATGCACCCAATCCTAGAGGGAATGAAATAAGTAAAGATCCCAAAGCGATGAATATAGATCCATAGACCGCTGCCCAAAGTCCAAATTGTTCTTTATTTACATTCCATTTGCTGCTGAGTAGATTTATATCTCCGAACATCGATTCATAAATCGCAGGAGCGGACTTATAGAACAAGAATATGAAGATCAAAAATATAACCAAAACAGAGAAGAATGCAATACCAAAAAACACACCTTTTATTGCTTTTTCTTTTATCTTTCTTTTCATCTTATCTTGGACCCCTTAATTATCGATAATTTTTATATTTCAATACCAGCATAACGTTTTTTTAAAGTCGTTATATTTGAACTGGCATATATGTCCATAAAGACCATTTTGTAAGAAAGGATACATTAATATATATTTTTTCTGTATAGTCTATATATGCGTATATATCCTATATATTAGTAAATACAATATTTTCATTTATATTCTTCAAGCATCAATTCTATTTTCAAGTGAAAATGTAAAAATAATAATATAAGAAAAAAAAGGGTTTTTTAGCTGTTCAAAGGTATGAACCCTTCATCAGCAACGATTTGTTGGCCTTCATCACTTAGTAGAAAGTCTATAAATGCCTTTGTAAGTCCTGTTGGTTCACCATCGGTATACATGTGTAGTGACCTGCTGATCCCATAATCTCCACTTACAATATTGGATTCAGTCGGTTCAACACCATCTAACTTGATTGCAGGCGTATCACTTCCGACATATCCAAGGCCCA
>Ga0207797_1003497_pt1 | contig 10394 bp, 15 predicted proteins | sample PRCRCaboRojoPR_6_FD_187275 | JGI IMG/M metagenome (GOLD analysis project Ga0207797, IMG submission 187275) | Marine sediment microbial community from Cabo Rojo, Puerto Rico - PR CR 10% Liquid 1 (SPAdes) | ecosystem: Environmental > Aquatic > Marine > Coastal > Sediment | place: Cabo Rojo, Puerto... | reverse complement strand
GACGAATCGAGCATCATCAGCTCGTTCACGGTCAACTGATCTTTCTCTCTCGTTTCGGTACTTTTCCCTCAAAGTACCTGCCGAGCGGGGACTTTCGATTTCCGGCTTTCTCGATGGCCCCCTGTAGACGACCATCGGAGCAAGGGCATCTTCGACGCCCGCCGGAGTCGCGTCCGAAGCACCGACACCGACCCCTGCTTTCGTCGGTAGAGCACGAACCCGTACCACCCACCGGCCCGGACCAGCTTCCGGTGATACTTCTCGTAAATTTGGAAGTAGCCAGTCGAGTCCACGTCGCAGGATTTGATTTCGACGGGCGTGCCGGTCGTCGGGAAGATCGCGTCGTGCCAGGACGACCGCGCCAGCTGTAGATCCCGCTCGTCGATCAGGTGGTACTCGGCGGCCGTCCCGTATTTGTTCGCTTTTTTCGATGGCATAGCTAATTCTGTCCTTTCGAGAACGACGCGTCACGCGTGCGCCGATATATATTCACTCCTCGCCGGGCGCGCCGGCGTGATCGCCGTGACCATGACCATCTAAAGGGCGGGTGGTTGGGGTTGATACGTTGGCACCCCGACGCGCTCATGCTATCGCTTCCTCCACCTTCCCAACTGTTTCAGCGTGCTCGCCGTCGTCCTGATATTCCTTCCAGCGCTTGCGCACCCACTCGTCTGAATAGGGCACGTAGGCGGCCGTGTCGGCGTTGCTGAGGCCATCCTGTTTGCACCGGATCGCCAGAGGAATGGCTGTTCTCTCCGTTCTCGGGCTTGTTGGTGTACTTCTTTATTACCTTCCGCAACCGGGCTACCGCCAGTCTCGACTCGTTCTCTTTGGACTTATCGCAGGTGCCGCAGTACTCGGAGGGGTCGGTGTCGTCCTTCGCAGAACCACTCTCACGGCAGTAGGCGCCTTCGGACTGTTTCTACTGGGGTTTTGGCAAGCAGTCCTCAGCGTGTTCATCCTCCCCGTTGCCGCTCTTCTCGTGGTCGCTGCTCTTCTGGACCGACCCGAGACCACCCCGACGACCAGCCCCAAACAATCCTCGTAGGTCCGGTTCCCATCGATCCGATAGACACCATCCAAATCCGGAGCCGTGCGAGAGACGCGCTATGAGTTCAGCAGGCTCTAACCCTTCTACCGCCGTCCCATCAGAACACCGCTGAGGAACCAGATCTCTGAAACGAGAATATTTCGGGCAACTGGTATTCGGACAGTTGGAAACCTCATCCCCCGGCTTCGCCCTGTACTGCCCGCTGGAGGCCGCGCATAACTGCGGTGAACGCGATCACCGCTCCAAGCATGAACAACGGATAGTAAAGCCACATGCCGCTCCCTGAAAGGGCTCCGACCTGCGGATTTGCTTCCATGAAATTATGCCAGTGAATCGACTCGAACGCCCACACCATGACAACGAGACCAACACCGACTCCGAGTCCGTCCTTCGCGAACGTCAATGGATCTGTACTCATTATCGGGGATCAAGTTCCCTTTGACATATATGTCCTCGTCTATTCCATTCATCGGGCTGAGGGCCTCCGGATGGATCCCTTGACGAATACGCGGTCTGCATCCGCAGATTTCATCCAACCCATCCCTATCCTTCCAGAAATCCCACTCACGAGATAGACAGTGGAGAGACTATTCGAGGCGGACAGCAGTCCCGTAGGCGATCACTTCGGATGCGCCCTTGGTGATTTCGGACGTTTCCATCCGGACGTTCACGACAGCGTCACCGCCCATCTCGACCGCGTCGGCTTCCATTCGTGCGATCGCCTCGTCACGGGCCTGTGAGAGCAGCGTCGAGTATGCTTTGAGTTCCCCGCCAGCAAGGTTTCTGATACCCTGGGTGATGTCTCGACCTACGTTCCGTGCTTTGACCGTGTTGCCGCGAGCGATCCCGAGCACTTCCACGATGTCATGGCCTGGGACTGTTTCGGTCGTGACAGTAGCAACGAGTGACTGGTGAGCGTCAGAAGCGTGTTTCTCCGTAGCCATATTAAGGATATGTCGGCTGAGAATAAAACTCTAGCAGTGAGTCACGTGAGCACACGGCAGTTCATCGACGTGTATTCCCCCGGAAGTGCACTTTCCCGCCGCAGAAGAACAGCAGTGACCGATACGCGCAATACATCCATCAGTGTCCGAATAGTATACCACCAACCCCGTCAGAACTCCGGTGATGGATTTAGAGACTGTATGCATCACCGACTCCCGGGGTTACTTGACCACCCACACTGCATCGGCAGTGGCGTGCGAACGTTTTACTCTTCTTCAACGGTCGAGACGTCTTGCCACGACGACTCACCGAAGAACGTCCGTAGTGCCCCGAGAACCCCTAAGTACGTTCCAAAAAGGACGATTACGAACGGCACTACGAGTGCCAGCACCAACCTACCGAGCGGGTGGAGTCCGAACATTTGGAGGAGCGTCATATCATGCGATAGACTGCACTTTTGAATAATATTGTCGCATTCGGGCACAACTACTTTGCGCCTGTGACTTCTGTAAGTGTCCGATATGCGCTCTGAGTTCCTCACGGTCAGAACATCCTACTATCGGTCTGTCAAAACTGGCCTGATAGATTTCGAGCATGTTTGCACCAGGCTCGTTCCACGAACCTCCCTAACTATTACCAATCAACCACCAGACTTCTGTGCTAATGGCAGTCATTGAGTACACAGTTTTCGTCGCCGGGTTCACCGTCATCCACACGTTCGCATACACCGTCGCGGGGGTGGTCGAATTACAGTTCGCCGAATTTATTTACGGTGGCGAGGACCGACGTGTCGATTTCGTCCGGGACATGACGATTCCCGAAGAATCGTCGCGGATCGGTCTGGTGTTCCTTCCTGCACAACTGGCAAGGGGCGTCCTCATGGCGATCGTCTTGCTGCCGTTGCTCGGCGCTATCGGCGATCTAACGTACGGGATTCGAGTCGCGTTTCTGGCGGGGCTGATGTTTGTGTACGCTGACCTCGCTTCTGCGGTTCCGTTTCCAAACACCATCGAAGGACTCGTTTATCTGGAGGAAGAGTACATCAGCCGCGACGCGTTTCTCACGATCCAGTTCGAGGCCGTCGTGTACAGTCTGCTGTTCGGTCTTTCGGGCGGGTGGTTCCTTTTTTGAAAATCGGATTTTTTGGGGGCCAGAGAATTGTCCTCACATCCATTAGGGACGGCGCTCGGGAAACGGCTATAGTATTATACGTTGATAGAATCACGCTGCCGATGATAATCGCGATCCCAGCGCCGACGATTCGTCTGCTCGATGCGCTCGGTGAGTCCGTCTGTGGCTCGGTTCTCATTACGCCAGATACTCTCTTCGCTGGTCTTATAGATATATCACAGCGTCAAAATGTATGTTTCCCGGAGGGTTGCAGTGGAAGTAGCGCGAAACCCCTCGACTGCAGGCGTGACGGGGGTCAGACGACCTGCAGACGGTGATCGATCTGATCGGCGCAGTGGTGCTGCTACACTATTATAGGAACATTTATATGATAATATAGGAAATGTAAAATTGTCATGGTTTGGAAGTGGCTCTTCGCGGGACTGCTGGTTTTGCACACGCACTTCGCGGCGTCGTACGTCGTTCCGCTGGACACGGAGGCCCAGGGGGCGTTTGGCGGCCTGTTGAAATGGATCTGGCCCTGGAGCGGGGGCGACAGTGGGCTGTTGGGGCAAGTCACGGTGTCCTCGGGGTTCCCGCTCTCGGGGTTCTTCCTCGCCGCCATCGCGGCAGTGCTCTTTATCCTTGCTGGTCTGGCAGTAGTGGAGGTCTGGGTCCCGTTCCCCTGGTGGCGGACGCTTGCTGGCGGAGGCGCTATCCTTTCCATCGTGCTGATGGCGGGATTCTTTGGAGCGACGAAGGTGCTGCCGATGGCCCTCGATCTCGTCGTTTTGTGGGCCGTTGTTACCGACTGGCTTCCGGCCACCGGCTGAACGTAACGGGACCATTACCGTTCAGGAGTGGTCAGGGTCAGGTTGAAACCGAACCCGAGGGATACACGATATGCAACTGTTTCGGACTATGATCGACCGAGAATCACTCCGGAAACGGCACGAAAGCCCGGTGAGCGTCTGGTGGCTCGTACTGATGTATCCCGTCTTCGTGCTGGCGATCTACCGGCGAAGCCGAGCGTTGAGTGGCGTTCTCCTCCTCTCGCTGGCGACGAACCTCTTCGTGGTATCGCCACCCGACACCGATGACGCGTGGGCAACCCGGGTCGTTCGGGGAGAACAGGTGTGGCTCGATCGGGGCGTGCTCTCGTCGAAACGCGATCTCACAGTCACGGCCGTCGGTGGGCTGGTCAACCTGTATACGCTCCGGGCCGCACTCCATCGACGACCGGTCAAAACGATGGTCGGGACTGTGGCGTCGATGGTGGTTATGTTTTTATTCTTCGACAGGATGGTCAAGCTATACGACAGTACGAGGGACCAACAAGCCGAGAGCACTACCTCCCAGTAGCCCACCGCCGTATCGACTATGAAGGGAAAGAAACGCTACCCGATACGCGCTGAACCGTCATCCGGATATTTTTACCAGGGTTCGGTCAGAACGGGTCCGCTTGATATCGAGCCTGTATTCATCAAGGAGGGTAGTGATTATCTTGAAAGTGGTCTCGATACTAACGAGCCACACGGTCGACACTCGAATTCGAAATCACCGTGCTGCAACAGGATCAAACCGATTCTTTCTCGCGGCATGACTGAACCCCGGCGCGTGCACTTCCGCTACGCCAGGCGTTTTGGGCACTTCCAAGCCTATTCCAGGAGGCGACGCCCCTCGGCGGAGGGTCGGCAGTCGGGAAGTGTCGCGTGATGAAAACTTCTGTATCCCTCGGATCAACGGTCTTTTGTTCATCGCGTACTGGCCGAATACGTCGTCAGCGAGGTACTTTCACCGTTTTCGGGGGTTGCGCCCGGCCGCGTTCCTCCTCACCCATCCCGGTCGTTCCATCTGGCTTCGAAGAGGCTGGCCAAAATCTGATCGTCGAGTGTATGGCCGCAGGCGGCACAGGAGTACACGCCGTTGTGGCTGGCTATGGAGTCGGGGTGCTCCAGCAACAGGCCGCAGTCCCCGCAGCGGTACAGCCCGCTCGCTGGGTCGTATCCACCGAGGACGCCGCTGGCGCCGCTGCCGTCGGCAACCGGATCGAATAGCGATCCCCGTCCCTCTTTCGTTTCCTCGATCTCTTCCACGGTCGGCGGCCACTCAGCGCGGAATGTTGGAAATACTTTCCAAAGAAAGGCCCCAGCAACCAGGGGAAAGACGAGGTTCTTTACCACGTCTCCCGCACCGGCAACGTCGAGCACGTAAAACGTCATCACCCCGATACCGGAGAAGACGATGCCCCACGGTAACAGTAGGCGAAGCGCGGTTTTGAGGTTCCACCAGTACTTGTAGTACCTGTTCATGCCTCTCCCCCCGTTCCCCCGATTACCGCCGAGTCGAGAACTAATTGATATTAAGGGTTCCGGCTCCTGTTGCTCCGGTGAACGGAGTTCGGCGGGACGATTCGATGGCTCCGGTCCATGGAGCCCGATCCGGCTCTCCCCCAACAGGATTTCGGGATACTTTCGACTTCGAAATCCGGCTGCTACTACAGAAATGGAAGGTTGAGTCCGAAATCGATCGCCCGGTGGTGGCGGTGCGCGAACCCGGTGAACAGCGATTCCGCGTACCGCATTGGCGGGGCTAGTAGTCCCGTCCCCGACACGTACGTCAGGGGCCCGCAACTACAGCGTGACCGAGACGGCCGGAACGGCCGGTCACTGTTCGGGTTCTCGATCGGTATGCTGGCCCCAGATCCCGGGGTACTTCCGGACCGTTACGTCACCCTGGACCCGCGTCTGGCAGGCGAGCCGGAGGCCGCTGTCGCCGTCGTGTGGTGGGACCGACAACCGGACTCGCTCGCGTCGCTCGGGGTCACTCACGTCGCCCGTTACCTCGACGGCACAGGTTCCACACGTTCCGTGGCCGCCACAGTTGAGCGTGTCCGCCCGGCCGTTGTGTGGCGAGACGCCCGCCTCGAGGAGGACGTCCCGAAGGATCGCCCCCGCGTCACACTCGATCTCGCGACCGCGAAAGGTGACAGTCGGCATACGCCGGTTATCGGCCGTTCGTATATAGGTTCCTCGGGTGGTGTTCCCTCGTGCGCCTGGCCGATGCACATCGCCGAGGGGGAAGGAGCCCGTGCACGCGTTATCTGCGTCACACCGTCCGTGACCGTCCACCCCGTGCGCCGTTCTATCGGCCCCTGGTCGGTCGCGAACGGGTGGTGATCCGGCAGTCTCCAGGGGGCTCTATAGGCCGCATGATGAACACGGCGCGAGTTCGGTACTGGTCAGGCAGGGGAGGTGACTGGCCCTCGAGGCGGTACCGTCCGGGCGGTCGACCGATCCACCTGTGCGTGCTCCCCGCCGATTGCGATCAGGCGTCGCTTCCGCCCCTGCGATCCGAGAAGTCCCACCCGTAGACGCGGCCGGGTTCGATAGCGATCGTCACCTCGTCGCGCTCCTCGCTCAGGAGCCGGCGGCCGAGGGCGTTCTCCGTGCCGTCCATATATCGTTCCAGGAGCTCCCGTAGCACCTCTTTATCAGGGTCGTCGCTTACCGACGCCGATCCGTGACCCCGTACTCCCCTGTACGGCGGGTCGTTCGTCGACACTTCGAACGCGACGTGCCGGTCGTGTTCGAGATACCGGACCACGTCAGCTTCCTTTGACGTCGCACAGCGGAGTTGTCCGTCCCGGTACTGGAACCACAGCGAGAGCATCCACAGCCGATCGCCCGGCGTCCGGCAGGCGACCCGGAGGGGGATCGTTGCGTTTTCCAGGAAGGTTTCTATCTCGTCGAGTGACAGGGCACCGCGGACGTTCATGGCCACGACGAGGGGCTCCACCCGTAAAATGGAAACGCGGGAAGTGGTGGGTGCCTTCCCGGGTCGTGTGGCATCACCTCCGGGATTACCTCCCACGTACTGGACCGCTGGTGTCCCCGCTCCAGGACCCACCCAAAACCATCCCCGAACGATCAGTCGCCGATACGCGCCGTCACTGCATCGCGGCGCTGTTGGCGCCAGCTCCCCGACCGAGGCGGGACGCGAGATGCAGCACGTGACTGCGACGCCGGGGTACCGATCGGCCGTGGCCCCAATGCGGTTCTTCGGTGTGCGAGGGTTTAACATGCTGGACCACGGAACGACCGTGGAAATCCATCAGGAGTGATAAAAATGTCGCCGGAGACAGCACCCTCGACGGCAAAACACGGGCTGTACTTACAGAATTGCCACATCTACCTCGATGACCTGGCGACGCCGGGGAACATGGTCGAGTACGCGGTGGCCGCGGACGAGGCCGGGTGGGATGGGGTGTTCCTCGCCGACGGCCTTTACCCCGACTTCCCCTCGATCGACCCGTGGATCACGCTCTCCGGGATCGCGACCCGGACCAGCAACGTCGTTCTGGGGAGCTGGATCACGCCCGTGTGCCGCCGTCCACCCTGGCAACTCGCTCACGACCTCGCCACGCTCGATCGCCTCTCGGACGGCCGTGTGATGCTGGGCGCCGGACTCGGCACCGAGGGGAACTACACGACGTTCGGTGAGGAGTGGGATCCCAGGCGCATCGCCCGCAGATACGACGAGGCCCTCGAGGTGATCGCGGGCCTCTGGGAGGACACACCCTTCAGCTACGACGGCGAGTTCTATACGCTCGAGGAGGCGGAGTTGCCCTACACGCCCGTTCAGGATCCGCGTATTCCGATCCTCCTGGGGTGCTGGTGGCCCAACAAGAAACCGTTCCAGCGGGCCGCACGGTGGGACGGGATCATGCCCAGCGCACCCTCCTTCTACGGCTCGGAGGGGGAACAGGGCGAACCGGTCACCGGCACGATCGAGGAAGAAGTCGGCGCGCTGGTGGAGTACTACCGGAGCCTCACCGACGACCCCGGAGAGATCCTCCTGCCCGTCGACGTGCCCGAAGCCCCCAACGATTTCGCCGACACGTGCCGCGAACTCGGCGCGACGTGGCTGCTGACTTCGGACCTCCTGGGGAGCGATAGCCACGAGAGGAACCTGGAGCGAATCCGCGAGGGGCCGCCGGCCTAATGCGTCGCGGGGATCGTCTCGTCCGCCGCTCGGGAATCGATAGGGCCCCTACGAGCAGGGGCCGGCGACGTCCGGATCGAGGACCCCGTCGTCGTGACCGACGACGGCCACGAACATCTCACCGAACATCCGTCGGACCTACGGTCGTCCAACGGCCGAGTGGACCATGCGGTGACTGTCTGTTGGGCGCTGGTTGATACGGAGCCTGATTCGGCACAATCCTTAATCTCGCCCCCTTGCTTAGGTGCTGTCGGAATGTCGAACGACCCGCGGTTCGAATTGTTCGTCGATAACGCCGGGGAGTGGCGATGGCGGCTGGTTGCATCGAACGACGAAATCATCGCCGACAGTGCCGAAGGCTATGCGTCGAAACAGGGCGCCGAACGGGGCATCCGGAGCGTCAAACGGGTGGCCGCGAACGCTGCAATCCACGACACGTCGGACTCGGGTTGAGTTCGGGGGGTCGATAAGGCCCAATTCCGGCGATTTTAACACTTTCGGCTGCCCTATCCGTCGAATCCTTCGCCGACCACCGCTGCGAGGATCTCGGGCAGAGAGCGCCAGCGTCGGCCGATATCGGGCGTTAGACGGTAAATTTGTGATTTAAATGTAATAGCGCCTATTTCGACGATATGTTCCGGAAAACAGCGAAGAATCAGAATAATTCAGAAATCAGTGGCAATTTCAAAACGATTACTGTATTCGTCCTGGAGGGGTTCGGATGAAGCGTCGTTCGACAGTAGCGCTGTCCGCTGCCCTACTGGTGACCCTTCCCTGGATCGGCGTTCGAGTCGCCGGGGACCCGAACGGGATGGACGCCACACTCACGGTCGTTCTGAGCGGCGTGGCCGTTCTGGGGACCTCGTTTCTCCTTGCGTGGGCGGCCGAAACGGCAGAAAAGGACGTCCCCAGGGCGTTCGCGATCGCAGTGCTAGCGGTTCTGGCCGTTGCCCCGGAATACGCCGTCGACGCTCTGTATGCGTGGGAGGCGGGGCAGTTTGCCGGGATGGAACGCGGTGTCGAAGCCGGGAACTTGGCAGTCGCCAACATGACCGGCGCGAACCGGATCCTGATCGGGATCGGGTGGTCGGGGATCGCGCTGTTCACGATCCTCCGGGCGCGATCCGAGGGGGACGCCGCTGTAGTACGGAAGCCGGGCTTCCTTCGCGATGCGATCCGGCTCGACTCCGACATTTCGCTCGAAATCGTGTTCCTGTTTCTCGCCACCCTCTGGGCGTTCCTGGTGCCGGTCGGGGGCGGTATCGGAGTTCTGGACATGGTCGTTCTCGTGGGGCTGTACGTGGCCTACATCAGCGTCGTCCTCCGGGGCGGAACCCCGTCAGAAACGGAACCGCACGGCGTTCCCCGGTCCCTTCAATCGTTTCCGCGGACACAGCGCGTCGCCATCGTGCTCGGGCTGTTCCTCTATGCGGGCGTGTTGCTCCTCGTCGCCGTCAAACCGTTCGCTCACGGTCTCGAAACGCTCGGGACCGCTGCCGGCATCCCGCCGTTCTTCATGATCCAGTGGATCGCCCCTCTGGCGTCGGAATCGCCCGAACTCATCGTGGTCGCCTACCTCGTCACCAAGGCTCGATCGACCGCCGGGTTCAACGCACTGATCTCCTCGAAACTCAACCAGTGGACGCTGCTCATCGGCACGCTCGTGATCGTGTACTCGATCGGGTTGGGCCGATACGGCGCGCTCCCGTTCGACACGAAGCAGGCGGGCGAGATCTGGTTGACGGCCGCGCAGTCGTTTTTCGCGCTCGCGCTCCTCGTCGACTTCGAGTTCACGATCCGGGAAGCACTCGCGCTGGCGACGCTGTTCCTGTCGCAAGTTTTCATCGAGTTTGCGCTCGTCCGTCAGGTGCTGGAACTTCCGATTTCCAGCTATCAGGTGCTCCTGGCGTATGCGGTGCTGTACGTGGTCTGCGGTACCTGGCTCCTCACCAGACAACTCGATTCACTTCGGGACCTCGCGGATGAGACGACCGCAATAGCGATCGACTCCGGCCGCGAGGCGATAGAAACGCAGTAAGCGGTAGCTCCCTCGATGTTCTCGTCACGGGCCCCGATGAGCCACCGCAGTCACGCGGTTCTATCCTTCGGTACAGACGGATGAAACGGGAGTAACTGCCCCGAAAACGGGCCAATAAATATACAGACATGAACCGTTTCATGACCCATGGCAACACCAGGCTCGGAATCGCTCTGGCTGTGGATCGGGACGATCGGGATGACCATCGGGACGCTGTATTTCATCGGGCGTGGACGCGGGGTCCGC
>Ga0207797_1003496_pt1 | contig 10395 bp, 10 predicted proteins | sample PRCRCaboRojoPR_6_FD_187275 | JGI IMG/M metagenome (GOLD analysis project Ga0207797, IMG submission 187275) | Marine sediment microbial community from Cabo Rojo, Puerto Rico - PR CR 10% Liquid 1 (SPAdes) | ecosystem: Environmental > Aquatic > Marine > Coastal > Sediment | place: Cabo Rojo, Puerto... | reverse complement strand
CGAGCCGAGCGGTACCGTCTCAGACGGCCTCCCGTCACGAGGAAGGTAAGGAAGCGTCTTCGTCTCAGGCAGCAGGCGCAGACGGGTCAACCCGGGCAGGGACAGCGGAGAAGGAGGGGCACGAGGTTCCCGAGGAGGCGGAAAGGGGCGACGTAGTTCGGGAGCAGCCGGCTGCCTACGAGGGTGGAGACGGAGAGACTGGTCAGTTGTGTCTCGATGACGTCCGCGAGCACTGGACGGATTTCCTCGATGCCCTCCGACCGAAGGATTTGAAGTTGGAAGCTCTGATGCGCTCCTGTGAGCCCGTCAGGGTTGAGGATGATGTCGTGGTGTTGAGCTTTGCCCACAAATTCCACCGAAGCAAGGTGGAGGAGGACGAGAAACGCCACACGGTGGAGGACATCTTTAGCGACCTCCTGCGCCGGAAGGTACGGGTTCGCTGTGAAACGAACAGGCCAGGCGTGGTGAGAAAGGAGCAGGAGTTGGCTGACAGCGAGGATGAACAGGGTTCGGGCGAGAACGATATCTCGGCCGATCCGCTCGTCCGTATGGCGGTGGATGAGTTGGGAGCAGAAGTGGTAGGTGGTAGGGCGTAAGGAGGCGTTCTTGGCAAAGAGACGAGGTAGAAGCGTCAATCCCTTTGATTCGAAGAAGAGTATTTCGCGGGGTGGCTCCAAGTCTGGGGGTGGATCGAAGCAGATGCTCCAACAGCTTCAGGGCCTTCAGCAGGAGATGCTGGACGCGCAGGAGGAGATTGCTGAGCAGACCTTCACGGCGACGGCAGGTGGGGGGATTGTGGAAGCGGTCGTCACGGGCGACCGGAAGGTCCAGGCCATCACGGTCGATCCAGAGGTGGTCGATCCGGAGGACGTGGAGATGCTGCAGGATCTGATCGTCGCCGCGATTAACCGGGCGATGGAGCAGATCGATGAGGCAGCAGCTGAGCGTATGGGGGACCTCACCGGCGGCTTGGGCGCCCTCGAGGGCCTGCTCTAAGGGGCGGTGGTGCGAAGCCCATCAACGTCGGTTCCTCCCTCGGTCACCCGGCTGATTGAGGAGTTCTCGGAGTTGCCAGGAGTCGGTCGGAAAACGGCGGCCCGCCTGACCTACTTCCTCCTTCGGGGCCGGTCTGACCTAGCTCTGAGGCTCTCGGACGCCTTGAGGGATCTGAGTGAGCGGACGCGGTACTGTTCTGTCTGCTACAACATCACCGAGGAGGATCCGTGTCCCGTCTGCGCGGATGCGACCCGCGACCACACCACGGTCTGCGTGGTGGAGGAGCCTCTGGACGTGCTAGCTATCGAGCAGGCGGATGTTTTCTCCGGTGTCTATCACGTGCTCCACGGGGTGCTGGCGCCTTCGCAGGGTATGTTTGCCGAGGATCTGCGCATCAGTGAGTTGATGAAGCGCATCCGCGACGGGGAGCTGCAAGAAATCATCCTGGCGACGAATCCCACGAGCGAGGGGGACTGGACCGCCTCTTATCTCTTGAGTCAGCTGGAGTCGCTGGACGTGCACGTCACCCGCCTAGGCCGGGGCCTGCCCATGGGGGGGGATCTGGAGTACGCGGATGCTGTCACCCTCACTCGGGCGCTGGAGCGCCGGGAGGAGATCTGAGTTCCTGATAGTGCGCAGCTCGGCGGCGCAGCAGGCGCCGAGCTGGGATGATTCTCATTCAAGCCACGCTGGCTTGGGCCCGCGCGGAGCGCCGCATGAGGGGCACTGGACGATCGTCTCCTCGTCCTCGGCATAGGCCCGACCGCAGTATTCGCAGTGCGTCCAGGCACGCTCCGCAGCCTCCCGCCGCCGTTCCCGGGCCTCTTCCCTCCGCTGCTCTTCCCAGTAAGCTTCCGCAGCCGCCTCGCCAATCTGGTCGATGACGGCCCAAGTGCGTCGGGGCAGCGCCAGGTCTTCGATTTCCTCGCTGGCCTGCTCGATGGTGTCCATCAACCCGCCAGCCGCGTCCAGGGCGCCCACCAGGCCCCGGCGCCGGAGGAGCAGTCGCCGACCGCCGTGCAGGGCCGCTCTGCCCAGCGAGCCCACAGCACCCCGCTTGGCATCCCCGCTCAGGTCGCTCATTGCCACCGTCAGTGTCTCGTCGGTCTCGATAAGGGTCACCGTGAGCGCCGGGGAGAAGCCCTGAGGGTGGTTGCCCTGGCTCTGCAGCACCGTGACGACTGTGGCATCCTCGGTCCGTTCGACCGCGGTGCGCGTGTCCCCGCCAGAAAGGTGTGAGACGAGAGCCTCTGCCATCGTGGAGGCTTTGCAGCCCTCGAACGTGACAGGATTGGCGTGGCCCGCGATCATGCCGGCCAGCACGCCGGCCCCGAGGCCCATCTGGGCGAGAATGTCCTGAGCGGCGTCAGGGGGACCGTCCTCAGGAGGCGGCGGGGGGTCAAAGGTGAATCCCTCGTCCAGGCGCCGGCGCTCCTCGGCCAGCCAGGCTTCGAAGCTCTGTTTCTTGTCTTTTTCTTCGGCCAAGTCGCTCTCCTATCTGATCCTAGCTTGGGGGTTGCGCCAGAAGCCGGTTCGCGCGTAATGCTAGCCGGGGTGCTTCCGATATAGGCACGCTAAGTCAGGGCGACATTCCCTGAGCGCGCCCATTCTAGCACAGGTTATCCGTCCCATCAAACCTGTCCGGCCGATCTCTTTTCTTGCCTGATACGATGGCTTGACCGCGCCTGTGGGCCAGACTATACTGGCCTGGCGTGCATAAGGCTTGAAACTCTGGAGTGGTCTTGAAAAGGGACCGATGACCCTCGTCTACGTGGCTGCCGCCTGGGTGTCTGGGATCGTCCTGACGCGGGCGCTCGATCTCTCCTGGCCGGGCATCGCCTTTGTCGGGCTGGTCGGTTTCATCGCCCTCTTGCTCGGATGGGAGGACGATCAGGTTCGCCTCACTGGGGTCCTGGTGCTGACGACGGCGCTAGGCGGAGCGCGTCTTCAGCTGGCGATGCCGTCCTTCGACGAGACCAGCCTGGCGGCGTACAACGGAGTGGGGTTGGTGACCCTGGAAGGCACGGTTGTTGGCGAACCCGACGAGCGGGATCGCCACACCAACCTCCGCTTGCGGACGGACCGTATCGTACTCGCTGACGGCACCGAGCGGGAGGTGAGCGGGCTTGTCTTGATCCGGGCCGGTCGGCACCCGCGTCGTGAGTGCGGCGATCGACTGCGGGTGGAGGGGCTGCTCAAGGCGCCGCCCGTGTACGAGGGGTTCTCCTACCGCGACTACCTGGCGCGGCAGGGAGTCTACTCCATGATGCGCTGGGCCCGAATCGACGCGCTCGAGCGCCGAGGTGGACGGCCGCTGCTCTTCTATCTCCTCGCCGTCAAGCGGCGGGCTCAGAGGGCGATCGCCAGGATGCTGCCGGAGCCGCAAGCCTCGTTGTTGACAGGTATCCTGCTGGGGGTGGAAGGGGGCATCCCTGAACGGCTGATGGATGCATTCGAAGCCACGGGAACGTCGCATATCATTGTCATATCCGGCTTCAACATTACGATCGTGTCCGCGCTCTTCGCCGGCACTGCCGGAAGGTTGCTCCACCGACGGTTTGCCCTGGTAGCAGCGATTCTTGCCGTGGCGCTCTACGCTATTCTGGTAGGCGCAGGCCCAGCCGTGATCCGCGCCGCGCTTATGGGGGACCTCTACCTCCTGAGCCACTTTTTCGGCCGCCGGAGTTACCCTCCTGTCACCCTGGCGACGGCGTCGATAGCTATGACGGTGTGGAACCCACAGGCGCTTTGGGACGCGGGATTCATGCTAAGCTTCCTGGCGACGGCGGGGCTGCTCTTCTTCACACGACCCCTGGAGTCGCTGGCGGAGCAAGTCATCGAGCGGGTGGCCCCCACCGACTGGGCCCAACGCATCGTAGGTCTGATAAGCGAAGGGGTGTTGGTGACGATGGCCAGTATGATTGGAACAGTGCCCCTCCTTCTTAGCTATTTCGGTCAGCTGTCCCCGGTCACGCTGCTCAGCAACCTCCTCATTCTCCCCGCGCAGCCGTACATCATGACCATCGGCGGGGCCGCAACACTCCTGGGCATGGTCGCCGAGCCGTTGGGCCGAGTGGTCGGCTGGGTGGTCTGGGTCTTCCTGACGTACACCATCGAAGTGGTCCGCTGGACCGCCCACTTGCCGGTGGGAGTGTGGCGCGGTGAGCTGCCGAACTGGGCACCATGGGCCTACTATGCGACGCTGGCGTTGACGACCTGGTGGTGCGTGACACCCGCTGAGAGACGGCACGAGGTGCTGGGACGCGTCTGGCGCTGGATCACGGCCCACGTCGAGACCAAGATGCTCTTCGGTGTCTCTGGGATCCTGCTGGTGCTCGCGTTCTTCGCGTGGAAAGAGCTGCCCGATGGGCGGCTCCACGTGCACTTCCTGGACGTCGGACAAGGGGACGCAATACTCGTCGAGACGCCGAGCGGGCGTCAGGTGCTTGTCGACGGGGGCCCGAGTCCCAGCGCCGTCCTGTCTCAGCTCGGGAGGCGCTTGCCCTTCTGGGACCGCACCTTGGATGTGGTCGTCCTGACCCATCCGGATGATGATCACATCACCGGCCTCGTGGAGGTCCTCGACCGGTACGAGGTTGAGATCGCGCTCTTCCGAGAGGTGGGATGCGAGGAGGCGATCTGCCACCGGTGGGATCGGCTCTTGGACGAGAAGGAGATAGCGGTCCACCAGGCCGAACTGGGCCTAGGCGTGGAGCTTGAGGACGGCGTGCGGCTAGAGGTGCTTCATCCCGGGGCCAATTTGACGGCAGGGGAGGGATTCAACAACAACTCGGTCGTGGTTCGTCTCACTCACGGCAAGATCTCGGTGCTTCTGACCGGCGACATCGAGACCGCGCCGGAGAGGGCGCTGCTCGAGCGAGGAGACAGCCTGAGGAGCTCGGTGCTTAAGGTAGCGCATCACGGGGCGTGTGGCTCGAGTTCATTTGGGTTCTTGGAGGCAGCTGATCCGGAAGTGGCCGTCATCAGTGTCGGGGCGGATAATGACTTCGGCCATCCGTGCGACGATGTTCTAGCAAGACTAACCGAAGTGGTTGGTGGTGCCAACCGGGAGCCCCTCGTGTTTCGGACCGACCGGGATGGGAGCGTGGAGGTGGTCACTGACGGCACGCAGCTGTGGATCCACACTGAGCGGGAGAGGTGGATACGCCAAGGTGTCCCCGCAGATCGGCTCGGCGGCAGAGGAGACGCTGAGTGAGGCGCTTGAGCGCCAGACTACCCGCTGGTGTCCCGCGTCAACCGCAGAACGCGCCTTGTCTTCGGCCCTTTTGCATGTTAGGCTTTGGCGCGATGCGGGGCCGTCGCCGGGCCGTTGTCCATCGCCTTTATCGGGTGAGGCCGCCGCGTTGTGGCCCGGCTGCGCACGCACCTTGCAGATCGCTACACGTCCTCGTGACGTCTACTACGCAAAGGAGTCGTTTCAATGACGCAGCCGTTGATCAAACTGACTCGGGGGGTGCCCCCGGATGAGAGCTTCCCCGTAGACCAATTGCAGACATGCGCCGAATACGTCCTCCTGGTCCACGGTTATGAGGTCCTGCAGTACGGCAAGTCGCGAGGCTACCCCGGCCTGCGCGAGCTAATCGCTGACGAGCACGACGTCGATGTGGATCGGATCATCGTCGGTCAGGGATCGCTCCAGCTCCAGGATTTGTGTGCCAGGATGCTGATCGACTCGGGCGACTCGGTCTACGTCGAGGAGCCAACCTACGACCGCACGCTGACGATCTTCCGCCGCGCCGGTGCGGATGTCCAGGCGTTCGCTGTTCAAGGTGACGGCGTAGACGTTGGGGCGGCTGCGGCACAACTGGCTGGTGGCGATTCTCCCGTGCTCTTCTATCTGATCCCCGATTTCCAGAACCCGAGCGGTGCCCTGCTTTCCCGGGAGAAACGAGAGGAGGTTGTCGACCTGGCGAGGGCCTACGACTTCTGGGTCATCGAGGACAGTCCCTACCGCCGCCTCCGCTACCGCGGGGAGGACCTACCGTCCCTGTTCGACCTGGCTCCTGACCGGGTGCTTCAGATGTCGTCCTATAGCAAGCTGATCAGCCCAGGGCTTCGCGTCGGCTACGCCATCGTGCCAGAGCCGGTGGTCGATCGATTGGCGGAGATGGCCGAGGACACTTACATCAACGCCAGCTACCTCAACCAGGCCATCGTCGCTGAGTTCATCCGTCGGGATTGGTTGGAACCGCAGATCGAGGAGCTTAAGGGACTGTATGAGCCGCGGCTCTACGCTACCCTGCGTGCCCTTGATCAGCATATGGGGGACGTGGCCACGTGGCAAGAACCCGACGGCGGCTTCTTCGTGGGTGTGACGCTCGACGGCGACGTGGACACGGATACCCTTCTGGAGCGGGCGGGGGAGGCGAACCTCGCGCTGACGGATGGGCGAGGCTTCTTCGTGGATCCCGAGAGTGGGAGAGGTTTCGTGCGCCTTCCGTTCTGCGCCCTTACGCCGGATCAGATTGAGGAAGGCGTGGCACGGTTGGCCACGTTGGTGGGGAGCTTAACGTAATCGGCTGGGCCGGCGCACGAGGCCGCGATGCTGTTGTGCACCGGCCGACCGGTTCCCTACCGGCGCTCGTAGTTGGGCGCCTCCTTGGTGATGACGACGTCGTGCGGGTGGCTCTCCTTTAGACCCGCGGACGTGATGCGGACGAAACGTGCCCTCTCGTGAAGGTCATCCAAGGTGCGGCAGCCGCAGTACCCCATGCCCGAGCGTAGGCCGCCAACCAGCTGGTGGAGAAGGTCGCTGAGGGGCCCCTTGTACGGGACCATCCCCTCGATGCCCTCGGGGACAGGCTTGCGGGCGTCCGCCTGGAAGTACCGGTCGGCCGTCTTGCCCTTCATGGCGCCCATCGAGCCCATACCCCGGTACGCCTTGTACGTCCTCCCCTCGTAGAGAATCCGTTCACCTGGACTTTCCTTTGTCCCGGCGAATAGGCTCCCGATCATCACCGCGTCTGCCCCGGCGGTGATGGCTTTGGCGATGTCTCCTGAGTATTTGATCCCTCCGTCGGCGATGACGGGCACGCCGTGCGGCTCGGCGGCGGCCGCACACTCGGTGACGGCCGTGACCTGCGGCATACCGGCGCCGGTGACGACGCGCGTCGTGCAGATCGATCCCGGACCTACACCGACCTTGATGGCGTCTGCGCCCCGCTCGATCAAGGCTTGGGCACCCTCGGCGGTGACCACGTTGCCGGCAACGATGTCGGTGTCTGGGAATTGCTCGCGCAGTCTTTCCAACGCGTGCAGGACGCCGTGTGAATGTCCATGTGCGGAATCGATGCACAGGACATCGACCTCTGCCTCGACCAGGGCCTCGGCTCGCTCCATCATCGCCGCGCCGGTACCTACGGCGGCGCCAACTCGGAGGCGGCCCAGATCGTCCTCGGAAGTGTTGGGGTGTTCGATACGCTTCAGGATGTCCTTGACGGTGATGAGCCCCTGCAAGGCGTAGTCGTCGTCGACGACTAGGAGCTTCTCAATGCGGTGACGATGCAGGATTCTCCGCGCCTCTTCGAGCGTGGTGCCCACGGGGACGGTGATGAGCTCGTCTTTGGTCATCAGCTCACGGATGGGACGCTCAAGGTCATCCTCAAAGCGAAGGTCGCGGTTGGTGAGGATGCCCACCAAGGACCCATCTTCCTCGGTGACAGGGATACCGGAGATGTGATAGCGGGCCATCACCTCAAGGGCCTCCCGGATCGGCCGGTCCGGGGGGAGGGTGATGGGGTCGACAATCATTCCACTCTGAGAACGCTTCACCGTCTCGACCATGTCGACCTGTCTTTCGATGGACATGTTTCGGTGCAGAATACCCACGCCGCCCTCGCGCGCCATCGCGACGGCGAGATTGGTCTCGGTAACCGTGTCCATGGCTGCGCTCACGATGGGGCAGTTGAGCGGGATTCTCTTGGTCAGATGGGTGCGAACGTCAGTGTCGCGCGGCACGACGGCCGACTCCGCGGGGACCAGCAAGACGTCGTCGAAGGTCAGGGCTTCGGTACCGTACTTATCATCCCAGTTCACAATCGCCTCCTTTGGCTTGCGCGGGGAAGGGAGAAGGGATTCTCCGTATCCGGGCGCGCTCTGCTCGAGCATAGGCTATTCTACTATCGCAGGCGCCGGCTGCAAACGGGGGAACGTCGGCTGGCCTACCGGATTCTTTGTGCGAGGGACGGCCGTCGGCTATAATCTCAGCGGGAAATCCCTCTCTAGCGCGCGCTGGGAGATACGGCGCGAGGACTCCTTTGAGAAAGATCCCGGTGGGTGGTTTGGACCGATTGAGCGACATTCTAGGTTGGGCTGGCGCAGGCCTGCTCCTCGCAGCCTACGTTTTGGTCTCGTCAAAGCGGCTGGAGGGCGATTCTGTGGCGTATCAGCTCTTGAATCTGGCCGGCAGCGCGCTCTTGATCGTCAATTCGGCGTACTACGGTGCCTATCCTTCGGTGGGGGTCAACGTCGTTTGGATCGGCATCGCTGTCTTCACCATCACGCGTGTGGTACGAAGAGGGTGAGCACTGCTGCCCTTCTGGTCGGTGCCGGGGGAATGCTGGCGATAGCCGCACACATAGGCTGCAGGTCGGCAGAGAGGCGCGCTCGGGAGAGCTATCAGAAGCTGGTGGGGAAGGGGTATGACGCCCCGACCGACCGCTGGGAGGAGATCCGTCCCCTGGCAGGCCGGTGGGGTTGTCTCGTAGCGGGGCTGGAGCTCGCGCGGGGACTCGGCGCGGCGGTGGCCGGCGGTGCTGCGCTCTACCTGCTCGTCGGAAGTTAGTGGCGGCGACTGCGCGAGAGAGCGGCTCCGCTTCCATCACGCGGAGAACGGTGGCGGGAGCAAGGGGGGCACGTTTGAGCGATATTGACAAGCCTCGCGGGAGGGCGCTTGGTTGGGAGCGGCTCGAGACGAGCTATCCCTTCGACTACCATATGTTCCGGGTCCGGAAGGACCTGGTGCGCTGGCCGGATGGTCACGTGGGGCCCTATGCCTACGTGGAAGGTGTCGGCGCTGTATGGGTGGTACCGGTAACACCAGAGGGCGACGTGGTCATGATCCGGCAGTTTCGGTACACCATGGACGCGTGGTGTTGGGAGGTTCCTGCCGGTGGATTCCACGATTTCCACGGCACACCGGTCGAGCTAGCGCGCCAGGAGCTGGAGGAAGAGGTGGGCGGGACGAGCGATGATTGGCAGTACGTCAGCTCCTTCCGGCCCGGTAACAGCATCATCGATGAGACTTGCCACATTGTCCTGGCGCGGGGCGTGCGCCTGAACCGAACACCGCATCGAGAGGCTGGTGAGCTCATCGAGGTACACACCCTTCCCGCATCGAAGGCAGTGGCCATGGCGCGGAGTGGGGAGATGGCAGACGGTCACAGTGCTCTGGCCCTGCTGCGCTGCGAGCCTCACATCCTCGTGTAGCGACGGAAGGGCATAAGAGGAGGAAAACGCATGGCGCGATCACCGGACGTCAGTCCGACACCTTTCTTTCTTCCAGGCGGCTCGACAGGCGTGCTTCTGATCCACGGCTTCACCGGTTCGCCGGCGGAGATGCGTCTGGTGGGAGACTACCTCAATGAGCAGGGGCTCACGGTCTCGGCGCCGCTGCTGCCGGGGCACGGGACGACGGTTGATGCGATGAATCGCTGCCGATGGCGGGATTGGACCAGCCATGCGGAGCGCGCTCATAAGGAGTTGACCTCTCAATGTGAGACCGTTTTCGTTGGCGGTCTCTCGATGGGTTCTCTTATCACGATCTATGTGGCGGCGCACCATCAACCTCGAGGGGCGATCCTATATTCTCCAGCCCTGCATGTGGCCAATCCACTCATCCACTTGGCCCCCGTCCTCAAGTATGTCGTGCCCAGAGTGCCGAAATCGGGAGAGAGCGACATGACGGATCCCGAGGCGGATCGGCGAACCTGGACCTACGAGGCGTATCCAACGGCCGCGGCCCACGAGTTGCTGAAGCTTATCGGTCGGTGCCGTGAGCTCCTGCCACGCGTCACCTGCCCGTTACTCGCATTCTACAGCACGGGAGACAGCCTGGTGAAGGCGGAGGGCGCCCGGCGCGTGGTGGAGGAGGCCGCCTCGGAGGAAGCTGAGCTCGTCACGCTCCACAACTCGGGCCACGTACTTACCGTCGACAGTGAGTGGAGGATGGTGGCCGAAAAGACCTACGATTTCGTGCGACTTCACGCGGCAGGAGGGGCTTAGGCATGCCCAATCTTTTCGCGTTGCTCCCGGCGCTGGCGGACGTGTCCCATCCTCTGCTGAATGGACGGCGCATTGTGGTGGTCGGGGTCTCGGCCGTGCTCCGCGACGAACATGCCTTCCTCTTCGAAGTGACACGACCACGGCATTGGGGACGGA
>Ga0207797_1003495_pt1 | contig 10396 bp, 13 predicted proteins | sample PRCRCaboRojoPR_6_FD_187275 | JGI IMG/M metagenome (GOLD analysis project Ga0207797, IMG submission 187275) | Marine sediment microbial community from Cabo Rojo, Puerto Rico - PR CR 10% Liquid 1 (SPAdes) | ecosystem: Environmental > Aquatic > Marine > Coastal > Sediment | place: Cabo Rojo, Puerto... | reverse complement strand
TCACCGTCTCCATCACGTACAAACTGTACGAGGAGATCGCGGAAGAGCAGTTGATGGAGATGCATCCGATGATGCGCCAGATGTTCGGCTCGGAGTAGCCCGGTCCACGACGCCGAACTGCGGTCCTTTCTTCTCGACGCCGCCACCTAGGACGCATCGCTACGTCACGATTCTCACACTCCGCTCGCCGACACTCGGTCGTCGGAGCGACCGTCGTTCCGTTCGATCACCGACGGTGCGCGAGCGCGGAGAACACCCGCAGACACAGACGGACACCGCCAGCGATGGCCGCGACCATCAGGAGCGTCAGGAGTACCCCGAACAGATACTCGAAAAGGGTGAGTTGCCCGTAGCCACCGTGCAACACGACCCACGCTTCGTGGTTCATGAGCCAGAGACACCGACCCGGCGAGCGCTACGCGGCCTGCAGTCCTCGATACGCCAACACGACGCCGACGACGAAGACGACCGTCGCCAGGTAGATCGGTGCGAGGTGGGTCACCCAATCGTGAGCGAACGCATCCGCGGTGTAATGCATCGGGAGGGCGAGCGCCAGTGCGACGACGGCGGACGCGACGGCCGCCCCCCACGCCCAGGTGAGTCGCTGGCGGACGCCGTACCACGAGAGTGCGGTGACCGCGATCCCCGTCGAGATGATGAACGCCGCCGTGGCGACCTGGAGGTGGCTGATGTAGTACGCGACGGTTGGATTCAACTCGCCCGGCGTCATGCCGTCGAGCGTGCTGACGCCGATTTCGAACCCCGAACCGACGAAGTTCATCACCAGGAACACGACCCCGTAGCCGACGAACGCGACACCGGCGAGCGTCATCAACAGGGACCCGTTCCGGAGGTTCGATTCGAGGTCCGCCTGTTCTGCCCCGACCGACTGCCCAGTTTCTGCCATAGATATCTCTCCCCAAATAGTTAGTATACTAATAATAATCATATTAATTTTTTGATTTATTTCGGACATTTCGTCGCAGACCGTACGGTCGCCGAGTGAGGGGCGGGGAGCGACGTGATTCCGGCCACTCGGCGAGCAGTGGCTGGCGTCGGATCGGCGCGTCTTTTTTCCTCCGGCGGGCCGACACGGCCACCCATGGCTCGAACGTGCCACTACTGTGGCGAGGGGACGACGAAGGACGAGGGAACGCCGGCGTACTACGACGAACTCGACGGCTACGCGCACGTCGACTGCGCCCACGCGCACGGCATCTCGGACTGATTTATGTTGGCGCCGCCACATCGCCGACTATGACCCCGACCGTCACGCCCCGTTGCTGTGGCTCGTTCGTCGTCGACGCGGGCCTCCTCGTCGCCGGCGCGGAGGGCGTCGTCGAAGCCCCCTCCATCGTCTACCTGATCGACGCGGAGGAGACCATCCTCGTCGACGCGGGATTCGGACCGGTCGAACTGATGGCCGATCTGCACCCGAGCTACGAGTGTCACCGAGAACGAGGGCAGGAACTGGACGCCATCCTCGAAGACGAGGGCTACGCGCCCACCGACGTCGACGCCGTCGTCCTCAGCCACCTCGACTGGGATCACTGTTACAACCTCGACGCCTTCGACGACGCCGACACCACGGTCTACGTCCAGCGCGAGGAACTGGCGTACGCCGTCGCGCCGTATCCGATGCACGCGGACCGCTACGAGGCCACGTCGCTGGGTCGGGAGCCGCCGTGGCTGACGGTCGATCTGACGGCGCTGTCGGGTGAGACGGAGCTCTGTCCGGGCGTGACGGCGTTCCCGACGCCGGGACACACGGTCGGCCACCAGTCGGTGGCGGTGGAGACGAACGAGGGGACGACGGTCGTCGCCGTCGACGCGGTACAGACGTTCGAGAACGTGCCCGAGGACGGCGACCCGGTGCCGGGACTGCCGATGGACGACCTCGCGTGGTGGGAGAGCGCCACCGAAGTCCTCGACCGGGCGGATCGGATGCTACCGGGCCACGAGTGGGAGATTCTGGACGCGGAGCCGGCGGGGCTGGCGTAGGTTTAACCGTCCGCCGCTCGCGGAGTCGGTATGGATCCCGAAGCCGTCATCGGTGCCGACCGACCGGTCGTGGGCATGGTCCACCTGCCGGCCCTTCCCGGCGCGCCCCGCTACGACGCCGACGGCGGGCGTGAGGCGATTCACGAGGCGGCGCGTCGGGACGCCGAGCGCCTCGACGCCGGCGGCGTCGACGCCCTGATCGTGGAAAACTTCGGCGACGCACCCTTCTACCCCGAGTCGGTCCCGCGCCACGTCGTCGCGGACCTCACGGCGCTCGTGGGGACGGTCCGAGCGGTGACGGACTGCCCGGTCGGCGTGAACGTCCTCCGCAACGACGGCCCGAGTGCGGTGGCCGTCGCCGCCGCGACGGGCGCCGCGTTCGTCCGCGTCAACGTCCACGTCGGGGCGCGCGTGGCCGATCAGGGGGTGCTCGAGGGCCGTGCCCACGAGACGATGCGACTGCGCGAGCGACTCGACGCCGACGTGCGCGTCCTCGCGGACGTGGGCGTCAAACACTCGGCGCCGCTGGGTCGGCGGGAGTCGGAGCGAGACGCCGAACTGCTCGGCGACGCCGTCGAACGCGGCCTCGCGGACGGCGTGATCGTGAGCGGAGCGGGGACGGGGCGGGCGACCGACCGGGACGACGTTCGAGCGGCGGTGACGGCCCGCGACGACCGGGGACTCGACGCGCCGGTGTTCGTCGGGAGCGGCGTGACGGCCGAGACGGTGGGGGACACGCTCACCCTCGCCGACGGTGTGATCGTCGGAAGCGCGTTCAAGGAGGGTGGCGACGCGTCGAATCCGGTGTCGGTCGCGCGGGTCGAACGGGTGGTCGCGTCGGCGGATGCGGTGCGGAACTAACCCCGCACGTCGGCGGCAACTCGCTGTAAGGTTTCGTAGTCCTCTGCCGAGTAGGCGACGACGCGCACGTCGTCGAGCGACGTCGCGTCGTAATCACGAGTGAAGGAAAAATCCGGACAGTCAGAGCCCCCACAGCGCGACGATGCCGGCGACGGTCACGAACGAGAGGAACAGTTGGAGCGGCGCGCCGACCCGGATGTAGTCGGTGAACTTGTAGCCGCCGGGACCGTAGACGAAGAGGTTGGTCTGGTAGCCGACGGGGGTGAGGAAGGCAGTCGAGGCCGCGAACGTCACCGCGAGGACGAACGCGAAGGGGTCGGCGCCGATCCGGCCCGCGGCTTCGACGGCGACGGGGAGCATCAACACGACGCTCGCGTTGTTGGAGATGACGCCGGTGATGAGGCCGGTAAAGAGGTAGAACACCCAGAGGACGCCGACGGCGGGGAGGTAGAGGCCGGTCGCGGCGACGAGACCGCCGAGGATGTCGGCGCCGCCGGTCTGTTCGAGCGCCATACCGAGCGGGATGACGCCGGCGAGGAGGAAGATCACGTCCCACTCGACGGCGTCGTAGATTTCGGTCGGCGCGAGGACGCCGGTAGCGACCATGGCGACGACGCCCGCGAGCGCGGTGACCATGATGGGCATGGAGAGCGAACCGAGCGCCCCGAAGGCGCCGACGCCGGTAGCGCCGACGAGCATCTCGCCGACCGACGCCCACGGCACGGCGGCGAACCCGACGACGCCGAGCATAATGGCGATGGCGTGGGGAATCTTCTCCGTGCGGTAGTGGGGCTCCGCCGGTTCGTGGGCGACGATGAAGTCCTCGTTGTCGGCGAGGCGGTCGATGCTGTCCGGCGCGGCCTGAATGAGGAGGGTGTCGCCCACGCGGATGCGACGGCGGTCCATGTGGTCGCGGACGGTTTCGCCCCGACTGCGGAAGGCGAGGACGTTCGCGTCGTAGCGCTGGCGGAACGTCGAACTCGCGAGCGACTTGCCGGCGAGAAAGGAGCCACGGGGGATGACGACTTCGACGAGCGTCTGTGCCGTCTCGGATTCGGGTTCGAGTTCATCGCCCGTCCGCGGCGGGTGGCCGGTGAGCGTGAGCGTGTCTCGCTCGATCAGGCGCTGGAGCGTGTCGCGGTCGGCCCGGAGGCGGAGCACGTCGCCCGCGCGGATGGTCAACTGTCCCAGCGGCTCGATGAACTCGTCGCCGTCGCGGACGACCTGCAGGATGTCGGCGTCGAACTCGACGTGGTGGATGGCGGTGCCGACGGTTTTCCCCACGAGCGGGGAGTCCGCCTCGACGACGACTTCGGTCAGGTACTCCTCGATGGCGTACTCCTGGACGTAGTCGTCCTCGACGGGGACGCGTTCGGGGAGGAGACGGTGGCCGACGGTGAAGAGGTAGAGACTGCCGGCGACGAGAACGACGACGCCGAGGGAGGTGAACTCGAACATGGAGAAGGGGTGGCCGAGGAGTCGGGCCGACACGTCGCTCGCGAGGATGTTCGTCGAGGTGCCGATGAGGGTGAGCATCCCGCCGAACATCGAGGCATAAGAGAGGGGCAGGAGGAGTTTCGAAGGCGACGTCTTGCCCGCGTGCGCGAGGTCGGTGATGACGGGAACGAGGATGGCGACGACGGGCGTGTTGTTGATGAACCCCGAGACTGGGCCGGCGACGCCGATGGTGGCGAGCAACTGCCGGTTGCGGTTTTCGCCCGCGAAGGCGGCCATCTTCCGCCCGAGGATCTGCACGAGGCCCGTCCGACTGATGCCCGAACTCAGGATGAGCATCGCGAGGACGGTGATGGTCGCGGGGTTGGAAAAGCCCGACACCCCCTCGGTAGTCGAGATGTGGGTGAGGTTCACCACGCCGTCGGTTCCGAGGACCATCAGGACGACCATGATGAGGATGGCCGTCACGTCGATGGGCAGGAGTTCCGTTACGAACAGGACGAGTGCGAGGAGGACGATGCCGAAGACGACGAGGGCGTCGGTCGACACCGGAATCGACCCGACGACGGCCGGAGTCGAGGGCGCGACTGCCACGGCGTCGAACGGTAAGGGCCCAGCGTGAGACACGGCTTCGCCGGACGGAAGGGGGCGAGAGCATTCAAGATACCGACGTTCGAGCGTGTGGTGTGAAACCGCGTGCCGTGACAGCATGTCAGTAACGATCATGAAGGTTTATTATGGATGGGCGCTATGGACGAACTACGATGCAACGCGTCGTACTCGTATGCTGATCGCCGCCCGATGACACAGCGCAGTTCGGCAACCGACCCAGCATACGACACACCCCAATGAGCACGTCCCGACGCACGACCCAGAAGAACCGTTCCACCATCACCATCGACCCCGTCATCCCCCTACAGCCGCGGTCCGGAAGCGGCCCGACGACCGACGGACGGCGGGACCGACCGGAGCCGGAACCGACGCCGGAGCCGACGACGACGATTCCGATGATCGACCAAAACGGACTCGGACCGAAGCCGGGTACCAACTGACGACCCTCACCTCCTCCACGTTTTCACTCCGGATAGCGGCGCGACCGTCGCCGATCCGGCAAGGGTTTTGACCGCCGAAGTGCAACACCCACGTAATGGACGAATCCGAACTGGAGGAGGAACTGCGTAACTTCGGTATCGACGTACACGACATCGAGGCCGTCGACCCCGTCGAACTGTCGTACATCACCGCGTATCCGGGCGACGAGGTCAACCACATGGAGATGGGGAAGGTCCTGAACGCCTTCATCGACCTGGAGGAAGCGAACGACTGGGAAGTGAGTCGGGTCGAGGCGACCGTCCTGCGGTTCGAGGACGAGGTGATGAACACCTGGTACGCGAAGGCGGAGTGGTTCGAGGGACTTCGTGACTACCGCATCTCCGAGACCGAGTTCTCGACGCGCGTCCTCGAGACGCTCGAGGAAGACTGATGTCGGTGACCGCGACACACTCCCGACGCCGCTTCGACGTCGCGACGACGACGCTCTCCTTCGAGAGCGAGGGCCGGACGTGTCGCGGTCGACTCTACCGACCGGACCGGCCCGCGACCCCGCCCGTGATCGTCATGGGACCGGGCTTCGCGGCCGAGGGATCGTTCGGTTACCCGCGCTACGCCGAGCGGTTCGCCCGCGCCGGCTACGCCGCCTTCGTCTTCGACTACCGCGGCTTCGGCGAGAGCGAGGCGCCGGAGCCCTCCGGATTGGCCGGACTCGCCGGCAAAACGACGCCACGCAACCTCGTCGATTCCGACGCACAGGTGGCCGACTGGAACGCGGCGGTCGACCGGGTCCGCAGACTCGACGACGAACGACGCCGGATCGTCTGCTGGGGGTTCGGACTCGGCGGCGGCCACGCGATCAGGGTGGCCGCGAACCGGCGCGTGGCGGCCGTCGTCGCCGTCGCGCCCCTCCTCGACGGACGGGCGTTCGCCCGCGCTCGCTCGCCGCGCTACCTCCTTCGGGCGATGGGTGCGGGCCTGCGCGACCGACTGAGCGCACTTCTCGGCCGCACCCACAGCGTCCCCGTCGTCGGCGGACGCGACGAGTTCGGCGTCCTCCCGCGCCCGACCGGCGACGCGTATCTCGATCTGATCCCGCCGTCGAGCGACTGGCACAACGAGACGCCCGCGCGCGGACTCCTCGCTACGCTTCGCTACCGGCCCCTCGCGGACGCGGAGCGAGTGACCTGTCCGACCTTCCTCCTCGCCGCCGCCGACGACGACGTCGCCTCACCGGACGTCGTCGCCGACGCCGCCGACCGGATCGAGGGCTCGACGTTCCTCCGCCTCCCCGTCGGCCACGTCGATCCGCTCGGGTCGGCGTTCGAGACGGCGGCCGATCATCAGATCGCCTTTCTACACGACGTGTTCGCCGACCGATAGGCCCACAACCCTGATACGCCGCTCGTCCCTCTGTCGTGGTAATGAATCCCACACAGACCGTGGAACTGGAGGGCCACATCGTCGACTCGGGGACGATGGGGCGGTGTTTCGGGCTCGTCATGGACATGGGTGGGGAGTTCGAGGTCGAGACGTTCGACATCGGCCGCCACAAGGACGAGGAGTCGTACTGTCGAATGCAGGTGAGTGCACCGGACGAGGAGCGCCTGCGGTCGATCCTTCACGAACTCCACCAGAACGGGGCGAACCTCTCGGACCCCGTGGACGCGACGCTCGACCCGGCGCCCGCGGATCAGGTGGTGCCCACCGGCTTCTACTCGACGACCAACCACCCGACGCAGGTACGGTACGAGGGCGAGTGGCTCGACGTGGAGAACGTCGAGATGGACTGTGCCATCGTCGTCGACCCCGAGGGGCCACGGGCGTCCACGGCGGTGCTGAACGCCATCCGTGAGGGTGATCTGGTGGTGACGGGCGAGGCTGGCATCCGGGTCGACCCACCGGACCGGCCGCGGGACGGTGGCGGGCCCTTCGGGTTCATGCAGGGCGGCGTCTCCAGCGAGCGGCCCTCGGAGTCGCTCATCGAACAGGTGGCGGACGCGCTGACCGAGACCAAACGGGACGGGGGACGGGTGCTCGTCGTCGCCGGCCCGGCGGTGATTCACTCGGGCGCGGGCGACGCCCTCGCCCGCCTCGTGCGCGAGGGCTACGTCGACGCCATCAGCGCGGGCAACGGCTTCGCCGTCCACGACCTCGAACGCGCTATCTACGGCACGTCGCTCGGGATGGACATCGAGACGCTGGAACATCCGCGCAAGGGGCACAAACACCACATCTACACGATCAGCGAGGTGATCCGGGCCGGCGGCATCGAGGCCGCCGTCGAGGAGGGGTTGGTCGACGAGGGCGTGATGTACGAGTGCGTGGTCAACGACGTGCCGTACGTCCTCGCGGGATCGATCCGGGACGACGGACCGCTCCCGGAGACGATCACGGACGTGATCGAGGCGCAGGCGGCCATCCGGAAACAGGCCCACGAAGCGGACATGGTCGTGATGCTCTCGACGCTCCTGCACTCGGTGGCGGTCGGGAACTGCCTCCCGTCGACGACGAAGGTGGTCTGTGTCGACATCAACCCGGCGACGGTGACGCAGTTGCTCGACCGCGGGAGTTCGCAGGCGGTCGGCATGGTCACCGACGTGGGGACGTTCCTGCCGACGCTGGCCGAGACGGTACTCGACGATAGTACCGCTTGAAACGGGGTGCACGCCCGGTCGCACGGTGTCCCGTGATCGGCCGAGCGACGACGTTCGAACGGTACTAGACGCCCTCGGTCAACGGCACGACAGCGACGGGACGCGACGTACGGAGGAGGACCGCCTGTGCCGTGCTCCCGAAGACGACTTTGGCCGTGGGGTTGCGTTTGCGGACGCCCACGACGAGTTCGTCGGCGTCCACGTCGTCGGCGTGGGCGAGGAGGTCCTCGTGGGGGTCGTTGCCGCGGACGAACTGGTGGGTCTCGACCGTCGCGACGGCGCCGAGGCGTGACTGGACGACGTTGATCGCGTCCTCGCCGTCGCGCACGTCGGTCGCGTCGGTCCGGTCGCCACCCGGCAGGGAGTTGACGGCGTGGATCGTATCGCCGGCGTCGACGCGGCCGTCGAGGTAGTCACACAGCGCGGCGCTCGTATCGACGATGTCCGTACCGACGACGTAGACGGTCATAGCCGCGTTATCGGGGCGAGATAACATAAATCGGGGTTTCACTCTCCCCAAAACATTTGCCCGGGCCACGAGCATCCGGTGACATGCGCCGCGAAACCGCGCTGGCCGCCGGGGCGGCCGGCGTCGCCCTCCTGGCAGTCGTCGCCGCCGTCCTCGTCCCCGGCGCCCTCGCCGATCCGAGCGCGGAGCGCCCGGTGCGTCCCGGCCCGGTCGACATCACCGACATGGAGATTTCGGCCGGCGACGTGACCGGCGACACGGTGACGCTTACCGTGGCGACGCGCCTGTCCCACCGCGGGCCGCCAGCCCCGAACGTGACCGTGCGGGTGCAGGCAATCGACGCGGAGTCGGGGCTGGTCGAGACCACTCGAACGGCGACGGTGGGCGACCTGACCGGGGAACGCGAGGTAGCAGTGCCGACGAACCTGACCGTCGAGCGCGAGGGCGGCTACCGCGTCCGGGCGGTCGTCTACCGCGACGGCCAGCGAGTCGACAGCGGGGCGCGCGAACTCCGCGGCCTCGACGCCCTCCAGCCACCGTACGCCCGGAGCGCCGTCGGGTTCGCGGAGGCGGACGCCCTCCCGCCCGTCGCCTTCTCCGTCGCGGAGACGAGCGACAACCGGACGACCCTCGCCCTCCAGATGGCGCTGACCAACACGGGCGACGAGCAACCCGAGGACCTGCGCGTCACGGTGACGCTCCGGCAGGCCGATTCGAACATCGTCGCCAACCGGACCGCGGTCCCGGTGGGGTCGATCCGCCCCGGCCGGACGGAGACGGTGGAGACGCGGCTGACCGTCCCGACCGGCTACAACTACTACATCGACGCCGTGCTCTGGAAGGACGGCGTCGTCATCGACAGCGCCCGCGGGGCGGCGAATCTGGACCCGACGGAGACGATCAGTGTCAACGAGACGCGCCGCGACGTGGAACTGCGCGTGAGTGACTTCACCCGTGGCGACGGGGACGACGAGCGCCCCAGACCGGAGGCGACGGAAGAAGGGGCGGCGGGCGGCGCGGCCCCCGGCTTCGGCGCCGGCGTCGCCGTCGTCGCCCTCCTCGCCGCGGCCCTGCTCGCACGGAGGAAGAGCCAATGAGCGACACAGACATCACCCCCGACGAGAGCGAGAGCGAGTCAGCGCCCGAGAACACCGACGGCGACGAGAACGACGGCAGTCGCGTCCGGCGGTACGCCAACTACGCCGTTCTGCTCGTCCTCGGCTTGCTCGCCTTCGTCGCCGTGATCCAGCTATACCTCAGCGTCTCGAGCGTCATTCGGACGTGGATCGAGCCGGAGTACCGGTCGCTGTTCCAGGCCGCGTTCAACCTCGTCGTGTTGCTGGCCGCGGGGCTCGGCATCTCGTATCAGCTCCGACGGCTGTACGGGGCTACGTGACGGCCACCCAGGCGAGAAACACCGCGATGCCGCCGAGACCCGTACTGAGAACGGCGTGGACCCGGAGTCGGTCCAGCAGGTCGTGCGCGTCGCCGGTGACCGTCAGGAGTTCGTGCACGTCGCTCCCGATTTCACACCGCGGGAGGAAGTCCATGGCGACGTGGAGGAACATCCCGGCGGCGAAGCCGAAGACGATGCCCCGGACCGCGGGGGCGGCCGGCAACTGGACCAGACTGGCGGCGATGGCCGCGATGCCGACGCCCGCGGCGGGCAGGAGGAGGACGGTCGGGTTCCGGTCGTTCGCGACGAGGCGGCGGGCCGCCGCGTAGCCCGCCGGCCCCTTGTGCGAGACGATGGCGAGGCCGAGAATGGGACCGAGACTCGGCATGTTGCCGTAGACGATACCGATGATCAGCCCCGCGGAGAAGGCGTGCGCGGAGAGTTCGGCCACGGTGCGGTCGAGGGGCAGGTCGTAGTGGGCGAGTCGGTGGCCGACGGTGTGGCCGG
>Ga0207797_1003494_pt1 | contig 10397 bp, 9 predicted proteins | sample PRCRCaboRojoPR_6_FD_187275 | JGI IMG/M metagenome (GOLD analysis project Ga0207797, IMG submission 187275) | Marine sediment microbial community from Cabo Rojo, Puerto Rico - PR CR 10% Liquid 1 (SPAdes) | ecosystem: Environmental > Aquatic > Marine > Coastal > Sediment | place: Cabo Rojo, Puerto... | reverse complement strand
TTTCCCAACCTCTGCGTCGATCCGCGGGGTTGTGTCGTGCGGCGTACGACCCAGTACGCCTCCTCCAAAACCCCTTGATCTCCTTGATCTTGGAAAAAACGACCGCTTTCTGCTCTGCAGCAACAGGTCGCAACGCCGGTCGCGGAACCGAAACGGTTTTCCGACCGGGCAGCGCTGCTACTTCTTGGCCTCCGTCTTCTCCACCCGGGAGGAGATGATCTTGCCGGAGATCGTCATGCCCACCAGGAGCACCAGCAGGACCACGAACACCCCCACGTACCGGAGGAGCAGGGTGCCGATGATCCAGGTCCAGTTGTCCTTCATGATCACCACCCGGGTCTTGCCTCCCTCGGGCTCCTTGTCGATGGTGATGGAGTGCCAGGGGCGGTTGCTGTCGTCCTCGATGTAGGACTGGTCCGTCCAGTCCCGGATCTTGATGTCCTCCATGCCCTCGAGCTGCTCCTTGTAGTAGCCGAGCAGCTGGTCGTGGGTCTTGGGGGACATCAGCTCGAGTCGCTTTTTGGATTGTTTGACCAGCTCTCCCTCGGGCACCGGAATCCCCAGGAACTCCTCGGGGACCGACTGGGCCGCAACGGTCCCGGAGAGCAGGAAGCAGAAGATCACGGTCAGCAGCATCAGTCGTTTCATGGCTCGTCCTTTCGCACGCAACGGAGTGGAATCAAATGCATTCAATGCTCACCACGGTCGAGGAAGCACGAATCAGTCGAACATGGCGATGAACATGCCCGCGGCCGCGGCCGAACCGATCACGCCCGCCAGGTTGGGGCCAACGGCGTGCATGAGCATGTGGTTCGACTTGTCGTACTTGATGCCCTCCATCTGGACGACCCGGGCCGCCATGGGCACGGCGGAGACGCCGGCCGCACCGATGAGCGGGTTGATCTTCTCCTTGAGGAACTTGTTCATGATCTTGACGGTGAGGATGCCTCCGATGGTGCACACCCCGAAGTCGATCAATCCCAGCCCGAAGATGAACAACGGCTTCCAGCTGAGAAACTTGTCCGCATGCATGGTGGCGCCCACGGAGAGACCCAGGAAGATGGTCACGATGTTCATCAGCGAGCCCTGGGCGGTGTCGGTGAGCCGGGCCACCACGCCGCTCTCCTTCATGAGGTTTCCGAGCATGAACATGCCCATCAGCGGAATGACCGAGGGGACCAGCAGGGCGATGATGCCGGCGGTGATCATGGGGAAGAGGATCTTCTCCTGCCGGGACACGGTCCGGAGCTGGCGCATCTTGATCACCCGCTCCTTGCTGTTCGTCATCAGGCGCATGATGGGCGGCTGGAGGATGGGCACCATGGCCATGTAGGAGTAGGCGGCCAGGGCGTTCGCCCCCAGCAGCTGAGGAGCGAGGTGCTGGGTGAGGTAGACCGTGGTGGGTCCGTCGGCGCCGCCGATGATGCCGACGCTGGCGGCCTCCTTCAGGGTGAACCCTGCGAGCACGGTCCCGGTGAAGGTGATGAACACGCCCAGCTGGGCGCCCGCGCCGATGATCAGGGTCTTGGGGTTGGCGATGAGCGGACCGAAGTCGGTCATGGCGCCCAGGCCCAGGAAGATCACGCAGGGGATGATCTCCCACTCGAGGCCGTAGCGGTAGAAGAACTGGAGCAGGTGCGGGTAGCCGCCGTCGGCGTACCCCATCATCGGCACCAGCGGGAAGTTGACGATGAAGATGCCGAAGCCGATGGGCAGGAGCAGCAGCGGCTCGTACTTCTTGGCGATGGCGAGCCAGATGAAGAGGGAGCCGATGGCCCACATGACGATGATGTTGAACTGGAAGTTCCAGACGCCGGTGGTCCGCAGGGTGCTGAAAAGCAGGTCGAGAATTTCGTTGGACGTCATGGGTTGGTTTCTCCTTGTACGTGATCTGTGACTGCGTGAAAACCGCCCGAAGGCGATCTGATCAGAGGGAGGCCTTGCAGACCTGCTCGATGGCGGCCGCCATGGCCTCGTCCTCCTTGCGAATGTCCTCGAGTGTCTTGGGCTTCACCTCGGGCGGCCTCTCCTCCAGGCCGTACTTCCACTTCAGGAACTGCTGCCCCGTGTTGGGGTAGAGGGCCGCGATGAGCAGGTCGAAGTCGTCCTTGGCCAGGTCTCCCACCCGCTCCCGGACCTTGTCCAGCTCGGGATCGAGGTAGTCGGCCGCCCGCCCGATGACGGGGGTCTCCCCGCGCTTGTAGCCCTTGAGCACCTTCTTCTGCACCTCGGGGTCCACACCCGTTGGGGTCTTTCCGTAGAGCCCGTAGACCAGGTCCTTGACCTCGTTGGTCACCATCTTGTACCGGCCGAAGAGCACGTTCAGCACGGCCTGGACCCCCACGATCTGACTGGTGGGGGTCACCAGGGGCGGTGTTCCCAGCTCCCGACGCGTCACGGCCACCTCCTTGTACACCTCGGGCAGCCGGTCCAGGGCCTTGGCCTCCTTGAGCTGGCTCACCAGGTTGGAGATCATGCCCCCCGGCACCTGGTGGAGCAGGACGCCCGTGTCGATTACGGACATCCGGTGCTTGGACACGTAGTCGCGGTACTTGGGCGAGACCTCCTCGAGGTGCTCGCCCATCTCGAGGAGCAGCTCGATGTCGAACTCCGGATCCCGGGTGGTCTCGTACAGGGTGGCCACCAGGGGCTCCACCGCGGGCTGGGATGTCCTGAGCGCAAAGGGGGCCAGGCAGGTGTCCACGATGTCCACGCCGGCCTTGATCGCCTCCAGGTAGATCATGGAGGCCATGCCGCTCGTGTAGTGGGTGTGGAGGTGGATGGGGATGGAGATCTCCTTCTTGAGCTCCGTCACCAGCTTGGCGATGTCGAACGGGCTCATGATCCCCGCCATGTCCTTGAGGCAGAGGGTGTCCGCCCCCATGTCCTGGATCTCCTTGGCCTTGGTGCGGTAGTAGTCCAGGTTGAAGACGTCCCCGCCCATGCGGCGCTCGGTCAGGGAGTAGCAGATGGTCCCCTGAAAGTGCTTGCCGTTGGCCTTGATCCGCTCCACCACCGTCTTGAAGTTCCGGAAGTCGTTCAGCGCGTCGAAGACCCGGAAGACGTCCATCCCCGCCTCGCAGGTCTTGTCCACGAAGAGCCTGGCCACGTCGTCCGCGTAGTTGCGGTAGCCCACGAGGTTCTGCCCCCGGAGCAGCATGGAGAAGGGGGTTTTCTTGATGTACTTCTTGAGGGTCCGGATCCGCTCGAACGGATCCTCGCCCAGGAAGCGGTGCATGGTGTCGAATGTGGCCCCGCCCCAGACCTCCATGGCCCAGAACCCCACGGAGTCCATCTTCTCGGCGATGGGCAGCATGTCCTCGGTCCGCATCCGGGTGGCGAACAGCGACTGGTGCCCGTCGCGAAAGGTGTTGTCCTGGATTTTAATGGGATTTTTCGGTCCTTCTTCCAAAAACGGATCCATCATGTCGTCCTCCTTCGATGACCTGCTGTTATATCGCTTGTGAAATTTGTGTCAAGGAATAATGATGGCGTCGCATGAAGCCAAAGCCTCGAGATCTGCCCCCGGAATTCAGTACGTTGCAGCGTTCCCGGCGGCGGGCGAGCGGGTTTTTGAGAATCCGTCCACGTTGCGCCCTTCAGGGGGCGGCAAGAGGAGAAACAGCGTCCCTCCGGCTGCGGTCGCAAAGCCTGGCTTGTGCTGGAGCGAATCGGGCACACGGACCGGTGCCCGGCCGAGGAGGGGGGCGGCACAGAACGGGCGGCCCCGAACGGGTTCAACGTTCCCGGAGTCGGGGGTTGAACGGTTGCGCGGAGCCCGTTCAGATCCCGAGATAGGCCTCCCTGATCTCCTTGGACCCCTTGATCTCCTCCGGGGTGCCGTCCGCCTTGATGGTGCCCTCGTGCATGATGTAGACGTAGTCCGACGAGCCGAGCGACGCATCCGCGTTCTGCTCGATGAGGAGCACGGTCAGGCCGATGTCGGTTTTCATTTTGTTGATGGTCTCGAACACCTCTCTCACAAGAAGCGGGGCCAGGCCCTGGCTGGGCTCGTCCAGCATGATGAGCTGGGGATGGGTCATCAGGGCCCGTCCGATGGTGACCATCTGCTGCTCGCCGCCGCTGAGGGATCCGGCCGCCTGCCATTCACGCTCCTTCAGCCGCGGGAACAGGGTGTAGACCAGATTCATGTTCTCGTCCCGGTGGGGAAGGGCCTTCTTGGGGTAGGCGCCCATGGCCAGGTTCTCGTACACGGTCATGCTGGGAAACAGGTGCTTCCCTTCCGGCACCAGCGCCAGTCCCAGGTCCACCTTCTTGTGGGTGGGGACCCGGGTGACGTCCCCGCCGTTGTAGGTCACCTGTCCTCCCCACGGGGGGACGGAGCCGAACACCGTCCCGAGAAGGGTGCTCTTGCCCACGCCGTTGGGCCCGAGCAGGGCGGTGATCTGCCCCTTCTTCGCGGTGAGGCTCGGCTTCCACAGGACCTGCATGGGTCCGTAGCCGGACTCCAGGTCTTTGACGTCGAGCATGTATCACTCCTCCGGCGGGTGCCCCAGGTAGACCTCGATGACCTTGGGGTCCTCGAGCGCCTGCTTGGTCGGGGCGTCCACGATTTTGGAACCCTGGTCGAGCACGATCACCTGCTCCGCCATGCCCACGACGGCCCGCATGATGTGCTCCACCATGGCCACCACGGCGATGCCCTCGTCCTTGGCCAGGGACTTGATGAACTGCACCATGCCGTCGATGTCGCTGGGGTGCATGCCCGCCATGGCCTCGTCCATGAGGAGCAGCTTGGGCTTCATCGCCAGGGCCCGGGCGATCTCCATGAGCTTCTTTTCCACGGGGGTGAGAGCGCCGGCCTGCTTGGCCCGGTGCTCCTGCAGGCCCACGCGTTCGATGATCTGGTCGGCGATCTCCAGGGACTGGTCCACGTTCACCTCCGGGCCCAGCACGCCGAACATGGCCCCCACGGCCACGTTCTCCCGGACCGAGGCCGAGGCGAACGGACGCGGGATCTGGAAGGTCCGGCCGAGACCCAGGGGAGCCCGCCTGTAAGGCGGGAGCCGCGTGATGTCCTTGTCCTCGAAGTACACACGCCCCTCCTCGGGGAAAAAGACCCCGCTGATCACGTTGAACAGGGTCGTCTTGCCGCTGCCGTTGGGGCCCACGATGCCGACGAACTCCCCGGACTCGATCTCGAGGCTCACGGCGTTGACCGCAATGAGACCCCCGAATCGCTTGGTCACCTCCTCGAGCTTGAGCAGAGCCATATTCGTCCCACCTTACACGATGTAACGGCCCAGGGCGCTGTCCCTGAACCGTTTCTTGAACATCCCCACGACGCCTTCCGGGAACAGGACAATGATGCAGATGATGATCGGAGCGAAGATGAGGAGCTGGAACCCCGGTAGAAAGATCGACAGGTAGTACTTGGAAAGACCGTAGATCAGCCCGCCGGCCACGGGGCCGAGCAGGGTGCCGGCGCCCCCGAGGAGCACGATGATGATCGCCTCGATGGTGTAGTGGATCTCGAACACCTCCGGCGGGAACACGTAAGGGGTCTTCAGGGCCCAGGAGGTGGCCCCCACGAGCCCGGCGAAGCTGGCGCTGGTGACGAAGGCGACGATCTTGAACTTGGTGACGTTGATCCCCATCACCTTGGCCGCGTCCTCGTCCTCGCGAAGGGCCGTGAGGGCGTAGCCGATCTTGCTTCGCATGTAGACGAGGGTCACCGTGGCGGCCAGGGCGGCGATCACCAGGACCATGACGTCCGCCCAGAAGGTGGCCAGCGCGCTGGCGCCGTCCCGGCCAAGGATCCGGTTCAGCTCCGCCATGAAGATCATGCCCTCGGAGCCGTTCCAGATGCGCGCGCCCTCGATGAGGAAGCGAAACCCCTCGTTCACGCCGATGGTCGCGATGGCGAAGTAGGCCCCCCGGAGCCGCAGGGCCACAGCGCCCACGCAGAGGGAGAGGGCCGTGGAGAAGAGGATCGCCATGACCAAGCCGATCACGATGACCCATGCGCCGAGGCCTTCGTACTGCGCGAGGTGCACGATGGAGAGCGCCATGCCGTAAGTGCCCACGCCCATGAAGGCCACGTACCCGAAGTCCACATACCCGGTCATCCCCAGGAAGATGTTGAAGGCCTGACCCAGGGCGCAGTAGAAGAGGAGCATGGCCATGAGCTGCCACATGCCCGACATGTTCTTCCCCACCAGGAAGAGCACCAGGTAGACGGCGAAGACCGGAATCAGCGGCAGATACTTGCCTGTGTCTTTCTTCATTTTCCCCTCAGCAGTCCTGTGGGTCGAATCAGGAGGATGACCAGCAGGATCATGAACGACAGGAACCGGGTCAGTGCGAACGGCTCCACGCCCGGAAGCAGGGCGAAGAGGGTGTAGGAACCGTTCTCGATGAGCCCGAAGACCAGGCCGCCGAAAAAGGCGCCGTAAGGAGAGGCCAGTCCGCCCAGGACGGCGATGACGAACGCCTTCAGGGTGTAGGCCCCGCCCATGTAGGGGTTGATCCCCACCGGGATGAACATGGTGAGCAGGACGCCGCTCGCCACGGTCAGTCCGATGCCGAGCGCAAAGCTCCAGGCGTAGGCGGCCCCCACGTTCACGCCGCAGACCCGCGCCCCCTCGCTGTCCTCCACCACGCTCCGCATGGCCGATCCCGCGCGGGTCCGGTTGAACCAGAGATAGAGGAGGACCGCGATCACCACGCTCCCGATGCAGGCGTAGAGCTTGCTCATGGGAAGGACCGTGATCCCCAGGTCGATCTTGCCCACCTCCCAGTTGTAGCCGCGGAACTCGGAGCCGAAGACCAGCTTGATCACCTCCTCCAGGAGAATCCCGATGGAGAAGGTGGCCAGGAGGGTGGCGAGCTCGGGTGCCTTGATGAGTCGCTGGATGGCCGTGTAGTAGAAAAAGAGCCCCAGGGCGAGCCCCACGCCGAAAGCGGCCGGAATGGCCAGGAGGGGGGAGAGCCCGAGACCGTCGAACAGGGCCAGGGTGACGAAGGCGCCCACCATGATGAAGGCCCCGTGCCCTACGTTGACCACCTTGAGGACCCCGAAGATCAGGCTGAGGCCCATGGTGGCCATGCCGTAGACGGCGCCCAGGACCAGGCCCTGGATGAGATTGCCGGCAAGCTGTTCAAAGACCATGCGAACCCTTCCTCGTGGTGGAGTGTTCCGCCCCGTCCGGCCCTGGAGGGGCCGCCGGGAGCCGGGAAAATCCGCCCCCGCACGGAGCGGGGGCGGGGGAGGGTGTCGTTACTTGGGGGTTGCCTTCACGCCGTCGGCCTTCTCCTCGAAGGTCGGCATGGGGTAGCACGGCTTGCCGGTCTGGGCCGACTCGGGCCAGACGATGACCCGCTTGCCGTCCTGCCACTGCACGTCCACCATGGTGTGGCCCACCTGCATGCCGTTGTCGTTCACGTCCCAGCCGCCGTAGAAGCTCATGAACTGGAGGTCCCCCAGGGCGGCCCGCACCTTGTCCGAGGCCAGGGAGCCGGCCTCCTCCACGGCCAGGACGTAGGCCAGGACCTGGGCGCCCGCCTCGGCCGCGTGGTAGTCCGGGATCATGTCTTCGTTTTGCACGGCCTTCTTGAAGAGCGCCACGAACTCGTCCTGGCCGGGTCCGATCCACGGCAGCCCGGCCTCCTTGGCGCCCTCCTCGGAGTACTTCACGCCGTACTCCCAGTGGGAGGGGCCCATGACCCCTTCGGCCATGGTGGTGAGGGCCTCGTAGAACGCCGGCAGGGTGGCCGCGGCGATCAGGGAGAGGGCGTTGACGTCGATGTCGAGGTCGGCCATCTGGCGGTTGAAGAGCTGGCCGTCCTCGAAGTGGCCGCCGCCCAGGATGAAGTCCGGCTCCGTGGCCTTGAGGGCGGAGAGCAGCGGCGTGAGGTCGGTCACGCCCTTGGGGTAGGTGCGCTCGAAGACCACGTCGAAGCCCAGCTCCTCGGCGTGCTGCTTGGCCCCTTCCATGACCATCTTGGCGAACTCCGAGTCCTCGTAGGCCAGGGCCACCTTCTTGGCCGAGGGGTCGATCTTGTTGATCATGTCCAGGGTGCCCTGGTGGTAGCTGGTGGCCGGGCCGATGGTCTGGACCACGTAGCGGAAACCCTGCTCGAAGATCTTGTTGTTGGCGCCGCCGTGGTCCATGTAGAGCATCTGGTGGCTCTCGGTGACCGGCGCCCCGCGCAGGGTCAGGCCGGAGCTGTAGGGCGAGAAGACCACGTCCACCTTGTCCACCGTGATGAGGCGGCCGATCAGGCTGGTCACGGACTCCTTCTTGGACTCGCAGTCGTAGTACTTGTACTCGATGGGCACGCGCTTGCCGTCGATCATCACCCCGCCGTAGACGTTGTTCACCCAGTCCACGCAGGCGTTGATGCCGCCCACGGCCTGCTCGCCGGCCTTGGCGTATTTTCCGGAGAGGCAGGCGGGATGGCCGATGACGACCTTGGAGACGGCCAGCGCGTTCCCGCAGACCAGGAGCCCGACCGCTGCGAAGACGCCCATGAACATGAGGATACCCTTCCTTTTCATGTCGTTCCTCCTTTCGAGATGATGCAGGGTGGTGCGCGGGGGGGTCCCCGCCTCGATCCGGCCGTCCGCGGCCCGGCGACGTGCGCCCCCCAGAGGCGCAGGGTCCGGACCGGACGGTGACGATGGTTCCTTGTGGGGTTTTTCCACAGTGCAAATCATACCCCAAGAACCATCGAAGCTTCAATCCCGAAAGATTGGGTTTTTCCTGTAAGAAAATTTCGGACATCTCCGGCCCCTTCCCGGGGAGGGTCAGGACTCGATCAACCCGGTCTGGATGGCGAACCGGGACAGGTCCGCGTTGTTCCTCAGGTTCAGCTTCTTGAGCAGCCGGGCCCGATAGGTGTCCACGGTCTTGGTGCTGAGGCAGTAGGCCTCGGCGATCTCCCGGTTGGTCTGGCCCAGGGCGAGACGGCGCAGCACCTGGACCTCCCGGTTGCTCAAGGCGTCGAGGGGGGCCAGGCCCTCCTGGCCGCGGGCCAGGCGGACGGCAAGGAACTCGGCGGCCGACTCGGTGAGGTAGCGACCCCCAGCGTGGACCTTATGGATGGCCTCCACCAGCTCCTCGGAGGCGGAGCGCTTGGTGACGTACCCCCTGGCGCCGGCCCCGATGGCGCGGACCACGTACTGCTCCTCCTCGTGCATGGTCAGGATGAGCACGGGCAGGGAAGGGCGCTCGGTCCGGATGCGGCCGATGACCTCGAGCCCGTCCATGCCCGGCATGGAGATGTCGATCACCGCCACGTCGGGCTCGGTCTCCCGGAGGAGCCCGAGCACCTCGCGGCCGTCCCCGGCCTCGGCCACGACCCGGAGGTCCCCGTCCTCCTCGACGATGCGCCGAAGCCCTTCGCGAACGATGTTGTGATCATCGGCCAGCAGAACGCGAATCATGCGTCTCCCTTCTCCTTGCCGTCCACCGGGACGCGAAAGCGGACCGTGGTGCCCTCTCCGGGCGCCGACCGGATCTCGAGGCGGCCGCCCGCCAGGACGGCCCGCTCCCGCATGCCCGCGATCCCGAGGCCGTCGCTTTCCGGGACCCGCTCCATGTCGAAGCCCCCGCCGTCGTCCTCCACCCTCAGGACCATCTCGGTCCCCTCGACGTCGAGGGTCACCTCCGCGTGGGTGGCCGCGGCGTGCCGCGCCACGTTGGTGAGCGCCTCCTGGGCGATCCGATAGGCCGATGTGGCCGGGAGGTCCTTCAGCGGTCCCATGCCGCGGTGATGGAAGCTGCACGCCACGCCGTATCGGCGGTCGAACTCCTCGGTGTACCACTCCAGGGCGTCGATCAGCCCCAGGTCGTCCAGCACCCCGGGCCGGAGGCGGATGGCGATCCCGCGGACCTCGTCGATGGTCCTGTCGATCAGCGCGCACATGGCATCGGCGCGGTCGAAGGCGCCCCCCCGCTCCGGCCGCAGGTGGCGCCGGAGCCAGGCGGCGTCCATGCGCAGGGCCGTGAGCAGCTGCCCCAGCTCGTCGTGGAGCTCCCGCGCGATCAACGCCCGCTCCTGCTCCTGGCTGTGCATGATCCGGCCCGACAGCCTGCGGAGCCGCTCCTGGGCCTTGACCAGGTCCGTGATGTCCGTGGAGATGCCGCACATGGCGCGGACGCGGCCGTCCTCGTCGTTCAGGGGGAACTTGACCGAGAGGTAGGTGCGCACGCCCTCCTCCTGGGGAACGCGCTCCTCCACCTGGATGGCCTCCTGCTCCCGGGCCACCCGATCGTCGTTCGCCCGGAACTGATCGGCGATCTCCCGGGGAAAGATCTCGTAGTCGGTCCTGCCCCGGGCGTCGCGGCTCCTCACACCGAAGAGCCTCTCGAATCGGGAGCCCACCATGACGTAGCGGAAGTCCTGGTCCTTGACATAGACCACGGCGGGGG
>Ga0207797_1003493_pt1 | contig 10398 bp, 9 predicted proteins | sample PRCRCaboRojoPR_6_FD_187275 | JGI IMG/M metagenome (GOLD analysis project Ga0207797, IMG submission 187275) | Marine sediment microbial community from Cabo Rojo, Puerto Rico - PR CR 10% Liquid 1 (SPAdes) | ecosystem: Environmental > Aquatic > Marine > Coastal > Sediment | place: Cabo Rojo, Puerto... | reverse complement strand
AACGTCACCGTCACGGTCCCGACGACGCTGTCGGCGGAGCGGTGGCGGGACCTATCCCCATGATCCTAGTCGCTCCTTGTGAATGAGCTCCAGCCGGCGGGTGTCAGGTGGCCTGAGGGCAGGGCCGCCGATACCGATACTGCATGGCGGCGAAGGCCGTCCCACTGAGCTGAGCGATTGAGGACGGCACCCCTGCGGGTGCCGTCCTCGGCAAGCGCCTGTCTTGCCCACTCCGGGGCTAGCGCTGCTCCTGCTTCTCCGATGCCTGCTCCACCTGAGCAGGCTGGCTATCCGCGTCCTGCGTGTTCGCCTCACCGTGGTAGCTCATCGCGGTGGCGGCGCCCGCCGCTGCGATCAGCGCGGCCAGGGTCAGCGGATCAACCACACCTCGAATCTTCTTCAACATGGCACCAAACCTCCGTTGCGACAGGGTTGGAAAGGGGTATCGAGCGTCTTGCACCCGAATATCTGTAATCCAGTATATGAGCAAATACTCATATTTCAACCCCACCGGGGCGCTACAGGGAGTGGCCAGCCCCGGCGTGAGGGCTATGGGCCGCTGCAGGGGCCTTGGGGCTACGTCCGCAGGCTGCGCCTGCCTAGGTGGGCTCGTCGCGGCGTACGGCTAGGCGCAGGAAGTGAGTGGAGCAGGATATGCAGGGATCATAGTTGCGGATGACGGTTTCGCCCCGCAGACGCAGGGCATCGTCCTCGTGGTGCAGACCCAGGCCCTCCAGGGACTGGCGCAGGTCTTCCTCGATGCGGGCCTGGTTCTGTGAGGTAGGCGGGACGATGCGGGCATAGGTGACCTCGCCGCGCTCGTTGAAGCGGTAGCGGTGCCAGAGGAGGCCGCGGGGGGCCTCGCTGGCGCCAACCCCCTCCCTGGCTACTGGCGTCGGGGTCCGGCTGGGCTGCGCCGGGGGCTGGTAGGCCTCGAGCAGCCGCACGGCCTCGACGAATGCGTAGTGGATCTCCACCGCACGGGCCACGATGCTGTGGAACATGTTGTCGCTGGGTACCGGTATGCCGGTGGCTCCCAAAGCCTCCTTGACGGGGGCAGGAAGGCGTTCGTGGAACAGGTTGAGCCGGGCCAGGGGCCCTACCAGATAGGGGCTGCCGTGGAGGTGGGCGTAGAGGGCCGTGGAGTGCGGCACATGATACTCCTCGAAGTGCGCCTCGAATGCCTCCAGGGGGATGTCCAGGCCAGCGTCGGAGACGATCCGGTCTCCCGACTCCAGGGGGTAGTCGGTGCTGTGGCGCAGGGCCACGCTGGTGAAGGCCTGGTGGTCTTCGGGCAGTGCCAGGGATGCGGCCCAGGCCACCAGCGCCTCCGCCTCCTTGATGGCGGGGCGCAGATCATCGAGAAGCGCCTCCACCTCGGCCATGCTCGGGGCCCTGAAGAAGCCGCCTGCGCAGACCCCGACCGGGTGCACGGATCGGGCCCCGAAGAGGCGGATCAGGCGATTGCCCAGGTGTTGCAGACGTAGCCCGCGACGGACCGCCTCGGGATGGTCTGCGGCCATGCTGATGGCGCTGTCGTAACCCAGGAAGTCCGGGGCAGCCAGGAGATGGACATGGAGGGCGTGGCTCTGGATCCACTCGCCGCAGTACATGACCCGGCGCATGGGGGTGACCCAGTCATCGAGGCTGACGCGGAACGCGCCCTCGATGGCCCCCACTGCTGACATCTGGTAGGCCACCGGGCAGATCCCGCATATGCGAGCGACGGTGTCGGGGATCTCGCGGTAGCTGCGGCCCTCCAGGAACTTCTCGAAGTACCGCGGCGGCTCGAAGATCCTGAGCTTGAGCTCCTGGAGCCGGTTCTCCCGGATTTCCAGCTCGAGGGCCCCCTCGCCCTCAACCCGGGCCATGACGGGGACCTCGATACGATGGCCTGTGTCATTCATCGCTGCTGCGCCACTGATTGCCTTCCCGGCGGAAGGCCGGGGCATGGCTGTTGATGAACAGGAAGCGGCGGGCAATCTCGGCCGGTACCAGGCCCAGACCCTCGAAGCGTCGTGCCAGGGCCTCCGTGTTGGGGTTCTCCGCAGGCCCGTAGCAGGCGTAGCAGTCGCGTCCGAAGACCGGACAGAGCGCGCCACAGCCGGTGCGGGTCACCGGTCCCATGCACGGTGTCCCGTGCGCGACCAGGACGCAGACCGCCTGCCGGCGCTTGCATTCCATGCAGACCTTGTCGTGGTCGTTCACGGGGGCCACGCCGAAGAGCAGGGAGCGCACGGCGGCCATGACCTGGCGGGTGTTGACCGGGCAGCCCCACAGCTCCAGGTCGACCTTGACGGACTCCGCGATGGGCGTCGCCTGGGCCAGGCTGTCGATGTACTCGGGACGGGCATAGATGGCGGCCTTCCAGTCCTCGGCGTCGACCCCGCTCAGGTTACGCAGGGCCTGGAGGCCGCCTGCCGTAGCGCATGCACCGATGGTGATGAGATAGCGGGTGTTGGCGCGGATGTGGCGGATGCGCTCGGCCTCTTCGGCCGTGGAGATGCTGCCCTCGATGAAGGCGATATCAGCCTCGGCATCGGGATTGACCGGGCCTGCCTCTGCAAAATGGACGATGTCCACCTGCTGGGCCAGCTCCAGCAAGGCCTCGCCGGCGTTCAGGAAGGCCAGCTGACAGCCGTCGCAGGAGCTGAACTTGTGTACCGCCAGGCGCGGCTTGCGGTTCTGCGTATCGGGCAAGGGCGACATCGCTAGAATCCCTTCTCGCCGAACAGGGGCGCGATCTGCGGATAGGGGAATACGGGCCCGTCGCGGCAGACGAAGTCACCGCCCAGCTGGCAGTGGCCGCACTGGCCCATGGCACACTTCATGTTGCGCTCCAGGCTCAGCCAGATGGCACCGGCGGGGACCCCGCGGGCGATCAGGTCCTTGGAGGCCACGCGCATCATGACCTCCGGGCCGCACATCATGACCATGCTGTTGTCGCGATCGAAGGTGGCCCGGTCGAACAGGGTCGTGACCGGGCCCACGTCCCAGGGCCAGCGGCTGTCGCCCACGTCCGCGGCGAGCAGGACTTGGGTCTCGGGCATCGCCGCCCAGCGCTCGTACTGCTCGCGCCAGATCAAGTCGTCGCTGTGCTTGACCCCCTGCATGATGACCAGCCGGGCGAACCGTCCACGTCGCTTGAGGACGTAGTTGATCACCGACATCACCGGCGCGCATCCGAGGCCGCCGGTCACCAGCACCACGTCGCCGCCATCGCAGTCGCTGACCGGCCAGCCCCGGCCATAGGGCCCGCGCACGCCGAGGCGGTCCCCGGCCTGGAGCCGGGCCAGTCCGTGGGTGACCCGCCCCAGGGGGCGAATCGTGTGGTCCAGCAGGCTCTCGTCCTCCGGGTCGGAGACGATGGAGATGGGGACCTCGCCGAGCCCGTGGCAGTAAAGCATGTTGAACTGCCCCGGTTGAAAGGCATAGCGCTCGTGGACCCCGGCGCCTGCCAGGCGTAGCCGCAGGGTGAAGACCTGCGGTGACTCCTGCACGCGCTCGACGACCTCGGCCTCGTGTGGCATATGCGGGTCAGCTATGGTCGCCACAGATCGCCCAGGCCTCCTCGGTGATGTCGATGCCCACCGGGCACCAGGTGATACAGCGCCCGCAGCCCACGCAGCCGCTGCGGCCGAACTGGTCGTGCCAGCTGCCGAGCTTGTGCGTCAGCCACTGGCGGTAGCGCTTGCGGGTATCGTCGCGGATGACGATGCCTGCCATATAGCTGTGGTCCGGCGAGAAGCAGGAGTCCCACTCGCGCACGTGATCGCTGCGGCTGCCGTCCAGGGTCGGGTGGTCGCTCTCGCCATGGCAGAAGCAGGTGGGGCAGACCAGCGTGCAGTTGGCACAGGACAGACAGCGCGCCGCCACATCATCCCAGCGCGGGTGGTTCAGACGGGCGAACAGGGTGTCGCGCAGATCACGCGAAGGCAGGCCCCGCTGCTGGGATGCGCCAGCCTGCGCCGTCTGCTCGTGCGCAGCCGACTGCTGCTCGCTGGTTGCCGGTGCCAAGGCGAGCTGTGCGAGCAGGGATGCCCCTGCGTCGCTGCCCGCGGCCACCAGGAACCCGTCATCGAGCTCGTCCATGACCAGGTCGTAGCCATCACTGGCACCCGGGCCGTCGCCGGTGGACGCGCAGAAGCAGGTGGCCGCGGGGTGGCTGCAGTTGACGGCCACCAGGAGCAGGCGCTCGCGGCGCGCCGCGTAGGCGGGATCACGGGCGACGCCGCCCAGGAAGTGGCGGTCCTGGATCGCCAGCGCCGCCAGGTCGCAGGCGCGCACCCCGATGACGGCGACCGCCCGGGCCTCGTCATCGACGGGCTCGAAGGTCAGCTGGCCGGCCTCATCGCGACGGCTCCGCCACAGGGTCTCACGAGGCACAAAGGTGAGCGGCTTGACCGCCTGCGGCCCATTGGCCCAGGCGAACTGGCGCTCGCCCTCGCCGGCCTGAAGCCGGTACTGCCCGGGCCCCTGCTGATCGTGGACCCCTTGGGGCAAGGCCGCGGCGCTCGGTAGGTCGTCGAAGACGATGGCGCCGTCCCTGACCTGGGGGCCGACGCAGCGGTAGCCCGAGGCCTGCAGGGCAGCCAGCAGGCGATCCAGGTCGCTGCGGGGCAGGAAATGGTGATCCCGATGGGGCGTGGACACGGTTCAAGGCACCATGGATCCGAGCAAGGCTATTGTACCGCCAGGCCCGGCACCGAGGTCGGTCGACCTGCGCCCTGCTTGACCGGGATCAGTTACGCGGGTCAGTGGGCCTCGAGCTTGCCGAGCTCCTCGAGGATGGAGTGGACCAGCTGCTCGCCCTGGGCCCCCATGCCGCGGGTCAGTACCTCGGGGTCTCGCTCGCCCTCCACCAGGCGGCGCATGATCCCGCCGAGGCGCCCCATGTCGCCGCCGACGTTGGTCATCTGCTCAGCCATCTGGGCAAGTAGCTGCAGGGCCTCTGTGTCACCGCGGCTCGCGCGCTGGACCATGGCCGCCAGGCCCGGTGCCGCCATGCCCGGATCGGGCTCGGCATTGGGGTCGGGCAGGCTGTTGGGATCCTGCAGGCCGCGGAGGATCGCCTGCACGATCGTGCTGTCCTCCTCATCCAGGCCCGTCAGGAGGCGGCTCGGGTCGCGTTCGCCCTCGAGCACGCGGCGGATGGCAGCGACCAGGTCGTGCCAGCCATTCTCTTCACTGGCCTTGAGCACGCCTTCGAGCTGCGGCATGAGCTCCCGGTTGTGGGTAGCCTGTACCACATTGACGATGAGCCCGGCGTGCACCTGGATGATCTGTTGCTCTCGGTCGGGCGTGTCCATAGCGTCAGAACGGATCGGCAAGTGTATGAGCCAAGCTAGCACATCGTGGGCAGCTGCGGGATAGCCCGGCTCAGAGGGCACGTATACGCTCTGCCTGGCCCTCGAGCTGTTGCAGGGCGTGGCGGTTCTCCTCGAGGCGCTCGCGCTCCCGCGCCACGACCTCGGCTGGGGCCTTCTCGACGAAGCTGCTGTTGGCCAGCTTCGCCTCGGCCCGCTCGACATTCTGACGCAGCTTGCCCATCTCGCGCTCCAGTCGGGCCAGCTCCGCCTCCTTGTCGACGAGGCCGGCAACGGGGATCAGGACCCGCATCTCGCCGACCAGGGCCGTAGCCGACTCGGGCACATCTGCGTCTTGGCCCAGCCACTGCACCGATTCGAGCCTGGCTAGGGTACCGATGAAGGCCTGGTTGCGCTGGTAGCGCTCGCGGTCGGCCTCACGCCAGTCCTTGAGGAGCACGGGGAGCGGCCGGCTCGGGGCGATGTCCATCTCGGAGCGGATCCGTCGGACCGCCATGACCAGGGCCTGTATCCAGGCCAGCTCGTCCTCGGCCGCGCTATCGATCCGGTCATCGTCCACGCGTGGATAGGGCTGGGTCTGGATGGTCTCGCCCTGGCCGCCCACGAGCGGGCGGAGCTGCTGCCAGATCTCCTCGGTGATGAAGGGCATGATGGGGTGGAGCAGGCGCAGGATGGCATCCAGTACCTGCACCAGGGTTCGCCGGGTCGCCCGCTGGGCCGCTGCCGTGGCCTCGCGGTCCTGGAGCACGGGCTTGGACAGCTCCAGATACCAGTCGCAGTACTCATGCCAGGTGAAGTCGTAGAGGCACTGTGCGAGCAGGTCGAAGCGGTAGTCCTGTATATGGGCCTCCGCCTCCGCCTCGATACGCTGCAGCCGCGACACGATCCAGCGGTCCGCCAGCGACGGGGCCAGATCGCCGCCCTGCAGGCCCGTATCCTGACCCTCGGTATTCATCAGGACATAGCGGGCGGCATTCCAGAGCTTGTTGCAGAAGTTGCGATAGCCCTCAACGCGCCCCAGATCGAAGCGGATATCGCGACCGGTGGTGGCCAGGGCAGCGAATGTGAAGCGCAGGGCATCGCAGCCGAAGGCCGGTATGCCATCGGGGAAGTGCTGCCGCGTCTGCTGCTCGATCTGATCCTGCAGGTGCGGCTGCATGAGGCCGCTGGTGCGCTTGGCGACCAGGGACCCGGCGTCGATGCCATCGATCAGGTCGATGGGATCCAGGACATTGCCCTTGGACTTGGACATCTTCTGCCCCTCGGAGTCCCGGATCAGGCCGTGGATATAGACTTGATGAAAGGGCACGTCGCCCATGAACTTGAGCCCCATCATGATCATCCGGGCGACCCAGAAGAAGATGATGTCGAAGCCGGTGACCAGGACATTGGTGGGATAGAAGGTCTGCAGGTCCTCCGTGGGGTCCGGCCAGCCCAGGGTCGAGAAGGGCCAGAGCGCGGACGAGAACCAGGTGTCCAGGACATCCTCGTCCTGCTGCAACGGTATCGTCTCGCCCAGGCCGTGGCGCTGGCGGACCTCTGCCTCCGAGTAGCCCACGTAGCAGCGGCCCATGTCGTCATACCAGGCCGGTATGCGGTGTCCCCACCAGATCTGGCGGGAGATGCACCAGTCCTCGATGTTGCGCATCCATTCGAAGTAGGTCTTGCGCCAGTTGTCGGGGACGAACTCGATCCGCCCGTCCTGCACCGCCTGCACCGCGGGCTCGGCGAGGGGGGCGACCTTGACGAACCACTGATCGGTCAGGAACGGCTCCACGACCGCGCCCGTGCGGTCGCCCCGGGGCACCATGAGGCGATGGGGCCGGATCGTCCCCATCAGTCCCTGCGCCTCCAGGTCGGCCACCACGCGCTCACGGGCCTCGTAACGATCCAGGCCCTGGTAGCGCGCCGGCGCCTGCTCGCTGATGTGCGCGTCCTCCGTGAGGATGTTGATCATGGGCAGGTCGTGGCGCAGGCCGACCTGATAGTCATTGAAATCGTGGGCCGGGGTGATCTTGAGGCAGCCGCTGCCGAATTCCGGGTCGACATAGGGATCGGCGATGACCGGTATCCGGCGGCCGGTGAGCGGCAGATGGACCTCGCGCCCCACCAGGGCCTGATAGCGCTCGTCGTCAGGGTTCACCGCGACGGCGCTATCGCCCAGCATCGTCTCCGGTCGGGTGGTGGCTACCGTCAGGTGACCGCTGCCGTCGGACAGCGGATAGTGGATATCCCACAGATGGCCCTGCTCCTCATCGGGGATGACCTCCAGATCGGAGATGGCGGTCTGCAGGACCGGATCCCAGTTGACCAGCCGCTTGCCGCGGTAGATGAGGCCCTCCTCGTAGAGACGTACGAAGACCTCGCGTACCGCACGCGAGAGCCCGGCATCCATGGTGAAGCGCTCGCGGCTCCAGTCCAGAGACGCGCCCATGCGGCGCAGCTGCTCGGTGATGGTACCGCCGGACTCCTCGCGCCACTGCCATACCCGCTCGATGAAGGCCTCCCGGCCCAGCTCGTGGCGGCTGCGCCCTTCGGCCTTGAGCTGACGCTCCACGACCATCTGGGTGGCGATCCCTGCGTGGTCCGTACCTACCTGCCACAGGGTGTTGTCGCCCTGCATGCGGTGGTAGCGGATGAGGAGGTCCATCAGGGTGTCCTGGAAGGCATGCCCCATGTGCAGCGTGCCCGTCACATTGGGGGGCGGGATCATGATGCAATAGGGACGGCCGCTGCCTTGGGGGGCGAAGTGTCCCCGCTCCTCCCAGAAGCGGTAGATGTGTTGCTCGATGGCGTGGGGATCGTAGGTCTTTTCCATGGGCCTGGAAGGTCCGGCGGTCTGTGGCGCAGGAGGAACAAAACAGTATAACGTAGCCCCTCGTCGGGGCGCAGCGCACCGGCGAGGTCAACGGATGCGGTGGTGCTCGAGGGTGCAGCCGCGCTCGCGATAGTGGCGATAGCGGCTGCGGCTGTGCTGTCGAACGGCGGGGTCCTGGTTGGTGAGCTCGACGACCCGTTCGAAGCGCTCGAAGAAGGGGGGGACCTCGGCGGCCAGGTTGACCAGAACCTGGGCCTGTGTTGCAGGCTCGCCGCGATAGCCGATGGTCACGGGCCACACATCGGGTGTCTGGGGCTCGATCTCGTGGGGGACGAAGCTGCGGTCGCGGAATGACCACAGGAGCCGGTCCACCTCCTGTGCGGTCTCCAGCGCGTCCGTGTGGATATGGACGCGGTGACCGAGCAGGAAGGCCTTCTCGGTCAGTCGGCAGGCCATGCGATAGAGGGCGTCGCGGCTGCTGTCCTCGAGCACGTAGAAGTCCACGCGATCCATGACGCTAGCCAAGCGGCCGCCGACGCGAGGCCCTAGGTGCTACTGGCGGCGCGCGAGAGGAGGTAGTGGGCAAGCAGCGGCACCGGTCTTCCGGTGGCCCCCTTGTCTTCGCCGGTACGCCAGGCAGTCCCGGCTACATCCAGGTGTGCCCAGCGATACTTCTTGGTAAAGCGAGACAGGAAGCAGGCGGCGGTGATCGTGCCGGCGGGCTTGCCGCCGATGTTGGCCATGTCAGCGACGGGGCTCTTGAGCTGCTCCTGGTAGTCGTCCCAAAGGGGCAGCTCCCACGCCCGGTCCAGGCTGGTTCGTCCGGCCTGCAGGAGGTCGTTGGCCAGGCCCTGGCTGTTGCTCAGCAGGCCGTGGGCGTGATGGCCCAGGGCGACGACGCAAGACCCGGTCAGGGTTGCGATGTCCACCACCGCGCTGGGCTCGAAGCGCTGCAGGTAGGTGAGGGCATCGCAGAGCACGAGCCTGCCCTCGGCGTCGGTGTTCAGGATCTCGACGGTCTGGCCGGAGAGTGTGGTGATGACGTCTCCCGGCCGGGCGGCCCGCCCATCGGGCATGTTCTCTGCGGCGGCGATCACGCCGACGAGGTTGATCGGTAGTTGCAGCTCGGCACAGGCGGTAATGGCGCCAAAGACGCTGGCAGCACCCCCCATGTCGAACTTCATCTCGTCCATGGCCTGCGCGGGCTTGATGGATATGCCGCCGCTGTCGAAGGTGATGCCCTTGCCGACCAAACCCAGAGGCCTCTGGTCGGGGTCAGCGCCTCGATAGTGCATGATGATGAGCCTGGCCGGCAGCTGGCTGCCGCGGCTGACGGCCAGCATTGCGCCCATGCCGAGCTCTGACATCTGATCCTCGTCGAGGACGCTGACCTCGAGCTGCTGATGCATGCGCGCCAGCTGCAGGGCCTGCTCGGCCAGATATTCGGGGGTGCAGAGGTTGCCTGGGAGATTGGCCAGGTCCTTGGCCAGGCGCTTGCCAGAGGCGATGGCCGAGCCCTCGCGGACTGCCTGCTCGCCAGCCAGCAGCTCCCGTCGACCGCCAACGGTCAGGACGAGCCGCCGCAATGGCCGCTTGCGGGTCTCCGGCTCGCTCTTGAGCTTGTCGAAGCGGTAGAGCGCGTCCTCGACCGCCTCCACGGCAATGCGCAGACGCCATTGCCTGTCGCGGCCCTTGATGGGCAGCTCGGTCAGATAGGAGACTGCCTCGGTCGCACCGCTCCGGTCCAGGGCCTTTGTGGCCGTCTCTGTGACCTTGCGGTAGACCTTATCGTCAAAGTCCTTCTCGCGTCCGCAGCCCACCAGCAGTACGCGTTCGCAGAGGGTATGCGGTACGCTGTACAGCCACAGGGTCTGCCCCGTCTCGCCCTCCATATCGCCACGCCGCAACAGGGCGGACAGGAAGCCCTCGCTGGCATCGTCGAGCTGTCTGGCAGCCGGAGACAGGCGTCGAGACTGGAATACCCCGACGATGACGCAGGCAGTGCGCTGTTTCTCTGGGTTACCGCTCTTGACTGAGAACTCCATGGGGCAGTCTCCGGCGAGCCGGCACGGGAAGGGGCCGGCGCACTGGCAGGGCCAGGCGCCGACTGTCGCCCCATTGTAGGGAATCCGGTCGGCGATGACACCATCGCCGCTGCAGCGCCGATCCGGCTGGACCACCATGTTGAGCGTCTTTGATCGCTATCTGCTGCGAGAGGTGGCCGCTGCGCTGGCCGCCGTGCTGGTGGTCGCG
>Ga0207797_1003492_pt1 | contig 10398 bp, 3 predicted proteins | sample PRCRCaboRojoPR_6_FD_187275 | JGI IMG/M metagenome (GOLD analysis project Ga0207797, IMG submission 187275) | Marine sediment microbial community from Cabo Rojo, Puerto Rico - PR CR 10% Liquid 1 (SPAdes) | ecosystem: Environmental > Aquatic > Marine > Coastal > Sediment | place: Cabo Rojo, Puerto... | reverse complement strand
CTCACCGTCGATCCGGTCAACGACCCGCCGCAGGCCGCCGACGACACCTACGCGACGCCCGAGGACCAGACCCTCACCGTCGCCGCGCCCGGCGTGCTCGGCAACGACTCCGACGTGGAAGGCAGCCCCCTGTCGGCCTCCGTCGTGCAACCGCCCGATCACGGCACCCTCACCCTCGGCAGCGACGGCGCGTTCGAATACGTGCCGGACGCCAACTTTGCGGGCGCCGACAGCTTCACCTATGCAGCCACCGACGGCAGCCTCACGGGCGAAGCCTCCGTCACCTTGACCGTCACGTCCGTCAATGATGCTCCCGTCGCGTCGGATGATGCCTTTGGGATTCCGGAGGGGCAAACCCTCCGCGTCGCTGCGCCCGGCGTGCTGGGCAACGACACCGACGCCGACGGCGACGCAGGCACGGCATCGGTGGTGTCCGGCCCCTCGAACGGGACGCTCTCGCTGAATGCCGACGGGTCGTTCGCCTACACGCCGGCCGCGGACTTCAGCGGCGCCGACACCTTCACCTACGCCGTCAGCGACGGACAGGGCGGAAGCGACCAGGCCCAGGTGGACTTGACCGTGTGCCGCGCTGCCTGGACGCTGGCCCTTACGGGTACCGACAGCAACAACGCCGCAAGCACGGCGATCCTTGGGCGGAGCGCCACCGCGACCACCGGCCTCGACCCCTCCTGCGGCGAGACCGAACAGCCCGCCCCCGCCGACTCCTTCGCGCTCCGCTTCACCGACACGGGGCTCTCCGGCGTCGATCTCGGCGCAGGAACGCCCATCGACCTGCGTCCCGACTCGACGAGCGATCCGCTGAACGCGACGATCACGTGGCGCGTCGAGATTCCGGCAGCGACCGGCTTTCCCCTGTCGCTCTCGTGGGATGAAGCGGCCCTTCAGCAGGCCCTTCCGGTCCGCACCGCGCGGCTCGTTGATGTCGGAACCGGGGGCGACAATGTGGATGTCGACATGAAGGCCACCGGCTCCACGACGATCTCCAGCACCGCCGTTTCGGCCCTTCATGTGCAGGTGGCTCTGCCCGTGTCCTGGTCGCTGCAAATGACCGCCACCGACAATGCCGGGGCCTCGGAGGTCCTTTCGCTCGGGCAGTCTCCAGCGGCCACCGCCGGACTGGACACCACGTTCGGCGAGAGCGAGCGGCCACCGACGCCGCCGTCGGACGTCTTTGACGTGCGGTTTACCGGGACGGGGCTTTCCGACGTGGATCTCGGTGAGGGGTCTTTCGTCGACCTCCGCCCCGACGGCGCCGAAACCGGACTGCAGGCCAAGGCCGCCGCGTCGGCGCCCGCAGTGTGGCGCATCGAGTTTCAGGGCGCCGGCGCGCCGTTCACCTTCGGGTGGGATGCCGCCGCCCTCAGTGCCGCCCTGCCCGACACCCCCGTGCGCCTCGTGGATGCTCTGACGGGCGGGGACGTGGTGAGTGCCGACATGAAGGCCACGGGAACCGTCACGGTCACGAACACGAGCGTCACAGCCTTAGAGATACAGTTGGATCAGCAGATCACGCGCAGCGTGCCGCTGGAAGACGGCTGGACGCTGGCCTCCATTCCAGTGGATGCCCCCGATCCGAGCTTCGGAGCTTTGCTGCCCTCCTGCAACAGCGGCTTCTTCTTCGCCTCCGGACAGGGATTCGTGGCGATTGAAGACACCACTCTCGTCGGGCCCGGACGCGGCTTCTTCGCCAACTGCACGGGCGGCACCGTGGAGGTCACGGGCCAGGATCCCGGCACGCCCCTGATCGACGTTGCGGGCGGCTGGAACATCGTCGGTGCCTTCGCGCAGCCGGTTCCCGTCAGCGCCATCACCAGCGAGCCGTCCGGCATCGTCGAGACCGACTTCTTCGCGTTTACCCAGGGCTACCAGCCGGTCGATTCGCTGCGGCCCGGGCGCGGCTACTGGGTGAAGGTGAGCCAGGCGGGGACCCTGGACGTCTCGTCGGCGGGCGCGACGGCCGCGGCCACCGCCCACCCGACATCCGCCGAGGCGGCCTCTGCTCGCCTGGTGCTCACGGACGCCACCAACCGGTCGGCGACACTGCACCTGTATCCCGCAACGTCCGGTGGAAAGGCCGACCACTCCGTGCTGCCGCCGACCCCGCCCCGCCCGATCTTCGATGCCCGCTTCACCGACGGCACGGCAGCGACCACACTGTCTGCCTCGGGAGGCGCCCCGGCAGATGCCCCGGCGGTGCAGGTGCAGGGAGCGACGTTCCCGCTCACGCTCCGTCTTGAGGGGCCTGAGGCTTCGACCCCGTCCCTTCGGGTTTGGGCCGACGGCCGATCGCTGCCTCTGACGACCGAGACGCCAGCCACACTGGCGCGTGCGACCTCTCAGTTCCGGATTGCGGCGGACACCGCTCCGGCGACCCTCTCTCTGGGAACGGTTCGCCCGCATCCCGTCTCCGAGCGCGCCGTCCTCGACTACACGTTGCCCACCCAGACGGAGGTCACGATCGAGGTGTACGACCTGCTCGGACGCCGCGTCGCCCAGCTCGTCGACGGGCCCCGGACGGCCGGTCGCCACGAGGTCGCCCTCTCTGCCGGTCGCTGGCCCAGCGGGACGTACTTCGTGCGCATGCAGGCCGGCTCGGCTTCCAAGACGCAGCGCCTGACGGTCGTGCGCTAGCCGCCGACGGGAAACGGCCCTCTGCGCCCCTTCGATCGGGGCCGCCCTGGACGCCGGGGGCATTTTTCATCGGGCCGTTTCCAACCGGAACGAGGGGCCTCCCTGCAACCGGGACCTGGGCGCCGGGAGGCCGGTCATAATCCCGCGGAACGGTTCTTGCGCTCGCTAAGGAACGCCGTCGATGCCCGTCCTAACGGCTACAGAACGGCATTCTTGCCCGCTTCCCTCATTCGTTTCTACCGGTTCGCACCATGGATCAGGGTTCTGCCACGACCGTCGAAATCACCTTTCAACCTCCCGCCCGGGCGCACCAGCCGCAGCACACGCCGCCCGTGCACGAGCGCCTGCTGGAGAGCGTTCCGGCCTCGACAGCGCGTGAGATGGCTCGCGACTTTGCAGCCTACGAAGCCGCTCCGTCGGAGGCCGAGCAACACAAGCTGTATACCTACCGGCAGGTCGAAACCGACGGATCGAGTGGGGGGGAGGCCATGGTTGCGCTGGATTTCGGCGAAGTGGTCGCCCTGCAGGCCGCAAACCTGCAGATGGCCCTCTGATCCTCTGCGTCTGATCCTCCGTGCAGAACAGCCGGTGCCTCCGCCCGCCGTCTCGTTGCGGATGCATTGATCGTTGCGCATGCATCGAAGCCCGTGCTCACGGGGGAATGCAGGCGCCCCACCTCACCTCTACCGGCTGGCGGGCCGTGAAGCGCCTGCGTCGGGCGCCACGAACGAGGTTACACCCGACGATCGAGATACGCCTCCCGTCCCCATTTTCGTCGGCGTCGGGTCGTCGCCGGTCCCTCTGTTTCTGTGGGTGACGCTGTCGCATCTTCCTCTCGTGGGAAGCGTCCGTCCGATCGGGACGGATCCGGCAGTGGCGGTGGCGAAGAGAGCGGAGGGGGCTCAACGGCCGAGGACCGAGAGAACCAGATCCCCAGCGCGATCCCGGCGCAGAAGGCGAGGGCCAGCGAAAGCATCAGACGATCGGAAGGGCGAGATGAAAAGCGTGGCTTGATCGGGATGCTGCCTTTATAGTAACGGGTCTTCCGATGCGATCTGCAAGCGGCATCGACGAATCCGTCTCTGGAGACGCCGAACCCCTCAAATCGCTCGATGAATCCTTGACGGGCGGCCCGCCGTCGCCCCGTTGGCCCCGTCAATTCCGGCCGGGTCGGGATGCGAACTCGGGGCTCGACGGTTTCGGAATGACACCTCCGGGGCAAAGAAGGAACGGTCGCCAGCAAGGGCCCCGGGTCTCCCCACCGGCGTGTGGCGTCGTCCGCGTTACATCTGTTTCACGAGTGGGGCATCTCCCCATCCCCCATCCCTCCCAGACGGCCCCAAAAGCCACTTCTGTGAAGGGATCGTCAAAGGAGAGAACCGAGCCCGGCCACGCCTCGTCCGTGCGCGCCGTTCAGAGCCTGCTGCCTCGGCCGGGGAACGCCTTTTGCGCACTCTGAGGGTGGCTTGATCACGGATGCTCCCTCAACGACCTCACCCGCCGATGTTTTCTCGGTTTCTCGCCCCGGCGCTGGCGGCAGCCGCGCTTTCCGTCCTCCTCACTCCCGCCATGGTGATGGGCCAGTCGACCACCTACGCCGAAGACTGTCTCACGCATGTCGACAATGCAACAATCCACATTCCTGCCAGCGACAGCCTTGCACTTCCCACCGGAAACCTGGTGGAGAGCGGCGACACGCTCGCGGTCTACACCGACCAGGGCGACTGTGCCGGCTACGGCGTCTGGCAGGACAGCAGCGGCGTGACGCTCGCCGCCGCGGCCGAGGATTCCATCGACACATCGGTCGGAGGATATACCGACGGGGAGCCGCTCCAATTCGAGGTCTTCGATGTCTCGGCCGGGAGCGCGGTCGAGATCGGCACCAGCGTGTCCTACGCGTCGTGTGACGACTCCGGCCTCGCCATCTGCCGCGATGACGGAAGCTACGACAACGGGACAATCCACCAGGTGACGTCCTTCGAAACGAACTCGTCGTCCTCCATCACGCGCACCATTGCAACGACGAATGGGTGGAACCTGCTATCCGTGCCCGTCGATGTCGACGACCCATCATTCGGCGCCGTCCTGCCGGCCTGCTCCAGCGGCTTTCTGTACTCGCCGAGCACAGGCTACACCTCCCTCGGAAGCACCGACCCCGTTCCGGCCGGAGAAGGAGGCTTTTTCCAGTGCGCACCGGACACGACCAGCGTGACGGGGCAGACGGTCACGCCGACCGTCGAGGTCGAATCCGGATGGAACGCCATCGGAACGTTCGCGGACACCGTCTCGGTCGGCGCCGTTACCAGCTCTCCGGCGGGCATTGTCGTGTCGGACGTCTTTGAGATGACGCAGTCGGGCGGCTATCAGTCGGTGACGACGCTGCACCCCGGACAGGGGTACTGGGTGAAAATCAGCGAGGCCGGAACGCTCGATCTGTCTGGATCGGCCCCTTCGTCGGCCGCCATCGCAAACGCCGAATCCGAGGGTGCCCCCCACAACGCAGGAGCCACACGCCTTCTGGTTACCGACGCCGATGGACACCAGGCCACGCTCTGGCTCCACGAGGAGCTAACGGACGCACAGCGCAGATCGTTTGAGCGCCCCCCGCTGCCTCCGGAGGGAGTGTTCGACGTGCGCTTCACCAGCGGCTACGTCGCCGCCGCCTTGTCGGAGGGCAACGGACGGGCGACCCGTGACCTCCAGCACCAGATCGACATGCAGGGCGTGGCCTTTCCCGTCGAACTCCGTCTCGAGACCGAGCGCGAGGAGCGTGCCGTGCGCATCGCCGCGTCTGAGCAGGACGTGACGCTTTCGACCGAGCGTCCTGCCGTGGAACTGGAGGCATCGACCGACCAGGTCACCGTTCAGCCGGTAACGACACCGGGCACCTTTACACTGGGCAAGACCTCCCCCAATCCCCTCCGCAATCAGGCCAGCATGGAGTACACGCTTCCCGAAGAGACGGACGTTTCGATTGCGCTGTACGACGTGCTGGGGCGTCGGGTCGCCAACCTGGTGGATGGAGCCCGCCGTGCTGGCGTCCATCGTACCCAGATTGAGGCCGATGCCCTGTCGAGCGGCGTCTACTTCGTTCGGATGACGGCCGGCTCGTTCCAGAAGACCCGCCGCCTGACTGTCGTGCGGTAGTCGGCTGATTCGGCCCGTGCCTCCGCCAATCGATTACATTTTTACCTTTTCGATTGGTAATCCTTCCCGCTAGGAAACGGGGCCGAATTGCCCGTTGAGGCGAACTGAGAAGCAGTCTGCGCTCCGCAGCGGCTCTCTTCCTGGTCGTTCGCCCGTCGCAGCGCGATCTCGCTGCCCGTGGCGTGGCTACTCCGTGCTGGCAGCATCCGATCGGTGCTGCAACGCCATGGCGGCGCTCTCAAGCGCGGTCTCGAGGGCCTTGGTACAGTTCTTGGTCATTCACAGGCCCCAACCATCCGAGGGTATTTGAAGGCCCTCGTCCATGTCCCCACTCCATCTCAAATCAACGACGCTTTCCGATATGGGACGCCTGTATTTGCCACATATGCCCCTCGTTCGATTTCTAATCAGCACGCTGTGCGGACTCGCTGTCTTGGTCGGTCTGATCGGCACGCACCCTGCCCATGCACAGTCGGAGCCGGAGGTGCAGATCCCCATTACCGTGAGCACGGATGCCGGAAACTCACGGACGCTGACACTGGGGCTAGACCCCGATGCGACACCTGGCGTGGATCCGGCACTGGGCGAGCAAGAACTTCCACCGTTTCCTCCCGGTGATTCATTTGTTGCGCGGTGGATCGATGATGACCTCGAAGGTATTTCAGGACTGGGAGAGGGCGTGACTACAGACATTCGGCCTGGATCGTCCAGCTTCAGCGGTACAAAACATCATGAGATCAAATACCGGGTGGGCAACAATACAAGTCAGGTCACGATCCAATGGGACTTGCCTGATGGTGTCACAGGAAGCTTAACCGATGTATTTGGTGGTGATTTTATCAATGTGACGATGGAGGGCTCAGGCTCGCATACTATCAGTAATTTGCTACATACGAAACTCTTTGCAACCCTGAACTACAGCGGAAGTACTGGCGGCAACGAGCCGCCCACGCTGGATACGAACACGGGTGCCGAGATCAACGAAGGAACCACTACGTCGATCACGACAGCGAACCTCAGCGCCTCGGATCCGGACGATGAGCCGTCGGCCCTCACCTTCGCGGTGTCCGACGGGCCAACGCAGGGAGAGCTGCAGGTCGGCGGCAGCACAGCTACAAGCTTCACGCAGCAGGACCTCATCGACGGCACCGTTTCGTACGTCCACACGGCCGACACGGCCGATGATGACACCTTCACGTTTGCCCTCACCGACGCAGAGGGGGCCGGGCCGACGGGCCAGACGTTCGCCATCACCGTAAGCTCGACGAACAACCCGCCCACGGCCAGTGCCGACGAGGCCACGACCGACGAGGACACGGCCGTGACGGTCGACGTGCTCGCCAACGACACCGATCCGGATGGCACCTTGCAGCCCGGCAGCGTCACCGTCCAGAGCGCGCCCTCCAACGGGACGGCCGCCGCCAACAACGACGGGTCCATCACCTACACACCGGACGCTGATTTCTCTGGCACGGACGTCTTTGCCTACACCGTTGCAGACGATGACGGCGCCGTCTCCGGAGCCGCCACGGTGTCGATCACGGTGCAGGATGTGAACGATGCGCCGGTGGCGGCCGACGACTCCGCCACGACCGATGTCGACGCCGCCGTGGTCATCGAGATCCTGGCCAACGACACCGACCCCGATGGATCGCTGCAGCCGAGCACAGTCACCGTTCAGAGTGCTCCCATTGACGGGCGCGTGAACATCCGCAGCAACACGGGCGAGGTTCTCTACACCCCCAACGATGGATTCGTGGGAGCGGATCAGTTCACCTACACCGTGGACGACGACGATGGTGCGTCCTCCTCCGCGGCCACCGTTTCGATCACCGTCCAGGACACCAGCCGCCCGCCAACCGCGAATGAGGACGAGGCCGCGACGACGGCCGACAGCAGCGTGGTGATCGACGTGCTGGCCAACGACGAGGACACCGACGGCACCCTGGAGGCCTCCACGCTCCGCATCCAGAGTGCACCTCAGAATGGGACGGCGCGCATCCGGAGCGAGGATGGCGACGTTCTCTATACGCCGGACGCCACATTCCGAGGCCGGGATCGGTTCACGTATACCGTGGCCGACAACGACGGGTTGACCTCCAACGCGGCCACCGTCACCGTCCAGGTGCTGCCCAGCAACAGCGCTCCGGTCGCCCTGGCCGCATTGTCCGGCGATACGCTGTCCGTGGACGGTCCCCCGCTGCATCTGACGAGCCTGAGCGCGTCCCTCTTCCGGGATCCGGACGGCGATTCGCTAGCCCTTGCAGCGACGTCAAGCAACCCGGCCGTGCTGTCGGCACAGGTGGAGGCCTCCACCGATGCCGTTACGCTTGTTCCGCAGGCCCCCGGTCGTGCGACGGTGACCATCTCGGCCAGTGATGGGAAGCAGGAAACCTCGGCCGCTCCGTTTACCGTCCACGTCGAGCAGACCTCCAACGAGGAAGCCCCGGACGAGCGGGCCGTGGCGGTCGTGGATACCACCGGAAGCGAGGCCAAAGAGGTCGACTTTGGCGCGACGGGACTCGCGGCGACGTTTCAGCGCATCCACCGTGGAGGAACCATCAACGTGCAGTTCTTCGGAGGCGTGCGGGATTCCGCAAAGACCGCGGCCGGTACCGCCCGAAAAAATGACGCAGAGGCTTTTGCGAACGTGAGTGCGTTCCGATGGCAGATGGATGCCCCGAGCGTCACCTTCGACTCGGTGAACGTGCGCTTCCGTCTCGACACCGAGAAGGCCGTGGCGGTTGGCGAGCCCGAGGCCATCACGGTTCTGCATGATGCCACCGGCGACGGGCACTTCGAGGCCGTACCAACCCGCTTCGACGACCGCGGAACGCCCACCGACTCGACCGACGACGTTCTGGTGGCGCAGAGCCTGTCTGACCTCGGCACCTTCCGGTTTGCGAGCAACAGTCCGAGCAACCCGCTGCCCGTCGAGCTGACCACCTTCACGGCCGCCCTCGACGGCGGCGCTGCCCTGCTGCGCTGGCGCACCGCGACCGAAACCAACAACGCTGGCTTCGAGGTGCAGCATCGCGCGCCCGGCGCCGCCGCCTTTGCCGCCGTCGGCTTCCTGGAGGGCGCCGGCACGACGACCGCGCCCCAGACCTACCGGTTCCGGGTCGAGGATCTTGCGGTGGGCACGCACCGCTTCCGCCTCCGCCAGGTCGACGCCGACGGCACGTCGACACTGACCGATCCCGTCGCGGTGACGGTCGAGGCCGAGCGTCGTCTCGCGCTCCGGCCTGCCGGCCCAAACCCGGTGCGAGACCGCACCCAGTTTCAGTTTACGGTCGCCCAGAGCGGCCCGGCGAGCGTGGCACTCTACAACGTGCTGGGCCAGCGGGTGCAGCGTCTCTACGACGGCGAGACCGCCCCCGGCCGGCCGTACACGGTCGATGTATCGGCGGCGCCGCTGCCAAGCGGAACGTACTTCGTGCGGCTGCGCACGGAGGCCGGCACGCGCACCCATCGCATGGTGGTCGTGCGGTAGCCCCAGCGCTGCCAGCGACATTCGGAGAGGGTTCGGCGCCCGGTGCCTCGTGCACCGGGCGTTTTTCTTTGGCTGCCCGGTCGGCGCATGCAGGCGGGAGCGCACCGTCAGGGATGAGATCAAATGGGCTGACCAATCACGTCACGGTTTCGTGTCTTCCAACGCCCCATCAATCTGCCACATCAGAGGACGTAAATAGGAGCACCCACACTATGTATGTTTGGCTTGCAACTAATTTTATATTGTTCTTTTGCCTTACCAACTAACCATCCAGAAATACCTACTCCCAATAGGTGGCCATGCCTACACTACATTATGGTCGCCCGTCTTTTCTTTTTGTCGGCCTATTTTACTCCTCGATCACGGTGGTCGGATAACGTTTTAGAGTTTATGCCTCTGGGTGGCACATACGGTCTTCGCTGCCCCCGTCTGAGTCGACAGTGAGATCGCTCGACCGTGAAGCACCTCTCATCGTGCGGCACACTCTTGTCACTTCTAGGCTTCCCTTATCTGACATCTAGATGTTTCGGGGCTCTCCTATCTGCCTCTACCTTCATTTTCAACCCAGACTGTTATGATGCGCGCGCTACTACTTTCGATTTTTCTTGGCCTTTTTCCTCTTTGCGCTCAGGCACAGAACGCATGGATCAACGAACTTCATTACGACAACGACGGCGGTGACACTGGTGAATTTGTCGAGGTCGTAGTCGAAAATGCCGGATCCTTCGCTCTGGATGATTTCCGCGTGGTGTTCTACAACGGAAATGGTAGCGGTACTTACGACAACGAGACTTTGGATAACTTCACAGTGGGAACCTCACTGGGGAGTTTCACGGTGTACTCGGCTGCGATCTCGGGCATCCAAAACGGATCACCCGATGGCGTGGCGCTCTGTCACGATGGGACCGTCCTTCAGTTTCTGAGTTACGAAGGCAGTTTAACCGCGTCTGGCGGATGTGCCGATGGGGTCACATCGACCGATATCGGCGTCAGCGAAGGCGGGTCTACTTCGATAGGCCACTCCCTACAACTTGAGGGTATAGGGTCGGTCTACGCCGATTTCACATGGGCAGGCCCGAAGCCCGAGTCGCCTGGTGCTGAAAATG
>Ga0207797_1003491_pt1 | contig 10404 bp, 9 predicted proteins | sample PRCRCaboRojoPR_6_FD_187275 | JGI IMG/M metagenome (GOLD analysis project Ga0207797, IMG submission 187275) | Marine sediment microbial community from Cabo Rojo, Puerto Rico - PR CR 10% Liquid 1 (SPAdes) | ecosystem: Environmental > Aquatic > Marine > Coastal > Sediment | place: Cabo Rojo, Puerto... | reverse complement strand
TGTGGGAGTGATCGTCCAGAACCCCGGGCATGATGAACCGGTCCTGGGCGTCGATGACCCGGACCCCGTCGGGGGCGTCCAGGTTCTGGCCGATCTCGGCAATCTTACCGTTCCGGATGAGGATGTCGGTGTCGGGAAGATCCCCGTTCGTGATGGTGAGGACGGTACCTCCCCGGATGAGAAGGTCCTGGGCCGAAGCCGGTCCCGCCGGGAAGAGAACCAGAAGGAGGACGAGTGTCGCTGCAGCGACGGTCCATTGTTGGAATGTCCGTGCGAAAGTCATCGTTCCTCCCTCCTCTCGGTGGATTCATCACCCGGTCCCCGCCGGCCTGTGAATTCGGCGGTTCCCATGGGCCCCAGGGCCAAGGTGCCCTTCATCTCGTCTCCTTCGATGGTTCCCGTGAGAGTTATGGTGCCCATGTCCGGGCTGGACCCCTTGAGCTCCAGGGTGCCGCCGGTGCAGGTGCCTTCGAACTGCAAGGTCATGCCCTCGATCTCCATCTCGCCGGTCACCGCCTGCCCTTCCTGGGTGAGTCCCAGGACACCTTCGGCAGACTCGCCGGCGACGGAGACGGTGATGGCCCACGATCCGCCGGCGGCGCCGCCACCTCCTGCTCCTGGAGCCTTCGGCTTCTCGAAGCTCTCCTTCTGGCCATCCACGAACACATGGGCCACCCAGGCCTCCTCGTCGGTGAAGACGTCTCCGTGGGTCACGGTAAGGTTGGCGATCTTCCCCGCCTCCAGGGTTCCCATGGCTTCGTCCACGCCGAAGATGGTGGCCGGGGTGAGAGTCAGGGCCTTCAGAGCTTCCTCCCGGGGGAGCCCCGCCTCCACAGCCATACGCAGGTTCTCCAGGAAGCTCCCCACGCCGGTCATGCCCCCGGTCCCCAGGGCCAGGGGCACTCCCGCCCGGAACACGGCGGCCGCGTTGCCGTGGATGGCCGCCTCGTCCCGCTCGTCCAGGGCCTCTTCCTCCTCCTCGGTGAGGTTCTTGAAGGCCCGGTCGAAGTGGTATCCCGTGACCTGGTTCACCGCGGGATAGTCCAGGGACACCAGGACGGGAACGCCCGCTTCCCGAATGAGATCCGGGACCCGGAAGGCCTCCGGGGCTCCGGCGATCCAGTACTGCAGGTCGTATTCCTCCGCCAGGCTCCTGAGACGCTTGAAATCGTTCTCGATCTCCACGATGCCCATGACCGGAGCTTCCCCCTTCGCCACGGGAATGAGAGCCTCCAGGTTGGGCTGGACCGGGGGACGGACCATCCCCCGGGGAGCCCGGGCGTACCGGGTCCGGAGCCGGTCATGGTAGGCGGCGTCGATGAGGGTTTGGCGCTGGTAGGCCACCACGGCCATGAGGGTGCCGGGATATCCCTCCTGCCCCTCGTATCCCATGATCTGGACCACCGGGGCCTTCACGGTCATGGAGGGGATGTCGTCTCCCATGAGGTTCACCAGGACCGCCTGGCCGCCGAAGACACCGTCGGTCCGGGCCAGGAGGGCCGAGGTGATCCCCTGCTTCCGGTACTCCGCCAGGTCGTCGGACTCGGGGTCGAACCGGTTTGTAGCCAGCTGGTCGGCGATGTTGGCGGCGTACTCCCGGTCGTCGCCCGAAGGAATGTCGAGGCCAGCCTGGGAAAAGGCGTCGATGAAGCCCGGGTACACCGTGAGGCTGTCCCCCTGGATGACGATGGCGTCGGCAGGGGGATTCACGTCCGCCCCCAGAGCCTCGATGAGGCCGCCCCGGAGGACGATGGTCCCGGTTTCCATGACCGGTCCGGCCACGGGCACCAGGCGGGCGTTGGTGATGGCGTACGTCCGCCCTTCAAACTGAGCTGAGACGTTGGAGGTGGAGAAGAGGATCAGGGCCATGAGGGCGAAGAGAGCCCTTCGCCCCCCTCGGGAAAGCATGGACCGATCCCGTCGGATCTCAGGTCTTGGCATGGGGAATCCCTCCTTGGACACAGGTCGGGGAACGGCTGAGTTTCGCAGCCTAGAGCGGCTGCGCAGCGGTGTCAAAGGCGTTTGCTGGTTAGCTTTTTCTCCGAGAAAACTTTGGGCCCGGGCCGTTTTCCCCTGCCCTTCAGTCTGCCACGGTCTGTCACGGTCTCAGGGGAGCAGGAGAAGGGCCACGGGCACCCGGGCCATCCAGGCCAGCGTCCGAATCCAGTTCGTCCGAACCAGGCGTCGGTGGGAGGCCTGGTCGAAGCCCTGGGATAACCGGCGGTGGGTCGGAGCCTGGAGAAATCCGGTGGAGAGCCAGATCACCGTCAGGAGGGCCAATCCGAGGAATGCAAGGGGCCGGTGATCCGGAGATGCAGGGGAGCCGAGCAACCAGAGGGCGGAGGCCAACTCCATAAGCATGAGGGGGATCACGACCCAACTGGTCCTGACGGTGTGTCCAGCTTGGTAGGAGACGAATCGATCCCTGCCGACCCGTGCCATGAGGGGATAGTGGACGACCTGCACGAAGAGGATGACACCGGCCATGAGGCACGTGGAGACCAGGTGAAGAAGTGGCATCCTCATCCTTCCTTTCACCGTCGGCTGGAAAGAACCCAGATCTCTTCCATTCCCCTTCGTCCCGCGCTCATCCGCCCATGTCCGATCTACCCGGGGAGACGTTGGAAGTCCAGCCACCCGGGAGATGCGATTGTCCCGTCGGTGCGTTATGGTTCGGACATGGTTCAGAAACGCTCTACAGCCTGCATCTGGCAGGCTATCACGGTAGTGGTGCTCCTTGGAAGTATTGTCTCGGGATGCGGGGACTCGGACCCGGTGAAGTCCGAGCCCCCCACGCTGGCGGATCTCTTCGGGAACCAGCTCTACCGGGCCGATGGGACCACGGTGGGCCTGGAAGCCCTGAACGACATCCCGGTCATCGGCATCTACTTCGCCTCTCCCACCTGTCCGGCCTGCGGAAACTTCACCCCCCTCCTGGTGAGTGCCTACGAGCAGATCCAGGCCCAGGAGCAGCCGTTCGAGGTGGTGCTGGCCAGCAGTGGGGCGGACGTGTCGTCCGTCCTGGATTACATGACGGACTCCGACATGGGTTGGCTGTCGGTGCCTCCCAACCAGGCCAATCTCCTGGTCCAGTACTACAGTGTTCGCTTCATCCCGACCCTGGTCGTCATCGACGACCAGGCCCGGCTCATCTCCTTGAGCGGCCGTGAGGAAGTGGCTCAACACGGCTCCGGGGCCTACGACGACTGGTTGTCGGCGGCAACCGGGGGGTAGAGTTCAGGGCCCTACTGCCCCCTGAAACCCAGCTGGAGCCCGGCTCCGAAGCGCTCGTAGAAATCATTGCGGAAGCCCGTCTCGCTCCGGGACCAGCTTCCCCGGACCAGGAGGGTGCGGGTGGTGCCCAGGGGGAGAGCGTACTGGAGAGATACGATGGAGCCCGAGTCGTGGTCCGAGGGAGCAACCCGTGCATCCTCGGGTCCGGGATTCAGGTAGACCTGGTGGGCCAGAGAGCCGTAAGCCTGGAGAGAGCCCCGGCCCCAGGGCACCGACAGGGAGAAGGCGGCCCGGCCGGAACGAAAGTCGTAAGCTTCCAGTCGGGAGGAGTTCCACGTTCCGCTCAGGGACGCCCGGGCCACCCAGCGGCCCTCCAGGGATCCATCCAGCTGCATGCTCAGCCGGGTATCCTCCCGGTTCTCCTGCCACCCGACCCGGGATCGAGGGAAGCGGTAATGGCCCCCCCGCAGAGAGAGTCTGGCCGACGGGGATGCCCCTCGCCAGGCAGCGCCCAGGGCGGCGCTGAGGCCCTGCCGATCCAGCACCGCCCAGTCGTCGGGCTCGTAGCGAACCCCGTCGCCTCCCCCCTCGGCTTCCAGTTCCCACCCCGAGCCCAGGGGAACCGTGAGACGAGCCGTCAAACCTCCCTCCGCCCTTCCGGGCTCCAGGTAGCCGGGGGTAGGGAGGGATTCGGACAGGAATCGTCCCTTCTGCCACGAAAGCAACTGCCAACGTGAGCGTCCGCCCAGGACCGAGCCCGTGAGGGCCTCCCGGACCTCCATGGCGACTTCCGCCACGTTGCTCCCACCGGCGCGCAGGCCTCGCCCGCCCAGGGACGGCTCCATGGTGAGGGTCAGGCCCTCGTCCAGGGACCAGGAGAAGACCAGAGACCCCCTGGCCCCGGGACCCAGGGCGCTGCTGCTCTCATCATCTCCCCGGAAGGCCATGAGGCCCGTCCCCAGCTCCGCGTTTCGGGACACCCCGCCGCCATCCTCCGGCAAACGCAAGACCTCGAGCTCTCCGAGGCCCCCCCGGACCCGGATCGCCTCGTAGAGGCGGGCCAGAGAAGCCGAAGTCACGGAGGTCCCCGGGGCCCTGTCTCCGGGAGCCCCGGGCTGAGCGTGGGCCAGGGGAAGGTCGGCCGGTGACGATGGGCCCACCGGACACGCTGACGGCGGGCAGCCCGGGCCCGACCCTCCGCCTTCTCCGGCCCGGGCGGAGGGTGGTAGGCCGGTCTCGTCGAAGAGCCGGAGGTTGGCCAGAAAGAGGCGAAGCTCGTCCTGGAGGACCTGGAGGTCTTGCAGACGCTCGTGTTCCTCCTTCACGATCCGGGCCAGGTCCGCCAGGATCCCGGAAGCGGAACGGAGTGGGTCGGGCGACGGGGCTTCTTCCCCTCTCCCCCGTGTCCGGAGGGCCTCGGCTTCCTTCTCCAGGTCCCGTGCCTCGGCCTCCAGGGCACGGCGCTCCGCCGGTGGGGCATCCCGTGCGTTGCGGAGGAGATAGGCGACTCGGTCCTCCAGGGATTCTACCAGAAGCTCCCTGGTATCTCCGGCCATGGCCCGGGCCTGGACAAGCTCCTCCTCCAGGGAAACGATTCGATCCGCCAGCTCCTGGGCATCATCCAGGAGTCGCATCTTTTCGGCCCCTGGTCCGGCCGGAAGCTCCTGGATCTCTTCTGCAACAGTCACCAGGCCGAGGGCCGCTTCCTGCCTTGACGACGCCAGCTCCTCCGCCCACCGGATCTGGGCCTCATACGTATCTCTCAGACCGGCGGGATCCGTGAGGAGTTGGGCTCGGGAGAGGCAGGGAAGGAGGCAGCCCAGGAGGAGAACGACCGAACACCAGCATCGACGAGGCATCATCTCTATCCATCTTCAAGAGGGCACCGCTGCGAGACCGGTGGTCTGCGTGCGGCCGCATCCCCCTTGTTCAACAGCCCTCAAGAAGGGAGGAGGGGTCTTGATCCCTGCTCCTCCCACACCGAAAAGGTGAGGGGGGATCCCGGATTGCGGCAAGACGGCGAAGGGAGGTGTCACGCAGGACTCCCGGAGCTGACCCGGCCCGAACACGGCTCCGTGGAAGCTCCTTCACCCTCGACAGGGGGGTTAGATTTCACCAGGAGGTGAAGCGTGGTTACCGAGACCAAGATCGTCTTCGGCCCCGTACCGTCCCGGCGCCTGGGCCGGAGTCTGGGAGTCAACAACATCCCCCCGAAGGTCTGCACCTACTCCTGTGTCTACTGCCAGCTGGGAAGGACAAACCGGATGCGGGCCCGCCGGCAGCCCTTCTATGAGCCGGAGGAGGTGGTGGAGACGGTCCGCCGCCAGGTGAACGCTGCTCGGGACGCAGGAGAGCCCATCGATTACCTGGCCTTCGTTCCCGACGGCGAGCCAACCCTGGACGTGAACCTGGGTCGGACCATCGGGGCCCTGAAGTCCCTGGAGATCCCCATCGCTGTCATCACCAACGGCTCCATGCTGGACCATTCCTCGGTACGGGAGGACCTTCGGGAGACGGATTGGGTGTCCGTGAAGGTGGACGCCGTGGATGAGGAGTGCTGGCGACGCATCGACCGGCCCCACAGGACCCTGTCCCTGGACTCCCTCCGGGAGGGCATGAAGCGGTTCGCTCGGGATTTCCCGGGAGCTCTCCAGACGGAGACCATGTTGGTGGAGGGTCTCAACGACGGAGAGGACGCCTTGCGGGCCACGACGGAGTTCCTGGCCGAACTGGAACCGGAAACGGCCTACATCTCCATTCCCACCCGCCCGCCGGCCGAGGCCTGGGCCCGGGGGCCCGGAGAGACGGTCCTGACCCGGGCCTTCGGGATCGTCAGCGAGTTGCTCCCCCGGGTGGAGGTCCTTTCCGGATACGAGGGAGATGCCTTCGCCTCCAGCGGAGACGCGAGAGAGGATCTCCTGAGCATCACGGCTGTGCATCCAATGCGGGAGAGCGCCGTGCTCAGAACCCTGGAGGCGGCGGGCTCGGATTGGAGTGTGGTGGAGGAGCTCCTGGCGTCAGGGGAGCTGTTGGAAGTGGAGTACGACAACCACCGCTACTACCTTCGGCCGGTAGGAGCCTGACGGCGGCTTCCTCCCCTTTCGCCGTGCTGCAGGGTGCGGATCTCCTGGTGGACGGCCTGGACGTGGAGGTCCTCAATTCCCCACTCGCTGTACCCGGTCGAACTCGGCCACGGCGTTGGCGTGGCTGATGAGAGCTTGAAGCTCCGAGAGCCGGGCGGACGTCAAGGTGTTCTGGGCCAGCATGACCTCGTAGTTCGTGGCTGCTCCCACCTCGAAGCGCTTCAGCTCGATCTCCGCGCTTCGCTCGGCTACTTCCCGACTCCGCCGGGCCGCCTGTAGCTGGAGGTAGGTGTCGGTCACGGCCAGGCCGGCATCCGTCACCTGGGTCACCACGGCCAACTCCTGGCTCCGGAGGGCCAGGTCCGTCTGTCGCAGCTGGAGCTGGGCACGCTCCAGGTTTGCCTCGGCGGCCTGGTTCCCGATGGGGTAGGAGAAGTTCAGCGACACGTTCCAGGTGGGGGTGTCCCGGTCCCAGATGGACTCGAGCCCGTCCATGTACCCCCCCTTTGCGATGAGCTCAGCGTCCCCACCCAAGCCGGACCGCTCGTACAGGTCGCCGCCCACGCCCCGGAGGGAGTAGCCCGCCGAGAGATCCAGGCTGGGCAGCGTGTTGTTCCGGGTCACGGCCATCTCCAGCTCCGAGATCTGCCGTTGCTGTCGCTGCTGCCGGAGATCCGTTCGCTGCTCCATGGCCCGCTCGATGGCTGCCTGGATGTCCACATCCGGCTCGTCCACCTCCGGCAGCTCCGTGGGATTCACGGTTTCCTGGAAGAGGGGATCCTGGGGTCCGCTCACCAGGAGGGACTTGAAGGCCAACTCACGGTTCCGCCACTGAACCTCGGCATTCAGCAGAGCCTGTTCCGCACTGGCCACCTGGGCTTCGGCCTGGACCACCTGAAGCTCCGACATGGTGCCCAGGGAGACGCGGATCCGGTTCTGCTCCAGAAGCTCCCGGGCCTGGGCCAGGTTCTGCCGCTGGATCTCGATCTGGTCGATGGCGGCCCGGAGAGCCCAGTAGGCGGACCGGACCTGACTCCGGATGTTCTCGATCCGGGCGTCCAACTGGATGTCGGAGATCTGCCCCTGGATCTGCTGGGTCTCCACCGCCGCTCGCTGGTTGTCCGTCTTCAGGCCGGCCAGGAGGGGTTGGGTGTAGTTCAGGCTCAGGTTGGAGCTGTAGCTGGGATTCAGGGTGGCGAAGGAGTTCGATGTCTCCTGGCGCCCATTGTTGAAATCCGCGCTCACCCGGGCTCCGGCCCAGGGGAGGGTCTGGGAGAGGGAGGCATTGTAGGTATGGCTCTCCGTCTCGATCTCCTGGCCCCCGTCCAGCTGGCTGGTGGACTGCCTGGTGGAGTTGTTGTAGCCCAGGGTGCTGCTGACGGTAGGGAGGAACGCGGCTTCTGCCGCAGCCAGCCCGTACGCCTGAATCCGGGGCGCCAACCTGGCCGTCTGAACGTCCAGGTTCCTCTCCAGGGCCCGATCGATGGCTTCATTCAACGTCATGGGGGTCAGCTCCCGGCCCTCCACGGCGGGAGGGAGGGCCTGCCCCACCTCATAGGTGTCCGACTCCTCCTGGCCTAGCAGTGCCGTGGGCAGGACGAGGGCAAACGTTGCGATGACAGCCCGCATCCGGGCCCGATGGTTCCACCTCATGGTTCAACCTCTTCTGTACGTGCTCCGTGTCCGATTACGGGTCTGCTCTAGAAGACACGCGAGCTAGGCGGATCGTTAGCCTCCCCCTCCGGGGGCGCTGCGGGTAGCCAGGGGATCGACGTGCTTCCCGAGCCGGGTCCGGAGTATTCCGGACGGGTCCCGTTGTTCCGCGTGCTTCGGTGGGGAGGGGGGAGAATGCAGCGATCGACAGGACGAGTGGCTGGGAATAGGTTAGGAACCGAGCTCCAGGGCCCCCTGGATCGGCGCACGGGCCTGGCTCACGCACCCCATAACGGAGGGAGGAGCCGGTGTCACTCTGGATATCGAACATTCTTCAGGTGGTGGTGGGCCTGGGTCTCTTGAACGTCTGGCTGGTGCGGGCCCGGTCCGCCACCTCGTACCGGGGTGGAGAGGCCCGGAACCTCAAGGAGGAGTTCGCCGAGTACGGGCTTCCGGCTGCGGCATTCTACGTCGTCGGGGCCTTGAAGATCATGGCCGGGGTGATCCTCATCGCCGGCATCTGGTTTGATCTGCCCGTGCAGTTGGCCGCCGGAGTCGTAGCGGTCCTCATGCTGGGGGCCGTGGCCATGCACGTGAAGGTGAAGGATCCGGCCATGAAGGCCGTCCCGGCGTTCCTCATGCTGGTGATGAGCGCCACGATTGTCCTGCTGCGTTAGAAGGCTGTTGAGCCATAAGGTGACGGGTCGCATGACTGGTGGCCTCATTCGGTCCCTGGCCATTGCCTTTTGGGCCGTCCATTGCCCACAGGTGTCCGTTGCCCAGGAGGGTGGAATGAAGACCGTTGTCCAGTTCGACGAATCGGCGGCCTCTCCATGGGCCATTGTGAACGACGATGTGATGGGGGGGCGCTCCATCAGCCGGATGGAGGTCACGCCCCAGGGCACCGGTCTCTTCACAGGGGTCGTGTCCCTGGAGAACAACGGAGGGTTCGCCTCCACTCGGGCGAACCTGGGGACCCTGGATCTCTCGGACTTCCAGGGTGTCCGGATTCGGGTAAAGGGGGACGGCCGCCGCTACCAGTTCCGTCTCCGGACCGACGACGCCTCGGAGTGGGTGGCGTACCGTGCTTTCTTCGAGACCCGGCCGGAGGAGTGGTTGGAGATCGAGCTACCCTTCCAGGATTTTGAGCCCAGCTTCCGGGGCCGTCGGCCCCGGGGCGTGGGGCCCCTGGACCCGGCCCGGATCCGACAGCTGGGCTTCCTCATCGCCGACAAGAAGGAAGGCCCCTTCCGACTGGAGGTGGCCTGGGTGAAGGCGTACCGGTAGCCCCGGTAGGGTGGCAAGCCGTCCGGTCTCCTACCGCTTCTCCTCGCCCAGGATGTCCAGGAGGCTCTCCGGTTCGTCCGGCTCCAGGCCCCAGGTGAGACGGTAGCCGAGACTGATTCCGTTCCCTACCGGCAGGTGCTTGCCCCACACCGGGATCTGGGCCGTAGCCTCCAGTCGCCCGGGCCCCACGCCCCACCCCACGGTGGGTTGAATCTGGATCAGCCGGCGGCCATTGCCTTCCAGGATGAAGCCCTGGGCCACGGGAGCTTTGCCCCACAGAGCATCCGCGGCGAGCTCCAGGGAGAGGTTCCCCAGACTGCCTCCCACGGCCAGGTGACCGAAGAGCTCGTCCCCCGGATCTCGGGCGGCTTTTTCGTTGGCTTCCCGCCACCGGTAACCAGCCCATCCCATGATGTAGAGAGCTCTGAGTCGGGAGCGGTAGGCCGATTCCACGCTGAGCTCCCAGTCTCTCTGACCTTCCGTGAGGGGAAGGACCGTGGCGTCCACGGGGAAGTCGCTTCCGGGAACCTTGGTTCCCATGCGAAGGGCCAGAGGGACGTCCCAGCCGAAGAGCTCGCTTCCCACCCGGGCGGCGATCCGGATGTCTCCCAGGCCGAAGCTCTCCGAGTCGCCTCCGGCGCTCTCCACGCTCAGATGGTGGAGGGGGATCTGGGTCCAGAGCTCGACTCCGTCCACCACACCCACGGCCCCCGAGAGGAACATGGAGCGGGTGAAAAACTTCGAATCACCCAGGAAGGACTGACGGTTTCCGTCGGCTCCGAAGAACTCCGTGGATCGGGACCCGAATACCGAAGCCTGGATCCACCCCCCGAGCTGGGGCAGGGTCTGAAGGGATCCGGATTGGGCCAGGGTCGGGGAGGAATGAGGGGCCGAGCAGATGGCCTGGGCCGACAGGCTTCCGGGTCCGCCCAACCCTGTGGCCAGGATGGCAGGGAGGACCGCCAGGATCCAGGATCTCCAAGGGAGGCCTCGGGCGAGAGAGGTGAGCCCGGTCATGATGCCCTCCAGAGCTCGATTTCCGGGTAGAAGGCCGGCCAGGCGAACCAGAATGCGATGAAGGCCTCGGCCACCGGCTGGAGTCGGGCGCCCTCCAGGGGCCCGGCCACGGCCAGGCCATCCACCCGCC
>Ga0207797_1003490_pt1 | contig 10405 bp, 9 predicted proteins | sample PRCRCaboRojoPR_6_FD_187275 | JGI IMG/M metagenome (GOLD analysis project Ga0207797, IMG submission 187275) | Marine sediment microbial community from Cabo Rojo, Puerto Rico - PR CR 10% Liquid 1 (SPAdes) | ecosystem: Environmental > Aquatic > Marine > Coastal > Sediment | place: Cabo Rojo, Puerto... | reverse complement strand
TCACACCGTTGCCGTTTTCCCTCAAGAAGGCCGGAGATTGTCGCCGACTGGCCCCCGCTCGGGACGAGATGTTTCTGGATCGCCGGTCGGCATTTAAGATCGGACGACCGTGGCCGATAACCTATGTACAGTGTAGAAGGTAGAGCAGAAAGCGCCCAGTTCTTTGGTAGGGGACTGGGCGCTTCTACGTGGGCCGCAGACGGGGGCTTGAGCTGGAAGGCCGGGGACCCTACTCCTGCGAAGGCAGGCGCGTCACGTAGGCGCCGGGTAGACGCCCGCTTCGTTGCTCAAGGGCGGCCTGTGCGGCCCTCCGTGACTCGTAGGCCCCGAGCAGGATCCGGTACAGCCGTTGTGCGCCGCGCCGCGTTCTGTGTATGGCGGCAGGGATGGCCAGATCGCGTAGCCGGTGCAGACGCCGCTCCGCATTCTCTCGGACCTGGAACGCCCCAATCTGAATTGCGAACGGCGCATTTGTCGCCTTCTGCGCACGAAATGGACCGGAGTCAGAGGCATCGGTACCGGGCCGTTCCGAGTCCGCGTCGACGTTCGCGGTGTCAACGGGCGGAGCCCCGCGCGGTCCACTCCGGACGGTGTCGAGACGGGACGGGGGTTGGACGCCTGGAGACGCCGAGGAGTCCATGGGGGCCGGGCCTTCGTCCAGTTCCAGCGAGGTGCCCCTTTGGATGTTGACGCGCTGTCGCTGGGGAAGCACGCGAAGGCGCAGTGTCTGCGTTTCTCCGGGGTCGAGGTGAATCTCGTAGGTGCTCTGCTCCAGGACTTGATCGTCGTCCAGTTGCGGCTGAATCAAGCGCAGCGTCCACGTCCCGGGGCGGAGGGGATCGAAAAGCGCTTGCCCATCTTCGTTGGTAAGTCGCCGTTCCCGACCGGCGTCGTCCGTCATTTCGAGGATTGCGTTGTCGAGCGTGCCGACGGAGTCGGGCCTCTCGCCGCGAAGGGCATCGCGCAGGGTGGAATGGCCGTACACGACGATTTGTGCGTTCAGCCGGGCGCTCTCTTGCACTGGAATGGTGAGCTCGGAAGCCGCGTCTGCCCGAGAAATCGCCATCGGCAGATCGAGCATTGGAACCCGATCTCCGCGAATCGTGGATTGGTCCGCGTGCAGGTAGATCTTCTCCTCCCGAGGCCGCGGAAAGGAAAAGCGTCCTTGTTCGTCGGTAAATCGCTTCGCGCTGCCGAGCCGCATGAGCACGTTGGAAACGCCGGCTCCGGTTTTGGCATCCACCACGCGGCCGGAGACCCTTCGGCCCTCTGGCGAAGAGACGATGGGAAGCCCAACCGGCACGGCATAGCTCACTTTGATCTCCGGCGCACCGCTCGGCCCGCCGATGAAGTCTCGAAATCGGGCCTGCGCATTCAGCGTGTGGCCGAACGGGAGCGTGTGCTGGAGATCAGCTGCGACGTATCGTTGGACGGCAAAAGTTTGGCTGGATAGATTCCGCCACTCGGCCTCCACGAACAGCTCGGTATGGTCGCCCAGATGGGTCCGGGACGCGATGCCTGTGGCGAGGCGGGACTCCGGCGGGGCGCCGGTGCGCAGGGGGGTTCGGGTGTGTTCGACGTACGTGCTCACCTGCTGCCACCGGGTTTGGAGCGAAAGTTGACCGCGGTACGACCGGAGGGGCGCAAAGGCGCCTCCCTCCAGGGATCTCTGTCCGATGTCAACGACGGTGCTGAGCCCAAGCGGTCCGGCTTGCATCCGCCCCCGGAGCGTGATCACCTGCTCGCTTCGGAACGGGGTTCGGTCATCGAATCCGCTGAGACGAAACGACCAGCGCGTGGGCCCGAGCATGCCGCGCACCGTTCCGCCCAATCGGACCGACTGGTACACGTCGCTGTCAAACCCTGAAAGCGGTGTGCGGCGGAGGTGGCGCGCTTTGCCGAAAAGAAAGGCATTGGAGGCAAGGCGCAACCGGGCATATGCCGACGTTCGCTGCTCCCCATTCTGGGTGTTCGGAAACTGGGTATCGGCCGACAGGTGGCGGACGCGATAACTGCCCCCGGAGTGCTTGCCGGACAGTTCGGCCCGCACCCCCAGTCCCGTACCTCGTGTGCCGTGCCCGAGGCCCGTTTCGACCGCCAACGTGGCATGGGTCCAGGGAGCGAAGCGTCCTTCAAGAGACGCCACCGTGCCGGCAAGGAATCCCTCGTTTCGAACCAGCGACGCGGTCAGCGACGCCTCGGAATTGACGTCATACGTCGCGTAGGACGCAAATTGGGAGCCGTAGCCTCCCCGGCGGGCTGTATTGGTGAAGCCTCCCAGCGTCCACGCACCGACCCGGCGCTCAGCCTCGGCGCCAAACCCGAACCGACCGGGTGCGGCGAGGGGCGTAATCTCATAGAGGTGGTCGCCACCGCGAAAGCCCCACTGCTCCGTCGTGTACGTGGCGCGGTACACGTCCCCGCGGCCGAAGGAAGAGGCCTCTCGCTGGCCCGGACCGCGCAGAAAAAACTCGGCATGGTGGGAGCCGTCCGGATTCAGGTCGCCCCTGCCCCGAACTTCAACCTGTCCGACCTGTGACTGCGCGTTGCCGAGACTTTGAAGCTGCAGGGTAAGGGGATAGCGAGGCCCCTCGTTCTCCTCGCGGCCGGTTGTGGGAATGATCTCGACGGACGCGCGGGCAGAGACCGACGGCAGCGTATCGCGCTGAAGCTTCGTGGAGGCAGCCGTCACGCGCGGATGGGCTCGAAGGGTTAGGTGGTCCGTGGCTGCAGACGACTGTGGGGAGGTTCGCGCCGACGCCTGTACCGTCCTCGTCTCCGACGGGTCGAGCGAGAGCATCGTCGTGTCGATTTGAGTCGGGAAAGAGCGCGCGCTTTCCGCGCGGAGGTCCACTTCGACGGGCACATTTCCGGTGTTCGAGAGGGCAAACGACGCGGCATAGGGCGCCCCTGCCGAAATCATTCGGGGGGCTTGCAGGAGCGAGAGGCGAAGGGCGGGGGCCCCGAGAACCTGGACGTGGAACCGGACCGAATCAGACCGTGCCGACGATGCGCCGACCAATCGGAGGTGAATGGCCTTCTGCTGCACCGGTGCGTGGTCAGGGATCGAAAAGCTGACCAGGCGCATGGTTTGCTTCTCCGGTTCGAGCGTGAAGGCCGAAACAGAGGTGGCCGTGGTCCACGTCGAGGGCAGGTCCAACTCCGGGCGGAGGGTCCGGGAGGAGTCGCTGGCGTTGCGTACCCGAACGGCTGCCGTCACGGTCGTTCCCGGAGGGGCCGCCAGCCGAGCGGGACCGAGACGGTGCACATGGACGCCCGAGGTCGAGTCGTCCGGGGTCTGGGCGTCTGCGGAACGGGTCCATCCCAAGAAGATCAACAGAAGACAGACGACCCCCAGGACAACTTCGGCACGGACAAGAGAGACGGCCGGGTCCGCGTCCTCGGCATCTCGACGTCGGTTCGTCGGGTCCATGAGCTGGGAGGAAATCGATCGGCGAGACCGGCCGGTGTGAAGAAGGCCGGCCCACGGGCTACAACTCCAAGGAGTGCTGAAAACCGGTCATTTGCTGGCCCTCGACGTCAATCAAAACCAGCGCCTCGTACTGCCCGGACGAGAGCCCCGAGAGCGGCAGGCGGAAACGAACCGAGGTCCCCGGATAAATGCGCATCCGGGAGGCCGACTTTCGAAGAGCCCGCTCCCCGTCGGCGGTGTACACTTCCAGATGCACGCGGGGGCGGGCCATCTTGGAGCCCGCGTTCTCCACGTCGAGCGTAAGGTGTGCCGTGCTGTCGCGACGGGCCAGATTGGTTTGAAGCACGTTCAACTTCGGCGCACCGTTCGCCCGAATGTGGGCCGCGATTTGCACGCCGTACCGGGTCCTCTGGCGAACGCCCACGTCCTGGTCGTCCTCGGATCCGGAGAGTGTGGACGCGGGCGAGGTGGACGCGATCGGTTCAATGAGCAGGATGCTCCAGTATGTGCCGGTGGGGGCCGATCCGTCGATTTGCTCGGGGATGCGGAGGGTGTACGCGACCGTCTCCCGTTGATTGGGTGGGAGGGTGAGGACCGACTGCGGCAGCTCCACCCAGGGCGCATTCGAGCGCCGGTTCGTGCCCGGCTCGTCAAATGAATTGGTACCCTGATGGCTAAACCCGTAATCGCGGAGACGCAGCCGAGCCTGCGCGGGCTCATCCGTTAAGTTTTCAATCTCTACCGCTCCTTGCACGGTGGCTCCCGGCGCTACGTCGTGATCGTGCGCCAAAGCGCTGCGGACCGCAATCTGCGCGGCTGCCGTTCCGGCTGTTATCCACAGGAGCATCAGACAAAGGCCAAGCTTCCAGGGCCACCGGCGGCGAGGTGTGCGTGTAAACGGCATTACAAACGGTACAGAGCAAGTAGAGGAAGAGAGGAAGCGGTGAGACGAAAAGGCCTGGTGGAGAAGCCGAGGACGCAGCTCAGTGGCAGTGCCCAGTTGCAGCTCGCGGACTAATTGGCCGTGATCGTGTAGCGGACCGTGTGCGTGTCGGTGCCCGCCCCGTCGCTTGCCTCCACAATAGCGCGATACTGCAGCGTGGCCTCTCCACGACAGGGCGGTCCCCGACCAGGAGGAGGGCCTGCTCCCGGCGGGGGACCTTTTCCTGGGGGCGGGCCTCCTCCGTTCTCGCAAATTCCACGGAGAAGATCGACCGGGGCCATGCCATCGGAGAGGTTGATTTCACCCTGGGATGTTCCTACCGTCACATCCACGGCCTGCACCCGAAGCTCGTAGCGCTGATTCGGAGCCGTCGTCGATACCGTTATCTTGAAGGCGTTCCTGCGCCTCTCCGTGAACTTGAGCGTGGTGGACGCATCGGTAATCGGCGGCGGATTTTGCCCCGGGCCTGTCGTTCTCAGTTGCAGCTGGACGGGCCCGCCGGCAATTTTTAGCGACTGCCTCCCGCCTTGTCCCCAACAGGGATGGGGAAGGGCCAGAAGGAAGGTCCCTGCGAGGATGGAGAGAACGGCTGCACGCATAAGCCGGAGGGGGAAACGATGCAACCTGGAGGAGGGGGGATCCACGACCTACCATGGCGAGGGCCGGTCGGTCTCGGCACGGGGCGTCATTCGCCGCAGGGGGGAGCCGGACCGGAGACGGGGATTCGAAAGAAAAGGGCACTCCCCTTTCCTATTCCTCAAGGATGGTGTACGTAACGCGTCGAGGGTACGAGTTCGGCTCGACCTGCGGCGAGACCGATGCCTCATAGGTGAGCCGGAGGTTTGACGCTGCGGTGGCGGTCACTCCGGTGACGAGATCCGTTTCCTGGGCCGAGAGGGTCTGAAATCCAATGGAGGCCCCTGAGTCCGGGGCGTCCAGTTTCGCGCGCAGAACCATGCCGTCCGAATAATCAGCATCGAGCGCGGCCGAAATTTTCTGCGGGCTCGTGCTGTTCGTCGTGACGGACACTGTGCTGCTTGCGGTCTGGGTGTTGGCATCTTCTCCCGCCTGCGCCTCCTTCATCGCAACCGTGACCTCATTCCCAACAGAGAGAACGTTGATCTGTCGGACGCGAATCGTAACGGTGTGTTGGTCCGTGCCCGTTGCCTGGGCCCGAAGCTCGTGAAGAGCTCCGCTGGCAACCAACAGGCACAGGAGAAAGGTGCCGACGCGGTGCAGCATAAAGGAGCGGGTCAGTCTCGGATTCTCTTCTCCTGTCTCTACGGAGACAGCAAGAAGAGCACGAAGGGGAGACAAGCATCCCCACTCTGCCCCAAAACCTGTGCCATGGGGGGGCGAACGGCGCCCGATGGCTCGGACGGTGGAGGCCACCCGAACGCCCGTGGCGGACTCAACCCGATGGACCCCCCTCACAGGCTTCTGAGGCTTGTGCTGCGAAACAAAAAGGCGTCGTCTGACGGGCGCAGTTTCAGCGCTCTCGTGCAACGGCAGCTGCAGGGTCGAGAAAAAAGTACCTCGATGACGCCTGCCAGTGGGAAATCGTAATGGCTCGGCCTTTTGCCGCGGCACCGTCAAACCGATCGACGTCCCGACCGCCTAGTTTGCCGTGACCGTGTACGTGACCGTCTCCGTCGATCCACTGTTCGGGGAAGCGTCCGGGGTGATCTCCGCTGTGTACTCAAGATTGATGTTTCCGGCGGCCGTCGGCCCGATTGACGTAACCAAGTCCGCTTCGGTTGTGGTCAACTCAACTTGATTCTGCGAGGCCCCGCCTGAACTCGGCGCGCTGAGGTTCACAAACAGCTTAATTCCAGTGCTATACTCCGTTCCCAGTTGACCGGTAACCTTCACATTCGATGCGTTCGTAAACAAGGCGTACGATTCCTGTTGTGTCTGCGAGGCCGTGCTATTCCCCGCCGTGACGTCGCTGCTGGTGAAGTCGAAGGTCACCCCCCCGCCACTGACACCAATGACGGAAATTTCGGGAACGTTGATGGTCACGTCCTGGGTCGCGGTTGAGGACCCCTGTGCGACGGCTGTTGGAACCACGGCGACGGCAAGTGCGGTGACGATGACAAATGTGAGTAAGCGTCTCATAAGGCTGTGTGTAGTCGGTAAGAGCAATGGATAAAGGGGGTGATGGCGCGGCCCCAAAGGGGGCTTCTCCGTGCATTGCGTCCTCCTGAATACTTCTCAGGGTGGTAGGTTTGGAGCGTTTCGACGAATGCAGGAGCCGATTCGATGAGCCGGTGTATACCCTCGATCGGATTTTTCCCGGTCGATGAATGAGCGAGCGATTGACCGCTGCGCGCCATCGAGCAGCCGGCGCAGGGCATCGTGAGGAGCCGTTCTCCTCAATCGACGGCCCGGGCACCGTTGCTCCAGCGAGAACGATCAACGGAAGCTCTCGGCCCGGAACGACCGCTTTGGGGTCGACAGTGAAGCACCCATAATGGAGTCAAAATCCATTCCGGTCCACACACAGGGGGCCATGGGTACAATTTTCCCGCGATGTGTTTAGATATCAGTGGTTTCCCGTTCAGAAACGTACCGTTCTGCTGGGGCGGTGCACGGCGGGTGCGAGGGAGCGGATGATGTTTCCGGCAGGACTTTCCCTTTTTCCGGATCTGTGCCCTGTATCGCCTTCCGGAGAGGGCGGGCGCGAAAAAATGAGTTCTCCCAATTGCCCTTGATGGGATTCCCTTTCTGCCGAGAAGCGCGGGGGAGAGGGAAAAGGGGGTTCTTGCGACCGGGAGCGAGGCAGGCGCCCGGCAAAAGAGCATCCCGCCTCGAGCACCGGCTGGGTCGACTGGATCCAGCTGAGCGCAGCGGTCCGCAAAAGGAGCGAGTGGACCTCGGACCCTCGCGGCGGCGTTGCTTCGACGCACGTCGGGGCCTCGCGCAGCCGGCGACGGGGCGGTCCGGAGACCGATCTGGAGAAGCGGGGAGAAATCGAGCCTGCGTCGTAGAACGGCCGCCCGTGTAAGCTCTAACGATCCAAGCGGTCTCGGGGGAAGGGCGGCGTCGGGAAGGCGCCGACTTTGCGGATCAAGGTGAGATCCCTTGTCCGCGACGTCTCGGTGGGAAGGACCATCGGCCCTCAAGGTCGCAGCAGGGGAGGCCGCACGACATTCCTGGATCGGATCCCCCTTAGCTGTTTTTGGCGCGGCCCAATTGGAGTCCGATGAAGTGCCAGGCGAGGCCTGCGGCGATGAGTCCCAGTCCCGTCAGCCAGATCCAGGGCGTCACGAAGAACGCCAGCCCGGCACACGCCGCGAGGCCCGTCGCCGCGATCCACGGGGGATAGAGCTGGTCCTCCCGCGGAATATACAGGGCCGATAGGTTCGTGAGAGCGTAGTAGACGAGGACCGTAAAGGCGCTGAACGACCAGGTCGTCTTCACGTCCCCGATCAGCGTAAGGCCCGCCACAAAAAGCCCGACGGCCAGCACGGCCGGGACCGGTGTCGTTCCGGCGGCGTTGACCCGGCCGAACAGCGTTGGCACGTCGGCCCGGCGCCCCATGGCCAGCAGCACCCGCGAGAGGCCGAGAATAAGGTTCAGGAGCACGCCAAGCATGGCGGTCACGGCACCGAACGACAGGATCTGCGACGCACCCGGGATGCCGAAGGACTGAGCTGCCACCACGAGCGGCGCAGCGTCCTGATCGGCCGCAGCGCTGAGCGCAGAAGCTCCGACGGATCCGATCCCCACGGCCGCAACGGCGAGGTAGAGCGTCATCGTCACGAGCAGGGTTGCGATGATGGCCCGCGGAATCGTTGTGCGTGGCTCTTTGACCTCCTCCCCCAGCGTCGCGATGCGGCCGTAGCCGGTGTAGGCCACGAACATGAGCGCACTGGCGTACAGGAGGGCCCGCCAGCCGCCGTCTCCATTGGGCGCCTCAAAGAAGCCGGTGAAGTTGGCCGCACCGTCGGACAGCGCCGTGGGCGATCCCGCAACGACGAAGAAGACAAGCGTGCCGAGGGTGATACTCACAATCGTGATGTTCGTCACGTTCGACCGGCGCATGCCCGAGAGCACGACGCCTGTAAGCACGACCACCGCCCCGAGTGCCACCGGCACAAGGAGCCCGTCCGCCTGAATCCCGAACGCGCCCAGCAGGTAGCCTGAAAACCCGAGCGCAGCGGTGGCGGCCGACATGCTCTTCGCCACCAAAAACATCCATCCGGCGGTAAAACCGAACGGCGCCGAGAGGTACTTGTAGCCGTACTCGTAGGTCCCTCCGGACACGGCATGGTTGGCGGCGAGTTGCGCGCTGGACAGCCCGTTGCACGTCGCTACGCCCGCACCGATGGCCACGGCCACGATCACAGCCGGACCGGCCACGCCCGCCGCCACGCCGAGGCTCACGAACACGCCGGTGCCCACGATGGAGCCGAGCCCCATCATCACGGCGCCGAAGAGGCCGAGTTCGCGGGTGAGTCGATTGGACGAAGCGTCCGACATGTACGTATGTTGGCTCGGTGAGCAGAAGCATCGTCGGTTCTCGATGTCCACTGCGCACCGATATCGAGAACCAATATCGATAAACGATACCGACAACGAGCGCCCCGATCAAGCCGTGTTACGAGATGTTTCCCTTGCCTTCATGCGGGTCCACGTGCTGCACCACGCGGCCCAAGAGCCCTTCTACGGTGCGGCCATGATGGAGGAACTGCGCCGTCACGGATACTCGATCAGTGCCGGCACATTTTATCCGATGCTCCACCGGCTCGATGAAGAGGGACTCCTCGACCGCGAGGAGCGCGTTGTTGAGGGGAAGGTGCGAAAGTACTATGCGGCGACCACGGAAGGCCGCGCCGCGCTGGGGGAAATCCGTCCCAAGATTGTGGAACTGGCCCAGGAGGTGCTGGAAGGGAGGGGGCCGGACGACCTACCGGATCCCCCTGCCCCGAACGGCTGAATCCTGGAATTCGGGGTCCCCTCCCCAAGATGCGAGGCCTGCAGTGGTTCGTTGACGGGGCCTTGGAGCCCTGCCCTCCTGTGCCGGACACATGCGTCGCTTCGACGGAAGGCCAAGAAGGGATTCCAGCAGCCCCTTCGCCGGATCCCACTTGCACCGATTCCCCAATCTCCGTGGAGAACGCGGAGGGTCGCGCCGATTCTGGCCGATCCTGGTTGTCAGGCGATCAAGACCGGATCGTTAGCAGCGGAGGGCGGCGGCCCCTGCCCCCCGGGGCGCACAAGCCTGGCTGCTCGGTCGCGATCGGCACGCCGACCTCGCGGGCAGAAGCTGGGCGCGCCGCCAAAGACGGATCGATCCGTTGTTTTCCACGCAGAGACCGGAGATGGGGAAGAGGGGAGAAGGGTAACTCGAAGCCCGTCCAAAACACGGCTCTGCGCATCCGCACATCTAGCTTTGTGTATACGTGCAGATCGGTGTGTAGATATTTGCACTCCTGCGGAGGGTACCATCCTGACTCTCCGCACACGTCACACTGATGGAGGTATGCCATACAAATCGGGGATACCACCGGATTTCGTGACGCTGGCCCTGTGCGCGGACGATGGGAAATCCCCGGCGATCCTCTGCCCGTCTCCATCAGGGATGGCGACTCGCCTAAATCATTGAGCCGTCGAATGAAGCACATTTCGAGGCCATAGTGGCATGTAGTGTTCTGAAGCGCGCGCCTTGCCTATTTTGAGTTGGCTTTGCTACACGGTTTGTCGGTTCCATTTTACTCGAATGTGCTGTAATCATTACCTGTACGTCGTGACACGAGGGCATTGGATCCATTCTCCCCGACGGAATGGCCTTTGCGCGTCGTGACCGTACAGCATGGTCTCCACGCGTCTTCAACTCCGCGACGTCATGTATACAATCTCTGTGCTCAATCCAAAGGGAGGCGTCGGAAAAACCGTCACGGCGGTAAACCTCGCTGCGGCCCTTCACAAACGTGGCCATCCGGTCTTCCTTGTGGACTGGGATGCGCAGATGAATGCCACCGACTGGCTTGCGGGGGACACGGCCCGTCCCCGGGAAAACACCA
>Ga0207797_1003489_pt1 | contig 10405 bp, 8 predicted proteins | sample PRCRCaboRojoPR_6_FD_187275 | JGI IMG/M metagenome (GOLD analysis project Ga0207797, IMG submission 187275) | Marine sediment microbial community from Cabo Rojo, Puerto Rico - PR CR 10% Liquid 1 (SPAdes) | ecosystem: Environmental > Aquatic > Marine > Coastal > Sediment | place: Cabo Rojo, Puerto... | reverse complement strand
CCCGCCGTACCCGGCCATGAGTCTCCATCGTTCCGTTCCCCGCCGGGTCCGGTGCAAAGCAATGGAAAGCGCCTTGAGCTTCTCCACCGTTTCGGCGCCAACCACCTGGTGCTTTCGCATTATCTCGGTGTCTTTTATTACCTTTCCCTTGATAGGAAGCACCTCAAGCGAAGCACGCTGGCGGGCACGAGCCGTTGCCTCCCCATTGACCGTCACGTTCGGCCGGAGGTAGGCAAACAGGAGTTCGTAGACGGCGCTCAGAGCCTCCTGGTCGAATTTCCTTTCCCTCTTCAACAAATGAATAACCCGCTCAAGCGCAATCTCCTTCACCGGCAGCTCGTCATGTTTTATGGCCAGCCTGATCGAGTCCCGGCGAAGCGTCACAAAATTCTTGTCGTAGATCAAGTGTCGGTCAAACGAAGTGTTGTAGCGTTCCTGAAGCTCCTCCAGCTCTTCCTGCGACTCGACAAGAAGAACAGCCGAAACGCCGCTTTCCAGCACCTGCTGGGCCTGCAGCAAAGCATCATCAAGGAGGTACGGACGCGAAATAAGCAACTCAAGCGTAGACTCGGTCAGCTCGGTGCTCAGTTGTCGACGAGCGGCGTCGCGCAACGAGTCGGAAACACTCTTTTCGCCCAACCGGGAAACCACTCTCCGAAGCTCCAGGAAGCGCTCTCTTACTTGCCTTTTCACCTCCGGATCGTAATCAAGAATGAGGAGCACCTGGTCCATCGCGCGCCTGCGCTCACGCTCCAACTGCTTCGGGTCCTTCGGTATGTCGAAGGTGAACGGAGCGATCACCGTTTCCTTGGCAACCTCCCCTTCCTCGGGCAGGTTGAAACTCTGAACGGGCGAAACGTACGGGAAAAGCAACCCCATTGCCAGCGATGTCGTCAGGAGTATTACCACCGGTCTGGCGAAAAAGGCGCCAAGCCCGTAAAGCGGCCCTTTCTTGCGAGCCACAATCGAGAATGAATCGGTATCCCGTCGTCTCTTGCTCGTTTTCACAATCGCTGCCAATCGCACCGAGAAGGTATGAAAGGTGTGCCATCGGCCCGCTCACCTCGAAGGCACGGAACGGTACACGACCAGTGTCAAGAAAGGCGCACTACGAAACAGCCCGCACGCCGACCAGCCCCATCCACTCCGCCCCCCCCTGTGACCGGCCGACGATGCTGCCCGTACCTCATCCAGCTCAAGACGGCTCTATCCGGAAAATGTTTCTCGGCCCGCGATCCATAGTCGATGAATGCCGCTTGCGGCACACTGCTGAACCCGAACGGAAAGGGAGTCCTCTTCCCCGCACGCCTGAGGATACCGTGCGCGGGCATATCGACACCCCTCTCACAAAAAAGGCTCGAATCTCTCGATTCAAGCCCTTGGATATTTCTTCCATGTGCCGGTGAGGCACATTCCGAACCGGCTTCGGCGTGCCGACGCCTACCTGGGTATGTCAAGCACCTGACCGGGGAAAATCAGATCCTCGGCCCGTGAATACTTCGGCTCCTCAACCTGCCGCAGATACCGTTCGTAGCCACCGTCGATCACCGACTTGTTGGCGCGGTAAATGCTCGGCCACTGAGCCGGATCGCCGTAAATAAAGTCGTACTCGGCAATACGCCACAGGCAGTCCCTTCTTCCGGGCACCAGCCGCACCGTGTAACTCATGGGCTTGTCCGGAAGGTTCGCTTTCACGCGCTCCAGAAGATCCTCGACATCACGGATTTGATCCCGGATTCTCCACAGATAGGATACGGGTTTCTCCTTCAATGCGGCAATTCGGGCTTCCAGGGCCTTGATCTCGTCCATTCGTTTCGCCAGTTCATCGGAACTCAACCCCAGTAGCAACTCCAGTTCCTGACGAATCGAGGCAATTTCATTTTCCGCATCGATCACATCCTGCTCGGTAATACCGAGGATATCGTACTTCTCCTGGATGATAGCGGCGATCTGCTGCTCGATATCATCGATCTGCTGCCTCAGGCTCTCAATCTTGGCCTGTTCCTCGGCAATCTGCTCTTTGGCGACCTTCTCCCGCTGTTGTGCGGAAGCGAGTTCGATTTCGTATTCCTCGTATGTCATCTCAGTCTTCGCGGCGAACGTGACCATCGCCACCAACAAACAGAGTGACATTGCCTTAACTGTCCTCATAGTTCAACCCTCCTGCGCTTTGTCGTGACCGGTTGCTGAGTACTACATTTTCCCCATTTTTACCTTAAGTTCGTCCCGCTCTTCCTCGTGCCTGCGAAGCTCGGCCTGCTTCTCCTGCAGCAAGCTCTCAAGCTGCATCCGCTCACTCCTGAGTTCGGACAACTTACGCTCCGCGGCATCAGCGGCGGCTCGTGTCTCCTCGAGCTTCGCCAACTCTTCCTCGCTGGGCCTCTTCGTACAACCGCCAACACCACACAGCGCAACCACACTCCCCACTGCCAGCAGTCGCGTCACCCTGTTGCTTCGTCGCATAAACCACACCTCCTTTGCCTCGATGAGCTGTATTCTCCACCTACCGGACAACCGGACCCCGGAAAAGACTGATAAAAGTATAGTTTATCCATAATCTCAAGTCAAGCGACACTCCCGAAACACACCCGGTTTCGGCATACCTGCAGCTTCTCAAGAGCCTCAACCGTGCCTAAAAGTGCTTCAGAGCCGGCTTGCCGACCGGAAAAACGTTGAATCCCATGTCAAACAACGCCCGATGATCAAGGATGTTCCTGCCGTCGAATACGAACGCGGGGTGCTCCATTTCTTCGTACACACGGCCGTAGTCCAGATCCCGGTAGCGATCCCATTCCGTCAGGATCGCAATCGCATGCGCCCCGCGAGCCGCTTCGTAGGGATCTTCACGGAACTCGATCGCGTCGCCGCACGACGCCAAATCCTCCGCGGCGTTGCCCAGCGCCTTCGGATCGGTCACTACCACCCTTGCGCGCTCTTCAACCAGCTTCCGCGCAATATAAATCGCGGGCGACTCTCTGGTGTCGCCCGTATTCGCCTTGAACGCAAACCCGAACAAGGCAATGCGCTTGTCCGAGAGCGTGTTGAACATGAAACGAATCATTGTCTTGACAAAACGCGTCTCCTGGTATTCGTTGATTTCAACAACCGATCGCCAGTATGCCGCCACTTCATCAAGCCCGTAGTGCTCACAAATATACACAAGGTTCAACAGGTCTTTCTTGAAACACGAGCCCCCGAAGCCCACACTGCACTGAAGAAAGCGGGAGCCGATCCTGCCGTCCATACCGATGGCCCTGCTCACCTCATCGATATCCGCACCCGTTTTCTCGCACAGGGCGGAAATACTGTTGACCGAGGAAATACGCTGTGCCAGAAACGCATTGGCCGTCAGCTTGGAAAGCTCGGCACTCCAGATATTGCTGGTGACAATCTTCTCGGGCGGAACCCAGGAGGCGTAGATGTCCACCAGCTCTTTGCTCGCGGCCTGCCCGCGCGGCGTCTCGTGAGAACCGATCAACACCCGGTCCGGAGACTCCAGGTCGCGAATCGCCGTACCTTCGGCGAGGAACTCCGGGTTGGACAACACTTCGAAATGAATACCGCGATCGTTTGCGTTCAGAATCCTCTCCATTGCGCGGGCAGTGCGCACCGGAAGCGTACTCTTCTCAACCACGATTTTGTCGGAGTCCGACACCTTCGCAATGGTTCGCGCGGTCTTCTCCCAGTACTGAAGGTCGGCGGCCTTCCCCGCCCCTTCACCGAAAGACTTGGTCGGTGTATTCACCGAAACGAACACGATGTCGGCCTCACGAACCGCCCCCTCCACATCGACGGAAAAGAAAAGGTTCCTTCCGCGGGCCCGCCCAACCACATCGCGCAAGCCGGGCTCGTATATCGGAAGGTCATCGCTGAGCCAGGCTCCGATCTTGCTCTGGTTGACGTCGACAACGGTCACCTTGACATCTGGACACTTGTCCGCAATCACGGCCATAGTCGGTCCGCCGACATAGCCGGCGCCAATACACAGTATCTTCTTGCGATATTCGGCATCACTCATTCAGTTTCTTCCCCTGCTCGAACACAGTGAACCCCCGCGCGGAAACAAAGAGGCACGGCACAGCCGGCACTCTCCCACTCCGCCTCTATGACGGAGTGCCGCCCCTTTGAACCGCCCTCCACGGGCGTTTGAGAAAATATATTGCGAAGGCGCCCGCTGCCCGTACCCCTCACCCCGGCACCCCCCCGGATTCAACGGCCTCCCCTGTGCTATTCCTCTTCCCAAACGGCATCGGCCACCGCCCTTCGCACCGCATTGATGGTCTCCCGGTTGAACCTTCTCCGCGGAAACGTGTGATTGGCCAGCATCACCAGTCCCCGGCCGCGCCGCACGTCCACCGCGCACATGCTGCCGGTGAATCCGGTCTTTCCGAATGTTCGGTCGGAGCACCGCCCCCCCATGAACCTTCGCTGCGCCAGTTCCCATCCCAGACCGGTGCACTCCGGAAGGTGAGGAATGCAGTCCCGGGAAATCTGTTCAACCGTCTCCTCTTCCAGGAACCGTCGTCCCCCGGCGGACCCTCCCGCGAGCAGCATTCGCAGGAATTTCAGGATGTCCCCCGCGGTTGAGAACACTCCCGCCGACCCCACATCCTTGAGAGGAAGAAGTGAACGCGCACTCTCATCGTGCACCACCCCTCGGACAACCGAACCATCCCGCTCATCGATCTCCGATGGTGCAACCCTCGACAGCTTGCTCCGGTCAACACCAAAATCGGTATCGCCCATTCCAAGCGGTTCGAAGAAAATCTCGCGGGCCAGGTCGGCCGGCCCGGCGCCGCCCAGCCGCTCCAGTGCGATCCCCAACAGCACGCTGGCCGTATTCGTGTAACAGTACACACTTCCCGGTTCCGAAACCGGGGGCGTCGTACGTATCGTTTCGAGAATCTTCTCCGGAGCCAGGTCGCGCAGCGAGGAAAGCCGGTAGCCGAAGTCGAGGGTGTGGGACAAGAGGTGGTACACCGTGACCGTACCACGAAGGTCGATGCGACATTCCGGCACAATCTCCCGCAGCGGGGTCCCCGCTTCAACTCGCCCCTTTCCGATGAAATACAGCGCCAGACTCGAAGTCGGAATCGCTTTCGTGAGAGAGGCAACATCGAAAATGGTGTCCAGCGATACCGGAGCCGCGTTCCTCGCGTAGGTCAGCCTTCCGAACGCACCCGCCCAGAGCACTTCCTTCGCATCGGTCACCCCGACCACACAACCGGGGAATACGCCCCTTTCGATCGCCTCCTCCGCAATGTTCGCTACCCTTCGTGACAACCCCTCCACCATCGCATCCTCCCCGGGACGGCGCCGGGCACGGCTTTTTCGACACTGCCTCCGTCGCAGGTACACCCCCTCTCCTCCGGGAGCCACCCACAGCCTTCGGCACCGGCAACTCATCGCAACCCCTACCCGGAAACCAGGATTCCTATCGGACGAAAATACATATATTTCCTCTCTGTTCCGAATCGCGAAACGCAAACCTTGTCATGAGACGCCGAATGACCGCTCCCGGCCGGCTATACAGCACCACTACATGGGCAAAAGGTGTGCTGTGCGCACTGATTCTCTTCGGGTGCACCCCCGGTCCGCAACCACCTTCCGACCTGCACGCTCGCTTTGCGGAATGGTTCGTTACTCCCCGGAAGCAACTGCTCGATACACTTCTTCACTACCGGTTGAATGCCGAAGAGTGGGACTCCCTGATAGAGAGCGCCCGGCCGGGGTCTGTGAAGGCGGGAGCTTTTCGGAAACGGCTTGAGGATATCGCGGGCCGTTCGTATACCCTCGGATACCAAACTCCCGATACAATCGATCCCGATACCACCTACCCGCTTATCGTGTATCTCCACGGAGGAACCGGCACGCGCAGGACCGACAAGGGAGCCGAAGCATACGGTATGATGCGGGCGCTGGCCGACACCTTCTCCCTCTTCCTTGCCTCCCCGTCGGCCAACCGTGAAGCGCCGTGGTGGTCTGCCGGGGGGCTCCAGCGTATTCTTCAATGCCTCCGGTACATGAGCCTGCACTACCCCATCAATCCGGACAAGGTCTTTCTGGCAGGCGTCTCCGACGGGGGTACGGGCTGCTATGTAGCCGCCGCAATGATTCCGGGGCCCTTCGCCGGTTTCTTTGCCGTATCGGGCTTCGGGGGCCTCGCCCTTCGCATGGGCATCCCCCTTCATCCGGAGAATCTCATGCAGCGGCCAATCTACAATGTCAACGCAGGCAAAGACCGGCTCTACCCGGCCCCAGCGGTCAAATCGTTCCTCGATAAGCTGCAGCGCGCCGGCGTCACGATTCATCGCAGCTTCCATCCCGACCGGCGGCACGGGTTCGCCTACCGGGCCGAGGAGATGGGAACGATCGCCTCGCTGATCCGCCGCTGGTCCCGCCCCGGTTCCCGTCGAGGTATTTCCTGGAAGTTCACCGCGGGATTCCCCGCCTCATGCGACAATGTCGTCTCGTGGCGGCTTTCCGGCTCAGGTTCGGCCTCAGTCAGCGCCTACCATCGCCTCGACACGCTCATTGTGACGACCCGGGGTCTGAAAGAACTCGTGGTGAGCAGAGCGGGAAATCGCGGGAACCGCCCGCTTCGCGTCCGGGCAAACGAAACCCCGGTTCGAACCGTGAGCCCCCTTCCAACCATCTCGCGCGAACGGTTCCTCATGATGCAACAACGAGGAATACCGGAGATGTTCCGGGAACAACCATTGTATCGAATCACGCTCAAGTAGCAAGAAAAGGAGGAAACCATGGCACGGGTCATTATGCCGCTGGCCGACGGATTTGAGGAAACCGAGGCGATTGCCGTAATTGATATCCTGCGCAGAGGTGGAATCGAAGTGACCGTCGCCGGAGTCAACGACGAAATGGTCGAAGGTGCCCACGGGATTTCGGTCCGTGCCGACACCCTCTTTGCCGAATGCGACAACGACAGCGACGGTGTCGTCCTGCCCGGCGGCATGCCCGGGGCGAAGAACCTTTCGGAATCCGAAGGCGTCCTGCGGGCGATACGCCACCACTTTGACCGCGGCGCGCTGTGCGCCGCGATTTGCGCGGCCCCCGCCGTACTGAGCAAGGCGGGAATACTGGATGGGAAAAAGGCGACATGCTACCCGGGCCATGAGAAGAACCTTCACGGGGCAACGATCCTGGAAGATCAGGATGTCGTCATCGACGGCAACGTCGTCACCAGTCGAGGGGTGGGGACAGCTCCGGCTTTTGGCCTCGCTATTGTATCGATTCTCAGCGGTGAAGAAACCGCACAAGACGTGGCTCGTGCCATTCTCCATGCCGCGTAAAGGAATGGACTCAGCCGCCTATTCGGCTCTTGCCGCCGCTCTTCGGGAAGCCGCCGAATCCACTGCGCCCCCCCTCCCTGTTGCTCCTCTCCAGGGGGAGACGGATGAACTTCGGGGGCCGATCCGCCGGCTCCAACGCATCCTGGACGCCGGCTTCCCCGCCGACCTCCGGGCCCTTTCACCGGTGTTTCACACCGCCCGGCAGGGGCTTGGAGGTATTCTCGCGCACGTGCATCACCTTGCCTTGAAAGGAGTTATGTCCGGGGAAGAATCGACTTCCGCCCGTCGCGCCGGTGCGGAAACCGTGCGTCTGCTGAGTTCCAGCGTAACGTCCCATTACAGCGGCATTATCGACGACAACGACGTCGTGTCGCTCTCGGCGGCCTGCTTCCTGCTCGAATGCTGTCTACACCTGGGTTGGTCTCCCAACGCCTACGAGGGATTCGCCAAAAGAGCCGCCCACGTCTACTTTGCCCGAATGAAACGAATGCTGCATGCAGCGTCCCCGGCTGTGGTGACCACGGTCGCCGCCTACGTGCAAACGCTCCGGCCCCTGGCACAAGTAACCGAGGGAATCAGGGAGCAACCGCTGGAGGCTGAAAAAGGCGGACTTACCCGCTCCTTTTCGTGGAATATCGGTCAGTCGACCGCAAACTACCGTCTCTTCTCAGAAAACACGCCGCGAGTCCGTTTCCTTCTCCCCCTCGGAAGCGATACCGTACCGCACCCCTTCCGCAAGGCCTCCCGGGAACCGGAGCTTGGAATGAAGCTATACACGAACCGGGGCGAACTGATACCACGCTCATGCGGAGGTTACGAAGAGATCAGGCGACGACGGACCTGGGGTATGCAGGCGTCCTTTGCCTGCGCGACCGAAGAGGACTATCAGGCGGAATGGAAGGTAGTCATACAGGTGTTCGAGGCGACACTCTATCGCATTGACGCAATTCAATGCCGGCCCGGAAACGCACTGAGAATCACCGACGCGGAGCTGAGGCTTGAGAATGAAATCCCCCTCACGAAAACCGACTCCCCCGGGAAGTACATCGGGAAAACAGGCCATGAAAACTACGTCCTGGAGTTGGTACGCAATCCCCTCGGCCTCGCCCTCACCAATCAGCCCCCAGGCGGGATCACGGTCCTGAAAGGGGGCGGTCGGGACCTGAGTCGAGCCATATCGGTCGCCGCATGGACCCGGGGACGGTACGTAACCGGAATAAACCGGACTAATCTTCTTGGGCTTATTGACTGACAGGGAACCGGTTGCGGGTTCCGCCCGGGGACGCCGCGAAGTAGGCCGGAAGGCGAATGGGGCAGGTATCTCGAATGAACCCGCAGGGCGGTTTCCGCGACTATTTGAGTGGGATTGTCGCGCGAAACCGAGCGCGGAGGAGCCGGCCGACCAGGGGTGTTGTCAACGGGTGAACCGGATTGTATATTTGTATGTAGGTATTGACCGGCTGAGAAAGGAGGAAATCCTATGAAGGTTCGCGGATGGCAGGGTGCGTTTTTGACCGTAGCTATGACGGCGGGTGTGGTGCTGGGAGCCACCAAATGGGTACAGCCCACCAAGGACAACGTCGGCATCTACAAGAATCGCACACGTGAGTTGTATGAGAAGCCAGTCTTGTCGGCAAACATCAATGACCGTCTGCAGGTTCTCCAGTCGAAGGGAGATCACTACAAGGTTAGAGTAGCCGGACAGGTCGGGTGGGTTGAGAAGCGTCTGGTGGCGGCCACGGCAAAGGGGAGCAGGACCTATCTGTTCGAGGATGCCGAGGTTATCGGGTATCTGGACAACCCTACACCAGTCTACATTATCGACGCCGACGACAAGGATCGCGATCCGATCAAGCTGGATCGCTCGTTCGCCGAAGCGTTGCGGGAGAATGTCGACCAGGAAACGGTAGAGCGGCAAACCAAATAGTCGATTCTCACCCATATCGCAGGATTACAAAAGCCCGGGCGGCACAGTTCCGCTCCGGGCTTTTTCGTATCATCCCGCCGTGGGGACTGCAGTCCCCTCCTATCGAAAAGTCGCTTCTTCCTTTTTCCTCATCAGCACCTGCCAGATCTTCTCCACGAGTTCACGCCCTCCAAACGGCTTCACAATAAGATCGTCGCCGCCGGAGTCGTAGCATCGTCGAATCTCATCCTCCGAAGCATGTGCCGTGCAGAAAACCACGGGTACATCCCTCGTTTCGTCCTGCGTCTTGAGGACCCTGCAGATACGAAACCCATCCATTCCCGGGAGCACATGATCGAGCAGGACCAGCGACGGTGTCCGATGAAATGCGAGTTGAAGCCCCTTCTCGCCGTCGTGTGCCACAACGGTCTCGAACGCGTTTGAGAGCACCAGTTCGGCAACCTCGGCCGCTTCCGGGTCACTGTCAATAATAAGCACGTGCGGTTTCCCTTCGACCGCTTCTTCTCCCGCCACCGCCCTCTCCTCTTCATCAGGCGCCGCTTCCTCATCCGGGGTAGTCGCGGCTTTCACCGGCAACACCACGTGGAACTCGCTTCCGGGGAAGGAACCATCGGCCACACCCGGACTCTCGACCCAGACCCTCCCGCCATGACACTCGATAATGCCTTTTACGATGGAAAGCCCCAGTCCGCTGCCGCCACCCATGAAACGTGAGTCGTGTGTGCTGTGCCGTGTCGTACTTCCGACTTCATAAAACGGATCAAAGATCCTTCGCTGATCCGACTTGTCGATTCCCACCCCCCTGTCCCGGAGAACAATATGAAAGCGCTGCTCATCTTCCATCCCGATTCGCAGCTCTATCTCGGAATCATCCGGCGAGAACTTGATCGCATTACTGAGCAGGTTCGTGAAAACCTGCTGTATTCGAAGTCGGTCGGCATAAAGCCGGGGCAGGTTTTCCTCGAAATCCCGTCGAATACCGATATGCCGCTCCCGGGTCATCCGCGAAACCTCTTCGATAACCTCTTCGGCAACGTTGACAATGCTCATGTCCTCGAGCTGAAGGCGAAGTCGATTCTGCTCGATACGGGTAACATCAAGGATATTGGTCACGACGCGGTGAAGTCTGTCGGCAGCCCGGTTGATATTCTCTATCATGCGCAAGACC
>Ga0207797_1003488_pt1 | contig 10405 bp, 9 predicted proteins | sample PRCRCaboRojoPR_6_FD_187275 | JGI IMG/M metagenome (GOLD analysis project Ga0207797, IMG submission 187275) | Marine sediment microbial community from Cabo Rojo, Puerto Rico - PR CR 10% Liquid 1 (SPAdes) | ecosystem: Environmental > Aquatic > Marine > Coastal > Sediment | place: Cabo Rojo, Puerto... | reverse complement strand
CCGCCACAGCCCGAGGAGGCGATCACCGGCGTCGGGACGGCGTCACACACCGCCCGGGTGAGCGGGATGTCGTAGCCGTCCTTCGTGCCGTCGGCGTCGATGGAGTTGACGAACAGCTCCCCGGCGCCCCGCTCGGCGGCCTCTCGGGCCCACTCGACGACGTCGACGCCGGTGCCCTCTCGGCCGCCCTTGACGGTCGCCTCGAACCAGCAGGACTCACCGTCGACCTGCTCGTACTGTTCCCCCTGCTCGTCGAAGCGCCGGCGGGCGTCCACGCTGATGACGATACACTGGTTGCCGAACGCGCGGGCGCCCTCCTCGATGAGTTCCGGCCGCTCGAGCGCGCCGGTGTTGATCGACACCTTGTCCGCGCCGGCGCGCAGCGTCTCCTTGATGTCCTCGCGGGTGCGGATGCCGCCGCCGACGGTCAGCGGGATGAACACCTCGTCGGCGACCTGTTCGACGACCGACAGCATCGTCTCCCGCCCCTCCGCGCTGGCGGTGATGTCAAGGAACACGAACTCGTCGGCGCCGGCCTCGTTGTACCGCTTGGCCATCTCGACGGGGTCGCCGGTGTACCGCAGGTTCTCGAAGTTGACACCCGTGTACACCGCGGCCTCGCCGTTCTCGTCGAGGTCCACGTCGATACAGGGGATGATCCGCTTCGTTAAAGTCATGTGATAGGACGGTGTAGGTCGCGGCCGTTCAAAAGCGGTCCGACTGGGTGTGCCGTCGGCCCCCGGCGGGCGCATCGCTCGCGCCCATCTCCGTTCCCCGACAAACTCCCGACGGCTGGGCGGGCGCGGGCCTTTCCGAGGCGGTGACCCAACGGTACAGCACTACCCGTGACAGTGGTCGGTAGTCGTCGTTGGGTCTCTCCCGTCCGGAGGGCGCAGCTCTCGTACCCGTGCACATGCACGGTCCTGTCAGCCCGGGACCGGAGCCGTCGCCGTCTGACACGACGGGGGAGCACGGAACAACGGCGCCGGCCGCGTCACTCCATGTAGCCCAACTGCTCCAGCCGGCTCTCGACCGCCGCCGAGCCGTCCACCCGGTCGACCGCCTCCGGGTCGATCGGCTGCCGGCGCTGGGGCTCCCGGTCGCCGGCGAGCACCGGCAACACCTCGCCGGTCATGTCGGTGGGCACCGCACAGCCGTGGGCGGCCAGCAGGGTCGGCGCCAGGTCGAGGATGCTGACAGTCCCGAGACGGCCCTCGGCCCGGAAGTCCGGCCCGGTCGCGAGGAAGATACCGTGGGGGGTGTTCTCGGCCGCCCACCGGTCGGGAGCCGTCCGGACGGTGCCGCCACCGATGCCGTCGTTGACGTGGACCCCCGGCCGCTGGTCGAGGACGACCTCCGGGGCCTCGTCGAGGAACGGCCCGCTGTACAGCTCCTCGCCGCGGTACACCTCCTCGAACAACGGCCCGTGCTCGTCCTCGACGGCCCGGAGATCGGCGACCAGGGCCTCGGTGACGTCGGCGACGTCGAAGCGCGGGTTCACGTACACCGGGCCCTGCCCGCTGGCGACGGCCCTGGTGGCGTCGAGGTCGACCGCCTCGAGCTTGCGGTCCCGCTTCAGCCCGGCCCGCTGGGGGACCAGCCGCTGGACCCGCTCGGGGACGAGCCTCGCGAGCAGGTCGACGACGCCCGCCCGCTTCGCCACCGAGAGGAGCGTCTCGCGGTCGAGGCCGACCCTGCGCAGGGTGTCGTCGACGGTGGGTTGGCGGGCCTGGTAGCCCTGCTCGGCCAGCCACTCGTTGATGTAGAACTCGGTGGTCACCGGGGCACTGCCGTGGTCCGACATCACCACCAGGTTGGTGTCCTCCAGGTCGGCCAGCCGGCCGAGCCACCCGTCGACCAGCTCCCAGGCCCGGCGGGTCGGCTCCCCGTCCCAGAAGAAGTGGTGGAGGACGTTGAGGTAGAACAGCGTCACGTGGACCAACGACAGGTCACGCTCCTCGAGCAGCGCCAGCGCGGTCTCGAAGCGGCTGTCGAGCAGCGCCAGAACCGCCTCGACCTCCCTGCCGCGCTCCTCGTTCGAGGAGAGCAGCGGCTCCGGGTGGACGCTGTAGTCGAACCGCTCTTCCAGCTGCTCGGCCAGCCCCGGCGGGGACGTGTACTCGCCGTCGATCGAGCGGTACTCCCCCTCGACGGCGTCCGGCCCGCCGGCGACGACCACGCCGTCCAGCTCCCGGGGAGGGTACATCGTGGGCATGTTCACGACGCCGACCCGCTGGCCGTCGTCGTTGAGGTAGTCCCACAGCTCGGCCGTTCGGAAGTCCCGCCGGTCGGTGACCTCGATCCGGCCGTCCGCAAGGTCGACCCGCTCGAACCAGAACACCCCGAACCCGCCGGGGTCCTTGCCCGCCGAGTAGCACTTCCAGTTCGGGAACGTCACCGGGGGGAGACAGCTCCGGTGGGCGGCCCAGGAACTCTCGGCCCGTAGTCGCGCCAGGTTCGGGAGGGTGCCGTCCTCGATCCACGGGTCGAGCAGGCGCCAGCTCGCCCCGTCCAGGCCGACGACGATGGTCCGCGCCATTCACCGGAGCGACGGCACCGAGCCACAACTCCCTTTCGTCACGCCGCCAGGCCGGCCCCCCGTCGCCGGCGGTGCCGGTCCCAGCCCGACCGCCCCGGACACCGCCAGCTATATTGAAACTCGGGACGCTCTGAGAGCCGTGCGCACCGTCGCCGTCATCCCCGCGTACGACGAGTCCCGGACCGTCGGGTCGGTGATCGAGGGGACCGCCGAGCACGTCGACCGGGTGGTCGTGGTCGACGACTGCTCGGACGACGACACCGTCGACATCGCCCGCGACCACGGCGCGACGGTGCTGGAGCACGCGTTCAACACGGGCGTGGGGGGTGCCGTCAGGACCGGCTACCGGTACGCCGTCGAGCGGGACTACGACCTGGTCGTCCAGGTCGACGCCGACGGCCAGCACGACCCGGGAGCGATCCCGCGGCTCCTCGAACGGGCGGAGGACTGTGACATGGTGATCGCCAGCCGCCACTACAGCGGGAGCCTCGAGGAGTACCCGCTGGTCCGGCGGGTCGGAATCCGCGGGCTCACCCGAACGGTCGCCGCGCTCGGCGACGTGGAGGTGACCGACGTCACCAGCGGCTTCCGGGTGTACCGGACGTCGCTGCTCGAGGGGCTCGACCACGGCGCGGACAGACACTGGGCGGTCGAGCAGACCCTGGCGGCCGCGCGCCAGGGCGCCGACATCGAGGAGGTCTCGGTCGAGATGCCCCCGCGGGAGGAGGGGGACTCGCAGTTCACGCTGGACACGCTGGTACTGTACCCGTTCCGGATGATCGACGCCATCGCCCGCTCGCTGGTGTTCCGGTAGCCCGATGGCGTACAGCGTCGTCAACCTGGTGTCGCTGGTCATCGGGCTCGGGCTGCTGGCCAACGGCTACCTCGTCGTCAACCGCGAGCACGAGGAGTTCCTGCTGTTCCTGGTGTCGGTCGGCGCCGGCGCCGGCCTGGTGTTCGTCTCGCTGCTCCCCAACGCCTTCGAGACGGTCGCGACCGTCCTCGGGCTGGAGTTCAAGACCCACGCCATCCTCGTCGTCTCGAACCTGGCTCTGTTCGCGCTGGTCGCGTACCTGCTCAACCGCCTCGCCAAGCTCTACTACCGGCTCTCCCGGCTCAACGAGGAGGTGAGCATCCTCAAACACGAGCTCGAGGAACGGAGCGATGAGTGACCGCGCGGTGCTGTCGGTCGACTTCGAGCTGTTCGAGCAGACGCCAGCCTGCAGGAGTGCGGCGGGCGAGCCCGACCGCCGGGGGGTCGGCCTGGAGGGTGCCGCGTTCCTCCGGGAGAGCCTGGCCGCGGAGGGGGCGCGGGCCACCTGGTTCGTCGTCGGGCGGGTCGCCGAGCGCCACCCGGAGCCGGTGCAGGCGGTCGCGGCCGGCGGCCACGAGATCGGCTCCCACGGCCACACCCACGTCGTGCTGACCGAGCTCGACGCCGCGGCCCGCCGGGCGGAGCTCGCCGACTCGCGGGCGACGCTCCGACGGGTCACCGGCGCCCCCGTCGACGGGTTCCGGGCGCCCGTCTTCGCGTTCGGCCGCGACCACTTCGCCGAGCTCGGGGCGGCGGGCTACAGCTACGACTCCAGCGTCCTCCCCAGCAGGGCGATTCCCGGGTGGTACGACGGCGACTACGACCGTCACCGCCCGGTCCCGGCGGCGCGGATCCAGGACGGAGCGCCCGACGGGCTGGCGGAGCTCCCCGTCAGCGTGCTGCCGGGGGTCGGTCTCCCGCTGACGGGCGCCTGGCTGCGTTTCTTCGGGCCGCGGTACACCGTCCTCGGCATGCGCTGGCTGGCCCGTAAGGGCATCGCGCCCGTCCTGTACGTCCACCCCTGGGAGTTCGTCGACCTCCCGGCGGTCGACGGAGTGCCCCGACGCGTCTCCGTCCGGACCGGCGAGTGGATGCGGCGGGCGCTCGAACGGGTGCTCTCGTCGGGGTTCGAGTTCACCACCGCCGGAGCCGTCCTCGACGACGCGCTGTCCTGGACCTCCACCGAGGACGGGGGACCGCCGGACGGGGACGCTGGCGGCGGCCCCGAGAGGGGGGCGCTCTCCGGCGACGGTGAGGGGTAGCGTGGTCGAGCGGCGCCCCCGGAGAATCGCGGTCGCCGTTCTCCAGTACGCCGTCGGAGTCGGGCTGCTCGCGTGGCTGCTCGCGACGGTCGACCTCGGCGCCGTCGCCAGCCTGCTCTCGCGGCTCGACGCCCGGACGGTCGCGGCGCTGCTGGCCGTGACGGTGACGGGGCTGGGTGCCAGGTTCTACACGTGGCACGCCGTCATCGACCCCCTGGAGCCGGTCCGCTACCGGGCGGCCGCGAGCGTCGACCTGATCGTCCTGTTCGTCAATCAGCTACTCCCCTCGCGGATCACGGGCCGGGTCGCGGCGCCGTTCGTCGTCGTCGCCGAGACCGGGGCGTCCCGGGCCGACGCCGCCGCCGCCGCGGGCGTCCACACCGGGATGTACGCCGTCTACTACGGCGCCGTCTCGCTGGTCGGGCTGGCGCTCGCCGCCGACCGGCTCCGGACGGGTCTGGTCGTGGTGCTCGCACTGTCGACGGGGCTGTACATCGGGGCCGGCGCGGTCGTGTTGCTGGCCGGGACGTTCCCCGCTCCGCTGGAGCGTCTCGTCGCCTGGGCCGCCCGCCTGGCCCGCCCGATTCCGGTGGTCGGCGAGCGCGTCGGGGCGGTGGAGCGACGGCTCTCGGAGTTCGTGGCGGCCTCGACGGCCTCGTTCGGCGAACTGACCGCCGCCCCGGGCGTCTGGGCGCGCTACGCCGTCGGGTGGTCCGGGTCGGTGGTTCTCGCGCCCGGAATCCGGATCTGGCTGCTGCTGTCGGGGTTCGGGGTCGTCTTCCAGCCGGCCCCGCTGCTGGCGCTGTACCTTGTGACGGCCTACAGCGTCACCCTGCTGCCGCTGACACCCGGCGGTATCGGCGTGACGGAGGCCACCGCGACCGCCGTCTTCGTCGCGCTGGGCGTCCCCGCCGGGGCGGCCGTCCCGGTGGTCGTTCTGGACCGCTTCCTCGGCGTCTACCTCCCCGCGCTGGTCGGCTGGTACCCCTCCGTTCGCCTGGACCGTTCGCTGCTGGCCCCCGGGGAGAGCTGACCCGCGCGGGTACTGACGACAGCCGCGACGGCTCCCCGGTCCGGGCTGTCGCGGACCCTCAGAACGGGGGTCGCCGGTCGGGGCGACACTCTCCCGTCCGTCGCAGGATCACGGTGTACTGGTTCTCGGCGAGCTCCTGCTCGTCGGCGTACTGGTCGGTGTGGGGGATCACGCCCAGGTGGAGCAGGTCGAGGACCACCCCGGGCTCGGGGCGCTGTGGCACGTACCCCGGTGGCCGGGGGCCGAACTCGGCGGCGACCTCGTAGGCGTACTCCCCGTCGAGCAGCGACCGGACGTAGTCCGCGCGATCCGGACGGTTCCGGGCGTACGTGTCGTCGTCGAGATACAGGAGGTCACGGTAGCCGAGCATGACGTACTCCGGGCAGGGGTCCAGTCGCTCGTCGGGCTCCTCCGGGCCGCGGACGTGGCTGACGTCCATCCCGTGGGGGACGGCGGTGTCCTGGAGGTGCCACCGGTACACCTCCACCGTGTCGTTGTCGTCGGCGTCGGCCCGGAGCCAGTCGGCCGCCTGGTCGCGGGGCATCGACGCGTACTGGAGGTCGCCGGCAACGGCGTAGACGCCACTCGTCACCACGAGCAACGCGATCAGCGCCCGTCCGGCCCGCCGCCTGTGGCGTTCGGCCCGGACGAGCGGGGCCGCCAGGGTGAGCATCAACAGCGGGAACGTCGGGAGCAGGTGATGCACCCGGAAGTCGTGCCACCCGGCGAACAGCAGGAGATACGAGCCCAGCGCGACGACCACCAGGGCGGTCGCCTCGACCCCCTCCGGCCGCCGCCGGAGATACGCGAGCGTGGCCACCAGGCCGCCCGGGACGGCGACCACCAGCGGCAGCCCGAGACCGCTGAGATAGCCACGCAGGAACCACCACCAGACCGGCGCGTCCGGCCCGGTCGCGTGGCTCACCCTGGCGGCCGAGTCGCCGAACACCCGGCCGAGAAACGGCTCGGGACCGGCGACGAGCGCGGTCGGCATGCCGACGACGAGCGCGACGGCACCCAGGGCGGCGCCGCCGGCCACCAGCCGGGGTTGGAGCACCCCCCGCCAGCCGTCCGCGACCTGTCGCCGCCGCAGGAGGTGCGCGGCTGCCACGACCACCACGACCGGGGCAGCCGTGAGCTTGAACGCCAACGCCAGCCCCCCGAGCGCGCTCGCGGCGAGAAACAGCGCCGCCTCCCCCGTCCGGACGTACCGGACCAGGAGGTACAGCGCTGCCAGCACGAGAAACAGCGCCGGCATGTCCTCGCCGGCCTCGTGGGCGATGGTGAGAAACCCGAACGACAGCGTCAGCAACAGGCCCGCGAGCCGCCCGACGTTCCGGTCGCCGACGGCCGTCCCGAGACGGTAGGTGAGGTAGACACAGCCGACGGCGAACGCGACGTTCACCAGCCGGATGGCGGCGATGCTGAGCGTCCAGACCCACTCGGGCGTCCCCGTCCAGAGGTGGTAGTAGCCGAACTCCCTGCTCGGGGCGGCGAACGCCTCGAGGACCGCCAGCTCCCCCCCGAGGGCCAGGAGCACCAGGACGGGGAGAACCGCGAGCAGGAACAGGTAGAACGTGGCGCCGAACGGCGTCCGTCCCCAACTGACCCCGTCCTGGAGCCCCTGCACGGAGGGGTCCGAGAACACTGACCCGACCGCCACCAGCACGTCCAGCAGCCGCGACACCTCGTCCCTGGTCGCGAAGTTCGGAATCCGGTGCCAGAACCAGAAGCCACAGAGCAGGGCCGACAGGACCAGGAGATACCGCAGGTACCGGTCGGCCAGAACGTCCGCCAGCACCTGGCGGCGCGCCCTCGAGAGTAGCTCCCTGACGGGTCCCATCGCCCTACTCTCCACGAGTTGCGTAGAAAAGCCTGACCGTACGGGCGGCGCCGGCGTGCCTGGCGAGCGGGCACCGACACGAGCCCGCCCGCTGGTGGACACGGCGGCGACGCCCCTCGTTGCCTGGGTGCCGACCCACTCCCCGACCTCTCGTGCGGGCTCAGCCCAGCCGTATCTCCTGTAACGACACGGTCTGGCCGTCGTACGCCGCGTAGAACCGGAACACCACGTCGTCGCCCGGGCAGATGGCGACGTCACCGCCGCCGCCGATGTCGACGTCCACGCCGGCGTTACCGACCATCTCGTTGGCGACCCGTTTGGTGCTCCCGACGTCCTCGGGCCCTGGGTCCGACCAGACCACCTCCTTCTCCCCGCCGTCGGCCCGCACGTAGACGGTGTCCGCGCGCTGGAACGCCGCCAGCGTCACGTCCAGCGCGAGCTCCGGGGCGGAGCCGCCGTTGCACTCGGAACTCGTCGCGAACGTCGTCTGCTCGACGGTGACGGCGGCGCTGGGGGGCTGGCTCACCTCGTCACCGAACCCCAGCAGGAAGGTGGCGACCGACGCCACCAGCAGCACGGTTATGCCGACGACGAGCACGACACCGACCACCGTCGAGACGCCGCGGTCGTCACCGTCCACGCTCCCCACCCCCGTGGGCTGCCCCGTGCTCGTACATGTTGTTCTGGCTACTGGTTCGGCCGGCCGGATATACGGCTTACGGCGGGGGGCGACCGCTGGCGCCGCGTGGTGGCGGTCCCGCGGCGCTTAAGCCTCCGCCGGCCGCCTCCGGAGGTATGCCCCTCGAGACGATGACCCCCGACCCGGTGTGGGACGCCGACGCCAACGCGGCGACGGTGGCGACGCTCGCCGACCACGACGACCTGCGCTATCTCGTGTGGGGCGGGGACTGGTGTCCGGACTGCCGGCAGCTGCTCCCACCGTTCGCGGCCGCGCTGGCGGCCGCGGAGGTCCCCGACGAGCGCGTCGAGCAGTTCCCCGTCGAGACGGAGGACGGCCGGAAGGTCGGCCCCGGCGTCGAGGAGTACGGCGTCGAGTTCATCCCGACCGTCGTCATCGAGCGCGACGGCGAGGAGCTGTTCCGCTACGTCGAGGACGAGGGGCTGCCGATCGCCACCTACGTCGCCCGCGTGCTGGACGGGGAGATAGAGCCGTGAGCGATACCGTCGGTCGAACGTCCCCTGCGGTTCCGAGCGGGTTGTGAGAAGCGTCGGCGTGTGTTGTCTGTGTCGTTCGGATGTTATCCGCGGCGAACGGTTTTGGGTTCTCCCGCCGCTAGCGCTCGTTCGAGGAGGTGAGAACAGATGACGAGCAGCGCGTCCGGACTGTTCGCAACGCTCGTCGACCGCCGGCTCGGCCGGTACGACCTCGCGCTCGCGGCCATCCCGCTGTCGTTCCTGCTGGCGGGGGTCGCGGGCCTGACGCTGTCCGTGCCACCGCGGCTGGCGCTGACCGCCGCCGCCGCGGTCGGCGCCGCCGTCGTCGCCGACAGCCTCTTTCTCAACCCTCCGACCCGGGGGCGGGGGTAGAGCGCCACGCCAGCGCGTCCCCGACGCTGTCCTGCGGCGGCGAGCAGGTGAACGACTCGCAGATGTAGACCGTCGGCCCGTTGCGCGCCTCCCGCTCGGCCCACAGCGGCGGCGCCGACTCCAGTCCGAGCCGGTCCAGCCACGCCGACAGCCCCGCCGCCGTCGGCGGCCGGGGTGCGAGCAGTCGCCGCGGGAGGTAGGTGGTCCCGATCTCCTCGCGCCAGTCGTCGGGAAGCGGGTCGGCCGCGAGGGTGAGCTCCACGTGGCCGGCGGTGGCCTCGTCGGCTGCCAGCACCAGCGAGGCGTGGCGCAGCGGGTTCGCCGTCACCCGCGACCCCTGGGTCTCCAGTACCTGCTCGCTCACCTCGCGGAAGCGGTCGTCCGGCCGGAAGCCGTCCAGCGCCAGCAGCAGCGACAGCGCCACCCCCATGCTGGAGGGAGTGGACTGGTCGTACGGCTCCTGGGGCCTGGCGACGAGCTCCTCGCCGCTCTCGGGGGTGAAGTACAGCGTCCCCGTCTCGGGGTCGTGGAACTCCCGGAGAATCGCCTCGGCGAGCTCCATCGCGAACGCGAGGTGTTCGAGTTCCCCGGTGGCCTCGTAGGTGTTCAGCGCCCCCCGCCCGAGGAAGGCGTAGTCCTCCAGGTACCCCTCGACGCGGGCGTCGCCGTCCTTCCAGCGGCGGGTGAGCCGGTCGCCGTCCCACAGCCGCTCGCGGACGAAGTCCAGCGCCTCGCGGGCCGGGTCGGCCAGCGAGTCGTCGAGCGCGAGCGCGCCCTCGGCGAACGCCGATGCCATCAGCCCGTTCCACCCCGCCAGCACCTTCTCGTCGCGGGCCGGTCGCGGCCGCTCCGCACGGGCGGCGAAGACGGCCTCGCGAGCCTCCGCGAGCCGCTCCTCGACGGCCCCGGGGTCCACGTCGCGGGCCTCCGCGAGCGCGGCGACCGGCTCGCTCGCCGTGAGCACTGTCCGCCCGCGCTCGAAGTTGCCACGGTCGGTGACGCCGTAGCGCTCGCAGAACAGCTCCGCGCTGTCCTCGTCGCCGACAGCCTCGTGGACCTGCTCGGGCGTCCAGACGTAGAACGTCCCCTCCTCGCCCTCGCTCTGGGCGTCCAGCGTGCTGAAGAAGCCGCCGTCGGGGTGCTGGAGCTCCCGCTCGACGAACGCCAGGGTGTCCCGGGCCCGGTCGGCGTAGCGCCCCTCCCCGAGGAGCTGGTAGCCCGCCAGCATCGCTCTCGTTATCTCGGCCTGGTCGTACAGCATCTTCTCGAAGTGGGGGACCACCCACTCCCGGTCCGTGCAGTAGCGGTGGAAGCCGCCGCCGACGTGGTCGTACAGCCCGCCGTCGGCCATCGCGTCCAGGCTCTC
>Ga0207797_1003487_pt1 | contig 10407 bp, 10 predicted proteins | sample PRCRCaboRojoPR_6_FD_187275 | JGI IMG/M metagenome (GOLD analysis project Ga0207797, IMG submission 187275) | Marine sediment microbial community from Cabo Rojo, Puerto Rico - PR CR 10% Liquid 1 (SPAdes) | ecosystem: Environmental > Aquatic > Marine > Coastal > Sediment | place: Cabo Rojo, Puerto... | reverse complement strand
TAGTCCCGATGGAAGCAAAATATTGATTCGGTCTATCGAAAACGGCAGCTATGTTCGTCGCGTTATGCCGGTAACCGACATCATCGGTTGAGGGGAGGACTCAGAGAACAATACCGGCTCAAGGATGGGTGATACACAGGGGGTTTATGAAATTGGGCTGTCTTTGTGAACATGGTAAGGAGGGTCATTATGGGTGAGGTCATAGACGGAATTTATTTTAACGAAGTTGTTAAGGATGACGGGTTGGACATCGGTACCAGTAGGCTTACTCCCGAACGGATCGAAAAGACGATCAATCAGGTCCTGGAAGGGGAGACCGGTGCACGACTGAAGAACTATGTAGACACGTGCGTGCATTGCGGCTTATGCTCAAGGGCTTGCCACTTTTTTGTATCTCACGACGGAGATCCTACATACGCACCGGTGGCCAAAGTCAAACAAACCCTTTGGGAGATGATCAAGAAGAAGGGTAAGGTCTCTCCTACCTTCATGAAGAGAGCTTCCCAGATCGCATCTACCCAGTGTAACGTGTGCATGCGCTGTTCCATGTATTGTCCATTCGGTATTGACATGGCCTATATGATCGGTGTCGTTCGGCGTATTTGCCACTTATTGGGCATTACACCCCTGTACATCCAGGATACGGCGCACAGTCACGCGGTGACGATGAATCAAATGTGGGTTAAAAATGATGAGTGGCCGGACACGCTGCAGTGGCAAGAGGAAGAGGCTCAGGAAGAGGTTCCCACTGTGCGAATCCCTTTGGAAAAAGAAGGCGCCGAGTTCATGTATTCGGTCATCGGCCCGGAACCGAAGTTTTTGCCACAATTGTTGTACCAAAACGCAATCGTGTTTGAAGCCGCGGGCTTGGACTGGACCATGCCCGCCACGCCCGGTTGGGATAACAGTGACATGGCCATGTATACGGGCGACAACGAGGTCATGGGACGGGTAAAGCGGGCCCACTTCGAGACCGCCCGGAGACTTCGCGTCAAAAAAATTGTTATGGGTGAGTGTGGCCATGCCTTTCGATCGGTATACGACCGCGGCAATCGGTGGTTGGGGCAAAAATATCCTCCCTTTGATATCGTCCATGCCATTCAGTTCTATTACGAATTGCTGAAATCCGGCAGGATTAAGGTGGCTCAGAAGTACGAAGACTCGGTGACCTTGCATGATCCGTGCAATGTCGTGCGAGGCCGAGGTCTTCACGAAATGGCTCGATATGTAGTAAACGAAATATGTGCCGACTTTAGAGAGATGCACCCGAACCGGGAATACAACTACTGTTGTTGCGCCGGGGGCGGAGTCATCAACTGCGGGCCGCCGTTTAAGATGACCCGAATGCTCGGCAATCGCGTGAAAGCGGATCAGATCAGAGAAACGGGTGCCCACATCGTTTTAGGGCCTTGCCACAATTGTCACAGTGGTCTCGAAGATATCGTTCAGTATTATGAGCTGGGTTGCCACGTGAAGTTCATAAGTGACATTCTTTATGAAGTGATAGAGAAACCGGGGGCTGCATAAACACGGGATAAAAGAGAGTTCGAGGGCAGTTCTTGCACGTCTATGACAGAGCAAAAAGCCCCGTCGGGGCAATCCCCGCCGGGGCTTTTCGTGTTCGGATCGGTGTCTTTCGTCTATCTTTTGCCGCAGCAGCTACCCGGGCCGGCACATCCGGCGTGACCGGGCGAGGAACCACAGCATGCCGTATCTCCGGGGCCAGGCATTCTGTCCTTCGTAGGCCCAGACACGGAGGATGGAGCAGAGAGAAGCTTTTCCAATCGGGTACTACCGCAAGTCGAACAAACGGGTTTCTCCCCCGAGGTGACAAGAATTTCACAACGTTTCCCGCAGTCTGAGCAGAGGTAATCAAACAATGGCATATTCTATTCTCCCTTCCGGCCGTGTCCGTTATTATTCACCTTGTACTCTTGGATCGCCTTTTGAAGCGTTTTGACCGCCAGGCGGATGCAGTGTTGTTTCTGTTCAGGGAGTTGTTCCAGGATTCGAAAGATATCCCGATCCTTGATTGCGTACGCCTCGTCGATCGTTTTCCCTTTGGCCAGCTCCATGGCCACCATGGCTGCAGAGACAGCTCCCGGGCAACCGAGTACCTGAATCTTGGCATCCGAGATGAGGTTGTCGCTGATCTTGAGGTAGACCTTCATTGTGTCCCCGCAGGGACCGGTCAGTTCGGTGACTTGGTCGGGATCCCTTAGGCTGCCCATGTTTGGCTTCTGTAGATAATAATCGATCGCCTTTTGAGAATATCCCGAACCCGACAGGATTTCCTGCAAGGTTGCAGCGTCTTTTGCATCCAGATTATGGTCGTCGCTCATTTCCCTTCCACTCCTTCTCACCATCCTCCAAGACCGGCATCGGGTTTTCTAAAAAGCGATTTCTACTACCACTGACCTTGTGCGTTCGGCTTATCGATCAGGGGCAAGTCGCCGTCCAGGTAGGCCGTCACCACCTCCCGGACGGTCCCTTGTGCATCGGCCGCCACCCGGACACTGGCCGCTTCCAGGGTTTTATAGGCATTCGGACCGCAAAAACCGGTGATCAAGACCTCGGCACCCTTATTGCCGATCATGGTGGCGGCCTGAATTCCGGCGCCTTTCAAGGCGTTTACGTTTTCTTTGTTGTCCAACACTTCAAAGTCAAGCGATTCCGAATCGATAATCAGGATATATTGGGCCCGACCAAAGCGGGGATCCACCTCCGCCTCCAGGTCGGTTCCGGTAGATGTCACGGCAAGCTTCATAATTAATGAGCGCCTCCACCACCGCAGACCTGATCATCACTGATCAGGGGCAGTTTTCCGGCGATCAGATCTTCCACCACCGGCCGGATTTCCGGGCGGGTGGCATCGTGGTAAACATCTATGCCCACCTGTCTGAACCCCATGAGTGGGCGCATTCCGATACCGCCGACGATGAGGGCGTTTACCTTGTGCTCGGCCAGAAGATTGACGGGCACCATACATCCCCCCTGAACATGACTCTGATTGGCGATGGTGGATACCTCTTTGATGGCACCGTTTTCCACATCCACCAGGGTAAATACATCACAGTGGCCGAAATGACCGGATCTCTGACCATCCAGCCCGCCACCGTTTACGGATGGTATTGCGATTCTTCCATTATCCATAACGAATCAGTCCTCCTGATTTGAGTTTTCCAAACTTGTAATTATGCATTATTCGAGCGTAAAGGCAAGCGAATTCTTAGGTATGCGACTCCGGGTCTTTGGATTTCGGTTCTAACCGTGAAAATGGATCAGGAATAGGCTAGCGGGCGGGATCGGACAGACCTTTTATGGCCTTTAACCGTTCCAAAAGGTCTTCTGCATCCTGCTGTTTCGGTTCCGCCGGCAACTGGGCAACCAGACCGAGTCCTTCGCTGGCCTCATGAAAGTCATCCGGCGACAGCGTACTGACGGCGGCACAATTGATCATGGCATTGATCCGAACAATCCCTTCCACCAGCTCAAGACCGGTCATATCCTGGAGTGCCTCGTCCACGGTGACCAGATCGTAAAGGGTGTTCGAGACCATATCCAGGGCCTTTTTCCCTGAATCGGCAACGGATAAGTTCACCTCTTCATGTGCGGACAGCGTGGAAATAAGTTCCGCCAACCTGTTCTCCTTCGAAGTTACTACCAATAATTTCAGCATATCGGTCCCTTGTTTTGTATCCTGTTTCCATTGGGACTGGGATGGAGTGACATCGCTCTCTCGTGCATGTCCTACCAGATGCCCCAATTCAGGAAAAATGAGCGCCTTACAGGCCAGCTTACATGCCTTGAGGCTTCCAGGCATGCAGAAGACAACCGTTTGGCCGATCAGCCCCGCTGTAGCCCTCGACAACAAAGCGGCGGCATCGATCTCTTCGTAGCTGAGCCAGGCAAAGATCGAACCGAAAGCCGTGAGTTCTTTTGAAAACAGCGGACGAATCGCTTCGATCGTCACGTCCTTGGGTCCGATGCCGGTGCCCCCGGTGGTCAAAATAACGTCCGGCGCATCGTCCTCGATGACCGCCTTCAAGCGTTCTGCGATGGTTCCCGCCTCATCGGGGACCACTTCATGACGTATGACCCGGTGTTTCTTGGACACGTATTTTTTCATCCATTGCCCGCTCTTGTCATGGGCAAGGTCGCGCGTCGTGGAGATGGAGAAAATAGCTACCTTGACGATTTCAGGCGCCTTGGCTTTGTGGGCTTTGGTGCTCAATATAGTGTATCCCTTTGCGGAAGTCTAAATGCAGCTTGTGTAGTCACAACCAGACTCGATGTCAAGAGAAAGGAGGAGAGAATGGGACGCGTTGAGCCTTACCGGCTTGCCAAAAAGCCCTCTAACAAATGCAACACTTCTTCCGGGTTACTTACGTAGGAGATATCGTCCATGTCAGGCCAAGTCTTCAAACCGATGACGGGCTTGCCCAACTTGAGGGCGATGCTGATTTCGGAAAGTGTCCCGTACCCTCCGCGAATGGCAACCAGAGCGTCTGAGCTTTGTACCACCAGAATGTTTCGGGCGTGGCCCAAATCGGTCACGATGGGTAAGGTTACATATGGGTTGGCCGAAGATTTGTCGGCACCCGGCAATATCCCTATGGTTTGGCCACCCGCTTCGGATGCGCCACGGCAAGCGCCTTCCATAATGCCGCCGAGTCCACCGCATACCAATGCGGCTTCCTTCTCGGCGATTCCCCTGCCCACCTGCCTGGCCGTTTCGTATGCAGCCCCATCGCAGGATCCGGCCCCGATAACACCGACCATTTTCATCTTATCCCCTCCTTCGCGTCGACGTATCCTTCTCTTGCGCAAACTAGACAATTTTATAAAATAACGGGGCAATGATCAATACCAGAGCCGACAAGCCTCAGGATGTACCGCATATCCTGCTGATCAACCCTTGGATCGACGATTTCGCCGCCTATGATTTCTGGGCCAAGCCCCTGGGGCTGCTGTCGATCGGTGGGACTTTGAGGGGGCGGGGGTACAGGATCTCGTATATCGATTGCCTGGAGCGTTTTGACTCGAGGGGACGAGCGGTAGCCCGGGTCGGACGATTCGGGACGGGGGCGTACAGAAAGACGGTCATTGAAAAGCCACGAAAGCTTCACGACGTGCCCCGAAGATACAGTCGCTACGGTATCGATGAGGACGGATTCCGAAGGCGGTTGACGGATCTGCCGGCGCCGGATGCCATATTGGTAACCGCCTTGATGACGTACTGGTATCCGGGGGCCTTTGCGGTCATTCGCACGGTCCGGGATGTCTTCCCGTCCAGCCCTGTTCTGTTGGGGGGAATATACGCCACCCTATGCAGCGGGCACGCCCGAAAGTACGCTGGGGCGGATCGGGTTCTGCGGGGACGGACGGAAGATGAAGTCGCGGCGGTGGTAGACGAGATCACCGGCTTTTCGGGAAACGGGCGTAGTCTCGCCGGGGCGCCGGATAACCCTCCTTATCCGTGCTTTGATCTCCAAAACGCCACTCCCTACGTGCCGATTCTTACGGGACGAGGGTGCCCGTACCGGTGTGCGTACTGCGCCTCCCCCTATTTGAATCCTACTCATACCAGGAGATCCCCCGTCCATGTGGTGGAAGAGATCCGTTACTGGCATAAGCGGTACGGAGTGGTCGATTTCGCCTTCTACGACGATGCCCTGCTAATAGACGCCGACAATCACATCCTCCCCATTCTGGAAGGCGTGATCCACCTGAGTCTCGATGTGAGGCTCCACACGCCGAATGCGTTGCACATTCGTCCCTTGAGCCGGGAAGTAGCCGAATTGCTCCACCGTGCCAGGTTCAAGACGGTCAGATTGGGGCTGGAGACGGCATGTTTCGAACAGAGAGCGGTGTTGGATCAAAAAGTGGGACCGGCGGAATTTGAACGCGCTGCCCAAAACCTGAAAAAGGCGGGGTTTACCTTTGACGAACTCGGTGCCTATCTCCTATTCGGTTTGCCCGGACAGGACATAGGTGAGCTGGAAGCGTCCACGATGGTGGTGAAGGCTCGGGGGATACGGCCGATCCTGGCCCAATATTCCCCGATTCCCCACACCGATTTGTGGGAGGAGTCGGTGAAAGCGTCGCGGTATGACCTCGAAGCGGACCCCCTCTTTCACAACAATTCGATCTTTCCCTGCCAGAAAACCCCGTTTTCCTGGGAGACCGTTTCCCGGTTGAAGGCGTTGGCCCAGTGAAGTGTTTGCGGCCGAAAACCGACAAGCGTAACCGGAACGATGAAAAAGACTTATCGCTTTCGGTGCCTACCCCGGGAAGGACCATGGCCTTTGTGTGTTCGTTTCGCTGATGCAGGAGAGGACAATGCTTTTCTCATCCGGCTTTCCATGTCGTCCGGTTCGACAAAGCCCGTCACACGCAAGTCTCTCAGTTCCTTTCCTCCTGTGCTGACAAAGACGACGGTAGGAAGTCCGGACACGTTGAATTCCTTCATCACCTTTCTCAGTGGGGGGGAAGGGGCGGTACAGTCCACCCGCACCATCGCGAATTTCTTCGCCAGATCCGCGACGTCCTCATCGCTGAATGTCCTGGCGTCGAGTTCTTTGCAGGCGCTACACCAATCGGCATAAAAATCGAGAAGGAGAGGCGTATTCTTTTCTCGAAGATCGGTGAGAATGCCCTCTTCGTATGTAATCCAGTCAACTCGCTCTTCATGGGAATGGAGCGCGCCATTGACCATGCCGATTCCCAGAACAACAATGATGATTCCTATCACCGAGCGAAGGATCTTGAATGCCTTCGTGTACCCTGGGTCTTGGTCCAGAAAGCCCAAGAGCAGGCCGCCGAATATGGCCAGTACGCCCAAGTAGAAGCCCGTCTGATCCTGGATTTGCTTGGCCTGGGGAATGAGAAAATAAAGGGCGACGCCGACGAGCAGGATCCCAAAAAACTTGCGTATCCATATCATCCACATGCCCGCTTTCGGGAGCCTGGTGATCATTCCGGAAAAAAGGGCCAGAAAGAGGTACGGCAGTCCAAGACCCATGCCCATGGCGAAGAAGAGCAGGGTGCCTTTGACCACAAGGCCGAGCTTGGCGATAAGCCCCACCAAGCCGATAACGATACCCGCCGCGCAGGGGGCGATGACGATTCCTGCCGTCAATCCCATGACCAGGGATCCCATGGCCCCATGTCTGGCTTTGCCTGCCCGGGTCATAATAAATGAGGGGACGGTGATTTCAAACGCCCCGAACATGCTGGCTGCCATGGCCAAGATAACGATGGAGATGCCAATGACAAACCACGGATTCTGAAACAAAAATCCCCACTGCTGTCCCGCCAGACCGGAAAGCAGGCCGAGTGCGGAGAAGACGAGGGCAATTCCCAGCACATAATAGAGGGCGAGAAACAGGGTTTCGACCTTCTTTTTCGAATCCCGGGTGCCGAAATAGCCTACGGTTAGCGGGATAACGGGATACACACAGGGAGTCAGATTGAGGGCCAGGCCGAAAATGAAAAAGGCGACGATAGAGTATAAGAATCCCCGTTCAATTACCCGTCTGGCACGCAATTCATCGGGGCTCAGAGAATATGTGGCCTCCTCAAATATCTCCTGGTTGATCAATTCGGCGGGTTGGTTTTTGTCGACGACGGTAAGGGATACGGTAAAATCTTTCGAGTCGGGGGCGAAACAGGCCGTGTTGTCGCAGGCCTGGTAAGATAGGGAGCCCGATATCTCCAGGGCCCCGAAAGGAATATCATCCGATGTCCGAGCTCCGGCAACGAAGGTGGCGGTGTCTTCATACACGGGCATATGCCTTTCAGAAAAAGAAAAGCGTTTGTGCTCCGGCGCCGGATAGCTGACAGGCCCGAAAGTAATATCCTTGGTTTCATGTAGGGTGACGATTGTGGGGACAAGGAAACTGTCTCCCGGACGATGACTGTTGATGTGAAGGTCTTCTCGTATGTGGGCTCGCACAGCCACCCGAAAGGCGCCGCCTCGGTGTATGGAGGCGTTGGAGCAGAAGGCTTCTACCTGAACCGCTCCCTTTTTCGATTCGGTTCCGTCGGCCCAAAGGGGCAACGCGGAGATGGCAAGAAGTGCAAATCCAACAATCAACAGCAATGTGGCAACAAGGAGTCTTTTCATGTCGATTTTCTCCCATTGGGAGAATTGTCAGGAGAGTTGATTGAACCGACTATCATATCTGCCCATTACCTCGAGTACGGTACGTAAAATTTCTTCATGGACTTCACTCGGGTCCTGTAAGGCATCGATAATCCGAAAACGATCCGGTTCCCTTTCGGCAACCGTCAGGTAGCCCTGCCGGACTCTTTCGTGAAAGGCACGGTCTTCCTTTTCGAAACGATCTTCTCTCAGGTCCTTCGATTTGCCGGCGATGCGTTTCCACGCCCGTTTCAGACCGATTTCCACCGGTAGATCCAACAGCAGGGTTAGATCCGGGACGTGTTGCTTCAGCACGTGGCGATGAACGATGTCTATGAACTCGAGGTTGAATCCTCTAGCATACCCCTGATAGACGACGGTGGCGTCAAAAAAGCGATCCGAAACGACGACTTTTCCCTGGTTTACGGCCGGCTCGATGACCTCACAGACATGTTGGGCCCGGTCGGCTTCGTACAGCAGCAACTCGGCCAGCGGTACCAGGCCCCTGTTTTCCGAGTCGAGAAGAATGTGTCGAATTTTTTTCCCGACAGCCGTCGCCCCCGGTTCCCGGGTATAAACACAGACATGACCTCTTTGCTCCAAGGCCGCTACCAAACGGCTTATCTGGGTGCTCTTTCCCGAACCTTCTATCCCTTCCAAGGTAATAAACATGGCTACCCGTATTATCGCTCCGCGTCACCCGAACCAGTGGTTTCCCGGCCAAGGTAAAAAAAGCGCTCCAGGATTTTATGATACGAGGTCCATGCGGCCTCCGGATCCTGACTGTCCATAAACGATCGGATGCCCGTCACCTTGGCATCCAGGTCGTCGACGTAAAAAAGTATGATCGCCTCCAACGTCTTTGGAGGCTCGGGAGATCCGAGTTCACGGGAACCATGGTGGCTCAGGATCATGTGTTTTAACAACAGGGAAAGCTCTTCGGGAAAGCTCGTCAAACCGGAGATTTTTTCCTTCACCATTTCCACACCGATGGTGATATGCCCGAGCAGGCGTCCCCTATCGGAGTAATCGATATAGGTCTCATAGGAGAACTCGTGTATTTTCCCTACGTCGTGAAGAATACCTCCCGCAATGAGAAGATCTTTGTTGATTCCTTTGTAGTGAGCGGCAATACCTTCCATCAGCCGTACTACCGACAAGGTATGTTCCAGCAGGCCGCCCAGATAGGCGTGGTGCATGTTCTTGGCGGCGGGGGCGGACGTAAACCCTTCCATGAAAACCGGATCTCTGAAAAATGCATCGAGGAGCTTTTTGAGGTCCTCGTTTTGGACATCGCGACCGATCTGAACCAGTCGAGTCGACATCTTTTCCGTATCCCGTGTGGTTGCAGGCAAAAAATCTCGGCCGTCCACAAGGTTTGATTCGATCCTTTCGATCTTTCGTATCACCAGTTGAAGTGCTTCCCTATATTGCTGCACTTTTCCCGATACCCGGACGTAATCTCCCTCCGCAAAGGCTTCGTTCATTTGCGGCACGTTGTCCCACAAGACGGCCTTGATGCTGCCGCTTCGGTCCACCAGGATCATCGTGAGATACGCATCGCCGTCTCTCTTGTGGGCCAACTGCTTCTTTCTGGCCACGAAAACATCTTCGACCGTGTCCCCGGCCTGAAACAGGTCCACAAATGCGGCCTTTACGGATTTCTCCCTTTTCATTTTTGAATCAGAGTAAACTACTTTTTCGGATCCGCTCATGAGAGGGCTCCCCATTCATTTTCGTTTTCTTCGCCCATTTCGTGATCTTGTTTCTATCGGCCTTAGAAGCGTTCAATAAGTTTGTCGATGAGATATGTACTTTCTCGAAGGGCCTGTTCGCTGAACGAAGCAAACCACTCGGCTACTTTTGTGAATTCCGCGCAGAAGCGGTCTTTGTCGCTGTTTTCGAGCATTGGCAGATTCTCGTTGACAGAATCGATGTATTCTGTGAGCAATTGCCTCCGTTCGGGTGATGAAAAAATGATTTCTCCATACAATGCCGGGTCCTGAGCAAAGAGCCTGCCGACCATCACCAGTTCCAATCGATATATGGGGCTCGAGAACTCCAATGTACGGTGAAGATCGACGCCCTTTTTGTGGAGAAACCGCCCAAAGGCAAAGGTGGCAAAGTGCCGCAAAGCTTGCACCATATCCATCATATTATCGTGTTCAACGGCATCGGCACGGATGGTGATGCTTCCCCAGGCGGCGAACTGATCAATCAGCCATTGGCAGGCGTCGTCGTCTCTCCCCGGAGTAACTACG
>Ga0207797_1003486_pt1 | contig 10408 bp, 9 predicted proteins | sample PRCRCaboRojoPR_6_FD_187275 | JGI IMG/M metagenome (GOLD analysis project Ga0207797, IMG submission 187275) | Marine sediment microbial community from Cabo Rojo, Puerto Rico - PR CR 10% Liquid 1 (SPAdes) | ecosystem: Environmental > Aquatic > Marine > Coastal > Sediment | place: Cabo Rojo, Puerto... | reverse complement strand
TGAACATCATCAAAGTCGCGTCCGACTCTCGCTCCACCGCCGTGGCAGGTGCCATTGCGGGTGTGATGCGGGAACAGGATTCCGTGGATGTGCAGGCCATCGGTGCCGGGGCGGTCAATCAGGCGGTCAAAGCTGTAGCTATCGCACGTGGGTACCTGGAGTTGGATGGGATCGATATCATCTGCATCCCCTCTTTCGTGGAGGTATCTATCGAAGGTCAGGAGAGAACGGCTGTGCGGTTGGGTGTTGAGCGCCGCGGCAGCGAGGGCGCGGCTCCGGCCGAGGAGCCAGAGGACGAAGCAGAGCCGGAGTCCGAGGTGCGTGGTCCCACCTACTGATAGGGGCTGTTGCTTTGGGAGGGCACGCCGCTAGGCGCTGAATTCCACCCTGATGACGGTTGGTCTCGTCCCCGATGGTGCCATTAGGATCGACGGGGAGAGGTCAACCTCCTTGCTGTGCCCGGACCGCGGGATGTCGCTGTACGGGCGAGACCAACCAGGGTGCTATGCGAGGGCTTAGCGCTCCCAGCCCGATGCGCGCCAGCGCAGTCGAGACGAGCTCTGTCACCGGTCTCCCGAGGACTGGCACGGACGGTAAGCCGGTCTGCCGCTTCCCCTGTAGTTTTCCCCTTCTGAGACATCCGTTCAGCCGGCCTAGGGCTCTCGGACTGCCGGCTTGTGCGGGACGAGTGCTCCCATCTCTGCACACCACCTGCATTTGGCAACCAGGGTAAAACCTCTATAATCTACGCCGTCCAGGGCCCGGCGCGCCCAAGGGGAAGCTGCGTTTGGGTCAGGCACACGCGCCCACACTATGGGTCATTAGGGGTACCTCGACGGACGATCGCACGAGCGTGAGTACGAAGTTGGACTAAGATGTTAGACAAACTCGAGCAAATCGAAGCAAGATATGAAGAGCTGACGCAGTTGATGGCGGATCCGGAGGTCGCCCAGGACCACCTCCGCGTGGCTGAGCTGGCCAAGGAGCGGGCTGAGCTTGAGGATGTGGTCACCACGTACCGCGAGTTCAAGGCTACCGCTGAGGAGCTTGATGACACCATCGAGTTGCTCGAGGACGACATCGGACCTGAGTTGCGCGAGCTCGCCGAGATGGAGGTCGCGGAGCTAGAGGAGCGGAAGGAGGCTCTTCGCGGCGAGATGCGTCGGCTTCTCATCCCTAAGGATCCGCGGGACGCGAAGGACGTGATCGTCGAGATCCGGGCTGGAGCTGGCGGGGATGAGGCGGGCCTCTTCGCCGCGGACCTTTACCGCATGTACACGCGGTACGCGGAACAGAGAGGCTGGAAGACCGAGATCCTAAGCACGCACCCGACCGGGATCGGCGGGTTCAAGGAGGTCGTGTTCGACGTCAAAGGACGGGGAGCCTTCTCGCATTTCAAGTTCGAGAGCGGTGTTCATCGTGTGCAGCGCGTCCCCATCACGGAATCGTCTGGGCGGATCCACACCTCGACGGCGACGGTGGCGGTGCTTCCGGAGATGAGCGACGTCGAGGTCGAGATCAAGCCGGAGGATATCGAGATGGAGGCGTATCGCGCCTCGGGACCAGGTGGTCAGCACATGCAGAAGAACGCCACTGCTATACGGCTGATCCACAAGCCCTCGGGAATCACTGTGGCCTGCGAGTCGGAGCGGTCTCAGACGAAGAACAAGCGGCGTGCTCTTTCCATTCTGCGTTCGCGCCTCTATGAGAGGAAGCTGCAGAAGCAGCAGAAGAAGCGTGCACGGGCGCGGCGGCTGCAGGTGGGCACCGGTGACCGGAGTGAGAAGATCCGCACGTACAACTTCCCCCAGAATCGCATCACGGATCACCGCATCCATCTGACGGTCCACCAGCTCTCCGACGTGTTGGATGGTGACCTAGAACCGTTCGTTGAGGCACTGCGAGCCGAGGAGCAGAAGGAGCAACTAGAGGCCATTGGCGAGGGCGACGAGCTCTAGCGTCCCAGGCGGGAGATCCTCGCTCCGGCTGCGATTGGCCCGACGATACTGTGATATCAACATCTCGGATAGAAGCTGCAACCCACGAGCCGGGTACCCCCGACGCGGATCCGGCTCCGAGTAGGCCGTTCCCCCCGTCGAGCGTTGGCCGTGCCCTCCGAGAGGCGTCGATCCATCTCCGACCTGTGTCGGAAACGCCCCGCGCGGAAGCAGAGATCCTCCTTATGCACGTCCTCGACGTCTCACGGTCCAAACTGCTGACGCATCCCGACAGACGCTTAGCGTCCGCTCAGCTCTCAAGATACGAAGCCCTGGTCTGCGATCGAGGCTCGGGTTACCCGCTCCCTTATCTCACGGGGCGGATCGAGTTCTACGGTCTGGAGATGGACGTCACGCCTGAGGTGTTGATTCCCAGACCAGAGACCGAGATGCTGGTGGACCTGGCTCTGGAACGGCAGCCTAGGAGCGTCGTCGATGTAGGCACGGGCTCGGGCTGCATCGCTGTTGCTCTGGCTAACGAACTCCCCGGCCTAGAGGTCTATGCCATCGACATCTCCCCGGCCGCGCTCGCCGTGGCGCGCCGGAATGCGGAGCGTCACGGGGTCGATGAACGGGTGCAGTTTATCGTCGGTGACCTCCTGGATAGACGGCCGAGCCCAGTGGATCTAATCGTCTCCAATCCACCGTACGTCTCCGCTGACGAGTGGGCGGCCCTCCCGGCTGCCATCCGCCATCACGAACCGCGTCTAGCGCTGGACGGGGGCTCCGATGGGCTGGAGCTCATCCGCAGGCTTCTGTCCCAGTCGGAGGGGCTCGTCGAACCAGGGGGAGCGCTCCTGGTTGAGATCGGGGCCGAACAGGCTGAAGAGGTGAGAGAGATCGCGGAAACCGTTTTCCCGGAGGAGGGAACTGTACTTAGGATCCATGCGGACCTTGCGGGCCGGGATCGGGTACTGGAGGTGCAGGTGTGATTGAACTGGTGGCGCTGGACCTGGACGGCACCTTGATTGGCGATGAGATGACGATACGAGATCCGGTAAAGCGGGCAATCCGCCGTGCCCAGGAGAAGGACGTCACCGTGACGCTGGCGACTGGGCGCATGTTCGATGCGGCTCTCGAGTTCGCCCGCGATCTTGCCATCGATGCGCCTCTGGTCTGCTACCAGGGTGGGCTCGTTCAAGCTCCGGATGATCAGACGCCCCTCTTCCGCGCGACCATGGATCCAGACGTGGTCCAAGAGGCGTTGGACTGGTGCACACACGAGGTCGATTCGGACTGGCACGTGGTGCTCTACGCGGATAGGGCCCTCTTCGTCGCTGAAAAACGGCACCCTGAGAGCTTCTATCGCGACCTGCTGGGCACGAACTTACGGTGGGTGGATGATCTGAGGTCGGTGCTCGAGGAACACAGTCCGGAGAAGTTCTTGTTCATTGCCGACCCAGAAGAGGCGGACCGCATCGAAGCCGCGATGCGGAAACGGTTTGGTGCGCAAGTGGAGGTTGTTCGATCGCACGCCAGGCTCGTCGAAGGGAACCCCCTGGGGGTGTCGAAGGGCGATGGACTGAGACGGCTCGCTCAGCATCTTGCTGTGGATCGGGAGCGAGTGATGGCCGTCGGCGATCAGGGCAACGACGTGTCGATGATTCGCTGGGCGGGCGTGGGCGTGGCGATGGGAAATGGCAGTCCAGCTGCGAAGGCCGTCGCCGATTGGGTCGCCCCACCGTTCTCCGAGGACGGGGCGGCCGCGGCTATCCGACGGTTCGTGTTGAGGGGCTGACGGGGGGATTGCACGCGCAGCGGCTGGCTAGTGTCCCTCCTTCTCGGCCACCAGAAAGTGTGATAGCCCGAAGGCACGGAAGGGCGTTCGCTCCAACGCGTAGGTAAGACGGCGGAGGACCCGCCCAAGGGCGGGCGCGCGGGCCACAATGTTGTCGTAGCCCGGATAGATCTGGGTGTGGCGCACCACCCTTAAGTCCAGTCCCGCCAGCAGCTTCCGAAGACCCCGTGACGTGTAGGCCCGTACGTGGGGGGCTAGTCGATCGCGGAGTCCTGTGGGCAGCCAATTCACCAGCGGGATGTTTCCGAAGTGATACCGGCCCCTCCAGAAGACCCCGTGGGTCTCGAACCCGTACAGCCGGTTCGGCACGAAAACGGCCAATCGTCCACCCCTGCGAAGCACGCGGGCCATCTCGACCACGCAGGCCCGGTCATCTTCGACGTGTTCCAGGACCTCGTGGGAGAAGACCACGTCGAATCCCTCTCCGGCAAACGGGAGTCGTTCTCCCACCGCCTGAACCACCCCTCTAGCGCGAGATCCTGCTTCCACGGCACGGTCAAGCTCGATCTCCACGCCAAAGACGTGCTTCGTCTCGCGGAGGAATGCGGCAGTGTACATCCCGAGACCACAGCCCACGTCCAGCACCCGGCGACCGCTCAGCGCCGTCCACCGGCGGACCATCTGGAAGCGCCTCTCCTGCCCGGCGCGCCAGACGTAGCTGGGTAGTCCCCGACGAGCCGCCTCCCCGCCGTGGGAGCGCGGCAGTTCCTCAGTCGAATGCACCACGGATCGGTTGGCTCACCCTTCCCAGCGGGTGTACAGGTCGTTATCCACGCCAACCTGTGACAGCACACGACCCAGGGTCTCGTCAATCAAATCTTCAATCGTCTCGGGCTTGCCGTAAAACGCGGGAATCGGCGGAAGGATCGTAGCGCCGACCTCGGTGGCTCTCGCCATCAAGCGGATCTGCCCCAGATGCAGAGGGGTCTCACGGACGACGAGTACCAGCGGACGGCGCTCCTTCAACGTGACGTCCGCGGCCCGCCGTATCAGGTTGGCAGCATAGGAGTTGGCAACGGCGGAGAGGGTCTTGATGGAACACGGGACGATGATCATACCGTCCGTGGCGAAGGAGCCGCTGGCAATGGGCGCAGCCAGGTTGTCCGGACGATGTGCGACGTCGGCCAACGCCTCGATCTCCGCCACGGTCTTGTCCGTCTCCCTCGTGATGATCAAGCCGGCAGCACGGCTCACGACCAGGTGGGTTTCGATATCCGGTCGCTTGGACAACGTCTCCAAGAGTCGGATGCCGTAGACAGCTCCACTGGCGCCGGAGATGCCGATCACAAGACGTCTACGAGCCATTGAGATCTCCTTTCTCAACCTGGCCGCCCCACAACGCCGACGTGCAGGGTGACCGTACCCAGGGCCAACTTCCGGTACCTCACGTCTCGAAGGCCGACCCTCTCCATTGCAGCCCTCAGCTCATCCGGCTCATAGAAGCGCTCGACGGAGCGAGGCAGATACCGGTAGGCGGCCGGCTGGCCCGTCAGGAGGCCCGTGAGACGCGGCATCAGATCCGCAAAGTAGAACCGGAAAAGAGGCCTCAAGAGAGGCGTGCGGGGCCAGCTCATCTCGAGGCATACGACGCGGCCCCTCTCCCGGACGACCCGACACTGCTCGCGAAGCGCTTGTTCGACGTCGGCCACGTTGCGCATCACGAAGGCGCTGACGGCTCCGTCGAAGCTGCGGCCCGGAAAGGGGAGGCGCAGCCCAGTGCCCTGTGCCAGGCCTACGGGCTTCATCCCATCCTTCCGGCGGCCGTGCGCCATCATGGGCCTGGTCGGGTCGATGCCGACCACGGTCGCGTCCGGCCAGCGTTCTCGAACGGCCAGCGCCATATCGCCCGTACCGACGCCGACGTCCAGCGCTCTGCCGTCGTCGGGGAGGGCCAGGGCAGCGGCGGCCAGCCTGCGCCAGTGCCGGTCCCGTCCCAACGACATCAACCGGTTCATGGCGTCGTAGCGCGCCGCGATGCGGGCGAACAGCCGCGGCGAGTCCGATGGTTCGGTGAAACGCTCTCTTTCCGAGGGCCTCCTCATCGGGGACGCGGATTGACGAGGCGGTGGCAGTACGCGCCGCTTCCGCCGACGCTCACGAAGAGCCGCACCCGTCTTCTCCGCTCTCGCAGTCGCACGCTTCGGCTATCGCCTCGATCTCGACCCGCCCGCCCAGGGGGAGGGCGGCTACCTCAACCGCCGATCGCGCCGGCGGATCGTCGGAGAAGAACTCAGCATAGACCTCGTTCATCTGAGAGAACTCGTCCATGTCCTGGAGGAACACCGTGACCTTGACGACGTGCTTCAAGCATGAGCCGGCAGCCTCAAGCACGCCCTTCACGTTCTCCAGAGCCTGACGAGTCTGGCTCTGGATGTCGGGGCCGGCGAAATCGCCGCTCTCCGGCACGAGGCCGAGCTGCCCAGCGGTGAAAACGAAGCTGCCGAATTGCACCCCCTGAGAATATGGGCCCACGGCCGCAGGTGCTTGATCGGTTGAGATGACGCATTTGTCCATAATATGGTCTGCTCCTTCCTTTTTCCTGCTTGCGGATGCCAAGATTCTCTGATACGCTCAATAGAGCGCTCCGGCCCTGGGCCCGACGATGGGCGTCGAGACCGGCGTAGGTGCGCTTCGCGCCGCGGCCCGAGGGGCTTTGACGCAGCGATCCACCGCGCCTAGGGTACCAGAACCAGTCTCCCCACCGCGCTGGCCTCCACTTCGGACCGCTCCCACAGCATCGGGTGGTGCCTAACGTCACGCCATGGCTCGATCATATCGTCGTAGTGGCGGTGGTAAGGGTGCCCGGATTGACCGGTGGTGTGCATAGAGACGGAGCGAGTCAGGTCGTCCAGGTCGATAATCTGACGGTAGGAGGCGATCGTCTGCGCCGCGTAGGGCTCACTCAGGCTGTAGTCTGCCTGGTTAACAGTGCCCAGGGACCCATCGACGGCGATCGGCCCCCGGTTGAACAGCGACTCGACGAGTCCGATGCCGCACTGACCCAAGCTCTGGTTATCGAAGGACGCGGTGTGCAGGTCGCCCCAGCGCCACCCCCCCATATTCGATCCCAGGTCTTGGGAGAGTTCCTCGACAGCCCCCTCGAGCGCATTCAGGAGCAAGTCGTCCCGCACCTCCCGCTGCACCGTCGTCACGTCATCGAACCAGATCGAGCCGCCCTCAGCCAGCATCCCGGGCAGGGCATCCATCACCTTGGGCCTGGCCTGCTTCAGAAGGTCGTCCCCTAACTCGTCGGAGAAAACAGCGTCAATCAAGTGGATGCGGAAGGCCTCGAAGAGCGCCGCCTCGGCGCTGTCTCGGGCAGCGCGTCCATCCCAGCCGCGAAGCAGCTCAAGAGCTTCTTGGAGCCGCGCGTCATCCGGGGACAGCGCCAGAACATAGGGCAGCACTTCCTCCGCCCAGACCGGGGCATCGTCTGCCTGGATCGATCGGACATCCTCGATGGACAGGCGGTCGGCGGACTCGATGAGCTCGCAGATCCGTTCGGCTCGATAGCCAGGTGCCCAGTCGCGAGCGATGAAGTAGCCGTAGTCGTCGCCCACCACCGCATTGTTGGCCGTCACGATGTAGCCTTCCGCCGGGTTGAGGACCCGCGGCAAGTCGTCAAAGGGGATGGTGTCGATCCACTCGTGGTCCCCGGTCCAACCTGGCACTGGTCGGGTGCCGTCGCCGGCTGCCCTGATGGGGATGCGGCCGGGGGCCTGATAACCGATGTTTCCCTCGACGTCAGCATAGACGAAGTTCTGGCTGGGCACATCCCAATAGGAAAGCGCCTGCCGAAACTCGTTCCAGTCGCTGGCGCGATCCAAGAGGAGGATGCTCTTGACCAGCGACCCCGGCTGCAGGGCGGTCCAGGAAAGCGCCAGCGGATCCCAGCCGAAGGACCATGCCTCCTCTGTCCCTCCGGCCACATCGTTGATGATCGGACCATGGTGTGTCAGGCGCACGTTGAGCACAACCGGGTCCTCTCTACCGGCCACACGAATCTCCTCGCGGACCACCTTCATATCGCGCCATTGGCCCTTGTACAGGTACTGATTGGGATTCTGCGGGTTCACCCGCTCAATGAAGAGGTCCTGAACGTCGGGATTCAGATTGGTCACCCCCCACGCGATTCGGTCGTTGTGCCCGATGATCACGCCCGGTGTGCTCGCAAACGATGCGCCAACGACGTTGTATGGGCAGTCGGGCCCCACCGGGTCGCAGTGTAGGCCGATCTCATACCAGATCGATGGCATCTGGATGCCCAAATGAGGATCATTGGCCAACAAGGGCATGCCTGACGCCGTCCGCTCCCCCGAGAGGACCCAGTTGTTGCTTCCCAAGCTATCTCCCACGCCAAGGGCCAGGTTCTGCCTCGCGACATCGGGCACCGCTCGCAGCGTCGCCTGCGTCGGGCCATCCGGCACGATGACCGGGTACTCGTTAGAACACGGCGGGACGAGCTCGTCGACGGCCCCCATCCCGAGCTGATCGGCGATCTGAGCGCGCAATAGCTCCTCGCGCCGATTCCCAGAGAGATCCCACGCCATCACCTTGCCCCAGGCCACGCTGTCGACGGGGCTCCAGGGTTCGACCTCAAATCGGGTGCCGGTGAGGCCCAGAACCTTGAACTCGAGGCCCAGATGCTTCCGTTGGGTGGCCACGTAGGCATTAACCCCCGCCGCATAGTTCTCCAGTGCGGTCAGCGAGGCTGGATCCATAGCCGCCACATCGCGCTCCGCTGCTCGGTGCCAGCCCACGGTCCGGATGAACCGGTCCTGGTCGAGGGCCGACTCGCCAAGAATCTCGGACAGTCGACCAGCCCCAATCCGCCGCCAAAACTCCATCTGCCAAAACCGATCCTGGGCGTGAACGTATCCCTGGGCGAAGAAAAGGTCGCTGGCGTTCGACGCGTAGATGTGAGGCACGCCCCAGTTGTCACGCACGACGACGACCTCGGCCTCCAGCCCTTCCACTGAGATCTGGCCGTCCGTCTTGGGCCAGCATCGCCGCACCGCCGTCACGCCGTATCCCAGGCCGAGCAGCCCAACCGCCAGCACGAGGCCGAGCGGGATGAGCAGGAGACATCGTCGCTTGTTCATGGGGATCCTCCCTGAAAGAACCCGGGTGTTCTTCAGCGTCGCCGATTATATCGCGGCCAAGGTGCCACGTCAAACCTCCGGGCTGCGGGCCCCTCAACGGCGCGCCTCGGCGGGACCGTGCTGCGTCCCTGCAGTGTCCCTGCAGGCTAAGGTGGCACGGGTTCAAGCTTGGTAACCCCACGAGGATTCGCGGGCCAGCGCGGAGATTGGTTGGCGGCACCCTTCGTTTTCACCTGACTTACAGCGTGAGCTGGCCCGGATCTGAATGCTCAGGCATTAGCCCGCGCACCAGCGACCCCAGTGCTCGCAAGCGGGGATGGTCGGGCCGGCACAAATCTTAGTGCCGCGCTTTTCATTCTGTCAAATTGGTGTACAATAGGGGGTCCAACTTAGGGGGGCATGGGTCGGAAGCAGGTAAGGAGGGACGATGCGTAAGATTCTGACGCTGAGTCTGGTACTCGTGATTGCGCTAACCGTGGCGGCCCCGGCGTTCGCGTCGAACTCGGGGGTGCATATTGTCCGACCGGGCGAAAACCTGTATCGCATCGGAATGCGCTACGGCGTTTCCGTCAACGCGCTTGTAGCGGCAAATGGCCTGAGTAACGCGAACCACGTCTGGGTTGGACAGCGGCTGATCATACCCAGCGGCAGCAACTCGGGCTCACCGACGCCTTCGTCCCGTGTGCACGTGGTGAGCCGGGGTGAGAACCTCTACCGCATCGCCCTGAAGTACGGGGTCTCCTACCACTCGCTGGCGTCCGCGAACGGCATCGTGAACCCCAATCACATCTATGTTGGGCAGCGGCTCACGATTCCCAGCGGCGGGAGCTCCCCGGCGCCTCAGCCGTCGAATCCGGCCCCAACCGGTGGACGCTGGATCGACGTCAATCTGAGTGCCCAACGCTTGACCGCCTACGTTGGCAACACGCCCGTGCGCAGCACCTACGTCTCCACGGGCCTGCCGCGCACGCCGACACCGACGGGCAGCTACCGCATCTACGTAAAATACGCGTCCACGGCCATGTCGGGCCCGGGCTACTACCTTCCCAATGTGCCCTACACAATGTACTTCTATCGCGGATACGGGATCCACGGGACGTACTGGCACTCGAACTTTGGGACGCCGATGAGCCACGGCTGCATCAACTTGCCCACTTCCGAGGCGCGCTGGCTCTACTACTGGGCCTCGGTGGGCACGTTGGTCAGGATTCACTACTAACCCGCGCAGCACGCAGATCAGATCTCCAAGTCTGGACACAGCGGCCGCAGCCCAGTAGGTTTTCGGGCTGCGGCCGTTCCTTGTCTAGGTGTTGCCGGGCAGAGGTGCGCCCGGAAGCTCTGCCGCGACGTACGGAGCTAAGTCTGAGGGGGGAGAGACACCGGCCCGCCTATCCTTTACCGCAGTGGCGATTACGGCGCCGCGCGTTCCAGACCAGAGGAAGGGAGGCTTCCGTGAGCCTCCTTGGTCCGGCTCAGAATACCCTCGACGATCTTCTCCAGTGTTCGCCTGC
>Ga0207797_1003485_pt1 | contig 10409 bp, 13 predicted proteins | sample PRCRCaboRojoPR_6_FD_187275 | JGI IMG/M metagenome (GOLD analysis project Ga0207797, IMG submission 187275) | Marine sediment microbial community from Cabo Rojo, Puerto Rico - PR CR 10% Liquid 1 (SPAdes) | ecosystem: Environmental > Aquatic > Marine > Coastal > Sediment | place: Cabo Rojo, Puerto... | reverse complement strand
GTCGGCGACGCCGGCACCGTCCTCGAACGGGCCGATACCTGACTGCCGACCCGAGCCCGGGTGTGGCCGGGTCGGCGACGCGATCCGTCGGCGGACGACGCGGGACGCGCGAGGCGGAGAACGGTCGACGCGGCGGACGCCGCCGGTCGTACGGGTATCGACGCCCCGTCGGTGGCTGGGCGCTCGCCGCTCGCGGTGGCGGTCCGTTCCCCTCCCGATCGCCTCCGACGGTGCATACAGGCACGACCACCGCACGGGCCCGTCCTCCAGCGAGGCCGGTCGACGGGGACCGACCGGACCGGTCAACGAGTCGTGACAGCCGCTAGAAACGGTTATCTCGCTCGTCGGCGTACCTCTACCCCGTCACAACGAGAGACAGTCTATGACACACACAGTCGCATCGGAGGACGGGGACGGCTCGAGCGGACGAACGTCGGTCGCGGGCCACCACAGCCCGACGCGACGGCCCCGGGACTCGGTGGAGGTGCCGGACGGCGGCGACGCGGCCGGGGGGCCGGCGGTGGGGAGCGGGCTCAGCCGTCGGACGTTCCTCGCCGGGACCGGCCTCGCCGGCGCCGCCGGGCTCGCCGGCTGTGTGGGTGGTGTGGGCGGGCCGCTCGTGGTCGACAGCGTCGACACCGCCGAGGCGGCGGTCGTCCAGATCGTCTCACAGGGGTCGTTCATCGACCCCCAGGTGGGGCCGGTCCTCAACAGCGCGGGGAGCGGGACGGGGTTCGTCATCGACCCGTCGGGCGTCGCCGTCACCAACAACCACGTCGTCACCGGCGCCGCGACGCTCGAGGTGTTCGTCGACGGGGAGTCGTACAACGCGAAGGTCGTCGGGGTCTCGGAGTGTTCTGACCTCGCGGTGATCCAGATCGCGGGCGAGGGGTTCACCGCCCTCGAGTGGCACGAGGGACCCGTCGAGACCAACCTGGAGGTGTGGGCGCTCGGGTTCCCGCTGGGCGACCCGAACTACACGGTCACGCGCGGGATCGTCTCGAAGGCGCAGGCGGACGGCGAGACGAGCTGGGCGTCCGTCGACTCGGTCATCGAGCACGACGCCCGGATCCGGCCCGGCAATTCCGGCGGCCCGCTGGTGGACGAACGGGGCCGCGTGGTGGGCGTCAACTACGCCGGCGAGAGCCAGTTCGACATCAACCTCGCCATCGGCGCCGACCTGGCCCGGGGCATCGTCGAGACGCTCCGCGAGGGACGGAACGTCAACTCCATCGGGGTGAACGGGCGCGCGGTCCGCAGCGAGGACGGCTCCATCTCGGGCGTGTGGGTGTCGTCGGTCGAGTCAGGGTCGCCGGCGTCCCGCGCCGGGATCTCGGCCGGCGACATCATCGTCCGAATGGAGGGCCTCACGCTCGCGCGCGACGGGACGATGCGGGACTACTGTGACGTCCTCCGCTCGCGGAACCCGTCGGACGTGCTGGCGGTCCAGGTCCTCCGGTTCGCGACGGGCGAGATCCTCTCGGGCGAGATCAACGGCACGCCGATCGAGCCGGTCATCAGTCCTGGGGACGTCGCCCCGGGCGACGCGGACGACGACTCCGGTACCGGGGGCACGGGTGGTCCCCGGTACGGGAGCTACCGCACGGTCACCGACGACACCGGGGCGATCACGGTCGACGTGCCCACGGAGTGGTCGGACGTGGACGGCAGGCCGACCGCCGACGGCCCCAACCTCCAGGCCGCGCCGAACATCGGTGGGTTCGTCGACGGCTACGCCACCCCGGGCGTCATGATCCAGGCCAGTCGCCGGTACGGCGGGAACGTCGACGCCGTGCTCGACGGGCTGCGGCTGTCGCCGTGCGGCTACAGCGGCCGCCAGCCGTACGACGACGGTGTCTACGTCGGGAAGTTCGACCTCTACGAGAACTGCGAGGGCCGCGAGACGAGCGTCGTTCACATCGCCGCAGTCCCGCCGAACCGGGCGTTCACCGTGCAGGTGATCGTCCAGCTCGTCTCCGACCGGGACGCGGACGCGCTGGAGGCGATCGTCGCATCCTTCGACGTGTCGAACTCGTTCTGACCGGCCCCGTGTGACCCCCTTCCGGCCGACGGGGAACCGGGCCCCCTTCGCTCCCGTGAACCTGCGCGGCCACGACGGCGGTCAGGGCCAGCCGGGCAGCGACTCGGCGTCCGTCAGGTAGCCCGCGACGAACTCGTGGAGCGGCTCCGGGGCCTCGTCGAAGACGCGCAGGTCGTCGTGCTGGTCGTCGGCCCGGAGGTCCCCGTCGACGACGTCGACGACGTAGCCGTTCGCCAGGTAGTGTTTCCCGTCGACGCCCTCGACGTTCGCCTCGTCGTAGAAGTGTTCGTAGGCGCCGAGCGACTCGACGAGTTCGACCTCGACCCCCAGCTCCTCCCGGGCGACCCGGTGGACGGCCTCCTCGCGCGTCTCGAACTTCCGGACGCGCCCGCCGGGCAGGAACCAGTGGTCCTTCGCGGGCTCGTTCGTCCGCCTGCCGAACAGCAGCCCGCCGTCGTACCGGACGAGCAGGTCGACCGAGACGATCGGGACGTGCTCGACGATCGTCCGCCACTCCGCCGCGGGGATCCAGACGTGACTCATACGACGGGTGTCGGGCGGGGGCGGCATCAATCCGCCGACGGTCGCGACCGACCGCCGGCAGCCGAGACGCGTCCGGGCGACCCCGACGCCGCCCGGACCCAGCAGTGGCCCGGGGAGGCGACGCGCGACCGCTCCGCGGGTCGACGCGTGACCGCCGATGGCCCGCGTTCCCGATCGAGTGTCGTCCGCGGTCGTCCCTCGACTGGACACGAGCGACGCCCGGTCGCGAGGGCGGCATCTGGTCGGCGGCCGTGACGTTCCGGGACGGCACGGACGTCGAACGTGACGTTCAGGAGTGTTTTAGCAGAAGTATAAATAACAAATCGACATCTCTCCACCTGCGCGATCGCGTGAGCGCGGTCGGTCGATCCGCGGGGCTCAACGGGAGACGGGCGTCCGAGAAGGGTCCGTTCCCGACGGCCACCGACGTGCGGAGTGGGAAAGACGACCACAGTCGACGGGAGTGACGGGACGAACAGCCGACGAACGATCCCGCGGCGGACGGTCTTGCGCGGTGCCGCCGCGGCTGGCCTGCTGGCCACCGTACCGTGGAGCACGGGCCGCGTTCGCGCCCTGACGGCCGAGACGCCCGAGGCGCTCAAGCAACACAAGTGGGAGGACGAACTCCCGCGGCCCACGGTCGCGACGCCGGTCAGTCGCCGCGGCGGGGTCGACCGGTACGTGATCACCGAGCGGCCGGACAGCCAGGCCGTGCTCCCCACGGCGACGGGGCTCACGACGCCGATCTGGGGCTACGAGGGGTCGTACCCCGGCCCGACGATCGAGGCGCGCCCCGGACGGAGCGTCGAGGTGGAGTGGCGCAACCAGCTGCCCTCGAGTCACGTGCTGACGAACAGCGTCGATCCCAGGGTCCACGGGGCCGGCGGCGACGCACCCGAGGTCCGGACCGTCGTCCACCTCCACGGGGGCGTCGTCGCACCCGAGGACGACGGCTACCCGGAGGCGTAGGTGTCGGCCGGCGGGGAGACGACCGCGGACGTCGATACGATCCCGGACAGCCCGGTCGCGTACCGGGCGATCAAGCAGTACCCCAACGAGCAGGAGCCGGGGACGCTGTGGTACCACGATCACGCCCTCGGCGTCACCCGGCTGAACGTCTACGCCGGCCTCGCGGGCTTCTACGTGCTGCGCGATCCCGTCGAGAACAGCCTGCCCAGCGGCGAGTACGAGGTCCCGATCCTGCTCCAGGACCGCTCGTTCGACGCCGACGGGTCGTTCTTCTACACGTCGGGGCTCGACGCCCCGTACGAGGCGGAGTTCTTCGGCGACGTCCCCGTGGTCAACGGGAAGGCGTACCCGGTGTTGACGGTGGAGCCGCGGACGTACCGCTTCCGGCCCCTCAACGGGTCGAACGGCCGGACGTTCGACCTGACCCTCTACAACGAGACCACCGGATCGGCGACCGACGTACCCACGTTCGAGCAGATCGGCGTCGACCTGGGATTCCTCGACGAGGTCGTCACGGTCGGGCCCGGCGGGACGGTTCCGTCGCTCCTGCTGTCGGGCGCCGAGCGCGCGGACGTGATCGTCGACTTCGGCGCGTTCGAGGGGGAGACGTTCACGCTGACCAACGACGCGGAGGCGCCGTACACCGGACAGAACGCCGGATCGGACGTCCCGGAGCTCCTGCGGATCGAGGTGACGAAGCCGCTCGCTGTGGACCGATACGGACGCGATCGTCCAGCCGACGCTGAACACGTCGGAGGTCTGGGAGCTGTTCAATACGACGGGAGACTCCCACCCGATCCACCTGCACCTCGTCGACGTCGAGGTGCTCGAGCGACAGGCGTTCGACGCCGAAGGGTTCGTCGAGGCGCGGGACGTGGACCCCGCCGCCGATCCCGCAGACTACCTGATCGCCGGCACGATCCGTCCCCCGACGCCGAACACCCGGATCAAGAAGGACACCGTCCTGGTCAACCCGAACGAGGTCGTTCGGATCCAGCCCGCCTTCACCGGGTACACCGGCCGCTACGTCTGGCACTGCCACATCCTCGAGCACGAGGACCAGGAGATGATGCTGCCGTACAGGGTGGTGGCGTAGGCCGAGGGGCGGTGTCGGGTCGATCGATCCGGCGTCGACGGTCGCTCCGGGCGCTCGGGCCCCCCGAGCGGGAACCGATCGACGCTCACGCTCGATCGGGCAGCAGCGCCACACCGCGGCCACGGGGCCGTCGGGGCGGGCGACGACCGGCAGCGAGGGGGACGGTGAGCGAGCGACCGGCACGGAGACACGGCGGGACAGTCCGTCAGTACGGGTCGTACGCTGCGACGGAGAGGACGGCCCGCACCTCGTCGGTCCAGAACTGCTTTTCGGCCGTCGCGAACGTTCCCCCGTGCTCACGGGCAGCGGCCGCGACGAGGGCGTCGGGATGGTCCACGGGACTCCCTCGGCTCAGGAGGTCCTCCTGGAGTGTTGCGGCCTCGGTTGCGGTCGCGTCGGTCACCTCGAGGACGTCCATCCCGGCGGTGACGGCCTGGCGGATCGTCTCCGGCGATCCGTCGAGGTACCCGTGAAGGCTTCCCATATACGCCTCGTACAGGACGATCGCGGAGACCGCCCAGGCCTCCCGTTCGTACTGCTGGAGGAACCGGCGAGCGTCCGATTTTCCGTCGAGATAGTCGCTGAGCAGATTGTTGTCGAGGACTAACATCTACTCCTCGCGCCCGATGTCGGCGGCCATTCCCGTCCGCATCTCCTCGCGTACGCGGTCCATCGCAGTGCTCGTGTCCGTCTCCGTCCCGGAAAGCGCCCCGAACCCAGCCCACTTGTCCCGTTCGGTGAGTCGCATGATCACGTCCTCGTAGCTCTCCCCCTCGCGTTTGAACAGGTCTAACCGGGCTTTCGCTTCGTCGGAGACGCGGATCGAGGTCTCGCCCATGCATACGCATACGTATGCGTATGCAAAAGGCACACGTCCGTTCCCCTCTGGACGATCGCTGAAACGAGCCCTTGACCCTCCTGAAAACCCATACGTCGACCACCCGACGACCCGGCCATGAAGCGTCGTACGTACCTCGCCCTCGTCGGGGCGCTCGCGGGGCTCGCCGGGTGTTCCTCGGAGGAGTCGCCGGCGACCAGCCCGACGGGGACCACGACGCGGCCGACGCCCACCCCCACGCCGACGGACGAACCCACGCCCACACCGCCACCGACGGAGACGCCGACCACGTACCCGCACACCTCGGCCCCCTGCGAGGAGAGCGGCGGCGTCGAGCTGTCGCTCCGTGCGTACGACCCGGCCGCGGACCTCCCGCTGCGGACTGACGACCCCCAGCGTCGCCTCGTCGCCGCGGCGGTCGCGGACGGGGCGGTCGAGGCGTCGACGTACGCCGACCTCCCCCCGATCCGCGACGGGACGCACGTCGAACACGAGGGGGCGTACTACCGGATCGGGGCCACGGGAACCGACGCGACCGAGCTTCCGGCCCGGGTGCTGACCCTCTCGTGGGAGACGGGCCGCGAGCCCCCGGCGGGCGCGACGGTCGTCGCGTTCGGCGACCTGCCGGCGGCCGACCGCGAGGCCCTCCGGTTCGCGGTCTACGGGCCGCCGTACGGTCGCGAGTCCCGCCGGGAGCTGCCGGAGCAGGGTCTCCGCCGGACGGACACGCCGGTCCCGTACCCGGACGGGACGGACGGTTCGACCCTCGAGCCCTTCGAGACGACCTGGGTGCGCTGGGACGGCCGCGCGTACCGCGTCCGGCCCGGCACGACGACGACGATGACGCGGTACACCTACCGGCTGTCCGTCGCCGAGGTCGCCCGCGACGCGGCGGCGTTCCGCGAGCACGTGGCGGTCGAGTACCTCGTCGAGCTGTCGGACCTCCCGGACGGCGAGCGCGAGGTCCTCGCGGCGGCGGCCGAGGACGGGCGGTACCTGGGCTGTCCCCCGCTGTCGGACGACCTGACCGCGCTACTGGAGCGACTGACCGGGGAGAACGACCTCCCGCCGCCGGACGGCGGCGAGTGGTACGTCGCCTTCGAGGGCGAACGGTACGGGCTGTCCGTCTACCGGTACTGACCGTCCCGTCCCGCACCGTACTGTTCGGCTGCTCGAGAGCGGCGGTCGACGCGAGGGCGCTCGACCCCGCTCGTCACCTGTCACTTTCTTCGCTCCGGGGCGTGTTCTCCCGAACGTGCAACTGATGGTCCACTTCGCCGTCGGGCTGTTCGGGGGGCTACTGGTCCTCACCGTCGTGGACCTCCCGCCCCGGCGCGAGTTCCTCCTGATGATCGCCAGCGGGTTCTGGGCCGCCGTGCCCGACGGCCACTGGCTGGTCCTCGAGGTCGGCTTCGTCGACGTCGCTGCCGCCTGGAAGGCGTTCCACCGGACGGCGTGGGCGAACCTGTTCTGGTTCCACGGGATCATCGACGGACTCGAAACCGGCCGCAACAACCTCGAGGCCGGGATCGCGCTCGCGATCCTCCTCGTCGTCGCGGTCGGGTACGCCCTCCTCAACGACTGGAGCGCCGAGTGACGTCGTCGTGGAACCGAGCGGGAGCGGGGCCCTCGCGGAGCCGGGCGGACGGCGAGCCCCTCGCGGAGCCGGGCGAGCAGCGAGCCCCGAGCGCGCCGGCCGGGCGGGTCGATCGGTCCCCGGCGGTTCGTGGCGGCGCGGACGGGACCGGCGCGGACGGGACGGCGCCGTCACGAGCGCGCCGGCACGCGCCGGCCGAAGACGTATACCGACGGCCACGGTACGCGACGTATGGGTGCGTTCGGCAAACACCTCGTCAACGGCATCGTCTCGCTCGTCATCAGCGTCGGCGTCACCGTCGCCATGGCCGACGACGACGGTCCGTGGGACCTGAGAGAGGTCGCACTCGCCGTCGCGGTGTCGTCGTTCCTCTCGGGCTTCTTCACCAGCTACTTCGCCGAGTAGCGGGCGTCGGCTGCACTGCCCCGTCCACACCGAGGTCGATCGAACCGGTCGTCCCCGACCGATTCACTTCCCCGCCGACTCACGCCGACGAACACGCCAGCGAGACGTCGAGCTCGTAGTCGTCGGTGTTTCGGCTCTCCTGTGCGTCGTCGGTCGCCGTCGCCGTCACCGTCTCGCCCGGCCCGACCCGTCCGGAGAGCGTGTCCCGCCCCGTCCGGGCGTCGATCCCCAGCGACGTCCCCTGCTGGAAGATCACGACGACCTCGTACTCGACCACCGCGTCGCCGGCGTTGTGCACGCGCAGGGTGACCGCCGGGACGCGCCCGTCGCCGATCCGGGCGCTCGCCTCCGAGATCCGGACGCCCTCGGCACACGCGGGCGGCTCCTCGGTCGGCGGGGCTCCCTCCCCGACACGGGTCGCCCCGGTACAGCCCGCGAGCACGCTCGACAGTACGGCGCTCAGCCCCGCCAGGTACCGCCGCCGGCTCCGGGACCGGTCGATCGCTGGCATACCGTACCGCGGAGCCCGAGCCGGATGGATCTGATCGCCGTTTTCGAGCCCTGGACGGACCGGCGGCTCGCGAGGGAGCTACGCAGGGCGTGCGGGATCCGAGCGACCAACTGGTCGATCATCCCCAGTCGCCAGCCCCCTCGATACACTACTCCGAGGGTCGAGCCACGGCGTACCCTGCGGGCTTGCTTTATCGCCCGCGCGGCGTCGAATCAACCCCGCCGGTGGCGACGTGGCACCGGTACGTTTAGGATCGTGTTTTCCGATACACGTTTTGAAGACCGTCTGCGTCCGGGCGACCGACGCCGAGGGCGCCACCAGCGCCCCCACCTGGATCGACCTGGCCGTCTCCGACCCGGACGGCGGGTTCGTCCCCACATACCTGAAGGGCGCGATCGAGCCCTCGGGCAATACAGTCCCGGTGCCGGAGACGGGGCGGATCCCTCGGCCGTTCGTTCACGACGACCTAGCGATGCCGCAATCACCATACTGCCAGCGACCGAACGACGGCCCGCTATGCCGACACGACAGGCGGAGACGACGTGGCACGGTGGCACGGACGGGAGTGGCGACTTCGAGACCGAGAGCGGGACCGTCGAGGGGACGTTCAGTTTCCCCACGCGGTTCGAGGACGAACCCGGGACGAACCCCGAAGAGCTGATCGGGGCGGCCCACTCGGGCTGCTTCTCGATGCAGTTCACCGCGTTCCTCGAGGAGGAGGGCTACACGGCCGATCGCATCCACACCACGGCGGACGTCCACCTCGAGCGCGCCGAGGGCGGCGGCTTCGAGATCCCGCGCATCGACCTGACCCTCGTGGCCGCCATCCCCGACGTCGACGAGGAGACGTTCCACGAACTCGCGGAGCGCGCGAAGGAGAACTGCCCGGTGTCGAAGGCGCTGGCCGGGCCGACGATCACGCTCGACGCGACCCTCGAGCAGTAGTCGCGGGCGTACGGAGGGGTCGCCCGCGTCGGGCCCGGTGGTCGCCCGCGTCGGCTCCGGAGCGTTCGTCGCCTCACTCGAACGCTCGCCGGATGATCGGGTCGGCCCGGGCTCCACGGCGGGCACCGCGCCGTCGCTCGCGCCGCGCTCCCGCGAGTTCCCGCCCGGTCGCGGACAACGCTATCTCGCTGGCGATCGAATACTGACGGATGAACGTCGACAGCACCGGCCGCGTGGGGTTCACGCTCCGTCACCGACTGATCGGGCGGGTCTCGGCCCTGGCCGTGTTCGGCCTCGGGGTCGCGTACGCGGTCGTGACCGCGCTCGGGTTCCGCTCGCTCGCGTCGCCCCAGGACCCGATCGGGGCGCCGTACGTCACGATCATGGAACTGCTCATCGTCCCCCTGGCGGCGCTGTATCTCGTCACCATGGTGATCGTTCACGCCTACGCACGGCCCGAGGACAGGGGCTACAGCCTGATCGCGCTGGCGTTCATGACCGTCCTGGCGGCGATCACGACGGGCGTCCACTTCGTCGTCCTGACCGTCGGCCCGCAACTCGAGGCGACCGGGGAGCCGTGGGTCCCGCTGCTCGTCTCGTTCACCTGGCCGTCGGTCGCCTACGCGCTCGACATCCTGGCGTGGGACTGGTTCTTCGCCCTCTCGGTCCTCGCTGCCGCCGCAGTCTTCCGGACCGGGCGGCTGGAGCGGGCGGTGCGGCTGCTCCTGCTACTGAGCGGACTCTTGAGTCTCGCGGGCCTGCTCGGCGTCCCGTTCGCGGACATGCAGGTCCGGAACGTCGGCGTCGTCGGCTACGCCGTCGTGGCACCGGTGGCGTTCCTCCTGATCGGCGTCCTGTTCGGGCGGACCCGCCCCGACACCGAAGGCGTCGACCGCACCCGGGACTCGCCCGCGGCGGCGTGACGCCGGACTCGTGTCGATGCGACGCCCCGTACGCTGCAGTTCCCTCTCTCACCGGGTCGCCGTCCCGACGGCTCCGACACCTGTGGACGACGGGCGTACGACCCTCGGGTACGTCAGATCGATCCGACGGCGACTCGCGGACCGATCACCCGTCCCCGTCCACCTGTCGCTCGTAGAGCGCGGCGTACGTCCCGGACCGATCCACCAGCTCGTCGCCTCGTCTAACACCAGGAAGTCGGCGTTCGTCAACAGCGCCCGCGCGATGGCGACGCGCTGTTTCTGTCCGCCCGACAGCCGGACGCCGTCGTCGCCCAGCACCGTCCCGTAGCCGTCGGCGAGGTCGTCGCGGAACTCGTCGACCCGGGCGATCCGACACGCCCGGTCGAGCTCCGCCCGCGTCGCGTCGCGGTTCCCGACGGTGAGGTTGAACCGGAGCGTCTCGGTCAACTACCCCCCCTACTTCGCTCACCCTGACGGGTTCGCTCGTTGAGGGTGGGGCTTGTCCGTGAACTCGGCGTCGAACCCATCAGGGTAGCCGGTA
>Ga0207797_1003484_pt1 | contig 10413 bp, 6 predicted proteins | sample PRCRCaboRojoPR_6_FD_187275 | JGI IMG/M metagenome (GOLD analysis project Ga0207797, IMG submission 187275) | Marine sediment microbial community from Cabo Rojo, Puerto Rico - PR CR 10% Liquid 1 (SPAdes) | ecosystem: Environmental > Aquatic > Marine > Coastal > Sediment | place: Cabo Rojo, Puerto... | reverse complement strand
GGGGGGGTGGGGTGTGGTTGATGCCGATCAGGACGCGGCGCGGCACGTGCGTCTGATCGAAGACGACGCGCTGCCGCCAGTGGAGCGTCCTTTCTTCTCCGCGCGACCCCTCTTCTGCGACGGGCGTTGTCGGTTGGAGGCACCGGGCTTCGCCGGAGAGATCGCTCGGGGTGAAACGGGCGTGTTGCGAGCGAATCGGCAGGCCGAGCCCGGCGACCTCTCCTACTTTGTGCGCACCGCCTTTGCCCTGGAAGCGTTTGAACAGGGAGCGTTTCTCTTCCATGCAGCGGGGGTCGTCCAACGTGGAGCGGTCTTTCTCTTCTTCGGCGAGTCTGGGAGTGGCAAGACGACAGCCGCTCGGCTCTCCCGGGCCAAGCCGGTACTCAATGATGACCTGTTGCTTCTCCATCGCGAAGGGGAGCGGTGGCGGGCGTGGGCCACGCCGTTTGGCCGTCGGCGCCAGCGCGAGATCCGTTCCGCGCCAGTGCGAGCGATGCTGCGGTTGGTCCAGGCCGGCCGGGACGCGGTGGTCGAGATGGGCCGCTCGGTGGCTCTGGGTGAACTCGTCGCCAGCACGCCGGTCATCAACGCCGATCCCGGCCAGATGGGCGCATTGTTGCATCGGTGGGCGACTCTCTTGGACGATATTCCGGTTTCGTTTCTGTATTTCCGCGAGTCAGATACCTTTTGGGAGGTCATAGATGCTCAATTTGGATGACGTGTTGGCGCGAGTGCCAGAGGCCGTATCCCGGGATAGCGAGGGGGAGCTGGTCGTTGTTCTTCCGGAGAAAGGGAAGTTCATCGTCTTGAACGGGACCGGCGCCCAGGTCTTCCTGGCGATCGACGGAGAGCGGACGTTGGGCCAGGTGGCCACCGACTTGAGCGACCGATATGACGTCCCGCTGGAGCGGGTCGAATCCGATGTGTTGGCCTTGGCTGAGAAGCTGATCGACCGAGAAGTGGTCTGTAGACCACAAGTGAGCTAGCACGTTTTTCTACTTGTGGCCCAGCACATATCGCAGCTATTGCAGGACCTTCGATATCAGGAAGGCCTGGCAGGTCGAGACTCTAGAATGTGCTGAGGGCTGATGGGCGGGTCCGAGGCGAAGGCAAGGCGTTTACCTGGGGTTGATGCCTGTTTTCGTTGACGAAAACAGATGCCGGAGACACATGCAATGATGAGCTTCTAGAGACTGCAGAGGGCCTCACACCTGCTACGAACGCCCGGCCTCTGCGGGATTTGCTAACGTGGCCAACCTGTGATACACTTTTGATGTCGATCTACACGTCGTTGACGAGGAGAGGTTATGTACGAGACCCCAGACATCATTTATGAAGGCGAGCTGGAAGTGCAGGCTGGTAGTCCTCTGGGGCTGCCGATGCCGGAAGACATGCTAGAGTGGTAGGGTAGTTCGCTCCCTTCCAAGCCATATTTCACGCTGCGTACGGGCGCCGGCTACTCCGGACGTAGAAGCACGCACCATCTTCTGAGAACTACCGCGGGGAATTCCAGATCGGTGGTCTCAAGCTGAGTTATCACCTGCCTTCCCTCTGGTCGCATCTCCTTCGGCCGTCTTCTCCATCCACGTTGTATGGCGGGCAAGCGGACGTCATTTTTGAACATTCCTCAACGTTCAGACGACTAATACCATGAAAACCGTAGAAGGCTCTCTCGCTGACTGTACCGACGACCGACTGATCCGGGCGATCGTCGATGGGGATGAGGCGGCGTTCGCTGAGCTCTATCGGCGGTACAAGACACCTCTCTACAACTATTTGTTGCGTCTGGTCCACGAGCGGGAGGTGGCGGAGGAGACGCTTCAGGATGTCTTCGTCGCTGCTTGGGAAGGAGCCGTTCGCTTCCGCGGGGAGGCCAAAGTATCGACGTGGCTCTTTCGCATCGCTCACCATCAGGCCGTCGATTGGTTGCGCAAGCGGCGTCCCGCTTTGCTGGAGAAGGTCGAGTGGCTGGTGGCCGAGGACTGCCCGGAAGAGGAAGCCTTCCGCCGATGTCAGGTTGATCAGCTTTGCGCAGCGATCGACGAGCTTTCGGCTGATCACCGGGCGGTTCTGGAGTTGACGTTCTTGCGGGGGCTGTCCTACCGTGAGGTCGCGCTTGTAGTCGGCTGTCCAGTGGGGACGGTCAAGAGCCGCATCAGCTACGCCAAACGGCATCTGAACGGCGTACTCAAGCGGATGGAGCTAGATTGAGGCAAGCATCGATGTTCGAGAAGTACCGTGCTAAGCAAGCTCGCGATCTACTGCCGTGGTACATCAATGGCACGCTGAGTGGGTCGGAGCGTGAATTGGTCGAGCGGTGGCTGGAGCACACCCCCGAGGCGCGGCGGGAGATGGCGGAATGGCAGGCTCTGCGTCGAACGGTCGCCAATCAAGATCAGGACGCTCCCTCGCCCTCGTTATGGCCTCGGATCAGGTCGCGTATCTCGCCCCGGTCCCCGTCGCGAGGGCGCACTATGCCGAGTTGGAGCCTGGGCATAGCGCTGACAGCTATCGTTTTTGCTATGTTGTGGGGGATTGTCCAGCCCGGTGTCGTCCTGCGCTGGTCTGTGGTCGACGTGGCGCCCTCTTCCTTCCGCGTCTATCGAGCCCCGGTCGGTGGTGGCGAGTTCGAGTTGGTGACGGAGGTTCCGGCCAGATCGAGCGATCGAGCGTACAAGTTTGTCGATCCTTGGCTGTGGCCGTTCCGGAGCTACGTCTACCGGGTCGAGGCGGTGGGAAGAGCGGGCCGACTAGTCGGTAGTCAGTCGACGCTGGCTCATCCCCTGGAGCTCTTGCCGGCTCAGGCAGCTATCCTGATCACCAGCTTGATCGTGGGTTATGGCGTTCTACGGCTATTGAAACGCCCGAAAGGATTCCGGACTCCACTGCGCTGGGCGTAAGCGACCAGAGAATCAACGAAAAGCTCTCCACCTGAGACGTGGAGAGCTTTTCGTTTGTGGGTGTTCGGAGCGGGTCAGGAATCCAAAGGTGCTGCGGGCCAAAGGGTGCTTCCAAAGCGAAGTAAGGCGTTCGCTTGGGGTTGATGCCTGTTTTGGTTGACGAAAACAGGCGCCGGAGACACATGCAACGACGAGCTTCTAGAGGCTGCAGAGAGCCTCACATTTGCCACGAACGTCCCATTGTGGAGGACTCTTGCCAGTCTATCTGCTAGTCGGTATAATGGCGCTGCTTCGTCCGTGGAGGGTAAACAGACGCAATGGATCACCTCTTTGAACTGGCTTCTGGACGGGTGTCACTGAGGGCCACTGACATCTGTCTACCCTTCATCCGATCCGGACAGGGGGAGGAAACTGCTTGGGCAAGAGATCGATGCGTCGAATCTTAACGCTGATTCTGCTTCTCTACCTCGTATTGGGGGCGGCCTACAGTGTGGCCAATCCTATCTTTGAGGGACCGGATGAGTCGCTCAACTACGCCAATGTGCGGTATCTGGTTGAAGAGAGGCATCTTCCTGTCTTGGAGCCCGATGAGCCGACCAAGGCTCATCACCCGCCGCTGTACTACGTGCTAGGTGCAGTGCTGACACACTGGGTGCCCAATGAATACTTCGACGACATCGTCAATCGAGAAAACGCATTCTGGGCCTTCGACGTGGGACGGTACGGGGTCGACAACAAATCGATATATCTGCATATGCCTACTCTGGAGGGATGGCCCTACCGCGACGTGGCCCTGGGCGTTCACTTGATTCGCTGGTTTTCGCTACTATTAGGCGCTGGAACCGTGCTCTTGGTCTACGCTACAGCCCGACTGATTTTTCCCCAACGGGCCCTCCCATTGGTCGCTGCGGCGCTCGTCGCTCTTAACCCGATGTTTCTTTACATCCAAGGTACCGTACATGACGACGCTTTGACTAATTTGCTGGCGGCGGCGACCCTTTACGGCGCGGCTGTGATCATGGTCCGTGGGCTTTCCCTGCGGCGAGCGGTGATCCTGGGTGGCGTGGTGGGGCTGGCAGCTTTGACAAAGTTGACCGCCTTGCTCGTCGTGCCCACCGTTGGATTGGCGTTGGTCTGGCGGTCCTTTGTTGAGGAGGAGCGTCGTGGGTGGCGCAAGTTGCTCCGCTTAGGAGGGGCGACAGCTTTGACGGCACTACTGGTGAGTGGATGGTGGTTTGTTCGAAACCAGCGCCTCTATGGCGAACCAACCAGTATGGTTCGTCAGGTGGAGGCCTGGGGTGGCACGCGAGAAGGTGCGCCAAATCTGGCTGCGGCTTTCCGAGAGCTAGGTTTCTTGCTGGATTCATTCTGGGGCGCGTTTGGCTATGGCCAAGTTCCTATGCCCAGTTGGGTCTACGGCACGATGCGACTCGTGAGCGTGATAGCCTTGACGGGTTTGGTCATCTACTGGGCGCGGCGGCAGTCGGGCCGTGCTCGGTGGGAGCGCCCACGGATGATGATGCTTCTTCTGCTGCTGCTGAGTGCACCAGTCATATGTTTTGGCGTTGTCTTCGCGCGCATGACGATGATCGATACTGCGGACTTCGGCCGGTATCTCTTTGTGTCGCTGGCCTACTTGGCCCCTTTGTATGCTTTGGGCTTGACTGAGGTTTCCAGCGGACGTAGCGTCCTCTTCGGTGTGCTGTTTACGATGACGGCGCTTGCCGTGTTTGGCCTGGCGGGCGTGCTCTATCCGGCCTACGCAGCCCCACCGATGCTTTCCGAGCAGCAGGTGAGAGCTCGCACCCGGCCGGTCGATCTGCGCTTTGGTGACGGGATTCGACTCTTGGGTTACGATCTTTCCGACGATCGCGTGGCACCGAGTGGGGCCGTCGAAGCCACCTTGTGTTGGCAAACGCTAGAGCCGATGGAGGAGGACTACGTCTACTTTGTCCATATCCTGGGCGCAGAGGAGCGGATCTTCGGGCGGCGCAACACGCATCCGGGCCTCAGCCGCTATCCGACCAGTCGTTGGATGCCCGGTGACTTATTCTGCGATCGATTACGCGTGCCGGTGAGTGACGGGGTGCCCGCACCGGCCGTCTATGATGTGGAAATTGGTTGGCGGGAACCAGATGCGGGGGATCGACTACCGATCCACGATTCGTCGGGACGACGACTAGAGTTTCTCTCTTTGGACAAGGTCAAGACCGTCCCCCCCGTCGATCGAGCTATCGAGGTGCCCAAACCCGTTGGAGCTAGTCTGGACAGCAAGGTCACGTTGCGTGGATATGCCCTCGATCGGACGAGCGTCAGCCAGGGGGAAACGCTTGACGTGACGCTCTATTGGGCCGCTCAGAGACCGCTTGACGTGGATTATACGGTTTTTCTACACCTAGCGTCTTCTGAGGGGTCCCCTCACGCCCAGGACGATGGTCAGCCCCGCCGAGGTACCTATCCCACGTCTTTTTGGGATGTTGGAGAGATCGTGATAGATCCACGACAGATTCGGGTGCCGGATGATCTGCCACCGGGCGACTATCAGGTCGTGGCGGGTCTCTACATCTTGGAGACCGGAGAGCGATTGCGCTGGACTAAGCCGGGGGGAACCGTTCGGGGGGATGCTGTACCGTTGACCACTGTGTCGGTTGAGCTGGCACCTTGAATTTCCCCTATGATGCGGTAGAATCTGACCAATGCTTGCGAGACTGAAGCTAGTCCGGACAATGTCATCACGGTGGGCGCTGATATTCCTCATTCTTGCCGGATTTCTGTTCTTCCTCCATGACTTGGAGGCAAAAAGCTTGTGGTCCGATGAAGCGCTGACGCTCCATCGAGCGCGTCAGCCGATCGGATTGATTTTGCAGAACAAGAATCTGATCCCTCCATCCACCGACTATCATAGCGTGCCTTCATCCGGCGACTCTTCTGCTGTATTCAAAGAGCTTCCCTTTAGCTACTATCTTCCATTGGTGACGACCGGTTCGGCCAACGGAGACAACGTCGTCGCCACGCCAGACCTGCATCCACCGCTCTATTTCTTGTTTCTGCATCCGTGGATCCGCTGGGCTGGAGAGAGCGAGTTCGCCCTACGTTTTCCCTCCGCCGTTGGCGCAATTCTAGCCGTGCCGCTGGCCTATGTGCTGGGTCGGAGACTGCGAAGTACAAAACTGGGGCTCTGGGCAGCGCTCTTCATCGCATCTTCCCCTTTCCACCTTTGGTATGCCCAAGAAGCCCGAATGTACACCTGGGTCGTTGCGCTGAGTCTTGCTTCGGTTTACTCACTGCTCCTGTTGTTGGAACCGAAGCCGCGGCATTCCGACTATCTGCTCTTTGGCATAACGACCTTGGCGTTGATATACACCCATTTTTCTGGAGCCTTGCTGTTGACTTTCGAGTTGATCGTATACGCAGCGTACCAATGGCGGCGGCGCATGAAACTTGTGCTCGCCTTGCTCCTGGTTCTGGGTGTAGTTGTAGCTTCGATTCTTCCTGCTGCTTGGCAAGCGATGGGACGCCAGCCTGCCTTTGGGTTTTCCTATCGGCCCATTCAGACGATGGTGATGGAAGCTTGGAGCGCCTTCAGTCTGGGGTTACACAATCCCCCGATCCTGCCCCTCTGGCAGATCGCGCCATTCGTGGTGTTGGCTCTGCTTGGCGTGGTTGACATCAGCCTGGAGAGTGGGAGGTGGAAGCGTTGGATCCCTGTGGTCTACCTTATCTTGCCGATCGTATCGCTTTACGGGCTCTCTGTCTTCAGGCCGAGCTACATGAATCCACGTCACTTGGCGATCGTGAGCCCGGCGTGGGCTCTTCTTATGGCTCGTGGACTGCTCCTTCTACGACGGAGAGCCTGGCCTATAGCGATGGTCTTCCTGATCCTAGTCTTGGCGCTACGTGTCGATGTGATGAACGCCATATTTAACGATCATGAGATGCGGAAGGATGACATTCGAGGTCTGGTCCAATATATTGAATCGCATGCTGAGACCGGGGATGGCATTGTGCTCCATCACCCTGTGATCCCTTTGACCTTCAACTATTACTACGATGGGCCCTATCCGCAGACGGTTATTCCTCGTTATGGGAATCTTGATGATACTGACCGTGCCCTGACCCGATTTCAGGAGTGGTCACAACGGTATGACCGGCTCTGGTTCGTCTATGGCCCGCCGCCGCCCTATTTTCCACACGATTTCCTGCCCGATTGGGCCGATGCGAACTTGTTCAAGGTGGCCCAACGTGAGTTTGAGGCCTGGTGGACCTACGTGGCTGTTGCAGCTTATGATGACGCACCACCACTCGAACCCGCATTGCCCGCCGAAGCGACGGCAACGCAGGCGACGTGGGACGAGGTATCTCTTGAGGGATTCGCGGGAGAAGATCTGACCGTCGGTAAGCGTGCGCGCCTGAACTTATTCTGGCAGGCTGAGAAGAATTCTTTGGAGCAGCCGCTTGCTCTCACCATCCGCCTGGTCGATCCGGCCGGCGTTGTGTGGCTGGAGAAGACTCGGGAGCTCTTGCCCTTCTACCCGGTTGCCGATTGGCCTGTGGATAAGTTGGTTCGGACGGAGGTCTCGTTCTCCTTGCCTCAGGACCTTCCGCCGATCACCTATGATCTTGAGCTCGGCCCCATCGGCCTGGGCGAGCCCCAGGTGATAGGCCAGATCGAGCTACAGCGCTCCGAAAGCGCCCCCCCCGCGTCGAACCCGCGGTTCCAGTTTGGGGATGACGTGGCGTTGTTGGATGCAGACCTGGCGAGCGGGCGCTTTCGGGCCGGCCATCCATTGCACGGGACGCTTACCTGGCAAGCGATGGCAGCTATGGAAGAAGACTACCGCCTCCACGTCCGTCTCGTGGATCTGTGGGGGCGGGTCGCCGCGCGGAACGATTTACCGTTGACCACCGACTCCCTCCCCACCAGTGCCTGGCAGGTGGACGACCGCCTGGCCGGGCACTTGCGGCTGCCGCTGCCGGCGGACCTGAAGGGCGGACTTTACCGGGTTCGGATCGGGCTGAAGGATGCTGACGGAGCCGTCGCCCTGGTAGAACGTTGGTCTGGTCGGCGGGACTGGGCCACGATCAAGTGGGTCCGCATCGATGCGCTACCGATGAAGACGTCGCTTCCGGCGGGGATCGAGCACCCCCTTGAGGGCGTCCGCCTGGCCGAAGACATCTATCTCCGTGGCTACGACCTCGAGCGCGAGGGACATACGCTGAGCCTGACGCTCTACTGGCAGGCTGAGGAATCCCTGGAAGAGGATTACCACGTCTTCGTCCACGTGGGGGAGCCGGGCGCTGCACCCGTGGCCCAGGCCGATGGCGTTCCCGTCGACTGGCTCCGCCCGACGTCGACGTGGCGCGCAGGTGAGGTGCTCGTCGATTCATATGAGGTCTCCTTGGCCGATCTGCCGCCCGGTCGCTACAGCCTGCTCGTGGGGCTCTACGATCCCCAGACCGGTCAACGTCCGACCACCATCGTGGATGGCGAGCCCGTGGCTGGCGGGTACGTGACGCTGCAGGAAGTCGAGGTGGCGGGCCAATGAGCGAGCGAGCCCCGGGGATGACGTCACGACAGAATGCCAGCTCTGATTCACCGGTGGACAGACGCTTCGGGCGCTGGATGGCACTGATCGTCTCTACCTTCGTGGCGCTCGGCGTGGTGTACGCGCTATCCACGCCGCCGCTTGAGGCCTCCGACGAGTACAAGCACTATCCCTACGTCCAATACGTCCAGCACCACTGGAGTCTCCCCGTTCTCCAGCCGGACGTCTGCCTGACGGCGCCGGAGACGTGTCCGTGGTTGCAGGATGGCGGCCAGCCCCCATTCTACTACGTCTTGATGGCCGCCTTGAGCTCGGGGATCGATACGAGCGATCTGGCCGAGGTGCGGCGGGTGAACGAGCACGCCTTCGTGGGCCACGCCGCTCAGGTAGGCAACAAGAACCTGATCATCCACCAGCCGGAGCTGGAGGCATTCCCCTGGCAAGGGACGGTGTTGGCCGTCTACGTCATCCGGCTGGCCTCGATCGCTCTCGGGATCGGGACGATTCTACTCACTGCCCGGCTGGGGTGCGAACTCTTCAATCCAACCATCGGCCTGCTGGCGGCCGCCTTGACAGCCTTCAACCCGATGTTTCTCTTCGTCAGCGCGGCAGTCAACAACGATTCGTTGACCATCCTCGTCGCTCATCTGGGGCTGGTGATGCTGCTTCTCCTCTGGCGGCAGGCCCCCGATCCCCGGCGGAGTTGGTGGCGCTACGTGGGGCTGGGGCTCGTACTTGGCCTTGGCGCCCTGACAAAGCTGAGTCTCTTGGGGCTTGTCGGCCTGACCGGGCTTGCTCTAGCGCACCTCGCCTGGTCTCGCTCCGACCGGCGCTTCTTCTTCATCGGAGGCGTTCTAGTGATCACCGTCGTCTTGGCGATCTCTGGATGGTGGTTCTACCGCAACCTGCGCCTCTATGGTGATCCCTTGGGCATGGAGGCCTTCGTCGCCGTGCAGGGTGTTCGCGAGGCGCCACTGACGTGGCAAGGGTGGATGGAGGAGTTCGGCACGCTCTACCGCAGTTACTGGGGCCTCTTCGGCGGCGTCAACGTGGCGGCACCGCAAGCTTTCTATATCGTCTGCAACACGCTGATGGTGATCGGTATGGCCGGCCTCGTGGCGCGATTCTGGCGGAGCCAGGCGTCGACGGGTCGCGGTACGTGGCTGCTAATCGGATGGGCTGCTATCCTGGGCGCCCTGCTGATTCGTTGGACCGTGATCTATCCGTCCTTCCAAGGGCGTCTCCTCTTCCCGGCTCTGGGCGCAATGAGCGTGCTGGCTAGCGCCGGCCTTCTCCACTGTGTACCGGATCGATGGCGGACGTACGTCACCGGGGCGCTCGCCTTGACGATGGCAGCGACGGCCGCAGCGCTGCCCTGGCTGGTCATCCGTCCGGCGTACGCCTATCCCGAGCCGTTGGATAGCGTACCCACTGCCGATCGGTTCGGGCCAATCACCTATCGGGCGAATTCGGACCAGATCCAGCTGATAGGCGCCCACGTCCCGTCCGACCAGACCGTCTTCCCAGGCCAAGGCTTCGTCGAGGTGGTCCTCTATTGGCGTGCCGCCGGGTCGGTCGAGCGAGATTACGTCAGTTCGGTCCACCTGCTGGGGCGAGATCACCAGTCCGTGGGCCGGGTCAACCGCCATCCGGCGAACGGGATGATCCCCACCGGCCGCTGGGAACCGGGGGAGATCTGGCGCGACGTCTACCACGTCTACGTCGATCCCGGCATGGTGGCCCCGACGCGCCTGCGGGTCAGCGTGGGGCTCTACGATACCCAGGCCGGGCGCACGCTGGATGCCTACGCCCCGGATGGAAGCCTGATGGAGTTGGTCGTCGTCGGCGAGGCGCGTCTGAGCGATGAGCCGGACGTTCGCCCCGAGATGCCGGCCCGGCTCGACGTGGCCCTGGCTGACGGGATCGAGCTCGGCGGGTATGCGCTCGAGCCACAGGCCGGGACGCCC
>Ga0207797_1003483_pt1 | contig 10413 bp, 11 predicted proteins | sample PRCRCaboRojoPR_6_FD_187275 | JGI IMG/M metagenome (GOLD analysis project Ga0207797, IMG submission 187275) | Marine sediment microbial community from Cabo Rojo, Puerto Rico - PR CR 10% Liquid 1 (SPAdes) | ecosystem: Environmental > Aquatic > Marine > Coastal > Sediment | place: Cabo Rojo, Puerto... | reverse complement strand
GTTTCGCGCCCAGGGAGTTGCCGTAGGCGTCCTTGTCCCGCCAGTCGATGTTGGTCGAGAGCCCCTTGTCGTGCATCGTGTTGGTCGTCGGGGCGCCGACCCGGGACTTCTGGTCCTTCTCCTCGGCGTCGAACGCGCGCCACTCGGGCCCGCGGTCGACCTCGTCCTCGTCGACGACCAGGCCGCACTCGCTGCAGACCGTCTCGCCGTGGGTCTCGTGGGTGATGACGTTCCCGCCACACTCGGGACAGGTGAGTTCGTCCTCGGTCGTCTCCTCGGATTCCTGCTGTGGTCGTTGTCGTGACGTTTCCACCGGATTGCCGTAGGTTCGTGTGCTCGTGTTCACCATAGTGCGATGACGTACTCTACCGGGCAGGGGAGTCCTGAAGAACCCGGACCGATTCTTATCAGGTCGTGGGAGCGCCCCATTATAAACATTATGGTATTCCGTGAGGCGTGCAAGGCACTACCGTACGGTTCACCGAGATTCGATGGCGAATTTGCGGATTCTTCACGAACTTTTAATTCAGTATGCGCGGGTCGGTGAGGGTCCGTCGGCTCCCCGGACCCCGTGGGCGCGGCCGGAACCCACAATCACAAGGCGACCCTTCGCGTAGCGACGCGCATGCGAATCGGCGTCGGAACGGGGAACCCCGTCAAGATCGCCGCGACGGAGGACGCGGTCGCGGACCTCGTCGGCGCGACCGTGGAACCGGTGAGCGTCGAATCGGGCGTGAGCGAACAGCCACGCGGCCTGGCCGAGACGATCGCGGGTGCGGAAACCCGGGCCGAACGCAGTTACGCCGCGGGCGACTTCGACCTCGGCGTCGGCATCGAGGGCGGCGTCGCGGAGTTTCAGGCGGTCGATGGCCTGTTTCTGGTCATGTGGGCAGCCGTAACGGACGGGGACACGATCGGCAGGGGATCGGGTCCGAGCCTCAGGTTGCCACCGAACGTCGCCCGGCGAATCGACGACGGCGAGGAACTCGGCCCCGTCATGGACGACCTGCTCGGCACGGACGGCATCGCCAGGGACCAGGGCGCTGCTGGGGTGCTCACTGCGGAGATCATCGACCGTCGGGAGGCCCTCACGACGGCGGTCGCCGGGGCCCTGGGCCCGTTCGTGACCGGCCACTACTAGTCCGCTCGGTCCGTTTCCGGGTTCGAGGCCTCGTAGGAGTCCGCGCTCTCGTCGACGGCCGTCGTGAGCGAGACGTTGAGCGCCAGCATCGAGACGACGCCCCCGACGACCGTGACCGCGTTCTTGACGGCGTGATCGAGGACGGCGGCGCCGAACGCGACCGGCCCGGCGATGGGGGTCAGGCCGGCCACGAGCACGGTGAACGCGGCCTCGTAGAGGCCGATCCCGCCGGGCGAGAGGGGAAGCACCTTCGCGAGGTTCCCGACGCTCACGGCGAAGAACCCGACGGCGAGCAGCGTGACCCCGCCGAGCCCGGTTCCGAACGCCTCGAGAACGATCACGGCCGTGACCACGTCGATCGCCCAAATGGCGACGCTGGTCGTCCCGATCCTGGCAAGCGACCCTCTGGTGCCGGCCACCCGCTGGACGTCGCCGACGAACCGTTCGAGCACGCCGGCGACGAACTCGACGTACGAGTCGTCGCTGAGGCGGTGGAGCAACGTCCGGACGTAGTTGCGTTCCGAGCGTGCCGACAGGCCGATGGCGCCCACGGCCGCGATCGCGACGGCCCCGATCCCGGCGGCGACGGTCACCGCCGTTTGGGCGGCCGACTGCGAGACGGCTCCCTCGCCGTCGGCCAGCGCCCTGGCGATCTCCCCGGTTCCGCCGGTCGCCGCGAGGCCGACCAGGACGACCCCGGCCATCGCCGTGATCGTCAGCAGGTCGAACACCCGTTCGACGGCGAGGGAGGCGAACCCGGACGGATAGGGGATCCGGCGTCGCGCCTTGACGACGTATGCCCGAACCGCGTCGCCGGCCCGCGCCGGGAACACCAGGTTCCCGGTCTGGCTGATGAAGATCGCCCCGGTGAGGAAGCCCCACCGCTCCCGGTAGCCCAGTTCGGCGAGGATGTCGCGGTAGCGCAGCCCGCGGAGCGGCCATGAGAGCAGGTAGACGAGGCTCGCGACGAGCACGAGCACCGGGTCCGCCTGGCCCATCTGTGCGGCGACCTCGCCCGGGTCCAGGTACAGCGTCATCAGGCCGAGGGCCACGACGGACAGGAGGATGCCCGCCGCGATCGTCACTCGTCTGGTGATACGCGGTCGCACCGCCAGTTGCCACCAGGTCCGGAGGATCTGGCTGCCCATGCCGAAGACGTCCCTGATCAGGTCGACCTTCGTGTCCCCCTTGGGCGTCCAGTCGACGGGGAACTCCTTGACGCGGTACCCCCGGCGCTGGGCGTAGGTCAACAGTTCCGTGTCCCAGAACCAGTGCTGGTCGTCGACGTCCTCAAGCACGTCGAACAGGGCCTCCCGGTCGAAGGCCTTGAACCCGCACTGGTGGTCGCGCAGGTCCGAGCGCAGGACGGTCCGCACGAGCCAGTTGTAGCCCTTGCTCGGGATGCCCCGTTTCGCCGGTCGGTCCGCCTCCCGGCCCTCGATCCACCGCGATCCGGTCACGACGTCGTAGCCCTCGGTGCGGACGCTCTCGACCAGTTCCTCCAGGTGGCGCATGTCCGTCGCGAGGTCCGTGTCGAAGTACGCGAGGGTCTCGCCCTCGGCGGCCGCGAAAGCGCGTTCGAGAGCGCCACCACGGCCCAGGCGCTCCTCGCTGTGGACGTGCCGGACCCGATCGTCCTCGGCGGCCAGTCGGTCCGCGATCTCGGGCGTCCGGTCCTCGCAGCCGTCCTCGGCGACGATCACCTCGAACGTCCCCGGTGGGAGAAACGATTCCAGGGTCTCGACGGTCGTCCGGACGGTGTGTTCGATGGTCGTCTCCTCGTTGTACGCCGGCAGGACGACGCTGACCTCGACTGACCGCCCGGTCATTGTGCACTACGGTCGGACGTGAGCGAGTAAGAACCTTCTGGAGTGCCGTTAACCAGCCGTACCAATCAGCGCTAGTTGGGGAGTCGTTTCGATCGCATTCCGGGCTCAAACCCCGTGACTCAATGGGGTTAACCGGTCGTACCAAATCCATCAAGGGGTGGTCCCGCCATTACATCCGTATGAGCACGAGTGCCTCAGCGGCGACCGACCTCACGGACAAACAGCAGCGCATCCTCGCGTACCTCCGTCGGAACGGGGAGACGAAGACGTACTTCAAGTCCCGGCTCATCGGGGAGGACCTGGGCATGACCGCCAAGGAAGTCGGAACGAACATGACCGCCATCGCGAACGGCGACTTCGACGTCGACGTCGAGAAGTGGGGGTACTCCTCCTCGACGACGTGGCAGGTGTCGGTCTAACCCCCTCGAATCGCCTCCGGTCGTCTCCCGCTGTGGCCCCACGGTCGCCCGCTTCCGTGATCCCTCTCGATGCGTTCGCTTTCCGACTTGTTTTCCGGTCGAGCACCTCCGCCCGTTACGACAGGAGCCTCGCACGTCGGGTCCGCTACCCGTCGTATTTGACGAATTCGTCGGCTTCCGCGGCGAACTCGGCAGCGCGATCGTCAAAGGAGTCGGCGTACCGGACCACGAGCACGAGGACGGTTTCGGGCTTCCCGACGGCGTAGCCGTCGTCCCGGGTGATCAGGCCGACGTCTTCGAGTTCCCCGGCGTACTTGCTCACGGTGGCCCGTGACACGTCGAGCGCGTCGGCGAGGTCGCGGCCGGTCGCCGCCGGATCCCGGAGCAATTCGATCAACATTCCACGCGGCGTCGAACGGCGGAGGTAGCCCAGGGCGGTCTGCTCGAACGTCGAGAACTGTCCCGCGGGGAAGAACCGTCGATAGTCGCCGTCGCGTCGGCTTTCGATCCGTCCGGAACGAACGAGCTGGCGGAGGTGGTGCTGCGTCTCGCCGGTTCCCAGCTTGAGGTCGTCCCGGAGCTTCGAGAAGTGGGCCCCCGGCGTCGTGGCGAGGTACCCGACGATGGCGTCGCGGGCGTCGCTGTCGCCCTCGCCCTCGCTCCCCTCGGCCGTGCCGGCCAGTCTCGTCAGCGAACCGGCGGCGCCGAGGGCGGCGAACCGGCGGAGCGTGGCCCGCTTGGACTCGTCGACCGGGGGATCGTTCGTCATCGGTTCACTGGCTATTCGAGCGGCGGAGCTAAAACGGCTTCGCCTGTGAATGCCCGCCGCGGTTCAGTTACTCTCCTCGAACTCCTGGTCCATCTCCTCGATGACCTCGTCGGGGTCCTTGATGTCGGCCGCGTCGGCCCCCGTCTTGACGGCCTGGGCCTCCTCCTCCATCTCCGAGAGGTCGACCTCGGCCTCCTGGTCGATCTGGCCGAGGATCTCCTCGATGTCGTCGAGGCCGAGCATCTCCCTGGTTTCCTGGTCGAAGTCGAGGCTGTCGAGCTCCTCGCCGTTGGCTTTCACGTCGCTCCCCGTGAGGTGTTTGCCGTAGCGCCCCACCAGCGAGGACAGCTCCTGGGGCAGGACGAACGTCGTGGACTCGCCCTGGCCGATGCTCTCCAGGGTCTCCATACCCTTGTCGATGACCGCGCGCTCGCCCATCGACTCGGCGGACTTCGCCCGGAGGACGGTCGAGATGGCGTCCCCCTGCGCCTCGAGGATCTGGCTCTGCTTTTCACCCTGGGCGCGGATGATGTTGGACTGCTTGTCACCCTGGGCCTGCTCGATGGCGGAGCGGCGTTCACCCTGGGCCTCGAGGATCATGGCGCGGCGGCGGCGCTCGGCGGAGGTCTGCTGCTCCATGGCCTGCTGGACGTCCTTGCTCGGGTTGACCTCGCGGACCTCGACGGACTCGACGCGGATCCCCCACTCGTCGGTGGGTTCGTCGAGTTCCTTGCGGATCTTGGCGTTGATCTCCTGGCGTTTGTTGAGCGTGTCGTCGAGTTCCATGTCGCCCAGCACGGCACGGAGGGTGGTCTGGGCGAGGTTCGAGACGGCCTTCTTGTAGTCGTCCACTTCGAGGAACGCCCGCTTGGCGTCCATCACCCTGATGTAGACGACGGCGTCGGCGGTCACGGGCGAGTTGTCCCGCGTGATGGCCTCCTGGCGGGGCACGTCGAGCGTCTGGGTACGCATGTCGAACGTGTACGTCCGGGAGACGAACGGCGGGACGAAGTTGATGCCCGGTTCGAGGAGTTTTCGGAACTCGCCGAACACCGTGAGCGCCTTCTTCTCGTAGGCGTCCACGATGATGACCATGCTGTTGACCGTTACCACGGCCAGAATCAGCACCAGAACGGCGACGATCGTGAACGGGGTTGCCCCCAGCTGTAGCGGTATCGGAACTACCATAATTGTTCCATAGGACAGGGTACGTAAAAAGATTCGGACCGCAGGCAGGCGGAATTACTGCGACTCGGTTTCGGTCTGTGGGTCCTTGTCACCGTCCTCAGCCTCGGTCTCCGTGGAGATATCGTCGACCACCCGATCGCCCTCGTCTTCGGCCTCCGCGTCCATCCGTTCCCTGGAGCGTTCGAGTTCCCGGTCGATCTCGTCGTAGTTGGTCTCCTCTATCGAATCGACGGTAATGACGTTTCCGCCGCCCGGATCGACGACGATCACTTCCGAGCCCTCCTCGATCGTGCCGCTGATGCTCCGGGCTCGATAGTAGGGGTTGAACCCGCCGTCCTTGAGTTTTACCTCGCCGCTCGTCTCGGTGACGCGCTCGGTGACGCGGCCGATCTGTCCGGACAGGGAGTCCGAGTCGCTGGTCTGTCCGGCCCCCTTGCCGCCGTAGAAGTCGAACTCGCGGTAGACGACCAGCGCGAGCGAACCGAACAGGAGCACCATCGCCGCCAGCGCCAGGGGCGTCGCCAGCACCCCTAGCACTGGTCCCAGTGCCAGGCCGACGAGGCCGGCCGCGAGCAACGCCACGCCGAGAACGATGAGGTGAGCGCCCGGAGCCATCGCCTCCATGATAATCAGGACGATACCGCTCACCGTCAGGAGGAGCGAAAGATCCAGGCTGAGGACTTCTGCCATGTCACTCCCTATCGGCCCGAACCGGAATAAGGCTACGGTAGGACCGAAAGAAATCGGACGACGACCAGGATCGTCAGGACGATTCCGAGGACGACGAACAGGGCGTTCTCCGGGTCGATCGTTCCGGCCTCGATCGGGGTGTCGAGGGGTTCGATCTCCACGGGCGCCTCCTCGACGGCTTCCGTTTCCTCGCCGTCCCCGTCTTCCAGTTCCTCCGGAATATCGTCGCCACTTCCGGTCGCCGAGTCCCCGTCCCGGACGGGCGGTCGTTCGGCCCCCGTCGCGGGGGTCCCGTCGCTCGTCCGCCGGGCATTTTCGTCCCCGTCCAGTTCGTCCGACGCCATTCGTCGAAACTCTAGCCGCCGGACGGGCAAAAAGGCGTGGGAACCGGGCACGTCGGATCGAACGATCGTCCGGGAAGGGCGCCGCCCCCGTCCCGCGCCGTCGTCAGTCGTCGCTCGAATCCAGTCCGAGGGCTGCCGCGACGTCCAGCAGTCCGCTTCCCTGTTCGCTGGAGGCGAGGCCGAGGTCCTCGGCGGTGCCGGCGAGCCGATCCCGGGCCTCCGTGTTGGTGTACCCGTTCGCCATCAACTGGGCGCCGCCGCCGGCCACGTGCGGACAGGCCATCGAGGTTCCGGAGAGCGTTTCGTAGCTCTCCTCGTAGTACGTCGAATAGACGTCCTTCCCGGGCGCCGCGATCTCGATTTCCGGCCCCGTACTCGAGAAGCCCGCCAGGGTGTCGCTTTCGGTGGTCGCGCTGACGGCCATCACGGTCGAGTAGGCTGCCGGATATCCCACGCAGTCCGTGCAGGGGCCGTCGTTCCCGGCCGCGGCGACGAGCAGAACCCCGCTGTCGTAGGCGTACTGGCAGGCGTCCTTGACCGTCTGAGAACCCGAAGCGGCGCCCAGGCTCATCGACCCGACGTCGTAGCCCTGGTCCGCCGTCCACTGGATCCCGGCGGCGATGTCCGAGAACGACCCGCTGCCGCGCTTGTCGAGAACCTTCACCGCGTGCAGGGTCGCCTCCGTGGAGACGCCGACGACGCCTTCCGTGTTGTCGACCGCGTCGGCGATGCCCGCGCAGTGGGTTCCGTGGCCGTTGTCGTCGTCCCAGGGCTGGTTACAGAGTTTGTTCGGACTGCCCTTGCACTCGACAATCGCGTGCCCCGTGCCGAGGTTGGCTTGCAGATCGGGGTGGGTCGAGTCGATGCCGGTGTCGATGATCGAAATGTCGGCGCCGGACCCCGTCTCGCCGTTCGCGTGGGCGACCTCGGCGTCGACCCGGTCGATCCCCCACGGGAGCGTCTGGGCGAGCGCGTGCATCTCCCCGTTCTCCTCGACGTACCGGACGTTCGGGCTCCGTTTCAGCCCCGAAACGGCCTTCTTCGGCAGCCGGATCGTCGCCGCGTCGAAGGCGAACCCCCGTTCCACCTCCGTGGCGGCATCGAGTGCCCGCGATCGTCCGGCCCGGTTCTCGTAGCCGACTCACCTCGACGATGTCGTCCGGGTCGGCCGCGGCGGGTCCGGTGGCCGCCAGGCCGGCCATCGCGCCGCCCGTCGCCCGGAGCACGTTACGCCGTGTCAGTCGTGAGCTATTGTCCGCCATGCTTGCCAACAGTAATTTTTATTCGTAATAAACCTCTTGCGGATACGGCCTTTCTTTCCACAGCTGCTGATACTCGCGGGTCCGCCGGACCTAATTCGAACGCCAGGTCTATAGTCGGGATGCCCCTACCTGCCGCCAGTGCAGATCGTCGGCTACGACACGGGCGTCGACGCCACCGCCGAACGCGGTTTGGAGCTGGGGGATCCGGCCGTTCTCATCGCTCACGAGGGGACGGTCGAGCGGGTGGAACTCGTCGAGGGGACCGACCTCAAGTACCGTCTCGACGGGCGGCACTGTGCCGGCGTCGTCGACGGCGAATCCCACGAGTCGTGCGGGCGCGAGGCGGCGCCGTACTGTGATCGCCACTCGAGCACGTGGCCCTGCGCGCGCTGTGCGGGCGAGTGCGACCTGCCGTTGCCGTCCTGCCGGGAGGACCACGCCGTCTACCTGGCCGCGTTCGCCCCCGCGACGTTCAAGGTCGGCGTCACCCGCGACTGGCGTCTCAAGGCCCGCCTGCGGGAACAGGGGGCTGACCGCGCCGCGCACCTCCGGACGGTCACGGACGGACGGATCGCCCGGCGGATCGAGGCGGACCTCGCCGAAACGATCGGCGACCAGGTACGCGTCGCCACCAAGATCCGCGGGATGGGGCGCGAGGTCGACGAGGGTGCCTGGGGGGACCTGCTCGCGGACTTCGATCCGATCGCCACGTTCGCCCTCGATTACGGTCTCGACCTCGGTCGGCCGCCGATTCACGAATCCCTCCTCACCGGCGCCGTCCTGGGTACCAAGGGGCGGGTGCTGGTGCTCGACCGCGACGGCACCCGTTACGGGGTCGACCTGCGGGACCTGGTCGGCCACGAGGTGGCGCGCGGTTCGAGCGAACGGGCCCGGCAGTCGAGCCTCGGCGCGTTCGAGTGAGTTGCGAGGGGTGGGTCGAACCTCGGGGGCTCGACCCGGACGGAAACCCTTTTCGGGGCGCGGGCGAAAGCGCCTTCCATGGCCGACGAACCCGACGACGCCAACGACGACGCGGCGAACGACAACGGCGACGACGAAGAGAAGTCCTTCCGCGAGCGGGTCGAGGAGATCCGCGAACAGCGCGAAGCGGAAGGGGAAGGAGAGGGCGAGCGCGAACGGATGGAAGAGATGATGGGCGGCGGCCCGGGTGGCGGGCCCGGCGGCATGGGTGGCAACCCGTTTGCGCAGATGATGGGCGGCATGATGGGCGGCGGCCCGGGTGGCGGGCCCGGCGGTCGCGGACAGGAAAGCGAGGTCGGCAACGAGGAACTCGTTCGCGAGGTCCGACAGCTCCGCGACGAACTCCGCGATCAGACCCGGGCGCTCAAGCGGATCGCCGACGCCATCGAGGACGACTGACGGCGATCGGTTCCCGGAGCCGTTCGCCCGGAACGCTCGTCCCTCCTTTCTACCGACGTCGACCTCGAGCGGCGGCTCGGTTCCACGCTGGCGAGTCAGACGGCCGCGACCGGGGTGAGTTCCTCGTACACCCCTTCGAGGTCGGAGACCGACCGCTCGACGCTGATCCGCTCGCGGCGATCCAGGCAGTTCCCCGACAGCCGATCGCGTTCCCCCAGGGCCCGACGGAGGTTGGCTCCGAAGTCCTCGACGTTCCCGGTTTCGAAGTGATAGCCGGTGACGCCGTCGTCGATGGTCTGCGAGAGCGCGCCGCTGTCGGCCCCGACGACCGGCGTGCCGCAGGCGTACGCTTCCAGCGCGACCAGCCCCTGGGTCTCGACGGGGCTCGGGAAGGCGAACACGTCCAGCGCGGAGTAGAAGGCCGGCATCTCTTCGCGGTCGAGGAATCCGAGGAATTCGACGTCGGCGTCGATCGAATCCGCCCGCGCCTCGAGCGCGTCGCGGGCCGGGCCGTCGCCGCCGAACACGACCGTCGCGTCCAGGTCCGTGGCCGCGTCGATCAGATCCTCCAGGCGTTTCTCGTAGCCGTGGCGGCCGGTGTACCCGATCAACGTTCCATCGAGGTCGTAGCGCTCCCGGAACGCCGCGTCGTCGACCGGGCGGAACCGGTCGGTGTCGACCCCGTTCGAGACGATCCGGACCGGGGTCGTGACGCCGAGGTCGTCGACCAGGTGGTCCCGGGCCGGTTCGGAGGGAGCGACGACCAGGTCGGCGTGGTCGAAGTACCACCGCTCGTAGGACTCTGTAACGCGACTCAGGGCCCCCGCCAGCCGATCGCTGTCGGTGAAGTAGCTGGTGTACTCGCCCGTCGGGGTGTGGTAGCTCGCGAGGAGCGGGACGTCGATGCGCCGCGCCAGGCGCAGGCCGGCCAACCCGAGCGCGAACGCGGTGTGAGCGTGGACGAGATCGACGTCCGTCACCGCGTCCGGCACCCGTGGTGCACCCAGCCGGTAGCCGTCGTAGAAGGGGAACGGGATGCTCCTGACCGGATGTTCGCCGTCCACCGGAGTGTGCGAGGAGCGGGGATAGACGACGTCCATGCGCCCCCCGTCGTCCCGCCAGCGGTCCCGCCAGCTCCGTATGGTGTACGTCACCCCGTTGACCGTCGGCAAATACGTGTCGGTGAACGCGGCGACGGCTGGCTTCATCGTCGTGAGCATGAACGGAAGCCGACTTAAACGGATTGACTTCGATCCGGAACCGTTTCGAGTGGCGAATACCCGCCGATCACCGGTGCGTCTCCCGGAATCGGAATTGGAAAAGTATATTTTCCGTCGGCGCGTTCACGACGATGGGGCTGTCAGGACCTTTTTCCCTGTCGTGCCCCCCCA
>Ga0207797_1003482_pt1 | contig 10414 bp, 9 predicted proteins | sample PRCRCaboRojoPR_6_FD_187275 | JGI IMG/M metagenome (GOLD analysis project Ga0207797, IMG submission 187275) | Marine sediment microbial community from Cabo Rojo, Puerto Rico - PR CR 10% Liquid 1 (SPAdes) | ecosystem: Environmental > Aquatic > Marine > Coastal > Sediment | place: Cabo Rojo, Puerto... | reverse complement strand
CGGGCGATAGACCGAGTCAGCGAATCAGCGAATCAGCGATTCGGCGACAGACCGGCGCACTGGCGTTCGTATCTTCTCCGTCGGCCGACGTGGGCGTCGAGCAGTCCCAGTCGTTTCGGAACTGCCAAGCCAACGCCAGTTAGCCATCCCCTCTTAGCTGGGGCCTAGGTCGCAGAGCAAGCTCTGCTTAGAGCAGTTCCGGCTCTTTCCGCCGGAACTGCCAAGCCAACGCCAGTTGGCCATCCCCTCTTGATCGGGGCCTTCTTTCAGTTCTTTCTTGTCTCGAGACATCTGCCGGCCTCCTCTGCTCTCGACCATTGTACCATATTGCACTCTAAACTACCCAGCAGAGTTGTCTCACCTTCATTGGCACATACGGCATCCTCGTCGCCAAGGTGACCGGCACCTAGGAGAACGCTCTGGAACTCTGAGGTAAGCCCCGATAACCGTCGTGTCGGCTCGTCGATGTGCCGATGTAAGTGCCGGTCACCTGCGCTACGGCGTTTGACAGGGGCAACGCTCGATGCTATAACACAACTCCGTTCGCCGCCGCTGACGAAGCGCCCAGCCGCCCCGGGACATCGGCGCGCTCGCCGTCCTTCCAGCGCAGGCGCACCGGTGCGTCCTTCGCACCACCTGAACACCAGGAGCAGGGACAGGCAACGAGACCGAGAGGTGACCCATGAAGCTCAGCCGCGCCCTGGAGACGCTGGCCATCCACGCCGGTGAGGAGCCCGACGCCGAGACCGGAGCGCTCCGCGCGCCGATCCACATGGCGAGCTCCTTCGAGCTGCCCGGATTCGGCCCGGAGCTGTTCGAGGCGCTGATGATGACGTCGGAGCGCCCGCCCCACGTCTACACCCGCTGGAGCAATCCCACGCTGCGCGCCCTGGAGGATCGGCTGGCCGCGCTGGAGGGGGCGGAGGCGGCGATGACCACGGCCAGCGGCATGGCGGCGGTGGCTTCGCTGCTCCTCACCTTCCTGAGCAGCGGCGACCACGTGGTGGCGAGCGAGGTCTGCTACGCGGGGAGCGTCGAGCTGCTGGGCGAGCACCTCCCGCGCTACGGTATCGAGGTCAGCTTGGTGAACACGAGCGACGTGGGAGAGGTGGAGGCTGCGCTCCGGCCGGAGACGAAGCTGGTCTACGTCGAGACGCCGGCGAACCCGATCCTGCGCATCGCCGACGTCGCCGCCCTGGCCGATGCGGCCCACGGGGCGGGGGCCCGGCTGGCGGTCGATTCCACCTTCGCCGGGCCCGTGCTCCAGCGGCCCCTGGAGCTGGGGGCGGACTACGTCGTGCACAGTCTGACGAAGTATCTGAACGGGCAGGGGGACGCCGTGGGCGGCGTGGTGCTGGGGTTGGGGGAGGGGATCCACCGCATGCGCCGGGAGATGTTGGTCCACCTGGGCGGCGCGATGAGTCCCTTCAACGCCTGGCTCATCATGCGGGGCCTGGTGACGCTGCCGCTGCGCATGGAGCGGCATTGTGAGAACGCCCTGCAGGTGGCGCGGTTCCTGGAGAGCCACCCCCGGGTGGAACGGGTGATCTACCCGGGCCTGGAGAGCCACCCCCACCACGATCTGGCGCGGCGCCAGATGGCCGGGTTCGGCGGGATGCTCACCTTCCAGCTCAAAGGCGGGCTGGGCGCGGCGGTCACACTGGCCGAGAAGATCCGGCTCTTCAAGTACGCCACCTCCCTGGGCCACGCCCACAGTCTGCTCTTCTACTATCCGACGGACATCTACGTGGACGACGTCTCGTACTTGAGCCCGCCACAGAAACGACGGATCCGGGAGTGGATGGGCGACGGCATCGTGCGCGCCAGCATCGGCCTGGAGAGCGCCGAGGACCTGATAGCCGACCTCGACCAGGCGCTGCGGGGACGATCGCTGAAGGGGTTGGTGGCCCCGCTGGCGTACCGGCTGATGAGGAGAGGAGGAGGGGAGGACGATGCAGCAGGACGTTGAGATGATGGCGGGAATGTTGAAAGGGATGCTCCAGCCGTGGCACCAGGCCGTCGAGAACCCGGCCGCGGCTCAGGAGGCGGTGCTGGGCCGCCTGCTGAAGGGGTACGCGGAGACCTCGTACGGGGAGGAGCACGGCGCTTCCGACGTGGAGACGCTGGAGGCGTACCGTCGGGCCTTCCCGGTCGCGACGCACGAGGACTACCAACCGCTGATCAAGCGCGTGATGGCGGGGGAGACGCGCCTGCTCCTCAACGAGGAGCCGGTGGGCTGGGCGATCACGCGGGGCACGACGGGGGAGCAGAAGTTCATCCCTATGACGCCGACGGACCTGATGATGCGGGCCAGCGCGGGGCGGGCGATGATGACGTACGTCGCCGACAGCGGGCGCTACGACCTCTTCGAGGGCGTTAACTTGAACCTCAACTTCCCCTCCGTGGTGGGCACGGTTGAGATGGGGGGCCGGGAGGTGGACTACGGCTACAGCTCCGGCATCTACGTGAAGCACGTCTCCGCCCACACCCCGATTCGCTCGGCGCCGTCTCAGGAGGCGATCGACGCCCTGGGCGGCGGGAAGACGATCCGCGACTGGGAGGCGCGCTTCGAGCTGGCCTACGAAGCGTGCAAGGATCAGAACGTGACGCTGGTGGGCGGCGTGGCCCCCACGGCGATCCGCTTCGCGCGCTACCTCCACCGGGAGCACCGGGTCTACCCCAAGGACCTGTGGGACGTGCAGATCGTCACCCTGGGGAGCGTGGCCGGGATCAACACGCGGTACGCCCCGGCGCTGCGAGCGCTCTACGGCCCGGTCGTCATCCGCGAGATCTACGGGACGACGGAGGGGATCTTCGGGCAGCAGCGGGACGAGCGCCGGGCCTGGGTGCCGAACTACGACCTTTTCCTCTTCGAGGTCGAGGTCGGCCCCCCGTCAGAGCTGGCAGCGGCGTTCGACGTGAAAGGCGAGATCAAGATGCTCCACGAGATGGAGCCCGGCGAGATGGGGAGCCTGGTGGTCTCCACGCCCGTCCTGCCGCGCTATAAGATCGGAGACCTGATCGTCGCCCTGCGCCCGCCCTTCTTCCGCTGTATCGGGCGGGACCGCTGGTGGACGCCGCTGCGGTACGCCTGGCACGAGTTCACGACGCTCAACCTGGGACGGCTCTAGGGGAGCGTCCCCGGCGCGGGCGCGTCATTCCCGACCGATGAACCCGCGGAGCAGGAGCCCGATGCCGATGGCGATGAGGATGATGGGCCAGGCGATGGCCCCGCCGACCAGGTTGCCCAGGCCGAGACCGAGGAGGATGGCGCCCCAGACCAGGCTGCCGCCCACGGGCTGGCGGTAGGCGGGCACCAGCAGCCGGAAGGCCGCGCCCAGGAGCACGATCACCCCCGCGCCGGTGAGGATCAGGCCCCAGACGATGGAGTCGCCCTCCAGGCCCTGGAGCCAGGCGATGTCGGCGAAGAGGCCCACGTTGTTTGCCAGGAGCACCAGCCCGGCCCAGATGAGGATGACGGCCCAGACGGCGGCGCTCACCGGATCGCGGCGCCACTTCTCGTCCCAGGTCATATCCTCTTTTTCGTGTTTCCCCCGTTCCTTCTCCTCCGTCTTCTCTTCCTCTTTTCCACGATATTCGCGGTCCGACATGGTTGCCTCCTGTGATGTGATAGGTGTCTCTGGCTGCGCCTACTGACGGGCGTACTCCCCGGTCAGCTCTCCCCGGGCGAGGATGTGTCCCTCCATCGCGTTGACCACGCGCTTCTTCCTAACCCCCGCCTCCAGATCCAGCGTCGTGTCCAGGGCGTAGAGCTTAAAATGGTAGGTGTGGGTGCTGCCGGACGGCGGGCACGGGCCGCCGTAGCCCAGGTTGTTGAAGCCGTTCTTCCCCTGGAGGCCGCCGCCGGGCATCTGATCCTGAGCCGGAACGTCCTCCGGCAGGGAGCGCGTGTCCGCGGGCATGTTGAAGGCGACCCAGTGGACGAAGGTGCCCACCGGGGCGTCGGGATCGTCCACGATGAGGGCGAAGGACTCGGTGCCCTGGGGCGGATCGCTCCAGGAGAGCGGGGGCGAGATGTCCTCGCCGTCGCAGGTGTACGTCTGGGGAATCGGCTCCCCAACGGCAAAGGCGCTGCTGGTCAGCTCGATGGCGGCCTCGGGGGACGATGGGGGAGGGGAGGTGGTCGGCCCACAGCTGGTGATGCACAGGGTGCCGATGACGGCGGTCATGAGAAGCAAACGACCGTGACGCATACGAATCCTCCCTCCCTTGGCGTGAGGCTCTACCGCTGGGCCCCGGAGACGGTATCTGGACAACAGACGGTGCGAGGTGGGGCCTGGCTGCAGTCCTATTCTACATCAGGTTCTGGTGCGCACAAGTTGGGTGGGAGATCCGCTCTCTTGCCGGAGAGAACACGGATTGCAGGAAAGGGCGGATTCACGGCCAGGCCTGACGCTAACGAGCAATCTTCCACCAGCCGCTACTCATCCTTCGATCCGAGGTGTATCCCTCCCTCGACGTGCGTCTGGTCGCCGATGACGCCGACCTGGCCGCCCTCGATCTGGATGGCGTACTTGCTCAGCGCCTGCTGGCCGGCCGCGGATTCCTTCAGGGCCGCGATCAGCTCTTGGGCCTGCGTCACCAGCTCTTCGTCCCGCGTCAGGTCGGCGTCGGCCACTTCTTCCTCGAGCATCATCTGGCGACCCTCAGACCGGGGCTTCTTCTCCAGCTTCTCGACGGCATCGGCGACGTCGCTCTCAGCGCCGGTCCTCTTCTTGATCGCGGCCTTCAGGCCGTCGTATGCGTCGACGATGACCTGCTTGCCGACCTCGCCGGCACCACCGGCGACGCCGGCAGCCAGGGCGGCTACGATTGCTCCTGTGATGGGATCCATCGTTCTGCTCCTTTCTCAGCACGTACGTGCCGGCTCTGCTAGCCGTCTCCTTGTTGTCGACTCTCGATAAGGGACAGCCGGTCCTCCAGGTCGCGAATGAGCCAATGTTCCCCCGGTGCGTCGTCGTGCAGGATGGCAAGGGCCCGTTCAAACGTCTCCTTCACCTCGTCAAGGTTGCCCTGCTCATGGAGTAGCATGCCTACGCGGTGCAGGTCGTGGGCGACGGAGACGTGGTCTGAGCCGTAAGTGGTCTCGTGGATGGTCAGCGCTCGCCTGAAATGCGAGAGCGCCTGGTCCAGATCACCGAGGTCCTTCGAGACCCATCCCAGGTCGACCAGGCTTCCGGTGACTTCGACCTGTTCGGGGCCGTAGCACGTCTCCATCACCTCGCGGGCGCGCTCGAAACACTGCTGGGCTGTCTCTAGGTCGCCCATGTCCTTGTGCGCCCAACCCTGATTGCTCAGGTCGCGCGCGACGGTCGGATGCATGGGGCCGAAGACCGCCTGGTCTATCTCCAGTGCTCGATCGAAGAACCGCAGCGCCCGACCTGGTCTGCCCCTCTCCTTCACGATCAGCCCCAGGTTGACGGCGCAGGTGGCGACGTCGGGGTGCGATGGGCCCATCAAGTCCTCGGCCTCTTCCAAGGCCTCCTCGAAGCAGACCTGGGCCTCCAGCAGCTTGTTCCGATCCTTGAGCAGCCATCCCAGGCTGTTGGCACTATGGGCGACGCTGTTCGCGCCTTCGCTTCTGGGGAGGTTGTGACTCACCTGGAGGGCCTGCTCGATGTAGCGTTGGGCCTCCTCGAGATCGCCCTGAGCCTTGTGGATATCGCCGATGTTTCTCAGATCGCGCACGATGTGAACGTGGGGCGACTCGAGAGCCGCCATGTCGATGCTCAGGGCGCGTTGGAAGCACGCCAGAGCTCCGTGCAGGTCGCCCCGGCTCTGCAGGATCCAGCCCAGGGTGGCGACGCAGGTAGCCGTCTCCGGATGGTCAGTCCCGTAGACCTGCTCGGCCAGTGCCAACGCGCGCGAGCAGGCCTCCTCAGCTTCCTCGTAGTTGGCTATCATGCCTAGGTAGTAGCCGACGTTATCCCAGAGGGCGACGGCGTGTTTTACCTCAGATTCCTCGGAGGCGGAGGCCACGCTCCTTGCGTGCGGGTAGAGAGGAGCGAAGCGCGCGGGTATGCCTGTGCTATTGGCGTCCTGAGCAAGCTTCGCCAACGCGCCGCACAGCGGATCCAGGACGTCAGGTGCGTCCTCCCGATGACGAGCAAACTCAGCCAGCAGGCGATGAATCGCGTGGCCTGTATCGTGGTTCGTCGTCTGAAGCAGTCCCAGCCCCGTCAGCAAGTCCAACGCGTCATAGCAGGCGTGGATGGGACAGTCGCTGGCCCTTTCGAAGACCTCCACCGGGATGACGTTCCCGGGAGCACAGTATCCGGACATGAGCACGAGACGACGAGCGACGTCGTCGTCCACCTGTCGCCAGCTCAGCTCGAACGTACTGCCAAGGTCCAGATCGTGCCCCGTTGGGCTGCCCCGATCAGCTCGCCAGCTCCGCATCGCCGGGTGGGCTGCAACGTCGTCCATCTGATCCAAGAAGTCGCTGATGGTGAGCCTGGACAGATGGTTCAGGTATCGTCGAGCCATCTCTAGCGCCAGAGGGAGATGGCCCAGGCGATGTGCTAGACTGTCCAACTCCTCATCTGTCGCCCGATCCTCCGTCAGATGCTGACGGAGGAAAGCGCGGCACGCTTGCGGCTCTAGGACGTCGAGGGGCGTCGCCTTGACGCCCAGATCTCCGGGCCAATCCGAGCGACGAGAGGTCACCAGGACCCGGCTCGACACAGAGCTCAGCCTGGCGAGCCACCGCCGCGCAGCCGTGAAGCTGTCCAGGTAATCAAGAACGACGAGCCGCTCCTTGTCGAGCTCCCACTCTCGCAAGGTGCGCGCAACCTGGTCGCTCTGCTCTGCGGGCCAGCCGGGCAGACACATCTCCCTGCCGCAGTCCGCTATCTCAGCAGCGATCGCTTCTGGTTGGGAAGCGTCGAGCCAGTGGACGCCGTAGAAGAAGCGCCCGTAGCGGTAGGCGAACTCGACCGCCAGCTGCGTCTTCCCAACTCCGCCGATCCCGTGAATCACCCGCGTGGGCGAAGTCGGGGGCTGATCGGTATACAGGAAATCCCGGGCGAGCGACCGGAGGAGGTCGGCACGACCCGTGAACAACTCGTTGCGGGTGTAGGGTACTCGGGAGCCGGGCGGCGGCGTCTCGGGAGGAGGGATGACGCCGGGGTCGGGCAGGGTAGGGGGCTCGTGTTCCAGGATGGCGGCGCGGTCGACGTCACCGTGGAAGTGTATCCCGCCCTCGATGCGAGCGTGGTCGCCCACCACGCCGACTCCCGCACGGCGGGCGTCTATTCGGTAGTCGTGAGCCGTCATGTCCCCTCCCAGGAGATGAAGATTGCTTGTGCTGGGCCCCTGCCCCGACAGGCGGATCTGAGCCGTCACCGTCCGTCGAGGGCGCGGTCAACGAAGGTTTCGCTCCCCCGCTGTCAGCATCTTTCCGTCCCCCCGCCTCTCCTCACGAACGCGATCGCTCCCGGCTTGTGAAGGTCGAGGATCTGGCGATCAGACTGCTGGTCGGTGTAGGAAGGCGCGTTTCGCAGCTCGGTTCCGGTGTGGAGCTCGGTGAGCCGTCTGAGCGAGCAGGGCTGTGAAGATCCGTCGGGCCGGCCTGCGCCCTGGACAGGTATGGTGCTGGCGAGTCGCTCGCTCCACTGATCTGCCCGGCGGGGCCACGGTCTGGCGCCGACCGGGGTGCTTCTGGTGTGTGTAGTATACCTCTGCGGTATGATATGGCAAGTTGTGGACGCGCAAAGGAGATCCGACGTTCCCTGACAAGGTGACCGGCACCTTCACGGTGCCTCGCGCGGCCAACGCTCCTGGTGGGCGGCAAGTCTACCGTCAGTAGACAAGAGGGCGCAAGTGCCGGTCACCTGGATCCGATGTTTCCTGTGATCCGTTGTTCTGCCTCTGATAGAACACCTGTTGTGGAGAATGCCCCGTGCACGCAGTGAGCTGGGGCGGAGGCTACGAGCGCTGATGGGGGAGGACGTCGCTCAGGGCGCGGGTGACCGCGATCCACTCGTCCACCGAGAGGGTCTGGGCCCGACGGCGGTGGTCGACGCCGGCCTCGTCCAACCGGGCAGCCGCCTCGTCCTTCTCGAGCCGTGACCCGAGGCCGGTGCTGAGGGCGTTGTGGAGCTGCTTCCGGCGCTGGGAGAAACCGGCCCGCACCACCTGGAAGAAGGCGTCGGTCTCCTCCTCCGGCAGAGGTGGGGAGGGAGCGACGTCGATGCGGACGACGCCGGAATCGACGGCGGGCGCGGGGTAGAAGCTGCCGGACTTGACGCGGAAGAGGAGCTCCGGCTCGCCGTAGAACTGGATGCTGACGGCCAGCACGCTCAGGTCGCCGGGCTCGGCGGCGATGCGCTTTGCCACCTCGTACTGAACCGTGATGATCATCAGCTCCGGCCTCTGACCCGCCTCCAGAAGGTGGCGCAGGATCGCCGAGGTGATGTAGTAGGGCAGGTTGCCGACCACCTTGAAGCTCGCGTCGGGAACGTCGAGGGACCTGCGGGCGGCGTCCAACAGCTCTGTCGGATTCAGCTCCAGGATGTCCCCCTGGACGACGGAGACGTTGTCGAGGTCAGACAGCTCGCTTTCCAGAACCGGGATGAGCTGCTGATCGAGCTCGACGGCCACGACGTGTCCCGCCTCCTGCGCCAGGTGCCGGGTCAGGGCCCCGGTCCCCGCGCCGATCTCCAGCACGACGTCACCGGGACCGAGCTGGGCCGCGGCGGCGATCTTCTGAAGAATCGCGTCGTCGACCAGGAAGTTCTGGCCCAGAGCCTTGTCCGGGCGCAGATGCCACTTCCGGAGCACGCGGTGAACGTTCATCCGGCGCCTAGGGGAGCGTGTAGTCGATCTGGCTGGAGGGAGGTACGGGCGTGAGTAGATAGACGTCGACCCAGCGGTACCAGAGCTGCAGGTTGTCGTTGTCGTACCCCAGGTCGATCCGTTTCCCTTTGATGGCACCGCCGGTATCGGCGGCGAGGCCGACGCCGTAGTTGGGCACGTAGACCTCGCTCCCCAGACTGATCAACCGCGGGTCAACGGCGACGATACCGTGCCGCATCCTGGCGCCGGTAGCGGTCCGCCCGTACCAGTCGCTGGCCGGCGACACGCCCGCCGTGGCCGCGGAGTAGGAGGTGGCCAACATGCGGATCTTGCGCCAATAGTCGACCTGACCCGATGCGGTATCCAGCGTGCGAACGACGATCTTCGTCCCGTAGCCCCGGACGTGGGTGGTGGGCTGGAGGGCGACGTATTCGTTCTCCAACGTGCGGGATATCTCCTGCCCGTTCTCATAGCGGACGCGAATGCGGCGCTCTCGCACCCCGGGAGCGCCCTCCTGGAGCAGCTTCCGGTGGTCGATCTCCAGCTCGGGGTCGGGCCGCCAGATCGATTCGAAGGGGATCGGCTCCTGCTCTATCAGGAAGCGCTCGCTGACGCGGACGACCTCAATGGTCGCTTCGCCATCGAGCGTCGTCTCCCGAGACGGGCGGGTGTAGTCGCGGTCGGTCAGGACGATCCCCAGGTCCGCCAGAACCTCGCCGACCTGTTCACGGTGGGTGCGGGTGCGCACAGAGCGGCCGTCGACGCGGATCGTCACCGGGGTCGAGCGCTCCAGGACGATCTCCATGCCGGGAGAGACCCGGGCGCCGAGCCCCGGATGGATGCGGTCCGCCAGATAGAGGGTCAGGCCTGCCTCGTCGAGGGCTTCGCCCACGGTATCCGCGGTGGTGTGGAACGTGGTGGTCCTGTCGTCTTCGTGCAGCGTGAAGGGGACGGCCCGCTGGATGATGATGTGCGGGATCGTCTCCTCCTTCTCCTCAGCCCCTCCCCCCCGGAGGTTGCCCTCAACTCTGAGCTCATCGTGGGCCCCGAGGGTCACCTTCGCCTCCCTCAAGATCTCGTTGACCGACGTGGCCCGCGTCCGGAGCGTGACCGACTGCCCGTCGACGGAGACGCGCACGGGACGGGCGCGGCTGACGCGGATGGTCATGCCGGACATGAGGACGGTGTTCAGAGGGGGGGAGACGGCGTCCTTGGGATGGAGCTCGAAGCCGATATCCGTGAACAGCGTGCCGACCGTGTCCTGGTGGGTGCGCAGGTGGCGTGTTTCGTCGTTGACGACCAGTGCAACAGGGGTGAGGGAGCTGCGATAGCCCGCTGCCAGTGCCCCAATGGTCAACAGCAGCCCGATGAACGTCATCAGGGCTGTGGGGACACGTATGCCTTCGCGTGGGACGCTACGTGCAATCTCCATAGGATAGTGTGTAAAGGGCCGTGCACCCTCCGTCGAATCGGGGCTCCCGACTTACCGGGGCCCTTCGGCTCCGGCCAGGCGCCCCTGCGGCGCCCAGGAGAGAACTCCTTACCGCTGCTTCCTCCCGGACCTGACGGGGTTCAGAGGCTCCTGCCGCGCAGGACC
>Ga0207797_1003481_pt1 | contig 10417 bp, 7 predicted proteins | sample PRCRCaboRojoPR_6_FD_187275 | JGI IMG/M metagenome (GOLD analysis project Ga0207797, IMG submission 187275) | Marine sediment microbial community from Cabo Rojo, Puerto Rico - PR CR 10% Liquid 1 (SPAdes) | ecosystem: Environmental > Aquatic > Marine > Coastal > Sediment | place: Cabo Rojo, Puerto... | reverse complement strand
TCCCGGCTATCGTCGAGGAGGTAGACGGCGAGGCTGAGTATCCATCCCCCGAACCCCACGGCGATCGTGAGATCGACCAGCCGTCGGTTCGGGAGGGACAACCCGAGCGCCGAGCCGAGTTCGACGACGGCGAGGAACGACACGTACAGCAGCGAGAAGTAGACGGCGACCTCCTCCACCCCGAGCGCCCAGAGGGAGATCCCGAGACACGTCCACACCAGGATCAGAAAGACGACGAACGGGAAAGCGTCGAGTGGGCCGTCCGTGTCCTCCATAGAACCTCACGAGATGGTGCCCGGTAGTCCACCGGATCACAAAAGCGTTATCGCCGACTCCGGACGGGAGTCGGACCGAAGCGGAGGCCGATCGGGACCCGCGGGCGGCGGTGGGTGGACATCGTTCCCGACGGTGCTCCGTGTCCGTAACGTAACGGTATTTTTTGTTCGGCCGGATATCGGAACATACTGTGACCGAGAACCACGGGTACAACACCCCCTCGAAGGGGACACAGGACTGGGACGTCCCGCTGAACAGTAACTTCGAACGTCTCGACACGGACGTCGAAGTCAGGGCCCCGGAGAGCGATCGGAGCCAGTACGAGCCGAAGGACGGATCGAAGTTCTTCGCGACCGATACTGGGGCGACGTACGTCGGAAGCGGCTCGGAGTGGCTGCGGGTCCCGTCGAGCGGGCTGGTACCCACGTACGACGAGGTCCGGACGCGGCTCGTCGAGGGCGACGCGTACGTCGCGCGGTTCCCGGGCGGGGATCTGGGGACGAAGGTCCGGAACGCGCTCGACGAGCTCCCGCGGGGGAAACGAACGCTGCGGATCACCCCCAGGCCGGACGGACAGCCGTGGCGCTGGGACGCCGACGTGACGATCGAGGCACAGGAGGAGGGCGGCGCCGAGTTCCTCGTCGGGGACAACGTCCGCATCGAGTACACCGGCAGCGGCTGGCCGCTGACGGTCGAGGACACGTATCTGGTCGACGACCGGTTCCGGCTGGTCGGCGGGCGGTGGCGGGCGACCGGCGACGCCGACGGGTGGCTGCGGCTCCGGTCGTGTACGCAGTCGTTTGTCTCCCCCAGCAAGGTGGACTTCCGGACGAGTTCGGGCGACGCGGTCGGGATCAGCCTCGAGAACCACAACTACTGGACCGAGCTCAACGTCATCGAGGGGACGTACAAGGTCGACAACGGTATCGACACGGTCCCGGCGAGCGAGATCCCGGACGCCTCCTCGACCGCGACGGGGTCGTTCCAGGGGACGACGATACGCGACGTCCAGATAAACAACTTCGGCGAGGACGGGTTCGGGATCCGACTGCGCGGCAACGTCCGTTACTCGTCGCTCCGCCGGCCGAACGTCTTCCCGAACGGCGAGAACTCCGCCGCGCTCGTCCTCGGGACCGAGGACGCGCTCGGCGCGACCATCCAGTCGTTGCAGGCGGAGACCAGCGCCTCCGTCGGCGGGACCGTCGCGGTCCGGACGACCGCCGACTACGAGCCGTACATGGCGCCGATGTTCGTCGGCGGACAGGTCGAGGACAGTGCGACGAGTCGACGGACCGATTTCGCCGAGTCCGGCCACTCCCTGCACCGCGTCGGGGTCGAAGCCGGGAAGGTCTCGATCGACTCGTGGGACCACGACCACCCGCGCGTGGAGGTCGATACGGACAGGGGCCATCTGAGCGCGGCCGGCGTCCGTGCCGGGGAGAACGGCGAGCTGAGCGTCACCGGTGGGAAACGCTCCTCGATAAACCAGACCGGCGAGGAGCCACTGGAGATAAAACACGACTGGGACACGAAGCTACAGGTGGACAGCAGTCACTCGACCCTCTTCCACCCCATCGAACTCCCCGTCAGCGACGTGCGGGAACTCGCCTCGCCGTCCCGGGGCTGGATGGCCCACCACGACGGGAGCGGCGGGAACACGGAGGGGCCCGCGACCTACACGTCGGACGGCTGGGTCAGCGTCGTCGACGGCAGCCCGATCGACTGATACGGTCGTGCGTAGTCCTTTACCGATGGTCGCCGATCCCGTCCGGGCGCTCACCGGTAAATCGTTACGCACGACCGTATGAGACACGTCCGATCGACCGGCGGCGATCTGGCGGACGTACCCGAGGACCTCGAGTCGGCGCCGTGCCTCCCGGTCGGTGACGGTCCGGTCGACCCGACCGTCGTAGGCGTCCTGGCGTTCCTGTGGTGTCCCCAGGCGGTCGGGCACGGCGGGTCTGAGTTCCTCGACGACCTCCGGTCGTTCGTCGGCGAGGTCGCGGGTTTCGTCGGGATCGGTCCGTGGTTCGTACAGGTCGACCGTCCCCTGCGAGTCCCAGAGGAGACGGTGGTCCCCCTCGACGACGCTCGCCCGGTAGCAGTTCACACGATCGACCGGGATCCCGTGCTCCGTCCAGGGCCTGCTGAGATACTGGGTCGCCAGTCCGTGATACTCGACGAAGACACGGTCGGAGACCATGGCCTCGGAGCCCGGCCGCTCGGAGGAGCCGATATCCACGAGGTGGTCGTGGAGCGTCCGCAGGGAGGTGAGACCGGGCTCTGGGCGTCCGCGCTCACGCGCGTCGAGCCACTCGTAGAACGATCGGAACCGATCGTCGAGATACGCCAGTTCCGCGTCGTAGAGGTCCGTGATCGTCTTCGCTGTTTCTGATTCCGAATAGGAGCCCGATCCAGCGACTACGAAACGACGTCCCGAACGTCGGCGATCAGCCGGGTTCGTAGCGGAGAGTACGCGGTCAGCGAGAGGAAGTAAACGATCGCCCCCAGGACGATCAGCAGGAGTAGCGGCACGACGGAGTCGACGGGAAGCACCAGCCGGAGTCCACCGAGTACCAGTACCATGATCCCCGTCGACACGACACACCAGGCGAGTTCGCGGACGGGGAACTCGATCGGGACGTACCGTGTGAAGTACCGCCAGTGGAGAAACGCCCCCAGTGCGAACGACACCGTCGTCGCGACGGCGATCCCCTCGATACCGAGCGGCCGTATCAGCAGGAGGTTCAGCAGGAGGTTCACGACGAGCGTCACGACGATCGTGCGTGCGGCGAGGTCGGGCCGGTCGATACCGTGAAGCGAGCGGTGGAAGAGTCGGTAGAGCGCTTGAACGATCTTTTCGCCCGAGAGGATCACGAGAACGAGGGTCGCGACCGCGAACTCCGGTCCGAACACGAAGGTGAGGACCTCCCTCGAGAGGACCACCGCGCCGCCGAACGCCGGGATGACGAGTACGAGCGACGGGACGGTCACGTCCGAGACGAGGGCGCCGATACGGTCTCGCAGCCCCCGTGTGTGCCACTCACTGATCTTCGGGAGTATGGAGACCGCCACGGAGTTGCTGAGGAGCACGATCGCCTCCGTGATCCGCCAGGCGATCTCGTAGGCACCGACCGCTGTGGGGCTCAGGAAGAAGCCGATGATCGCGACGTCCATCCAGCTGTAGACGTACCCCTGTGCCTTCGAGACGACGTGGTACTTCGAGAAGTCGAGCAGCGAACGGCCACAGGCCACGGACGGTCGGCGGAGCGAGCTGGACGCCCTGTGCCAGCTCCAGAGGAACATCACCCCGTAGCCGACGAAGAGCCCGTAGATCAGCCCCGTGATGCCGTACCCCTGGAGGACCAACAGGGCGCCGACGCCGACCCACCCGATCTGCCGGGCGGTGTCGGGAAGGGCCATCTGGCCGACGCGCTGTTCGCCGCTCAGGACCATCTGCTGTGTCTCGCCGAGCTCCTGCAAGACGAGCCCGATCAGCAACAGGAACGCGACGTCCGCGCCGATGTAGGCGTTTATCTCCTGGCGGAACACGCCGACCACGACGACGATAGCCGCGACGGGAACGAGCTTCATCACCAGTGCCGTCGAGAGGACTTCTCCCCCCGCCTGGCCCTCGCTGATGCGTTTCTCGACGGCTCCCCGCAGGCCGAAGTCGGCGACGAGGCTGAGTACACCCAGGACGGCCTCGAACAGGAAGAACACGCCCATCTGGCTCGCTCCCAGTTCCCGTGCGAAGAAGGTCACCCCGGCGAACCCGACGAGAGTGTTGAAGCTCGATGCACCGAACAGCTTCGAGCTCGCTTTTGCGATGTTCATCCCTGCTCGTGCGTTCCGACGGACGACGTCACGCGAACCGATCGGTACGACGGAACGACGGAGAGCCGAACCGGTCCGGGGCGAGGACCGTCGACGGGGACCGGGGCTGTCCCCCGATCGCCGCACGACGGTACGTCGAAGGGGGTCATGCCGTCGACAGCTCCTCGTACACCGCGACGTACTCGGCGGCAACGTGGCGCCAGTCGTGTTCGGCCGCGAGTCGCTCGAGTTCCCCGGAGGAGGGCGGGTCCGCGAGCACGCGTTCGAGCGCTCGAGCGTACGCCGGCGCGCTGTGTTCCTCGACGTAGTACACCCCCCGATCGAGCTCCGGCATGAAGGGGCTGGCGACGACCGGCGTCCCACAGGCTAGCGACTCGAACAGCACGAGCGGGAAGCCCTCGTACAGCGAGCAGAGACACTGGACGTCTGCCGCCGAGTACAGGTCGGCCATCCGTTCGTCCGGTACCCGACCGAGATATCTCACCGCCTCCGTGTCCTCGCCGTCGGTCCCGGCGACGAGTAGCCGCACGGACCCCGCCATCGCTTCGACGGCTCCGACCGCCGTCGTCAGTGCTTTCCGGCGCGGGTCGGTACCGATCCACAGGACGTAGGTCTCGTCCGGATCGAGGTCCAGGCGACGTCTCGCCCGGTCGCGAGGCACGGGCGAGAACCGCTCGGTGTCCACGCCGTTGCGGATGACGACCGTCTTCCCCGGATCGATCCCGTAGTAGGAAACGAGCTCCTCCTGGACCCGCTCCGAGCAGGCGACGGCGGCGTCACACTGCCGAGCGGCGAACAGTTCCGGAAGCGGGCGGAGTTTGCCGAGACCCCTCCGCAGCGTGCTCCCGTCCCCGAAGACGTTCGCGTACATCCCCGCCGTCGTCCCGTGAAACGTCACGACGTACGGCTCCGACGGCCGGAACAGGGACAGGCCCAGTGCGTTGTCGCCGTGACCGTGGACGAGGTCGACCTCCCGCCGCCGGAGGTCGCGTGCCGCCCGGATGCTGGAGAGGTACTTCGAGCGGACGCACCCGAACCGATCGGAGCGAGTCCGGATCGTCCCGAACTCGCTCTCCTCGACCCGGTTCTCCTCGCCCACGCAGTACTGGACGAAGTCGTAACGGTCCCCCGAGTGCGCCGCGATACTGCTGACGACGGACTCGACCCCTCCGAACTCCCGGGGATCACGCCCCCCGAGGACACCGATAGTAACTCTCTCCGAGGACATGAAGGACGAAGCGTCTCCCGGTACTTGCAGGCCGATATTGAGTGTTCTCATTCGTTCAGGGTCGGAGTCGGGGACCCGGCGGCCCCGAACGACCGCGAGGTGGCCGACGGGGGCGGCACCCCCGGTACCTGTCGTCGACGGTCCGGGCGGAGCGCGACACCCGGACCCCCCACCTCATAGGGATTATCGTAGCCAGCCGGAGGATTCGACCTCCCACCGTCGTCCGGTCGCCTGGTCCCGGGTAGAGAAGCTATGAATAACTACGATGATCCCTATCGGTTCCGTCGTTCGTCTGCGCACCTGCGCCCACCCCGGATGTACGCCCGCAGGCAGTCGACGATGCCGAACCGCTGTCGGAGGACGACCCGCCGGTAGGCCAGCTGCGCGAGGCTGTCGGGGTTGCCACACAGCCGGAGGAAGACCGAGAGGAAGCCGAGGACGAAGGGCAGTCGGCCGAAGTTCTTGCGGACGAAGTAGCCGTGGTTCCGGAACCGCCACTCGATGAGATCCCGTCCGAACTCCGCACCGCCGGTCTGCTTGTGGAAGCAGGCCAGTGCCGGATCGTAGACGACCTCGCCGTACGCGCCGATGCGGACGACGGCGTCGGTCTCCTCCCGCTGTGCCGCCCCCCCGTAGCACGGGTCGAACCCGCCGATCCGCTCCAGGGCCGAGGTGAGAAAGCACATGTTCGCCCCCTTGAGCAGCCCGACCCGTCGGGGCGCGTCCGGCACCCACCGGTACGAGTCGTCGTGGACGGTCCCCGTCCAGGGGTTGACCGACATCCGCTCGCGGTAACAGAGGTCGCGGGCGTCCTCGACGGCCGAGGAGAGCGTCGGTCCGCCGATCGCCACGGCCTGGGGGTGGGCGTTGAACGCCGCGGCGATCCGATCGGCGAAGTCCGTCGGGAGCAGCACGTCGTCGTCGACGAACGCGAGGACGGGCGAATCACACTCCTCGATGGCGAAGTTCCGGGCGGCCTGCAGGTTCTCGCCGGGGCCGCGACGGTAGCTCACCGGCCGATCGGCACACCACCTGCGGATCTCGTCGTCGGACGAGTCGTCGACGACGAGGACCTCGCCGAACGCGCCGAGGTCGAGCTGGAGGAGGGTCTCGATGACGGACTCGAGCCGGTCCTTCGTCGCGACGGCGAGGGTCACCGAACCCCCGTCGTACCGTTTCCCGTCCGTGCCGGTGATCTCCCGCGGAACGTCGGGACGGTGTGCTCCCGACTCGGTCCGCCGATCGGCGGACGGGGTATCCGTCGACGCCGGGGCCTCGGGAGCCGTGCGATGTATCCCCCGACCCGGTGGTGTCGCCGTACGTGGTTCCATTCGGTGTGCGAGCGGGAGATACGACGGGGACGCTCCCGGGCACTCGGCCCCGAAACCACACCGAGTGACGCTTCGGGACCGCTCGATGTGGATCACTCGTCCGGGCCCGTTCCGGCGCAGGTGAGACGGTACCCGTCGTCGACGGTGGCGGTTCGGGCGCCGTCTGGCGATCCTCTCGTGGGGCGGTTCCGGGCGGACGGTCGGCGGAACGGGGCTCACTCGGGGACGACCTCCCGGTAGAGCCGCTCGTGTCGCTCCGCCAGTTCGGAGAAGGAGTTGCGCTGCGCGTACTCGTTGATCCGCCCCGACAGCCGCTCCCGTTCGGACTCGTCGTCCAAGAGTTCCCGGACCGTCGCCTCCGCTTCGGCCGTGTCCTCGAAGTCACAGGTCCGCAGGCAGTCCCAGTTCCGCTCGAGTCCGAGGAAGTAGGGGACCTCGGACGCGACGACCGGCTTGCCGTACGTCGCACACCGGTTGAACACCCCGCTCTGGTTGACCGTGTTGACGATCCCGCCCTGTTCGACGACCTGGTGTGAGAGGACGACGACGTCGGCCGCGACGAACGACGCGTGGAACCGCTCCTCGTCGAGGAACCCGGTGACCGTCAGGTTCGGGGGCGCCCGGGCGACGATGTCCTCGAAGTACGGCCTGTAGGCCTTCTTCGCCGGGCCGCCGGCGAGCAGGAACTCGCAGTCCTCCATCCGGGCGGCGAGATCCACCATCCGGTCGCTGCCCTTCCGGGGCTCGATGTACCCCGGCTGGGAGACGACCGTCTGTGCCGGGTCGTACCCCAGGACCCGTTTCGCCTCCGCCTGACTCATCTCGACGTGCCGTTCGTTCTGCGCCCCGTGCGGGAGGACGGTGTACGCGGCGAGCGGAACGCTGTCGGTGAACTCCTCCGCCGTGTTCTCCGAGAGGAACACCACGTGCGCCACGTTCAGGACGAGCATCCGGTTGAGCAGGTCGAGGTAGATCCGCTTGAGGGGTTTCAGGCTCCCCGCGACCATCTCCCGGTTTATGCCCTCGTGGATCGTGATCACGACCGGCGTCCCCCGCAGTGCCGCGAGGGCGTACAGGAGCGGAAAGAACACCCACGACATCGCCGAGACGATCCCGAACATCCCGTACTCGTGCTGGACGTGGATCACGTCCGCGTCCGCCGACCCGGCACGGACTGCCCGCCTCGCGAACTCCACCGGATCGTTACACTCCATCGGGATGACGACCCGTTCGACTCCGGAACGGGACATCTCGGCCGTGAGGTCCTCGACGTAGTCGCCGATACCCGACCGCCCGTCGGTCGGTCCGGTCACCGTCACGACGTTCACTGTCTCACCGAACGGTTGTTCGACAGGTACACGTTCCGCTCCCACAGGACGCCGGTCATCCCGGTGGTGTAAACCTTGTTGGTCGCGTCGATTTCTCGATAGAGCCACCAGTCCGCCATGCTGATCGTTCCAGCCACGTCGGTCGCGTAGCCCACCTGATGTTCGGTCCACTTGGTCCGGTACACGAACGACCCCGCCGCCCGGATCCCGTCGGGGGAGACGTCCGTCGGCGCGGAGCGCTCCGCGCCGCCGAACCGGTCGGAGGCATCCCGGGTCACCCACAGCATCGTGGCATCCGGATCGTACCGGTCCACGTGTCCCGTCAGCGCCGCCAGCTCCCGGAGCTCCTGGTCCGAGAAGTCGACCTGCTGCTCCGGCGTCGAGTACGTCTCCCACATGTTCGGTCCGGCGTGTAGATCGTACAGGTCGTCCCCGGCGACGAGCGGCCCGGTGACCCCCACCGCGACGACGAGGACGAGGAGGGCCACACGTCGGCCCGTCGATCCCTCGCCGGACCCGACCTCCAGCCGCCAGAGCCCGATCCCGGCGACGAACGAGAAGAACAGCGTCAGCGGCAGGCTCAGCCGGGAGATCGTGCCGAGCAACGGGGTCTTCAGCACCGCCAGAGCGCTCCCCACCCCGAGGAGGACGACGCCCGCCACCTTCGTGTACCGGGTGTAGGCGACGAGCACCACGACGACGCCCGCGACGAACAGCGCCGTCAGTCCGATGAAGTACAGCCCGTCGACGTGCGAGAGGCTCTCGACCGCGACTCGCGGTGTGTGGTACGGGATGTCGGTCCCGAGGCCGAACACCGTCCGTTCGCCGCCGGTGTCGCTGACGAACGGGTCGGACACCTTCTCCGTCGTGAACTCGACGAAGTAGTCGATCATGGAGCGACGGGAGGTGATCAGATGAGTGAGCCCCGCCGTGATCGCGAACAGTATCGGCACGATGCGGGGGAGGGCGTCGTTCACCCGCCACTCCCGGCCGATCGCCGTCGCGTTCAGGAGCGACGGGGCGTACATGGTGACGACGATCCCCGCGAACAGGATCTGTGTCACGTGGTGGGCGAACGCGAGCCCCCCGACGACCAGCAGGGCGATCACCGACAGCGGCGCGTGGTAGCGGTCGGGAACCGACTCCCGCCGTATCGTCACGTAGAACAGGAAGAAGACCAGCGCGGTCGCGAACGCCTGCGGGAAGAAGTACGTCGTGTAGTTGTGGACGACGCTCAGCGTCGAGAAGACGAACGTGATCGTGACCGCCTTGGGCGGCGACAGCAGGTCCCGGCTCAGGTAGTACACCGCCAGCGCCGCGACCGCGTACGTCGTTATCCCCAGCACCATCAGGGAATCGTATGCCGGCAGGCCGGTGAACGAGCCGACGGCTCCCGAGACGATGTGGAGCGCGGGGAACGAGTCGTACGTCGAGTACACCGGCTCGATCGAACCGAGCCGACCGGTCCGGTAGAGGACCTCGACCGCCCGGACGTGGCCGAGCAGGTCGGTCTCGCCGAAGTAGAACCCCGTCGACAGGTACTTGGTCACCGGGCTGACGGTGAAGAGGACGACGAGCTGTGGCACGACTGCCCTCGTCGCGCCCGCGAAGAACACCTGATACGCGAACAGCGAGTAGCCGATCCCCAGCGCCACGACGACGGGGATCAGGCGGTTGCCGGTCGCGTAGGTCACGAGGTATGCCCCCCCGGCGAGGAGGAGGACGACCTTGATCGACCAGCGTCCGAGATGGTCCGTCTCGCGGGACGACACGTCCGCGTCGGTCCGGGTGCTGTACAGCGCAGCCGCCAGGAGGATACCCAGGAGGACGTACCCACCCTTTATCGCCGTGACCTCGCCGATGAACCGGTAGGCGACGGCGAGCGCGAGTAGCGTCAGGAGGGCGGACGCCGCGAAGAGGTAGCGAGCGTAGCGGTCGGTTCGCCGCTTCGGTTCAGTCGACACTCGCACACCCCCACGGCCCCCAGCGGCGGGACGATGGTCCCGCGTCCGTGTCGAATACGACGGGTCCGTTCAATCGAGTCGGGATCGGGCGTCGACGGTTAAAAGTCCGATGGCAGCGATCGACCCGTGGAACCGTCCGTCCCCGGCTGGATGGGTGGCCGATCGTCCCGACGGATCGGGTGCGGGGAGGCGTCGGATCACGAACGTTCCGGCGACCGCCACGCCACGGCCCTCCCGAGGCGGGGTCCCGACCGACGGTACCTGGAGCCGCCGCGGAACGACGAACACCCGCGAGCAGGTCCGTGTACGGCAGTGCTCCCCGGGCGGGCGACGGGACGGCATCCCGGGCAGATCCACGGGGACGGGAACGCGACTGCCCTCGCTACGGCTCGAGGACGACCCGCGCGCCGCTCCTCGACGCGAGCGCCTCGCCGGGGTCCGGCTCCCGGGTGT
>Ga0207797_1003480_pt1 | contig 10425 bp, 11 predicted proteins | sample PRCRCaboRojoPR_6_FD_187275 | JGI IMG/M metagenome (GOLD analysis project Ga0207797, IMG submission 187275) | Marine sediment microbial community from Cabo Rojo, Puerto Rico - PR CR 10% Liquid 1 (SPAdes) | ecosystem: Environmental > Aquatic > Marine > Coastal > Sediment | place: Cabo Rojo, Puerto... | reverse complement strand
GGGTGAGGCGTCGGGGGTGGTCTGGATTGGGGGAGGGGCGAGGTGACCCGTGGCCGGCGCTGTGGGCTCGTATCGTCGGCGAAGAATAGCGGGAGGTAGATTTGAACTACCGATCTGCGGGTTATGAGCCCGCCGGAATCTCCTGGCTATCCCATCCCGCTACCAGTCCGTAACTACGGTCGCCGTTTAAGGATTGTGTTTACCGTGCCCTCCGGGGGATTCGCGGGACTAGTTCACGTGGACCTGCCAGGTGAACAGGCTCTCGAAGACGTAGTTCACGACCATCCCGACGCCGATGCCGACCCCCTTGGCGACGACCAGCCAGAGGTCGAACCCCGAGAGGAGGAGCACGACGTCGACGCCACGGAAGACGGCGACGAAGACGACGAACTGGGTGAGGCTGCCCCCGGCGCGGACGGCGTGGGACTTCACCAGCCGCCGGGCGAACGAGCGCCGTCCGTCCCGACCCTCGCCGGCGAAGGTCCAGTGCTCGTTGATGAGGAACATGACCAGGATGGCCGTCTCGATGCCGACCAGCGTGGCCACCTCCGGGAGGACGCCGAGTCCCTCGGTGAGCGTCACCAGGACGGCGACGTCGAAGGCGGCGCCGATGGCCCCGACGGAGACGAACTTGCCAAAGCGGACCCCGGACTTCAGGGAGGCCAGCCGGCCGTCGACGTCGGGTGTGCCGTCGGTCATTCCTTCTCGACCAGGGCCGTCGGCTGCTCGCGCCTGGACGCGATGGCGGTGTGGACCCGACTGTTCGAGAGCTGCTTCGCCCGGTGCCGGGCCGCGAACAGGGCCCGGGCCAGCCGGAACCCGTCGCGGACCGGCGAGACCGTGGAGCCGGGTGCGTCCCGCCACTCGATGGGGACCTCGCGGACCCGGAGGTCCAGGGCCCCGGCGATGGCGACCAGTTCGACGTCCCAGGCAAAGCCCGGTTCGTAGAGGTGCTCGCGGATCGACGCCCAGCCATCGGCGGTGATGGCCTTGGCCCCACACTGGTAGTCATACAGCGGGACCGTCAGGAGGCGGCGGGCGAGCCAGGCGAAGGCGTCGCCCATGTGCTTCCGGGCGAAGGTCTGGTGGGTGGCCACCTCCGCGGCCGGGTGGCGCCGGGACCCCACGGCGAGGTCGGCATCGCCGGCGACGACCGGTTCGAGGACGGCCGCGAGGGACGCGCCGGGCGTGGAGCCGTCGGCGTCGGCGAAGGCCAGGACGTCGGTCCCGAGGGCCTCGAACCCGGCGGTGACGGCGGCGCCCTTGCCCCGCCGGTAGGGCACCGCGTTGACCGTGACCTCAAGCTCGGCCAGGGCGGCCTCGGTCTCCGGGCTTGGGTCGTCGACCTCGACCCGGATCTCGTCGGGCCCGACGGCCTCGCGGATGACCTCGACGTAGGACGCGAGCCGATCGACGTCGGGCCGGAAGGCGGGGAGGACCAGACCGACGGAGGGGGGCATTGGACGAAGGGACTGGGGCGGCGAGTAAAAACCGTTCGACTGGGACCGGCCCCTCCCGGGGCGTCTCGCGGGTGAGCCGGCAGTGCCCGAGGGCCGTCGCCGCCCGAGGGCGCCCCGACTCAAAAGAGGTTTAGGCCGGGCTCGCGGTGTCTCCCGTGATGGAGTACGGGCTCGTCGCCGTCTGGCTGGTGACCTACCTCGTCGTCCTCTTCGCCGGCATGCCCCTGGCTGCGGTCCTGTTCCCCCGGCTCGGCGACCGGGGCGCCGGCGTCGCGCTCCCGCTTGCCCTCGCCGTCTTCTGGATCGGGGCCTACGTCGCCGGGCAGGTCTCGACGGCGGCGAGCCTGGTGGTCGGGCTGGTTGCGCTGATCGGCCTCGTGACCCTGGCGGGGTGGCGGGGGGCCGCCTTCGACCGCCGCCGGTACGCCGAGATCGCCGGCGTGTTCGCGCTCGCCTTCCTGTTCATGGTGGTCCTCCGCGCGGTCGACCCCGCCATCCACCCCTACGGCGGCGAGAAGTTCCTCGACTTCGGCCTGCTGCAGGCGACGCTGCGTGCGGAGGCCCTCCCGCCCGAGGACATGTGGTACGCGGGCGAGCCCGTCATGTACTACTACGGCGGACACTTCCTGACGGCACAGCTCGCCCGGCTCACCGGGACGGCGCCGGCCTACGCCTACAACCTGGGACTGGCGGGCTTTTTCGCCACCTTCGTCACGGCGGCCTACGGGCTCGCGGGCTCGATCGCCGGGCGCCGGGGTGGCTTCGACCGCGTCGGCGCCGGGCTGGGGGCCTTCTTCGTCGGCCTGGCGAGCAACCTCACGACCGCGCTGGGGCTGGTCGCGCTCGCGTTGCCCGGCGGCCTCGGGGAGTGGTTCGGCCGGACGCTCCAGGTCTGGACCGGCCGGTTCGACGGGCCCACCATCGCCCAGGGCGTCGGCGAGTTCGGCGCCTGGGACGCGACGGGGATCATCGACGGCACCATCAACGAGTTTCCCCTGTTCGCCTGGCTCAACGGCGACCTCCACGGCCACATGATGGTCCAGGCCTTCCTCCTGCTGGCCGTCGCGCTGCTCGTGAGCTACTACCGCACCCCGGCCGGGGATCTCCGCCGCCGGCGCCTCCTGGTCTTCGGGGCCGTGTCGGTCCTGTCCGGGGTCGTCGCGGTCGTCCACACCTGGACCTTCCCGACCATCGGCGGGCTCGTCTTCCTCGCGCTGGCGCTTGCCCCCGCGGACCCGGGGACCCTGTTCCCGCGGCGCCTCCGGGCCGGGGCCCCGGTCGGCGGTCTCCCGGCGGAACTCCGCCGCCTCGGCGCCGCGCTGGTGGGCGCGGTCCTGACGCTTGCGGTCGGCCTTCTGCTGACGATCCGGTACTGGTCGCTACTCGGCGGCGGGAAATCCCCCGGGGTCTGGACCGAGCCAAGCGCCGCCGGCGCGCTCCTCGCCGTTCATGGGGCCTTCCTTCTTGCCTTCCTCGCCTTCCTCGCCTGGCGAGGCTGGGACCGGTTCCGCCCCTCGCGGGCCCGGGTGGCCGCCGTCGCCCTCGGCCTGGCCGCGCTGCTCGTGGTGGCCGAACTCCTCTCGGTGGCCGTCCTGGCCATCGCCCCGCCGCTGGTCGCCGGCGCCTGGCTGCTCCACCGGGCCGACGCCCTCGGCCTCCCCGACGCCCGCCCGCCCGTGGCCGGGGACGGGGGCGGGGCGGACTCGGCCAAGCGGTTCTCGCCGGGCTTCGAGACGGTGCTGCTCGTCGGCGGCGCCGGCATCGTGTTCATCGTCGAGTTCTTCTTCCTCGTCGAGCGGGCCGGCCCCGGGCGGATGAACACGGTCTTCAAGACCTACGCCGACGTCTGGGCGCTCTGGAGCGTGGGCGCGGCGGCCTGCCTCGCGCTCCTCCGGCGGGCGCCTGGCCCCTCCCTGCCGACCCCCCGGTTCCGGACGGTCGCCACCGGGGTCGCCGCCCTGCTCGTCCTCTCGACGAGCGTCTGGGGCGCGCTCGCGGTCGGCGGCCACGTCCTCGAGCCGGGGCCGCTCCAGACCGTCGACGACCCCACGCTCGACGGGCTCGCCTACGTCGAAAAACGCCACTCGGGGGAGGCCCCCGCCATCGAGTGGCTCGCCGCCCGCGAGGGCTCGCCGACCGTGGTCGCGAAGCCGGGACTGGGCATCTACTCCTGGACGAGCGCCCCCTCGAGTCTGACCGGCGTCCCCACGGTCATCGGCTGGGTCCACCACGAGCGCGGGTTCGGCCGGGAGCGGGCCCGCGAGCGCGCCGACGACGTCCGACAGATCTACCTCGGCAACGCCTCGACGCGGCGGACCCTCCTGGCCCGGTACGACGCCGCCTACGTCTACGTCGGCCCGGCCGAGCGGGAGACCTACGGCGACCCGGCATTCGACCGGCTCCGCGGCGTCTCCGTGGCGGAGGCCTGGGACGCCGTGACCATCTACCGCGTCGACCAGGCGGCGCTGTCGGGCTGAGAGCGGGGCCAGCCGCCGGATCCGGTCAGGCGGAGGACTCGACGACGGACACGGCGCCGGCGTCGGCGTTCTCTGTGTCCAGGTGCATCGGGATGTAGTCCCGGCGCTCGTAGGTCTCGCGCTCGTCTTCGGTCCCGATGGTACACCAGAGCATCGGCCGGTCGGGCCCGTGCCAGTCCCCCTGCCGGGCGACGCCGAAGCAGACGTACTCCTCGCCGTCGTACTCGATGACGGCTCCCTTGCGGATCCCGGGGTCCCCGCGGATGATGAGCTTCTTCATGACCCCCGGTTCGACGCTTTCGCACTTAGTGACTTCGAAGCGGGCGGGCGCTGCGAGGTGGCTTTTTCCACTCAGGGGCCGACAGCAAAGCCATGGTCGGACTCGCCGACGAGGGGTTGCTCTTCAAGGCGACGGAGACGCTCCGGGTGCTCGCGAGGCGCCGCCCGGCACTTGCCACGGTGCTCGAAAACCGCACCGGGCGCTTCGAGGCCCTCCACGCCATCCTGCCCTCGACGGCGACGACCGGCGAGTCCCTGACCCTGACCGTCCAGGCCTGGGACCAGTGCGAGCGCCTCCTCGAGGAGGTCCCCGGCGCCTTCACACTCGGGGCCACCGACGACGCGGCCGTCGTCCCCGACCGGATCCGGTTCCCGCCGGACCACGACGGCGTCGCGACCCTCTCCGGCGTGGCCTTCGAGTCCCCGGGCGTCCAGTACCTGACGCTGACCCACGAGGGCACCGGCGAGCGGTTCGTGACGAACCCCGTCAGGGTCACCGCCGACGAGCCCGACGAGCGCCTGTTCTGGGGGGACATCCACGTCCACTCGACCCTCTCGGACGGCTGCGGGTCGCCGGCGGCGGCCTACCGCTTCGGGCGGGACGTCATGGCTCTGGACGTCGTCGCCGTCACCGACCACGACACGATGGGCTTTTTCATCCCGCCCGGCCTCCAGCGCCGGCGGATGCACCGGGGGTACTTCGACCGGCTCAAGGACGCCGCGCGCGACTTCCACGAGCCCGGCGAGTACGTCACCCTCATGGGCTATGAGTGGACCAAGCAGCCAAACGTGGGCGGCCACCTCAACGTCTACTTCGACGGGGTCGAGGGGGCCGAACTGTACGACTCGATGACTCCCGGCTCGGACACCTACGAGGCGCTGTTCGCCCGCCTGCGCGAACACAACGAGAGCCACGACACTGAGGCCCTTGCCATCCCCCACCACACCGCCGAGGCCACCTTCCCCTTCGACTTCTCGGCGACCGACTACGACGACGAAGTCGCCCCGCTCGTCGAGGTGTACTCCCAGTGGGGCAGCAGCGAGCGCCCCGAACGTGAGGGAAACCGCCATCCGGTGCTCATGGGCCAGGGCGAGGCCGGCGAGCCCGGACACTACGTCCAGGACGCGCTCGAACTCGGCTACCGGGTCGGGCTGATGGCCGGGGCGGACTTCCACGGGCCGATGCCGGGCCACTCCCTGATCCACGCCGAGCCCCACCTCCCGACCGCGACGGAGTGGAGGCGCGGCGGCCTCGGCTGGGGCAACATCTGGCGGGTCTGGGCGGAGCCGAGCTATCCCGGCGGGCTCACCGCCTTCAGGGCGCCGGAGTTGACGCGCGAGGCGATCTTCGAGAGCCTGCGCTCCCGGCGGGTCTACGGCACGTCCCAGCCCCACCGCATCCTCGTCGACTTCGCCGTCGGCGGCGTCGGGGTCGGCGAGGGCGACAGCACCCTCGCGCTCGACGCCCGGGACACGGCACGCGAGGTGGCAGTCTTCGTCGCCGGGACCGGGCCGCTCGCACGGGTCACCGTCCTGAAGAACAACGAGCCCTGGCGGACCTGGAAGGGAACCGGCGACTCCGACGCGGATCTGGACGCCTACACCCTCGAGCGGACCTGGAGTGACGACGCCCCGGTCGCCGGGATGGCCTGGGACGACGACCGCGGCACCGACGCCGACGTCTACTACCTCCGCCTCCGCCAGGCCGACGGGGGCATGGCCTGGGCCGGGCCGGTGTGGGCCGAGGTCGGGGCGTGAGTCGGGCGTCGGGCTGCCGCCCCCGAACCAAACGGGTTTTAAAGGAAGCTGACCAACCACGCCGCAAGGTCGATATCTATGCAGATGCCACGACGCTTCAACACATACTGTCCGCACTGCAACGAGCACCACGAGCACGAGGTAGAGAAGGTCCGCTCGGGCCGCTCCTCGGGCATGAAGAAGGTCAACGACCGCCAGCGCGAGCGCCGGTCGGGCATCGGGAACGACGGCAAGTTCTCGAAGGTGCCCGGGGGCGACAAGCCCACGAAGAAGACCAACCTCCAGTACCGGTGTGGCGAGTGTGGCAAGGCCCACCTCCGCGAGGGCTGGCGGGCCGGCCGGCTGGAGTTCCAGGAATAATGCCGGGGAGCTTCGTCACCGTCACCTGCCCGGAGTGTGACACAGACCAGATCGTCTTCGAGAAGGTGGCCACAGAGGTAGCCTGCGCCGAGTGTGGCGCGACACTCGCCACTCCGTCCGGCGGCAAGGCGGCCCTCGGGGGCGAGCGCGGCGAGACCGTCGAGGCCCGATGAAGTACAGCGGCTGGCCCGAGCCCGGCGAACTCGTCGTCGGCCGGGTCGACGAGATCGAGGACTTCGGGGTCTTCGTGGACCTGCTCGAGTACGAGGACAAGCGCGGCCTCTGTCACATCAGCGAGGTCGCCTCCGGGTGGATCAAGAACGTTCGGGACCACGTGAACGTCGACCAGCGCGTCGTGGCCAAGGTGCTCGACGTCGACGAGAGCTCCCAGCAGATCGACCTCTCCATCAAGGACGTCAACGACCACCAGCGCAAGGAGAAGATCCAGGACTGGAAGAACGAGCAGAAGGCAGACAAGTGGATGACGCTGGCCTTCGGCGAGGACGTCGCCGACGAGACCTACGGCGCCATCGCCAACGAACTGCTGGCCGCCTTCGGCTCGATGTACGCTGGCTTCGAGGAGGCCGCGATCCACGGGGCCGACGCACTCGAGGAGACCGACCTGGCCACAGACGAGGTCGAGGCCATCGTCGAGACCGCCCGCGAGAACGTCTCGGTCCCCTACGTCAACGTCACGGGGTACGTCGACCTCGAGTGTGCCGACGCCGACGGCGTCGACGTCATCCAGGAGGCCCTGCAGGCCGCCGAGGGCAACGGCGACATCCCAGAGGAGATCGAACTCGAGGTGACCTACGTCGGCGCCCCCGAGTACCGCATCCAGGTCCGGGCGCCGGACTACAAGACCGCCGAATCCCACCTCGAGGAAAGCGCCGCCCGCGCCAGCCGGGTCGTCGCCGACCACGGCGGCTCGGGCGAGTTCCACCGCGAGCGCAACGTCGACGAGGAGTAGGCCCGTGCGCGCGGACATCCAGGTCTGTGGCGACTGGGCGGCCGTCCACGACCGTCCGGTCTACACGCTCGGTGACACCTGTCCCGAGTGTGGCGCCCCGGCAGTCAACTCGGCGCCGGCCCCCTTCGATCCCACGGACCGCTACGGGGCGTATCGACGCGCTCTTAAGAGACGACACCACGAATAGGGGGTATGGACGAGTTCGAGACCGAGTGGTTCGCCGAGGTCGACCTGTCGGAGCCGGTCTTCGTCGAGGGGCTGCCCGGCGTTGGCCACGTCGGCAAGCTCGCCGCCGAGCACCTGCTCGAGGAGTTCGACAGCGAGCTGGTCTGCCGGGTTCACTCCACGCACTTCCCGCCCCAGGTCACCGTCGATGACGGTCGCTCGTCGCTTGCCGGGGCGGCGGTCCACGCCGTCGAGACCGACGCCCAGGACCTGGTCGTGCTCACCGGCGACCACCAGGCCCAGGACGCCGTCGGTCACTACGGACTCGCGGACGTCTTCCTCGACGTGGCCGAGGAGGTCGGTGCCACCCGGATCTTCGCGCTGGGGGGCGTGCCGACCGGCGAACTCATCGAGGAGTACGACGTCGTCGGCGCCATCTCCGACGAGTCCCAGCGCGAGGAACTCGAGGGCCACGGCGTCCAGTTCCGCGAGGACGAACCGGCCGGCGGTATCGTCGGCATCAGCGGCCTCCTGCTCGGCCTCGGGGAGCGCCGGGAGGTCCCCGCCGCCTGCCTGATGGGCGAGACCAGCGGGTACCTCGTCGACCCCAAGAGCTCCCAGGCCGTCCTCGAGGTCCTGCAGGACATCCTCGGGTTCGAGGTCGACTACGCCTCCCTCGAGGAGCGCGCCGACGAGATGGAGGAGGTCGTCCGGAAGATCCAGGAGATGGAGCAGGGCACGCCCAGCGCGACCGACGAGGACCTCCGGTACATCGGGTAACCGACACCCACGTCCCGGCGTCCGAACCTTCTTGTGCCATCACGGGACCAGCCCGCCACGTGACCTGACGAGCCAGGTCGGAGCGTCCGCGACAGGACGGCACAGCGCTCCGACCGCGGTCCCGTGCCGTCTGTTCGCCACCACCCACAGCCGCCGACCGACGCCCCCTCAGACCCCCTTGCTCATCAGGTGGCTCCGGAGGATGTCCGCCTCCTTGTTGCCGCTGACGGGGTTGAGCAGGACGACCTCCGCCGACGGGTCGAGGACCCCGCCGTCGGCCAGGGCTCGCGCGCCGGCCAGGGCCGCGCCGGCGCTGACGCTGGCGGTCAGCCCCGCCTCCGCGAGTGTCGTCGCCGCCTCGAGGATGGCCTCGTCGGAGGCCGCGACCGCCCCGCCGTCGGTCTCGGCAAGCGCCGAGAGCACCCGCGCCCCGCCGGCCGGGTCGGGGATCTCGAGTTCGCCACAGACGGTGTCCGGCTGCTCGACCGGCGTGAGCGCCTGTCCGGCCCCCTCCCAGGAGCGGACCACCGGCGCACACCCCTCCGGCTGGGCCGCGTAGAGCCGCGGCACCGTCTCGATCAGCCCGGCCGCCTCGAGCTCACGGAACCCCTTCGCCAGTCCCACCAGGGCCGTGCCGTGGGCGACCGGCGTGAGGACTGCGTCCGGCACCGTCCGGTCCGGCGCCAGGGCGAGTTCGAAGGCGACCGTCTTGGCCCCCTCGACGGGGTAGGCCGTCGCGAAGGCACCGGCCGGGAACCAGTCCGCCCCCGCGGCGGCCTCCCGGTAGGCAGCCGCGGCGTCGTCGTACCGGCCGGGGACGACGGTCATCTCGCCGCCGTGAACGTTGATCATCGCCTTGTTGACGAAGGGGGCCCGTGAGGGGACGAACGCACGGGCCTCCAGCCCGGCGCGGGCGGCTGCCGCAGCGACGGCCTGTGCCGCGTTCCCCGGCGAGGCGAGGGCGACGTCGGTCGCCCCGAGGTCCCGCGCGACGCCGACCGTCAGGACCGCCGCCCGGTCCGCGAGGGTGCCGGTCGGGTTTCGCCCCTCGTCCTTGACGGCGACGGACGCGACGCCGACGCCGTCGGCGACGCCGGGAACCTCGACCAGCGGGGTCTCCCCGGCATCCGGACGGACCAGGCGGTCGGCGGGGACGGGAAGCAGGGGCTCGAACCGGCCCAGGCCACCCCGAGTCCCCCCGGCGAGGGCCTCCCGGTCGAGGTCGGCCGGCTCCAGTACTGCCGAGAGTGCCCCGCCACAGTCCGGACACCGCCCGACGGTGTCGGCGGCGTGGCCGGTCCCGCACTCGCCACACGCCAGGCCCGCGAAGGCGTCGGTCGTCTCCATGCCCGTCACTCCCGGGGGCCGGGACTAAGCCCTGTCCGTTCGGCGCCGTCCGGGCCCCCTCACCGCTGTTGCTTTCCCCCTGGCGGTCGGAGTGGGACACATGACTCACGTCGTCGTCGCCGGCGCGGGGCTCGCCGGGCTCGTGGCCGCGAGGCGTCTGGCCGCGGCCGGCCTGGAGGTGACCGTCCTCGAGGAGAACGACGAGGTGGGGGGCCGCGTGCGCTCGGTCCAGGAGGACGGCTACACCTTCGATCGGGGCTTCCAGGTGCTGTTCACGGCCTACCCGGCCGTCAGGCGGGAGCTCGACCTGGCAGCGCTCGACCTCGAGGCGTTCCGCCCCGGCGCCACGCTCGCACGGCCCGGCTCCCGCTCCGCGGTCGCCGACCCGCTCGGGGACCCCGGGGGCCTCACGGCCAGTCTGTTCAGTACCGAACTGACCGCCGGAGACAAGCTCCGCCTCCTTCGTCTGTGGCTCGACCTCCGGCGGAGCGGGTACGGGGAGCTCCTCGCGGGCCCGGACACCTCCATCGAGGGCTACCTCCGGGAGCGGGGCTTCTCTACGGCGTTCCTCGAGAACGTGATTGCGCCCTTCTACGGCGGCATCACGCTGGACCGGTCGCTGTCAACCTCTGCGGCGGTCTTCAGGTACACGTTCAAGGCACTCGCCGCGGGGCGGACCGCGCTCCCCGCCGCCGGGATGGGCGCCGTTCCCGCACAGCTCGCCGCCCGGGTCCGGGAGGCGGGCGCGACCATCGACCTGGACCGGCCGGTCGCGGCGGTCTCGGCGGAGGCGGGCGGGGTCTCCGTCGAGACAGAGCGGGAGACGCTT
>Ga0207797_1003479_pt1 | contig 10427 bp, 6 predicted proteins | sample PRCRCaboRojoPR_6_FD_187275 | JGI IMG/M metagenome (GOLD analysis project Ga0207797, IMG submission 187275) | Marine sediment microbial community from Cabo Rojo, Puerto Rico - PR CR 10% Liquid 1 (SPAdes) | ecosystem: Environmental > Aquatic > Marine > Coastal > Sediment | place: Cabo Rojo, Puerto... | reverse complement strand
CGGCTATCGACGTCCAGGCGCTCCTCGACGACTTCCGGGAGTGGAACGAACTCGTCGGGCGACTCGACGACCTCGCCGTGGAACGACGACCGCCCGACCGCCAGTACTGGACACCAGACGACGAGGAGGACCCGATGGGGGCGTTCCTCACGCGATGTGACCTGACCGACGATGCCAGCGGCGAAGGCGCACTGAGCGGCACGACCGTGGCGGTCAAGGACAACATCGCCGTCGCCGGCCTGCCGATGACGTGCGGCTCTCCGCTCCTGGATGGCTACGTCCCGGTCGAGGACGCGACCGTCGTGCGGCGGCTGCTCGACGCGGGCGCGACGATCTCGGGCAAGGCGAACATGGACGAGTTCGCCTTCGGGGCGGGCGAGGAGACGATGCGGTTCCGGCTGGCACACAACCCCGTCGATCCGGAGTACAAACCGGGCGGCTCCTCGTCGGGCAGCGCGGTCGCGGTGTCGGCGGGACTGACCGACGTCGCACTGGGGACCGACACCGGCGGGTCGGTTCGCTTCCCGGCGGCGTTCTGCGGGATCGTCGGGCTCAAGCCGACCCGCGGACTCGTCTCCCACCACGGGTTCGTGCAGTACGCCAAGACGCTCGACGCGATCGGCACGATGTCCCGAACGGTCCGCGAGAGTGCGGCAGTGCTCGAAGCTATCGCCGGCGAGGACCCCCGCGACGGCAGCACGACGAACGCTCGCACCGGGGACTACGTTCGTGCGGTGGAAACCGGACGGCGGGCCGAGGCGACCGACCTCGTCGTCGGGATCCCCGACCAACTCTCCGGCCTCGATCCCGAACTCGACGAGGTGACGCACGCCGCCCTCGCCGAGCTGGAGTCGGCGGGCGCCGAGCTGCGGGAGGTGGAGCTGGCGGACTACGAGTACGCGGTCCCGGCGTACCTCGTGGTTCTCAGCCACGAGTTCAGTGCGTACGTCGAGGAGCTGGCCACCAACTACTGGGTCGTGACTGACGGGGATCCGTCCCTCCCCGACGCCCTCCACGCGGCCCTCGACGAGCACCCGGAGGTCCTCGGGGAGTTCATCTCGGCGAAACTGCTGTACGGCGCGTACCTGCGGGAATCGCTCCACAACCGGTACCATCCGAGGGCCGAGCGCGCCCGCCGGCTCGTCACGGCGGGGATCGACGACGCGCTGTCGGAGGTCGACGTCCTCGCGTCCACGACCGTCCCCCTGTTACCCCCCGACGCCGGCCGCTGGGGGGAGGGCTCGCTCGGCGGCGGGAGCGTGTGGGACCTGGCGCGGTCGACCGCGCCGTTCAACCTCTCGGGCCACCCCGCGCTCACGATGCCCTGCGGCGAGGCGGACGGCTTCCCCGTCGGCGTCCAGTTCGTCGCCCCCCACTTCGGCGAGTCGACGCTGTTCGAGACCGCCGGCCACCTGGAGGCGCTGCTGTAGGTCGGGGTCGGAGGTCTCCCGGGCTGGGGGCCCGCTCCCCCGGGCTCGTGCCCCCTACCCGAACGAGGGAACGTACTCCCGTCCCGTCTCCTCCCGAACGAACGTCGCGAGGAGGTCGATCACCGCCTCGACGTCCTCGACGTGGGCCATCTCGGTCGTCGAGTGGGCGTTGCGGGCGGGCAGCAGTATCGCGCCGGTCGGCTTCCCGCCGTCGACGTTCTGCAGGGCGCCGGCGTCGGTCGTGACGTGGTCCGTGACCTCGAGCTGGTAGGGGATCCCCTCCCGGTCGGCGAGCTCCCGGAGCCGCCTGTTCACCAGTGGGCTCGGGATCGTGATCCGGTCCATGAGCTTGATGCCGGCCCCGCCGCCGAGCGTGAACGCCGGATCGCCCTCGAAGAACGGCTGGTCGTCCGCCGCCGTGATGTCGAGTGCGATCCAGACGTCGACGTCCAGCTCCGACGCGATCGCCGTCGCTCCTCGCAGGTGGTGGTCGTCGCCGAACTCCTCCTGCGTGGACGAGACCAGGTGGACGGTCGGCGCGGGCTGCTCGACGCGTCGCGCCGCCTCCAGCATGGCGAACAGCAGTCCGCGGTCGTCGATCGCCTTGCCCGAGACGAGGTTCCCGATGACCGACGTCTCCTGTCGCAGCGTGACGACGTCGCCGACCGAGACCGTCCGCTCGACGTCCGCCCTGGGGAGCCCCAGGTCGACGTGGACGTCGTTCGCCTTGTAGAACTTCGCGCCGTCGTCGGGTCGCAGGTCCAGGTGCTCGTCCGTGAGCTTGTGCGGCGGGATCGTGCCGACGACGCCCTCGAGGATCCCGTCGTCGGTCCGGACGCTCACGCGCTGTGAGACCGGCGTCATCGGGTTCGTTCCCCCGATCGTCGTGAGCTCCAGGAACCCGCCGTCGGTGATCCCGCTCACCATCCACCCCCACTCGTCCGCGTGGGCGACGATCCCGACCGAGCAGTCGCGCTCGCCGTGGACGGTGCCGACGAGGTTCCCGATCGGGTCGACGGTGATCTCGTCCGCGATCTCGCGTAGCTCCCGGTGGACGATCGCCTGGACGTCGTTCTCGTGGCCGGAGGGACCGGTCGCCTCCATCAACTCTGCGAGCAGCTCGAAGTTCTCGAGGTCCATCGGCAGTCCCGTTCCCCGTACTGGTACATATTCGTTTGTGCCGGTCGCCGCGCCGGCGTCACGGGAGGCGGGCGGTGGCCACTCGTCGTCCGTTGCCCGTCCGTGCCGCCGGCTCGTACCGTACTCCCGCCGCGACGGTAGCGTGCGGCGTGGTCGGGACCCTGCCGGCGACGCCGTCGCGCCGTGGGTTCGGTCTGCCCACCCGGGGTCCGGTCGACGGAGAGGGGGTTCGCGGTGGGAGGCGGCCGTCACCTCGTCGGGAGTGACGGTCGCCGCCCGGGTCTCAGCCGTCCAGGCAGGGGAAGTCGGACGCGCTGGGCGTCTCGCCCTGCGGCCACAGCGGCGAGAGGTCCGCGCCCGGCGGGTAGTGCCAGTTGCCCTGCCCGTCCTGTCCCCAGCCGGCGTCCCGGAGGACCTGCCTCGCCCCCTCGATGTCTCCCGTCGGATCGTCGGTGAAGAAGTTCAGCATCTCGTCGGGCGCCCGCCAGGGGTGGTCCGACGAGAACCAGGTACACGCCATGAAGGGCCGGGAGGCACCGTTGTACGAGACGGTGTTGATCTGCTGTCGGTCGATCGCCTTCCCGATCGCGTGGCGGAACTCGGGGAACTTCGTCGGACCGTACGAGCACTGGGGCGCCAGAATGTTCGGCGTGAACCCCGGCCCGACGGCCGCGGTCAGCTGGTCCTCGGACAGCTCCGCCCGGAGCCGACGGATCTCGCCGGCGCTCATCGACCAGCCCGCGTCGATCTCGCCGTTGATCATCGCGGTGGTGCGCGCCTGCGGGTCGTCGAACGCCAGCCAGAGCAGGTTGCCCGTCAGGCCGGAGTAGTGGGGGTGGCCGTCGTGGGGTTCCATGATCACCCTGGTCGTCGGCTCGTGGTTGGTGATCCGGTACGGACCGGAGCCGACGAAGTTCTCGTCGGTCATGTCGAAGTTGCTCGGGTCGTCGGCCGCGCCCATCTCCTCCCACGTCGCCCGGTGTACGATTCCCGTCTTCGGGAGGTGCGTCGTAATGAACGGCGGGTTCGGGCTGTCGAACTCGAAGGTGACGGTCCTGTCGCCGGAGACGTCGATCGACGAGTACCCCATCTCCGACTTCATCGGGTACCTCCCGATGTTGTCCTCGATGTGTTGCATCGTGAACGCGGCGTCCTCGGCGGTGATCGGTTCGCCGTTGTGGAACTCGGCGCCGGATTTGAGGACGACCTCGACGGTCCGACCCTCGTTCGAGATGTCGTACGACTCCGCGAGCATCGGGCGGAGTTCGAAGTCCGGGGTGTAGTCGATCAGCGGCGAGTTGGGGACCGTGTTCCAGACGTAGTCCGACACCGTCCCGGCCGTGGTCAGCCAGTTCAGGTTCTCGAGGATCATGTCCCCCCGGGTCCCGATGATGAACTCGTCGTCCTCCCGCGGCGTCGAGAGGATCTGGAACTCGTGGTTGTAGTGGGCGATCTGCGCGCTCCCCAGGGGACCGAGGTCGTTCAGGTCGCTCCGTGCCGCGCCGGCGACCAGCCAGTGAGCCATCGGGATGACGGCCCAGTCCTCGGCGTGGACCTGCTGTGCCCGGTTGACGAGTTCGTGTCGTTCCTCCGTCGACGCCGCGTTCTGCTGCTGTTTTGCCAGGGTCGTGTACTCGCAGTTGGCGTAGTTCGTCGGGTTCGGCTGCCCGTTGGCGCCGGCGTTGTCGACGGTCACCCGGAGGAGGAACTCGTTCGGGTCCAGCCGTCCCGGGTTCGGGGAGTACGAGGTCAGCCAGAAGTGGAACGCGCGCTCGTCGTTGATCACCTGGCTCTGCTGGGAGGTGTACTGCCCGACCCGGGTCTGGATATCGAACCCGAGGTCCTTGACGTTCCGGTCGACGATCTCGGCCATCGGCCTGTGCGTCCCGGCGAACTCCACGTACTCGTGCGCGATCGTCGGGACTCGCTCCCCGAGCTCCTGCTGGCCACCGCCGCCGCCGTCACCGCCACCACCGCCGTCACCGTTACCACCGCCGTCACCGTCACCACCGCCGTCGCTGCCACCGCCGCCGTCGCCGCCACCGCCGCCGTTCTGTGACCCACATCCGGCGACCAGTGTAATCCCGCCAGCGGCCCCGACCGTCGTGAGAAAGCGACGTCGGTTTAGCTCCGACCGGTCCGATTGGTTTGACATACGGTCTCCCTCGTGCTCTGTACTATTATGAAGCTATTGAATTATTCCTTACCTTTTCTCCCGAATGCTATCGCGCCGAACTGCACTCGGGGCTACAGTTTCCGGTCCAGTGAGGATCTCTCGGTCGGACTCCCGGCGTCCTGGCACGTCCCGTTGCCGTCCGCGTTCTCGATGACGCCTGCGTAGACGAATCGTGGAGGGTCGCGGGCGGGCACCCGCCTAGCGTTTTCGCCAAGCCCGGTCGCGCGCGAGGTCGGCCGGTGCTCCGGGACGCGGTCACCGGGTTCGAGTTCGGCCCGGACGGTCACGGGTCCCCGGCCGGCTCGCTCCGGTCGACGGCGCTCGTTTCGGGTCGGAACCCGTCTGCCCACTCCTGGCGTTCGGTCGTCCTCTCACGTGAATCGAGCACACGATCCGGTTGCTAATAGCAACCACTAAGTACGGGTAGGACTCTCGTACGAGTCACATGATGATCGATAACACGCCCCAATCCGGCCGGGATTACTCCGAGAACGTAATCAAGTCAGTCGAGACGTCGATTGCTATTATCGAATCGATGAAGGCGAACGACCTCTCCCGCGTCGGCGAGATCGCCGACGCGACCGGGATCTCGAAGAGCAACGTCAGCAAGCACGTGAACACGCTCACGAAACACGGGTTCCTGACCAAACAGGACGGGGAATACCAGCTCGGCTTCCGGTACCTGGATCTCGGCGGGTACGTTCAGAAGAACTTCCCCGGTGCGTACATCATCGAGCCGAAGATACAGGAACTGGCCTCCGTGACCGACGAGGTCGCCCAGTTCGCTATCGAAGACAGGGGGAAGTCGGTCATCCTGTACAGGAAGTCGGGGAACCAGGGCGTGTCGACCCGGACCCGGGTCGGCAGACACCTCCCGATCCACCAGGTCGCGTCGGGAAAGGCCATGCTCGCCCACATGCCCGACGAACGAGTCGACGAGATCGTCGAGACGTACGGCCTCGTGCCGGCGACGGAGAACACGATCACCGACGCCGACACCCTCCGCGCCGAACTGGAGGAGGTCGCCGAACGGAACTACGCGGTCAACGACGCGGAGAGTACGAAGGGGCTCTACGCGGTCGCCGCTCCCGTCAGAACGTCGACCGACGAGGTCGTCGGTGCGTGTGCCGTTTCGGGACCGACGCACAGGATGAAGGGCGAACAGAAGGTCGAGCACATCGTGAACAAACTGCTGAGCTGCGTGAACGAGATCGAACTCGACCTCGAGTACTCGTAACCCGTCACGAGTGATCGTTCGAGCACCTTGTTTCACGTTAGCAAACGTCGTTCGACGGTCCACGCGGTCGGCGTCCCGGTTCGCCGGGCCACGGACACGAGTGCGCGGATCCGCGCCGTGGATCCGTGACCGTGGATCCGCGACCTCGGTCTCGCACGCGCGCCCGCCGAGGACCGCACGCGAACCGATACCGACCCGCGGATCGATCGACCGACGCTCGAGCGGACGCCGTGTCCCACGCACATCCCGACGAGACGACGACCGGGCCGATAGCTTACATAATTAGGGGTGTAACGGGAAGTGACAGTTCGCCCCGGACTGTCGCACTCGCTCGCGTTCCTGCCCGCCGCGGGTCGGTTCCGAGCGGTCGTCGGCCGATCCCGTCGACGCGCGACCCGGACGGCTCTCCTCTCGAGCCGTCGCGCTCCCGTCCTCCCGACCGGTCCTCGCTCCGTCGTTCCGTGCAGAGTCGGACCGTCGGATCCCGACGGACGCCGGGCTGCGGGCCGACCCGCTCTCCGGTCGGTCGCCGTCTTCAGGTGTCGCCGAAAGACGGTGGTTCGTCGTAAATACCACGAACACAAACTACTATACTCTCGAGGTTCTTCTCCCCGCCAGAGCACTGTCAAAGAATGACGCAAAATCGAACCAACGCTCGCTCGTCCGGGATCAAAACGCTCTACACGTCCTTCGACATCGTCGAAACACTGGCCGAACTCGACCGGTGTACCGTCTCCGAGCTGGCCGACCGGACGGAGTACACCGTCAGTACGGTGTACGAGCACCTGGTGACGCTCCAGGACCTGGGCTACGTCCTGAAGGAGGACGACAAGACGTACCGGTTGAGCACGCGGTTCCTCGAACTCGGCACGCGCGTCCGGACCAGTCGCCTCGAGGAGCACCGGATCAGGTCGACGATCACCTCGCTGGCGGCCGAGACCGACGACGTCGTCTGGTTCCACGTCGAGGAACACGGGATGGCCGTCAACCTCTACAAGGCCGTCGGGGCACGCGGGATACAGACGTACGGTCGGGTGGGCAAGCAGGTCCACCTCCACAGCTCGGCGGGGGGGAAGGCGATCCTCGCCGAGTTCCCGGACGACCGGATCGACGCCGTGCTCGCCGAGCACGGGCTCCCGGCCTACACGCCGTCGACGATCACGGATCGGGAGGCGTTTTTCGACGAGATCGAACGAGTTCGCGAGCGCGGGGTCGCACACTGCGACTGCGAGACGATCACGGACGTCCGGGCGGTTGGGTCCGCCGTGCTGCTCGACGAGGCGTCCGGCTCCGTCGGTGCGATCACCGTCGGCGGGCCGGCGACGCGACTGGACGGCGACTACTACGAGCGGGAGCTGCCGGACCTCCTCCGCCAGCACGCGAACGAACTGGAGCTGAAACTAAAGTTCGAGTGATCGGTCCCCGGCACGGGGCACGGGGATCGGGGGTCGGGGTTGGGGTCGGAGCGCGCCCCCGGGCCGGCTACGCCTCCCTCGTCCGCCCGGAGACGTACTTGAGTCCGGTGTCGCAGGCGACGGTGACCACCGCGTCGCCCTCGTCGTGGTCGGCGGCGACCCGGCTGGCGGCCGCGACGTTGAGTCCCGTGCTCGTCCCGGCGAGGAGTCCCTCTCGTCGTGCCAGCTCGGCCGCACGGCGCTTGCCGTCGGCCTCGGGCACGGTCGCGACCCGGTCGTACAGCGCCGGCTCGACGAGCGGCGGCGCCCCCAGCGTCGCAGTCCCCTCGACGTCGTGTGTACCCGCCTGCCCCTCGGAGACCACCGGCGACTCGACCGGCTCGACGACCGTCACCTCGACGTCGGGACGCCGCTCCGCGAGCGCGGCGGCCACCCCCATCGAGCAGCCACCGGTGCCGACGGTCATCACGAACGCCGCGACCGACTCGCACTGGGCGAGGATCTCCGCACCGAGCGCGTCGTAGCCGTGGAGCTGGTCCTCGTTGTGGAACTGGTCGGTGAAGTACGCCCCCGTCCGGGAGGCGATCGCCTCCGCCCGGGTACGCATGTCGTCGTACAGCCCCTCGTAGGAGCTCCCCGACGGCGTTTCGACGACCTCGAGATCGGCACCGAGTGCGCGCATCGACGCCAGCTTCTCGGTCGAGTAGCAGTCCGCGGTCACCAGGTACAGGGGGTGGTCAGTCACCGCACAGACGAGCCCCAGACTCGCGCCTGTGCTCCCGCCGGTCGCCTCGACCACGGGCTGTCCCGGGGCGAGGTCGCCCCGCCGCTCGGCCGCCCGAACCATCGCCAGCGCCATCCGGTCCTTGACGCTGCCCGTCGGGTTCGCGCCCTCCCACTTCGCGTACACCGGCGCCCCGTCGGTGGGGCGAGCCGAGGGGAGCTCCACGAGCGGCGTGTCACCGATCGCACCGAGCGTCCCTGCGTCGTCTCGTGTCTCCATTCGGTCCCGTGTCCGGGCCGGTCGTATAAACGTCTGCCTCCGTCGTCGGGACTCGACTCGGCCGTCGACCGTCGAGCCGGGCCGTCGGAAGCGTCGTCGCCGGGTGTGAGGCACCGTCGTCGGCGGGACGTCGCTCCCGGGAGCGAGCCGCCGTCGCCGGGCGTGCATCGCCGTCCCGGCCGCTCGACGGTCGCGACGGGAGCGATCGCCCGACAGTATAAGACGGGCCCGTACGTCCGCCACCACATGACGGACTCGACGGTCCTGGTGACGGGTGCGGCGAAGGGGATCGGGCGCGCGGTCGCGCGTCGGTTCGCCGACGGCGACCGGTACGACGCGGTCGCCTGTCTCGACGTCGACGAACAGGTAGAGGACGTCGCCGACGAACTGGACGGCGGGCTCGGCTACGTCGTCGACGTGAGCGACCACGACGCTGTCCGGACCGCCGTCGACGCGATCGAGGACGGACGGACCGTCGACTGCGCGGTCAACAACGCCGGCATCTCGGAGTCGGTCTGGATCGGGGACCTCGAACCGGACGCCTGGCAGCGCGTCGTCGACGTCAACCTGACCGGCCAGTACAACGTCGCCCGTGCGGTGGGGACCCGGATGTACGAGCGCGAGCGCGGCTACCTGGTCAACGTCTCGAGCGGGGCGGGCGTCCGGGGGAGCGTCAGCGGCGGCGTCCACTACTCCGCCTCGAAGGCCGGCGTCCTCGGACTCACGAAGGGGCTCGCCAAGCAGCTGTCCCCTCACGTCCACGTCAACGCCGTGGTTCCCGGCCGGGTCGAGACGGACATCGGCGAGGGTGACGGCGAACAGCTCTGGACCGAGCGCGGGGTAGAGCGCATGGACGAGTTCGTCACGCTCAGGCGGAGCGGCGAGCCCGACGAGATCGCACGCGTGGTCGAGTTCCTGGGGGGTCCCGGCGCGTCGTACGTCACCGGCAGCGTGTTCACCGCCGACGGGGGCGCCGCGCTCGGTCTGCGCCGCGAGTTCCTGATGGACGAGGAGGACGCGTAGGCCGGCTCGCGGGTGCGGTACGGTGCGGGTCACCCGTCGGTCCCCGCTACCGTCCGTCGTCCTCGGCCACTCTCTGCCCCCTTTCGGCCGTCGTCCACCGTCGCCGGGTTCCGGAAGGATGCCCCGGTGTAGGGATCGTCCTCACCGCGCCTCCTGGTCGCCGCGACACGCGTTCCGGGACCGGGATCCGTCGCGACCGTTCGACAGCTCCGAACGAAACAGTCCCGTCCCGGGAGTCGACTGATCCGCGTCCGGCACGATCGCGGTCCGGGTCGGCGTCCGGCACGGTCAGGGTTCGGGTCGGCGTCCGGCACGGTCGCGGTTCGGGTCTGCGTTCGTGGCGCCCTTCACGTCGAACAGTTATATGGACCGTCTCCGAACTGGCGGTCCAGTGCTCGATCCGATCGACCGTACCACGGAGGAATCGCTGCGGGACCGAATCGACCCCGACGAGATGGAGGGACACCTCGACGCGCTCGAGGGGCTCGAACGGGTCTCGGGGTCGGACGACGAGTGGACCGCTTCGGAGTACGTCGTCGACCAGCTCGAGGCGTACGGCGTCGACGCGACGCTCCACGAGTACGAGGCCTACGTCAGCGTCCCGGAGTACGCGTCCGTGACCGTGACGACGCCGCGGCGGACGTCCCTGGACGCCATCACCGTCTCGTTCGGCGCGAGTACGCCCGTCTCCGGGACGCACGCGGCGGTCGTGGGAGTAGAGCAGCTCGACGGCGTCGACGACCTCGACGACCTCGACGGCTCGACCGACCGGCTCGACGGGAAGCTCCTGTTCGCGTCGTCGATGCCGCGGCCGTCGCTGGTCCGCCGGGCCGAGGCGGCGGGCGCGGCCGGGGTGATCTGCCAGTCGCCGGCCGACCGGCGCTACGAGGGGATCGTCACCCCCGTCTGGGGGACGCCGAGCAGGGCGACGGCCGCCGACGTCCCGGACCTCCCGGTCGCCGAGGTCGGCCACGCCGACGGCGAGTGGCTCCGCGACCGGCTC